>Ga0209508_1000002_pt1 | contig 334476 bp, 277 predicted proteins | sample AD_UKC129_MetaG_FD_184427 | JGI IMG/M metagenome (GOLD analysis project Ga0209508, IMG submission 184427) | Active sludge microbial communities of municipal wastewater-treating anaerobic digesters from Canada - AD_UKC129_MetaG (SPAdes) (version 2) | ecosystem: Engineered > Bioreactor >...
TTCCCGTTTGCTGCTGATCGTCGCCGCGCATGAAACAATTGTCCCAGCCCTTGTTTGATCAGCCAAGCGCTCAGTTTGGGTTTTTCAACAAGCTCCTAGTGGTATCGATGGATGAGATCCTTGCGAACCATGGCCAATTCCTGGAGTCATCGACGGAGTAGACCGGCTTAGCCTGCCGCCCAGTACTGAATGGGGACGCAAGACTTACCAATACAGTAGGATCGGGGTTCCGGTTTCGATGCTGGCGCGACATAGCTTGGTTGCATCCTCCGCGGTCCCGACAATCTTAAGTAACGTGGACTCGACGCTCGGCATTTCTGGCGGCGGCTTCATTGCCCGCTTGAACCCGTTACACTGAACAGGAATCCCATGCGAAGGGCACTTACGATAACCGTCGTCGCACTTTGCTTTTTCACGGCGCCGGGAGCGGCTGCCGGGCAGGATTTCTCCCATTTGAAACTGTGGTACCGGCAGCCCGCCACCGAGTGGGTGGAAGCGCTGCCGGTGGGCAATGGACGCCTGGGAGCCATGATCTTCGGCGGGATCGCCCGCGAACGCATCCAGTTCAACGAAGACACGGTGTGGACCGGCGGTCCGCACGATTACGCCCATCCGGGCGCCTACCGGCATCTCGAAACGCTGCGGCGGCTTCTCTATGAGGGAAGGCAGAAGGAAGCCGAGGACCTCGCCATGCGGGAGTTCATGAGTATTCCGCTGGGGCAGAAAGCTTACCAGGCCTTCGGCGACCTGCTTCTGACGTTTCCCGAGATTCCGGCCACCGCGGTCACGCGTTACCGCCGCGAACTGGATCTGGACAGCGCCGTCGCGGCGGTGGAGTTTGCAAGCGGCGACACCACCTGGCGGCGTGAGGTCTTCGCCAGCCACCCCGCGCAAGCCATCGTCGTGCGATTGGAGGCGGATAAACCCGGCAGCATTTCCTTTGAAGCCACGCTGGCCGCCGCCCATGAAGGCGCCGTAATTCAGGCAAATCCGTCCGGGGAGATCTCGATGTCTGGCGGCGTCCCCGGCGGGGCCATCCGGTTCGAGGCCCGGTTGCTCGTCCAGGTGGAGGGCGGCCGTATGGCTGCCGCCAACGGACGCATCACCGTGAATGGCGCTGACGCGGCCACCCTCATCCTCACCGGGGCCACGAATTTCGTGAACTACCGGGATGTCTCCGCCGATCCGAAGCGGCGCAATGATTCGGTGCTGGCTCCGTTGCGCCGCGCCCGCTACCAGGCACTGCGCGCTGCACACGTCGCCGACCACCAACGGTTGTTCCGGCGCGTTTCGCTCGACCTGGGCGATTCGGCCGCGTCAGCCGATCCGACCGACGAACGTATCCGGGCCTTTGCCGGCCGCAGCGATCCGCAACTCGTGACGCTGCTGTTCCAGTACGGCCGCTATTTGTTGATCGCATCCAGCCGCCAGGGCGGGCAGCCGGCGAATTTACAGGGTCTTTGGAACGATTCCAACAAACCCGCGTGGGACAGTAAGTACACCGTTAACATTAACACCGAAATGAACTACTGGCCCGCCGAGCCGGCCAATCTCCCCGAGTGTCACCTGCCGCTGTTCGAGGCGCTTCGGGAGGTTGCAGCCTCAGGCGCCGTCACCGCGAAGCAACACTACAATGCCCGCGGCTGGGTGCTGCATCACAACTTCGACCTGTGGCGCGGCACCGCCCCGATTAACCACTCCAACCACGGCATCTGGCCCACAGGAGGCGCCTGGCTGGCGCAGCACCTTTGGGAACACTATCTTTACAACGGCGACCGCGAGTTTCTGCGTACGACGGCCTATCCTCTCCTGAAAGGCGCGGCCCTGTTCTTCGTGGACACCTTGGTGGAACACCCCGACAAGGGCTGGCTTATCACAGGGCCGAGCAACTCACCCGAGCACGGCGGGCTGGTGATGGGTCCGGCGATGGACCACCAGATCGTGCGTGGCCTGTTCGGCGCGGTTATCGCTGCCAGCCGCATCCTGGATACCGATCCGGATCTACGGCGGCAGCTCGAAGGCCTGCGCCGGCGCATCGCTCCGAACCAGATCGGCAGGTACGGCCAGTTGCAGGAATGGCTGGAGGACAAGGACGACCCCAACAACCAGCACCGCCACGTCTCGCACCTCTACGGGCTTCATCCCGGCGGTGAAATCACCCCGTGGGGTACCCCGGAGCTGTTCGCAGCGGCACGCAAGTCCCTCGAGTTCCGGGGTGATGGCGCCACCGGCTGGTCCATGGGGTGGAAGGTGAACCTGTGGGCGCGCCTTTTCGACGGCGACCGCGCTTACAGGATCCTGCGCAATCTCGTGCAGCCGGCCTCGGCCCGCCGGGCAGGTCTTTACCCCAACCTGTTCGACGCCCATCCGCCCTTTCAAATCGACGGCAACTTCGGCGTCACGGCCGGCATCGCCGAGATGTTGCTGCAAAGCCATGACCCGTACGCCAGCGAGTTGAGCTTGTCTGCCGTTCAGATGGGCGAAGCCGCTTTCCTGCATCTGTTGCCCGCGCTCCCAGCCGCCTTCCCCCAGGGCAGCGTGACAGGGTTGCGCGCGCGAGGCGGCTTCGAAGTGGATCTCGCCTGGAGCGGCGGCAAGCTGGAGCGGGCCGTGATTCGGGCACGGCAGTCCAAGCCGCTGAAGGTACGATACGCAGGTATCGAAGTGGAATTGCGTGCGCGGGCAGGGCAGGTCTATCGATACGGCCCACGGCTGCAGCCTGTCAATTAGTCTTGTTGGAGGACTAACCCAATCCGCCGGACCACGGCGGAGTGGAACCCTCTGGCAGTAGAGTCGCCACCGCAGGGCTCCAGCCGGGATAATGGGCCAGCGCCTGGACTCCTCGTAACCGCTCGATTCGCGCGACGTTGTCGATCCGCTGCCCGTATCTGGCCGGCGGCGCGCTTCAGGATCATCGGCCGCCTCCCGCGTACGCGCGCCTGAGTCCAGAAAACGCTTGGTGTCCATTCTTGTCAATACATAGACACCGCTTCCCCGGTGCGGAAGCACTTTCCCAACGCCCGCCTATCGTGGCCGACCGCTTCCACGTCATCCGGCTCATGAACCATCATTTCCTGGCCTGCTGGCGCGAAACCGACCCTGTCGGCGCCAGGCACCGCGGTTTGGTTTCGCCCATGCGGCGACACCGCCACAACCTGACGCCCGAGCAGGTCGCCTTCAAGCCGTCTGCGCGTTTTCGGCCTTCTGCCCGGTGGACCACCACTTAGGAAAGTCTTGTAACTGCTCGAGTCCCCATGCGCCCTCTTCAGTGACCTTTTTCCCATCGTGTCGCAGAGGTTCCGGTATCAATTGTGAAGATTGTGAAATCGCAAACCGGCGCCCTTTGTATCTGTCCCGCCGGTTCGGTCACGGAGCCGTTCAGGGCTTCTGAGAGCAGCTCTGGTAAGTGATCGCCGATTCCCGGGCATGCAGGCCATGTTCAGGGCTTCTGAGAGCAGCTCTGGTAGTGATCCTCGTTGATCTGCGCGTAGTGCTTCCACTTTTCCGGCAGGTCATCGAGCGCGAAAATGGCGGCGACGGGGCACACCGGCACGCACGCGCCGCAGTCGATGCATTCGGATGGATTGATGTAGAGCTGCGTGGCTTCCTCGAAGCCCGGCTCGTCCTTCCGCGGATGAATGCAATCGACGGGGCAGGCGTCCACGCATGCAGTGTCTTTCACGCCAATGCAGGGTTCGGCGATTACATATGCCACTTCCCAATCCTCCTCTGATCAGCGATCCCGGCCCCAGAGAGCGGGCCGGCTTGCAGTGCGTCTGATTCGACGATACGCTGGTTCCCGCGCGCTTGTCCGTGACCGGAGTCACTCTGTCGCGAATAGCGGTCCCGGCTGGACGGCACAGCGCCCGCACCACGCAAGGATGCGCAACCCGGCAGAGGAGTCAGGCAACGCGAGACAATGCTGTTGGCGTGCCTGAGACGATTGCCTCATGTTGGTGGATTGTTGTTAGACGCGAACGCGCACCGTTCCGATCATCAAATCTCCTTGATGCCACACGACTTGAGATACTCTGCGATGCAATTGTACTTCTGCGGAGGGCGTGTCCAATCTGATGGGTCTCCTGGGGGCACCCAGATGATCATCCCTTCTCGCGCTCGCGTGAGCAGCACTCGATACTTATTGAGAACATATCGCCGCCGGATCGGATCGCGGACGCTCTGCCACTTGGTCCCCTTGAAAGCTTTGACACTCCAGCCACCCCGCTCCGGTACCAAGTCGAGGTCCCAGCACACACCAGTCCAGTCCAATTCAAGTCCCTGAATGCCAAACTCTGTGGCCGGCATCTCCAAATAGTACGATGACCGGACATCAGAGGCGGGGTTCAAGAACCAGTTCTCGACGTCAAGACTGGTGCGAACATCGAGACCATGTGCTATTAGGCGGCGGCCTCCGCTGCTTGCGACGAGGCCAATCCGCCGAGAGCCGCGCTGCCGACGTTTCAACCAAGCCCTTGCTTTAGCAAGGTCCCGAGTAAGCACCAGCGGAAAATCCGAGCACGAGGATAGCGCCGCTCGGGCACCTGCAACATGTATCGAAAGCAGCTGAGAAACAAACTCCGAAACTGCCTCGGCTTTGTACGATCGTAGTGATACCTCTAGATGGAGCCTTCCGTCCTCAACAATCTCCAGATCGTTGGGTGGAACTTGAAAGAGATTATCTCGCGCAAACGTTTCCTCAACCAGGTGGGGCGAGATCAGCACCTTCCAATGGGGGAAGCGCTCGGCGAGTGCTCGTCCCCATTCCCCCAGGCCAGCTTCGCCCGTATTGATCTCCTGACCACTGCCCACCAAGGCGACGATGACGGCCCAGCCTTCGTGGCGATTCATAATGTCGAGCATGATTTCGGGTTCGGAACGATCGCGTTTAAACTTTCTTTGCGAGTGTTCCGCATTCCAAGCCCGTTGAGCCTCGTCGAAGATAACCACCCGGTCTCGCGGAGCCGCCGAGTCAGCGAAGTGAGCATCGATGAAACGATGGACATTCTGAACGAACGTTGAAACCCTCCGTCGGGATTCGGAAATCGCCCGGCCAGTCCGTCTGGAATCATCGCGGGCCAGCGCTTCCGAAAGCACCCTCACGAGAGGACCGTTTCCGGATACGAACACAGCCAAGGAATCCTTGTGCAATTCTCGGTTGTGAACAATATTCAAGCCAGCGAGAGTCTTGCCTGCACCCGGCACACCCGTTACAAAGCAGATGGCTTTCCTGCCGCTCGAGCGTGCCCATTGGATAGCCTGCATCACGGCCGCAGTCGTCTTCGTCAGGTTCTCCGCACCAGCGTGACATCGCGCAATCTCACGGACATCGTGCCTTTCGTAGAGAATTCGCGCTGCCTCGATGATCGTTGGTGTAGGCACCTACTCAGCCCTGTTCCAGCGTTCGAAATCAATCGGCGCAGCAGCACAATCTCTGTATTGGAAAACGGCCTTCTCCATCAGATGTGGCAAGGACGAAGCGTTGGCCAGCCAAACAGGCGCGACCCAATCGGTCGGCTCGTGGCTGGGTGGGAGTTCCTTTGTCGCATTGGTCGCGACCAGGAAGGGGACCAACACGCGACCTCGACTCTCCGCGTGAAAATCACGCAAGTCAAGACAGTAGTCTTCAACCTGGATGCGGGCCTCCCTCTCGTACTTGCGCGCGCCGCATTTGAATTCAAGTACGAGAATGACGTCGTGAGCCAGAACCACAGCATCGATTCTCTTTCCCCGTCGGGGAATCGGGTATTCGAGAAGCAGGTACCAGTCGCTGGCAGAATCGGAACTAAGCGCCGTCCGCAAAATTCGCAACTGCTCGCGCCAAGCTTCCAGTTGTTCGGCGGGTAACTCGATGCGTGTTACGCCGGTCTGTCGGCCGACAATCAAATCCTCTTCGTGTGTCAGGAACTCGGGAACCGCGGCAGCGTAGAATGCAGGCATACGCTAATAGATTTAAGCACCTACTTGCTCTCGAGGGAGCCGGCTGCGCAGTCTGCCAGGATCGGCAGACGGGAGTGGACCACTTTATTCAGGCGATGCACATGTCTTGCAACCGTCAGTGCACATAGAAGATTCGGTGATGCTTCGCCGCGTCTGCTCACTTTAGGTACTGCTCGCCGCCGTCCTGCGTATTTGCCGCGGATCATCTCAGGTTCGGCCAGCCGGACTGCCCCACCCCTGTGCTCGACAAGAAGTACTTCGTGGTCTGCCATGACCCCGAGCACAAGATCCCCCTCTGGGTCGGCTACGCGCTCACCAGGGAAGACCTGGCGGCGGCGGTCGCCAACCGGAAGGAGGGGAACTTCCGCTTTCGGGCAGACCCGGAACTTCCGCGCGGCCGTCGCGCCGAACCCTCGGACTACTCCAAGAGCGGATACGACCAGGGCCACATGGCGCCGGCAGCCGACTTCACCCGCAGCGTCGAGGCGATGAAGGCGACGTTTGTCCTCTCCAACGCGTTCCCCAGAAGGGCTCGCGCCAAATCTGTTCCTTAGAAATTGCCACAATCTGGCGCTTCACCCGCAACAACGGATCACCGAGGAGTGGGTGATCAGTCAGCAGCGGGTGCCCCCCATTAACGGCGTAGAGCCCCTTATTGGGAATTGGCTGGGAGGCAGGGATTCGAACCCCGATAAGCAGATCCAGAGTCTGCCGTCTTACCGTTAGACGACCTCCCAACTGATGGGCCTGCTAGAAGGACATATTAGCATGAGCGGGCGGCGGAAAGCATCAGATCGCGATCGCCCGCCTGGCCCGGATGGCTCGGGCCCGCGTCTCGAACACCTCCGCCTCCTCGTTCCGGCGAATGGTCCGCAGCAGCAGCGCGTAGTCCTCCAGGCGGTCGGCCACGTGGGGGTGCTCCGCTCCAAGGGCCTGCTCGAACGCCGCCACCGAGAGCTTGAACAACGGCTCGGCGTCGCTGTACTTGCCCTCGGCGACATAGAGTTCCGCCAGCGCGTTCAGGGTTTGCAGGAAATCGGGGTGCCGCCGGCCGATGCTCTTTTCCAGAATCGCGAGGGAAAGCCGGTACAGCGGCTCGGCACGGGCAAACTTCCGCTGCCTGGTGTAGATCTGGCCGAGCTGTTCTAAAGCCTTGGCCACCTTGGGGTGGTCTCCACCCTGCAAGTGGCGCCGCAGCTCAAGAGCGCGCCACAGATGCGGCTCGGCTTCCTGATACCGGTCCTGAAGCGTGTAGTAGGCGGCCAGCTTGGTGAGGACCACCAGGGTGACCCAGTCCTGGACCTTGCGGGCATCCAGCAGCGTCAGGGCGCGACGGAGCGCAAACAACGCCTCCGGACCCCGTCCCTGGTGCATGCACATCTCTCCGAGCTGCTGATAGGCCAGCGCCAGGTCCGGATGCTCCGGCCCCCGGGTCTTCTCCCAGACTTCGAGGCACCGCGCAAACACCGTTTCCGCTTCGGGATACTTGCCCTGGGCTTTATACAACCCGCCCAGGTTATAGAGCATGTCGCCGAATTCGGCCTTGCACGAGGCGCCGGCCTGCTCCATCAGCGCCACGGCCCTCTCGAACAGGGGTTCGGCGCTGCGGTACTTGCCGAGATAGTAGTAGAGAACGCCGAGGCGGTTTAGCGAAGCGGGCAAACGCGGATCTCCCGGCCCAAGCGTTTCGGCTTCCGCAACGGCCTTCTGCATTACCCACGCGGACTGATCGGTGTAACCGAGATAGAAGGCTCCCTCGGCCAGATCGATATAGAACTGCCAGCTTGCTTCGGCCAGTTCCCTCAGCCGCTCGTCCGGAGCGGTGGTGCCCATGTTGTTGAATGCAGACTAATTGTATCAGCGCCCGGCGGTGAAGGCGAGTGCGGGATGCGATTTTTTTCTATTGTTCCAGGCGTTCCGGGACCGCGAACCGGACCAGCAGGGCGCGGCTCCGGGTGAAGTCCGGCAGCGTGAAACGGGCGCGCGTGGAGCCGGGCCCGATGTGCACGGTCCATGCTTCGGGGCCTAACTTGACGAACATATCCTCGTCCGTGCGGTCGTCTCCGGCGGCAAAAACGAAGCTGGCGTCCTGGTAGTGCTGCAACACCAGCTCGACCACTTCCCCCTTATTGATCCAGGCGGGTTTGACCTCTACGCGCTTGTTGTCGCGGACGGCGCGCAGTTCGCTCCCCGCCAGCATCCCTTCCAGCACGGCGACGAGTTCGTTGGACAGCCAGTCGCCGAACTCGGGTTCCGCCATGCGGTAATGCCAGACCAGGGCGAAGTCTTTCTCCTCGATCAGGCTGCCGGGAGTGCGGTCGGCGAAGTGTTCGAGAACGGGCCGCACGCGCTCTTTCCATTCCGTCGTTGCCCTGTCCCGCAGCGCCTGCCAGTCGTGGCCGGGGCGTTTCATCGTGGCGCCGTGCTCGGCGGCGAGCCAGAGCTTGGGAATGCGCCCGAACCACTTTTCCAGATCGCTGCTGCGCCTGCCCGAAATTACCACCACGCAGTTGGCCTCGTCGGCCGCGAGGCGCTCCAGCAGGTGCAAAACCTCGGAGGGCGGCACCGCGAGTTCGGGCCGCGATGCGTAGCCCACCAGCGTCCCGTCGTAATCGAGAAACAGTACACGGCGAGCCGCGTCGCGGTACGCGGTAAGGATCTGGTGCAAGGGCAGGGGCGCCGCTTTCTCGACGTCCCGGCTGGCGCGCACCTCCGCGGCCTCGCGCAGGGAAGCCAGAAACCGGTCTCCCCAGTGGAAAACGTTCCTGCGGAGAACGTCCGCATGTAGGGCGGACATGCGTTCCCGCCGCTCCTCATCCGAAAGGGCCAGCGCAGCGGCGACCGTCTCCGCCGTACGCTCCTCGTCGTAGGGATTCACGGTGAAGGCCTGGGACAGCTCCTCGGCCGCCCCGGCGAACTCGCTCAGCACCAGGGCGCCGCGGCCCTCCGTCTGGCAGGCCACGTACTCCTTCGCGACCAGGTTCATGCCATCGCGCAGCGGCGTCACCCAGCCCACGGATGCGGCCGCGTAAAGTGCGGCCAGTTGCTGGCGCGACACGCCGTGGCGTATGTAGACGAGCGGCGTCCAGCCAGGAGTGCTGAATTGCCCGTTGATTTCGCCGACCAGCTCGTTGACCTCGCGCTTCAGTCCGGCGTAGGTCGCGATGCCTTCACGCGAGGGCACGGCGATCTGGATGAGGACGATGCGGCGCCGCAGCCCGGGCTCCTTTTCAAGCAGCAGGCGGTACGCCCGCAGGCGTTGGGGGATGCCCTTGGTGTAGTCCAGGCGGTCCACAGCCAGCAGAATGCGCTGGCCGGCGTAGCGGCGCTCGATTTCGGCGCGTATGCCGGCCGCCTCCGCCGTGGCAAGCGCGTTGAGAAACTCCTCGGGCGCAATGCCGATCGGAAACGCTTCGAGCCGGACGGGACGCGTGCCGACTTCCACCCGGTCGAGCGTGCTTTCCATCCCCAGAACCCGCAAGAGGGCCGTGCGGAAATGCTGCAAGTGGGAATGCGTCTGAAAACCGATCAGATCCGCGCCAAGCAGGCCTTCCAGCAGCTCCTCGCGCCTTGGCAGGACGCGAAACACTTCCGACGAGGGGAACGGGATATGGAGAAAGAAGCCGATATTGGCGGCCGGAAGCGCCTCGCGCAGCATCTGCGGCAGGAGCATCAGATGGTAGTCGTGTATCCAGATGAGGTCGCCTTCCCGGTACTCCTTGACGACGGCGTCGCGGAAGAGCCGGTTGGCGTCGATGTAAGCCCGCCAGGCGGCCGGGGAGAATTCGACGAAAGACGGGAACTGGTGAAACAGCGGCCAGAGCGCCTGGTTGGCGTGGCCCTCGTAGTAGAGCTGCGCCATTTCGGACGGCAGTTCGATAGCGATATAGCAGTTGCGCTCCGCCCACTGTCGAATGATCTTGGCGCGTGCCTCGTCCGGCGCCGAAGAGTCCCCGGCCCAGCCGATCCATATGCCATTGGTTTTCTTCAGAATCGGATCGATCGCCGTGGCCAGGCCGCCCGGGCTGCGCTCGGACCTCCATCCCTCCGAGGTGCGGCGCAGCGTGACAGGCAGCCGGTTCGACACCACGACGACTCTGCCAGCCGATTGATTCATGTCCGTCATTGCGATTTCTAGCCCGGCGGAAAGGAGGCTGTGCTCTCCTGCGGGCCGGCTTTTTCCAGCAGCACAGCGCTGTGGGGAGCAAGCCTCCGGGGCGGTTGCGCGCCCCCCGGACCGCCCCAGCGCTCGCTGGACGAGTCGATCACCGTGCGCCATTCGCCTGCCAGCGGAAACGCGAACGAAACGGGACGTTCGCCGAAGTGCAGGAGAAGGGCGGTCTCGACGGCGGCTGCGCGCTCTACAACCAGTACGCCGTCCGGCTCGCTGGCATATGTTCTAATTCCGCGTTTGCCCGGCGGCGAAAATAAGCGCTTTCTAATTCCAATTAATTCATTGTAGAACTCATAGAGCAGCCGGTGTTGCCCCTCATGCTTCAAAGCGTGGTTGAGCTTTGATTCCAGAAAAGTCTTCTCGCTTTGCGGATCCGGGACTTCGCCGCGCCAGCCAAAGGCTTCGAATTCACGGCGGCGCCCCTCCCGCACCGCCTCGACAAGCTTCTCATCCGAGTGGCTTACGAAATACTGGAACGGCGCCGTCTCTCCGTATTCTTCACCCATGAACAGCAGCGGGATGTAGGGCGAAAGCAGCACGGCGGCGGCCGCGAGTTTCAGCGATTCGAAATCTACCAGACGCGACAGGCGCTCCCCGAGCCTGCGATTGCCGACCTGGTCGTGATTCTGAGCGCACACCACGAATTTTGAAGGCGGCAATCCGGCTGATGAGTTGCCGTGCCGGCGCTTCCGGTACGCCGAGTACCGGCCGTCGTATACGTGGGCCGTCGCAAACGCGGTCTCAAGGTCGCGGAGCCGGCCGAAATCCTCGTAGTAGCCCTCGCGTTCGCCGGTGAGCAGCGTGTGGAGACCGTGGTGGAAATCGTCGGCCCACTCGGCGTCCAGGCCATATCCGCCCAATTCGGGGGACCGGATCAGCCGCGCGTCGTTCAGATCGCTCTCGGCGATGACATAGATCCTGCGGTTCAGTTCCGCCGCGCGCTGGTGCACGGCATCGGCCAGCTCCTGAAGGAACGGATAGGCCGAGCCGTCGAAGATGGCATGAACGGCGTCCACGCGCAGCGCGTCGATGTGGAAGTCCGTCACCCACTCAAGCGCGTTGGAGATGAAATAGGCCCGCACTTCGTCGCTTCCCGGCCCGTCGAAGTTGATCGCGTCGCCCCAGGGCGTCCGGTAGCGGTCTGTGAAATAGGGGCCGAAGTCGCCGAGATAGTTGCCCTCCGGCCCGAGGTGGTTGTACACCACGTCCAGCACGACGGCCAGCTCCCTCGCGTGGCAGGCATCGACAAGTTCCATGAGCCCGCGCGGCCCGCCGTAGGTGTTCTGCGCCGCAAAGGGGAAGACGCCGTCGTAACCCCAGTTCCGGCCGCCTGGAAACTGCGCTACCGGCATCAGCTCGATGGCTGTAACGCCAAGTGCCTTGATTTCATAGAGATACGGGATGATTCCCGCGAACGTGCCTTCGCGGCTGAAAGTGCCGGTGTGCAGTTCGTAGACGATGTACTCCTCAAGCGGAATGCCTGCCCAGCCGCGGTCGGTCCAGGGGAAGTCGCGGGAGACAACTCCGGAAGGCCCGTTCACGCCTTCGGGCTGGAACCGTGATGCGGGATCGGCCCGCTCCAGGCGGCCGTTCAGCCGGTAACGATAGCGCGCGCCGGGAGCTACTCCATCGAGCCGCGCGGAAAAATAGCCCGCGCCTTCCGGCTCCATGGGCGCAATCCGTTCGGAGGGCGCCAGAATGTGCAGGTCGACCGAATCGGCCCGCGGAGCCCAGACGCGAAACTCGCAGCGGTTGTGCCCCTCCGGAGTCGATCCGATACGCCGAAAAGGTGCCATGAGCCTCCGGTGTCCGGTGTACCCAGATTACCGCGCTTTGCGCGGCAACGCGTTCCAGTTCGGGGGCGTCTAGAATGGTTGTAGCGAGGGACCAAGATGAGATCCGTGATGCGGGCGTGGCCTCTATTGGCGATTCTGGCGGCAGGCGGCATCGCGGCCCAGGAAAGCGGCGGCTGGCGCCAGGTCGACCAGCAGGCAGATCAGCCTGCTGCCGCACAGAACCTCAGCGAGACGCAGATCCAGGACATCATCACCCGATTCGCCGCCAAGGAAACCGAATTCGCGCGGGCGCGGGAGAATTACACCTACCGGCAGACGGTCCGGATCCAGGAACTCGACCCCGGCGGGACCCCGATTGGGCGCCACGAGATGGTGACTGACATCATCTTTTCTCCCGAGGGCAAGCGCACGGAACTCGTGGTCAGGGCGCCCCTCCCGACGCTGCGAAACATTCAGCTTACGCCGGAAGACGAAGCGGACCTCAGAAACGTCCAGCCCTTCGTGCTGACCACGGAGGAGATTCCGAAGTACCATATCCGCTACCTCGGCAAGCAGATGGTGGACGAGATTCCCTGCTACGTGTTCGCCGTCAAGCCGAAGAAGATGGAAAAGGGCCAGCGCTATTTCCAGGGACAGATCTGGGTGGACGACCGCGACCTGCAAATCGTGAAGACCTACGGGCGCGGCGTGGGCATCGTCCGCGGCGATAACCAGTTCCCGAAGTTCGAGACCTACCGCGAGCAGATCGACGGCAAGTACTGGTTCCCTACCTACACGCGCGCGGACGACGTGCTTCACTTCGAGTCGGGGCCGCAGCGCATACGCATGCTGGTCACGTACCGGAACTATAAGCAGTTCAAGGCCGAAACCGAAATCAAGTTCGGCGACCCGGTGGATAGCCCGCAGCCTGAGGAGCCCAAGAAGCCGTAGGCGGCAGGGGAGCCGCCTTTTGGCCGCCTCTTTTTCGCCGTTGGACTCAAAAAGTCCTGAAGAGCCCAAGCAGCCATAGGCGGCCGGGGAGCCTCCTATTGGCAGCCCCTTTTTCCCCGTTGGACTCAAAAAATGCGCCAAACAGGCATTGCGGATCGTAAAATCCCCTATCCTGTGCTCTAATAAACCGTTTAGGCGGATATGCGCAAGGTTCCCCTCGTCGAGTCGCTAAGAATCATTGGAAGGGGCTCCCTGAACTGGGTGACCGAGCGTCCGATCGTCGTTTCATTCGAGGTAACCGATTCCTGCACCTGCTGGTGCAAACACTGCGACCACGGCGGCCCGAAGGACGATTCCCGCAATATGAAGCCGGCCGACTACCGGCGCTACACCAAGGCGCTGAATCCGTGCGTGGTGCAGGTCTCGGGGGGCGAGCCGCTGCTGCGCCCGGATCTGACCGACATCGTCCGCAACATAAAAGGGGGCTCTAAACTTCCCTACACGATCCTGGTCTCCAACTGGTCCGAGATGACCGAGGAACGTTACCTCGAGCTGCGCGAGGTGGGGGTGGACCAGTTCTCCGTGAGCCTGGATTTCCCCGATGAGCGGCACGACGAGTTCCGTTGTCTGCCCGGCCTTTACGAGCACTTGAGCCGCATCATTCCGCGGCTGGCCGCGCTGGGCCACGACGACATCGTTCTCAACACTTGCATCACCAGCCTGAACCTGCACGAGATCAACGCCATCGCCGACAAAGCCCGTGAGTGGGGCGTGAATATCTGTTACAGCGCCTACTCGGCCCGCAGAACCGGGTGCCGCGATTACATGCCTGCTTCGCCCGAGCAAATTGCGGTTCTCAACCGCGAATTGGACCGGGTCGAGGCCAGGCGCGACAGCACCAACTGGATCGTCAACTCGCGGAGCACGCTTGACGCCACCCGCCGCTATTTCGAGCAAGGCGGCGCTCCGGGGTGCACGGCCGGCTTGCGGTTCCTCGTGGTGAGGGCGGACGGCTCGCTTCAGCCTTGCTCCATGCAGTTCAAGCAGTATCCGCTCGAACAACGGTCGCGGATGATCAGTGAGTTCACCGCGCACAACACCTGCGACCAGTGCTACGTGTCCATACGTTCTTACCTGGACAAGACCTTCCCGCAGTTGCTCCAGGAGAACGTGCGCGGCTTCTTCTCCTTCAAGGCGCACGTATAGGGCGCGACGACGCCCGGCCCGCCTGGGCTAGCTCCGGGACGCGGTGCGAGCCGCCAGCCTGTTCAGCGCCCAAGTGGCGTGTTCGCGCACCAGCGGTTCGGGATGCCGCGCCAGCGCCTCCAGCGGTTCGCGAAATTTTTCGGCGCCGCTGTTGCCCATCGCGATCGCCACGTTGCGCAGGAATCCCGCATACCGCGCCCGGGTCACTGGCGTTCCGCGGAACATCTCCCGGAACTCCCGCTCCTCCAGCCTGGCCAGCTTTTCAAGCGGTGGCGCCATCTCGCGGGGGGCGAACGCCGGATCGGCCGTGACCAGGGCTTTGCGGTTCCAGGGGCAGACGTCCTGGCAGATATCGCAGCCGAACACGTGATTGCCGATGCCCGCCCGGTGCTCTTCCGGCACGGCGCTGCGCAGTTCAATCGTGAAGTAGGAGATGCAGCGGCGTGCATCGAGCGCCCAGGCCGGCTCCGGCTTACCGGTGCGGACAATCGCCTGGGTGGGGCAAGCCTCGATGCAGCGCATGCAGGTGCCGCAGCGGTCCGGCGGCGGCGTGTCCGGTTCGAGTTCCAGCGATACCAGCAGCTCGCCCAGGAAAAACCACGATCCCTGACCCTCATGGATCAGGCAGGTGTTCCTGCCGATCCATCCCAGCCCCGCTTGCCGCGCATAGACCCGCTCCAGCAGCGGCGCCGTGTCCACGCAGATCTTCCATTCGAACGGTCCGGCTTCAGCCTCGATGCGGGCGGCGAGGCGTTGCAGGCCCTCGCGCAGGATGCCGTGATAGTCCTCCCCCCAGGCGTAGCGCGAGATCCACGCCCGCTCGCCGTCGTTAAACCGGGTCGAGTAGGGCTGCGGGCCATTGTAGAGCTTGCCGGTGCAGATGATGGAGCGGGCGGAAGGCAGCAGCGTGCGTGGGTCGTTGCGAAGCTCCGCGCGATGGTCCGTGAGGTAGCGCATTTCGCCGGCCATCCCCGCCCGGACCCACTCCTGGAACCAGGCAGCCTCCCGTGCCGGCTCGGCGCGCGCCACGCCCGCAAGCTCGAAGCCGCACTCCCGCGCCAGCCGCTTTACCTCCTCCGAGCGCACCTCACACCCCGCGCCGGTCGCCGTACAGCTCGATATGGAGCCGCGGGCTGAACCGGTAGCCCTCCCGCTTGCAGATCTCGACAATCCACGCGCCGCGCTCGCGCAGCACTTCCGGCTCGCGCCCTTCGGGCATCAGGAAAACCTTGCCGAGGTCCGCACCCAGCTCGGCGACAAGCGGCCGGATTTCTTCCAAATCCTCAGGCCGGTTGACAACGAACTTGAGCTGGTAGTCCGAAATTCCCATGAGCTGCTTGAGAATCGCCGGTTGGATGCGCAGGCGGTTGTGCCGTGCTTCCCAGTAAGGATCTCCCACAGGCGCCGAGTTCGACAGCTTGGGGCTGATGCTCATCAGATCGCACGCAACCGGGGCAAACACCGTGCCCGCCGTCTCGATGGTGATGTGCAGCCCCATGCGGCGGAACCCTTCGGTGAGTTCGACGATCCCCCGCGCGATCATCGGTTCTCCGCCTGTCACAACCACGTGACGGGCGGGGTGCTTCGCCGCCTCCTCCAGGATTTCACCCGGCGTGTAGTCGCGGCCTTCGGGATGCCAGGATGCATACGGCGTGTCGCACCACACGCACCGCAGGTTGCAGCCGCTCGTTCGGACAAACACGGACGGCACGCCTACCAGCCCGCCTTCGCCCTGCACGCTGTAAAAGATCTCGGCGATTTTCACGGCAAACTCGCCAGCGGATCCGTCACCCCGGCCTCTTCAAAGCCCTTTCGCCTGAGCAGGCACGAGTCGCAGGCGCCGCACGGGGTGTTTCCCGCGCCGGGGTCGTAGCAGCTCCAGGTCAGGCTGAAATCGACGCCCAAATCGCGTCCCAGCTTGACGATTTCGGCTTTTGTGAGGCGCATCAGCGGCGTGTGAATTTTGATTCGCGTCCGTCCCTCGACGCCCACGCGCGTGGCCAGGTTGGCCATCCGCTCGAACGCCTCGATGTATTCCGGGCGGCAATCCGGGTATCCCGAATAATCGATTGCGTTGACGCCGATGAAAATGTCCGAAGCCTCGAGCGTCTCCGCCCACGCCAGTGCGTAAGACAGAAACACGGTGTTGCGCGCTGGAACGTAGGTGATCGGGATGCCGCGTTCCATCTCCTCGGCGCTGCGGTTCTTTGGCACGGGAATATCGGCGGTAAGGGCCGAGCCGCCGAACGCCCGCAGCTCCACGGGAATGACTAAATGCCGCGCAGCACCCAGAGCTTTCGCAACGCGCGCGGCCGCGTCCAGTTCCACGCGATGCCGCTGGCCGTAGTCGAACGACAGCGCATAGCACTCAAACCCATCGCGGCGCGCGCAGGCGAGGGCAGTCGCGGAATCCAGACCTCCGCTCAGGAGACAAACAGCTTTCGAACTCATTTCGGCAACCTCAGGCTCAACACAAAACCAATCAGCGGAAACACCAACAGAGCCAGCAGCGCATTGTGCATGGAAACCACATCGGCCATCCAGCCCGTCAGCGGGATGAAGACGAGTCCCGCCGAGCCCCACGCAAAGCCCATCATCAGGGCCGAGATCGTGCCGGCCTGCGACGGAACCAGATCTTGAGCCATCACCACGTTCACTGGAATGGTGAACAGAAGAATCAACCCGCCCAGCAGCAGTCCCGCGGCGGAGACGAACCCACGGGTCAGAAAGAACAGCATCAACAAGGGCACGGAAGCGATCATCGAAACCACAATAACCGGCTTGCCGCCGAAACGGTCCGACAAATGCCCGCCCACGAACCCGCCGAACGCCCCGAAGGCAAGGAACAGCGACAGGGTGACGCTCGCCGAACCGACCGAATATCCGCGCTCTAGCGTAAGGTAGAGCGGGATCATCTGGGCGTAAGTAACCTGTACGATCGATCGGATAAACACCAGACTATAGAGGATCGCGAGCGGTTTCCAGACCGCGCGAAGGGCACGCCAGTCGGACCCCGATTCCGTTTTCGGCTTGTGCGCGCCGGCTTCCGGGAGAGTAGCGATCAACAGCACGCAGACGAGCAGCCCCGGAATCGCGGCCCAGATCGTCCCCCGCAGGCCGAACAGCCCGGTTACCGCGGAAAAGCACAGCGGACCACAGGCGAACCCAAGAGTGCCGGCACTGATGAAGATGGCCATGGCGCGGCCGCGCTTTCCTTCCAAGCCGTGCGTTGCCCACACGGACGCCTGCGGGTGGAAGGCGGCGATTCCCGCGCCTCCGAGCGCAACCATCAGCAGCAGCCAACCGTAGCTCGGGGCCAGTCCGAGAGAAGAGATGAACAGGCCCGCGATGCGCGGCCCGAGTGCGGCGAACAGCCTTGTGTGAAAGCGGTCCGAAAGATACCCATAGAGCGGCTGCATGAGGGACGAAGAGCACACCAGCAAGCCGCCCAACAAACCCGCTTCCGCGAGGCTCATGCCGAAGCGCTTCACGAGCAGCGGTTGAAGCGCTCCCAGCGCGCCCGAGTACAGGTCCACGCTGAAGTGACCGGCCGAAAGCAGGATGAGAGAAAAAAGGCTGAACCGCCCGGCTCTCCTCACCCCGGGCGGGTTTATAGTCTGGAACAAATACAATTATATCGGCTTAGACGGGAATGCCTCCCGGGAGGCAGCCTGGTTGCGAATCCCGATTTCGTGGATTCGACAAAGAAGATTCTTATACCCGAATGTGCGAAAACAAAATTAGGCGCCGCAGCCACAGGCGGCGCCTCTTTGGCGTCAAAACTTACTGCCCCAGGATGTCCATGGTGGTTGTGCCGGGCTCCCGGACTTTCGAGTAGATTTCATTCCACTTAGTGTGGGCCGGATGCTTCGCGTATGCGTTCAGCGCCGCCTCGTCCGCCAGTTCCATGCAGACGCCGAACTCACGGACCACCTGCGTAACCTGACCGGTGACGGTCCCACCGGCGGCCGCTTTCTTCCTGGTTTCGCCATCGGGGTTGAACACAACCAGATTGCGGCGGAGCTTGCCGTACCACACGCGGCTCAACCCGGGAATCTGGTTGGGAAGATCGTCGGTAGCTTTGAAAAACGCCTGCCAGTCGGCTTCGGTCGCGGTCTTAACGGGCGTGAAGTAGAAGCAGTGCATCAGCTTTTTTTCTCCGGCCAGGCCGCTGCCGGCAAGCAGGAACGCGGCGGCAAGGCCGATTGTGCAACGAGCAATGAGTCTTCGCATTGAGTACCTCCGAGGTTGCAGACAATTTTATCAGGTTACTGGACCGGATAGGTGGAATAAGTGGAAAGCCCCGAGTCTGGGGCTCGGGGCTTGACTCACAGGGGTTGGCGGCGAGTAGGGGCTCGCCGCCGGGGATGCTATGAGTTTGTGTTGTATTATAGCTTAATTTCGCGGATAGTAAAGTACTCTTTTCGGGCAGATAAACCCTTTTCCCGGGTTAAACGGCTTCTGGATGCCGTTCGACAGGGGCGGTCTCAGCGTTGATATGAGCGCCTGGTGCGCGGCACCGCCCACGGAACCGGATATACGCGCCGGCAACGCGGGCAATGATAGTGCCCGTTTGTGGGCCAGCTCGGAGCAGGGTGCGCGAAGTTACACCACAGGACGGCCAGTCGATTCCATAGCTCCCTCACAAGTACCTCCTGGAAAAAGACCCCAATTTTCGCAAGTGTTAATTCAATTATGGGGGTGAGTTGGACGGCTGCGCAAGTAAATTTCGCGATGGGCGCGATGCCTTAGCGGTCTGAATGCTCGTCCGGCTCGGGGCGGTTATCGAGAAGTCTGCGGACCTTGGCGGTCAGAGTCTTGAGCGTGAACGGCTTCTGGAGCAGGGTTTCATCGTTGCCGGCGATGCCGTGCCTCGCAAGCACGTCGTCGGTGTACCCGGACATGTACAGAACCGGCAGTTCCGGACGCTCGGCGGTCAGCTTCCTGGCCAACTGGGGACCGTTCATCTGCGGCATAATCACGTCGGTCAGCAGCAGGTCCACCGAGGCGGCCGATTCCTGCCAGATGCGGAGAGCCTCGCCGGCGCCGCCCGCCTCCAGAATTCTGTATCCCTGGGAGCGGAGCATCTCGGAGGCCAGTTTTCGGACAGCCGGCTCATCCTCCACCAGCAGTATGGTCTCGTTGCTGGGACAGGACCGGCGGGTTTTCCTCTCCGCGTGGCCTGCGTTTTTCGTTCGCTTTGCGCACGGAAAGTAGATCCGGAAGGTGCTCCCTTTGCCCGGTTCCGTATCGACCAGGATATCGCCGCCGTTCTGCTTAACAATGCCGTACACCGTGGCCAGCCCCAAGCCCGTGCCTTTGCCCTTGGTCTTGGTCGTAAAAAATGGTTCGAAAATGTGGCTGAGAACCGCCGGGTCCATCCCGACTCCCATGTCCGCCACCGACAGGACGACGTAACGCCCCGGGGGGAGTTCAGGACCGGCCCCATGGCCGGAGCCCGTCAGTTCGGCCTTCGCAGTGCGGATTGTGAGCCGCCCGCCATGCGGCATTGCATCCCGTGCGTTCACCACCAGGTTCATGATCACCTGCTCGAGCTGGCCGGGATCGATCTTGACCGGATCCAAACCCGGTTCCAGCGCCAGAACCAGTTCAATATCCTCCCGGATCAGGCGGCGGAGCATCTTTTCCATCCGCTGCACGGCGCGGTTCAGATTCAGCAGCATGGGCCGCACCATCTGGCGCCGGCTGAACGCCAGCAACTGCCTGGTGAGGGTGGAGGCGCGGTTGGCGGCGTCAAGGATCGTGGCCACATCCTCGCGGATGGAACCGCAGCAGGTGGGGGATTCCAGAATCATATTGGCGTAGCCGCCGATAATCGTCAGCAGGTTGTTGAAATCGTGAGCGACGCCGCCGGCCAGCCTTCCCAGCGCTTCCAGTTTCGCGGACTGCTGGATGCGGCTTTCCAACTGTTTTCGCTCGGTAATGTCCTGGAAATAAACCGAAAGGCCGTTCTCCGAAGGGTAAGCGTGGCATTCGGCCCAGATGCCCGCGGGCGGAAAAATCGCCGAGAACCTGACCGGCGTTTTCTCCGTCATGGCCCTGCGGTACTCCTCGAAAAAGACAGATTTGGACTGCTCGGGGAATTCCTCCCAAATGACGCGGCCGATCAGGTCCGACCGCGCCCTCCCCAGGATTTGTTCCGCTTTGCCATTCACGTAAGTGAACCGCCACTCGCGGTCGAGGGCGAAAAATCCGTCGGTGATGCTCTCCAGGATGCTGGTGACCTGGCTGCTGGACTCGCGGAGGGCGCGCTCGGCCTCCAGGCGATGGGTGATATCGCGGACGATGCAGGTGACCAGGTTGCCTTGCCGGGATTCCACCGGAGTGAGGCTGACCTCGCAGGGAAACTCGGTCCCATCCTTCCGCCGCGCGATGACTCCTTCCTCCGGCCCAAAAACCCGCTTCGCCGGACTGGTGGCGAATTCGGCGCGAAACTTTGCCCGTTCGGCACGCTGGTGCTCTGCAACGAGCATTTCCGTGTTCCGGCCGCGCAGTTCGTCACGGGTGTAGCCGAACATGGCTTCCGCGGCGGCGTTGGCGAGAAGAATGTTCCCGTGGGCGTCCGTCTCGAGAATGGCGTCCGGCACCGCCTCGATCAGTTCCCAGAACCGGGCCTCCGCGCGGTCAACAGCATGTTGAATATTGTCGCGAACTTCCAGGCAGCATCCTACGTGGCTGGCAAACTCCTTCAAAGCGTCCGTGAGGTCGGAGTCGAAAATTTCCGCCTCGGAGGAAAACACCCAGAACCCGCCGGCCACCTTGCCGCCAACGTGGAGAGGAAATGCGGCGGCGGAGCGGAGGCCGGTTCGCAGGGCATCGCTGCGGAACGGCTCGCTGGCGGGCCCGCGGGCAATGTCCTGGCAAATATAGGGCCGGCCCTCGCGCAGCAAGAGCGCCTCCGGGCATTCGGTTCCGGGCGTAGAGGCCGAAAAGCCTTCCTCGGTTTCCACATAGGAAGCCGGCTCGAAGATGCCATTTGCGCCGCCGAAAAGTTCGATGCACGCCTTCTGAAAACCGCCGTTGCGAACAGCCGCGCGGCAAGCCTGCTGCATCAGGCGGGGCCTGTCCATGGAAGCGACAAGCGAGCGATGCAACTCAGCCGTCATCGCGCGGACGCGGCGGAGCCGGGCCAGCGTCGAGCGGGCCAGCCGGACTTCGGTGACGTCGACGGCGGTCGCCAGTACGGAACCGTTGTCCTCGACGGTGGCGGCCGTGGCCAGCAGCCACACGCTGGCGCCCGACGCGGATTTCAGGCGGAGGTCGAACGCCCCGGCGCCCGCGTGGCGCAGCAGGCAGGCCGCGAGGTCCTCCGCTCCGCTGCCGGCATCGCACTCCCACGGGGGCTGATCGACAACTTCCCGCGGTGACGAATAACCCAGAATCCGGGCTAGGGCGGGGTTGCACTCCCGGATCCGGCTGTCCATGCCGACAAGGAACACTGCGGCGACGCAGCGGTCCACCAGGGCATGGCACCATTTACGCATGTACGGATCCGGCGGGGCCTTCGGGGGCCTCGAAAGTTCAGCTGGCCTTCTTGGATTTCAGTTGGCCTTTTTGGACTTTTCGTCCAGTACAGATCGTACTTTACGCGAAAGCGCTTCTGAAGTAAATGGTTTTGAGAGGAAAGCGGTGCTGGAATCGAGGACCCCGTGACGCGCAATGACGTCGTCGGTATACCCGGACATGTACATCACCTTCAGATCGGGCCGCGACTCCCGCATTTTGTCGGCCAGTTCGCGCCCGCTCATCTTGGGCATCACAACGTCGGTGAGCAGCATGTCGATGGAGCCACGGCGCTTTTGCCAGATGCGCATCGCTTCGGCTCCAGAACCGGCTTCGATCACCTTGTAGCCCTGGCGGGAAAGCATTTCGCGGGCCAGCCGGCGGACTTCTTCCTCATCCTCTACCAGGAGAATGGTTTCCGTGCCCTTGCCGGTAACCCCTGACGGCGATGCCGCCTCGGGTTGGCGCCTGTCGGCGGCCTCGGCGGCAGGGAAGTAGATTCGAACGGTGGTGCCGCGCCCCACTTCGCTGTCGATGACAATTTCCCCGTGGCTCTGCTTAACGATGCCGTACACCGTGGACAACCCCAGTCCGGTGCCCTTTCCCTTTCCCTTGGTGGTGAAAAAAGGCTCGAAGAGGTGGCTTTTGATCTCGGCATCCATGCCGATTCCGGTGTCGCTCATCGCGAGAACGACGTAGCGTCCGGGAGCGAGTTCCTGCGGGGCGCCCGCGGAGTTGTTGCCAATCTCGATCTCGGCGGTTTCGATAATGAGCTTGCCGCCGTGCGGCATGGCGTCGCGGGCATTGATGGCGAGGTTGAGGATCACCTGCTCCAGTTGGCCGGGGTCGGCCTTGATCGCGCTCTGCCCGGACTTGAGCGAGGTGACCAGTTCGATGTCCTCGCCGATCACGCGGCGCAGCATGCGGTTCATCCGGGAGACCTGGCGGTTGATATCGAGCAATTTGGGCTGAACGATCTGGCGGCGGCTGAAGGTAAGCAACTGGCGGGTGAGGACGGCGGCGCGGTTTGCGGCCTCGATGATCGGTTCCACGTCACGGCGCGTGGCGTCCTGCGGGCTGAGGCTGTCGAACAGCATCTGCGCATATCCGCTGATGATGGTGAGCAGGTTATTGAAATCGTGCGCTACTCCTCCGGCCAGACGGCCGATCGCCTCCATTTTCTGCGCCTGGCGGAGTTGCTGTTCGAGCTGCATGCGCTCGGTCACGTCGTGCAGCGTCGCGACCGCGGCGACGATAGAACCCTGGCTGTCGCGAACCGGAGCGGAGCTGATCAGCAGGGTGGCCCGGCTGCCGTCGCCGTGGACCAGTTCGACCTCCTCTCCGCTCACGACCTCTCCCGTGGTCAGGGAACGCACCAGCGGCAGTTCGTCCACCGTGTACGGACGGCCGCCCGGGTGATGGAACCGGCGCGTGGGGCTTTCCTGGGCCGTTCCCCGGAGGATGCGATCCGCCTGTTCGTTGCTCAGCACGATCTCGCCCGAGGGCGCCGAGGCGATGAGGACACCCAACGGCAATTGCCGCAACATTTCCTGCAAACGAGCGCGCTCGCCTTCTAATTGCCCCATCAAGCGCTTCCGCTCTTCCGCAATGAGCTTCTGTTCCGTTATGTCGATCAACGTGCGCACCGCGCCGGTGAAGCGGCCTTGGGCATCGAGAATCGGATCGGCCGTGAGAATGTACCAGCGGCCGTTCATGGCGAACTCGGCACTCTCGCGGTGCCGGGTCTGCCGGGCGCGTTCCAGGGGCCAGCCTTCAGCGGGCGGCGGCACGCCGGCGAACACTTCCTCGGTTGTCAGCCCCATGAGTTCTTGGGCAGGCCGGCCCAGCATTTCGGTCATGGCCCGGTTGATCTGCGTCACCCGGCCTTCAGCGTTGACCAGGAAAACGCCGTGGCTGATCGAGTTGAAGGTGACCTCCCAGAGCTGGGCGGCTTTGCGCGCCTCGGCTTCCGCGCGGCTGGTGCGCAGCAGCGCGCGTATGGTGGCGACCAGTAGATCGGGAGTGACCGGAGCCGTCAGGTAGGCGTCGGCGCCGCCGTCCAGACCGGCAGCCCGATCCTTGCTGGAAGTGGAAATCGCCGAGATCTGGAGCACCGGAATCCAGCGGGTCTCGGGATCGGTCTTGATGCGGCGGCAGACTTCCAGGCCGTGCATATCGGACAGATTCACATCGAGCAGGATAAGGTCTGGCTTCTGACGGGCCAGAAGCAGCCCTTCCTTCCCGCTTCCGGCTTCGATCACATCGAAGCCCGCTTGGCGCAGAATGCGTGTGAACTCCTCTCTGCCGCCTTGATCGCTATCTATGTTCAGGATGACTTGCTTTGCTTCAGACATGAAAGGCCTTCCCCTGAAGCTCCGCCTGGAACGGGGCGGTCTTGCACAGGGCGGCTGTCAAGCCCTGGTGAAGAGAGCTTGTTGCCGTGCCGGAAATCGCGAGCGCCGAGGTTCTCTGTTCCGGGGCCAACCGGACAGAGACGCCGCAAGCTCGTTCCGATGCACTTCACGGTGGATCGGGAAAAAGTCACGTATGACCGGCGAATGTTTACCCTCGTCTTTATTGATGAACCGGAAGCCCCGGAGATCTTCAAAAATGAGGGCTGATTTGTGTGCAGGGGCAGAAGAATCCGGCGGGCTTCGCTATCCCCATGAAGCTTCCGGATTCCCAATGACTTGTCGTTCCCCACGCCCCTCCTCCGAAGCCCCATGCAAGCCAAAAGGAACAGCCGGGCGTATGAAACCGGCTTAATCGAACCTCTCCATTCTACCTCTGTCCCGGGCACACCCACGACTTTGTGAATAGCCCGCCGAACAGATCGGCCCACGCCGGGGCGCGGCGGTTTTCCCCTTCGCTACAATGCCTTTGATGAACAACATTCCGGGCTTCCACTTTCTGCGTAACCTGGTGGAGCGTAGGGACCTGCTGTTTCAATTAGTGCGACGAGACTTTACCCAGCGCTTTGTAGGTTCCGCGGCAGGGTGGCTCTGGGGAGTAATCCACCCGCTTGTGCTTCTGGTGAGCTGGGTTTTTGTATTTAAAATCTGCTTCAAAATCGCGTTGCCGGAGAGTGCCCCTACTCAAAATTATGCACTTTTTTTGTTCACTGGGTTTCTGCCCTGGATGTTGTTCCAGGAAACCGTGCAGCGGTCGGCATCCTGCCTGCTCGACCATCAGAATTTGATCACGAAAACAATTTTTCCGGCCGAAATTGTGCCGGTATCAATTTTTCTTTCCTCGCTGGTGAATCATCTGATCGCGCTGGCGCTGGCGCTGGTGGCTGTGGGCTTCTGGGAGAGGAAATTCAGCGTAATGACGCTGTGGCTGCCGGTGTACATGTTTTTGCTGGGACTGCTCGCGATCGGAATCGGCTGGATCGTCTCGAGCCTGCACGTGTATCTGAGGGACACGGCGCAGGTGGTCTCGGTGGTGCTGACGTTCTGGTTTTGGTTCACTCCCATTTTCATTACCGAGAGCATGATTCCGGAAAGGCTCCGGTTCATCTTGTGGGCGAATCCGCTGGCTTACCTGGTGAACGCGTACCGGGAACGGCTCCTCTCGGCGCGGCCGCCACAGATGCGGGAGTTGGGGGTGATCGCGGCGTGCGGCGTAACGGTCTTTGTGATTGGGGGGCTGTTTTTCAGGCACCTGAAACGGGGATTTGCGGACGTGCTGTAAGAGAACCGGCGAAAGCCGCCCGGCTCAGCGCGAGCAGAATGTGTCGTGCATGCGGCGCAGGTAGCCGTCGGTCATCCCCGCGATGTAATCGCAAACCACACGGTGCAGGGGCTGGCCTTTGGATTCCTCCCGGTAGCTTTCGGGCAGGCGGTCCGGGTTTTCCAGGAAGAACTGAAAGAGGCCGGCGATCATGGCGGCTGAACGGCGGCGCTCCTCAATCAACGCCTCGGTAAAGTACACCCGGCGCCGCAGGAACTGCTTCAGCGCGGCCGTGGTGGCGACCGCCGCGGGCGTGAACCGCGCCAGCCGCACGGGATGCAGGCGCACATCCTCCACGCTCTTGACGCCGGATTCCTGAACCGCCTGCAAGGTACCTTCGATCAGCCCCGACACCAGCAGATCGATCAACCGGCGCAGTGCCTCATTGAACCGTATGCGCGCCGGCGCTCCGGGAAATTGCGTCTCCACCGCGGCTCGAATCTCGGCGTACTCAGGGACGCTTTCCGCGACGTCGTCCATGTCGAAGAACCGCGCCGAGAAGGCGTCGTCGAGGTCGGCTGTATTGTAGGCGATCTCATCCGCCAGATCGATCAGTTGGGCTTCGAGGGGCGGCCGCATGCCAGGCAGGTATTCCTCCAGCTCGGGATACTCCCCGGGCGCGAAATCGCGGGAGTGCTTCACGATGCCCTCCCGGACCTCAAACGTCAGGTTGAGCCCCGGAAAGCGCGCATACCGCTGCTCGAAACTCTCAACGATGCGCAGCGCGTGCAGGTTGTGGTCGAACCGTTCCCCGAAACGGCTCATCTGGCGGTTGAGTTCCTCCTCGCCCGAGTGCGCGAAGGGAGGATGGCCGATATCGTGCGCCAGCGCCAGCGCTTCGGTGAGGTCCTCGTTCAACCCGAGCACGCCCGCAACGGTGCGGGCGATCTGCGCCACCTCGATGGTGTGAGTCAGGCGGTTCCGGAAATGGTCCGACAGCCCCGCCGTGAACACCTGCGTTTTGTCTTCCAGGCGGCGAAAGGCGCGGGCGTGAACGATGCGGTCGCGGTCCCGCTGGAAGTCGTTCCGATACGGGTGCGGCGGCTCGGGATACCTGCGGCCCAGAGTGGCGCCGGCGGAGAACCGCAGTTGGCGGCACAGGCCCTCGGCGGCAAGTGACACGACTCAGGTCTTATTGGGCGGCCGATAATTCGCCCAGTTTGGCGATCGCTACGCGGCTGATGGCGGACCTTTCAGTCCGCAGCGGCTCGAGAAGCTTCCGCGCTTCGTCGGGTTTGCTGGACGCAATCAGATCCGCGAGCTCGATGGTGGCCTGCTCCTTGGAGACAAACTCCGTCGGTTTGTCGATCAGCGACCGGAGAAGCGCCTCGCCTTCGCCGAGTTTCCCTTGGGCTTTGTAGATCTGTGCGAGCGTCAGCTTGGCCAGAGAGGCGTAATTGGCGTTCCCTGAATCCACTACGCTCTTGAGCCACTTCTCCGCTTCGTCGTTCTTGCCTTCCGACGCTGCGATTGTCCCCAGGTAATACTCTGAGATGATTGCCTCATCGCTGCCGGAGTACTTTGCGGCGACTTCGGAGAATGCCTTCTTTGCAGCCTCGTTTCGTTCCTGCTCGGTGGGATAAGCGCGGACGAATTCGTTCGGAGGCGTGCCGATGGCGGCGTTCTGGATCTCGAGCGCCGCGGTCAGGGCCGCCTGCCGCGCCGTTTGCTGGTGCCGGCGGTAGGCGAGAAATCCGAGCACGAGGACGACAACCGCCACCCCGATAGCGGCGTAGCGAACTATCGACTTCCGGTGTTCGGACACGTACTCCATGGTGCGCTCGACTTCGAGCGCAAACCTGTCTTGCTTCAGTTCTTTTCGGGTGAGTCTATCCACGGAAACCTCTGGGGCAGCTTGATTTTAGCATACTTGGCCAGCCCCCTTCCGCCGGTCGCCGGGATCCGGAGGCATCGGGCCCGGATCCCCGGCCGGCGCGATATGCGCTTGCCTTCTCAGGAAAAGCTGCGTACCGCCGCAGCTTCGTCATCAAAAACCTCGAAAACCGTGTAAAGCTTGGTGATCTGCAACAGGTCGCGTACGCGCTTGGTCAGGTTGAGGAGCTTCAACTGGCCGCCCTGATTGGTCACCGAAGTAAAGCCGGAAACCAGTTCGCCGATCCCCGAGCTGTCGATGTAGGAGACCTCGCTCAGATTCAGCAGAATTTTCTTCTTTCCGTTGCCGAGCAGCTCGCGGATGCTCTCGCGAAGGTGGCTCGACCCCTCGCCAAGCGTGATCCGCCCGGCTACGTCCAGAACCGTAACGTCCCCCACCTGCCGTAAGGTGATTTTCGCACTCACGATATACCCTCCTGAACCTTCTCCTTTACCGCTTGCCTTCTAAACACTTGATCAGCTTTACCTCGGTGCCGCGAGCCAGCCGCCGGACTTCGAATTTGTCCATGAAGGTGCGCATGAGGAATATGCCGCGCCCGGACTGTTGAAGAAGATTGTGCTCGGCCAGCGGATCGGGCAGCGAGCCGACGTCGAACCCTTCCCCCTCGTCGCTCACGGTCACTGTCAGACAGCCCTCGCTCTCGCAGACGGAGAGTTGCACCTTCTTCCTGGCGTTGTACCTGTTGCCGTGCACTACCGCATTTACGACCGATTCCCGGACTGCCATCCCGATCTTGTGAAGCTCTTCCTCGGGGAAACCGATTCGCCCGGCCGCTTCGACCGCCAGTTGCTCGGCTTCGTCAGCGCTTTCCAGGACCGAATCCAGTGTGCGCTCGATAATCTTGTGGTCGCTGCTCGTGTTCTCCGGCATAGCGGCGAGGCTAATTCGAATCGTTAAAGTTAGCAAACTCCGATGGCAAAAGGCAAAGGAGGGGTGCCGGCGGGGGCAGCCGTTATTTCGTCCGCCCGGCAGTTTGCTCGGTTTGCGGGCTGAAGAGCAGCCCCGACCAGTCTTCCGCCAGAACGATCGAATTGGCCGGATTCGCCGGGAGGTACTTGACGGTGAGAGGGCGTTCGATCAGCGTCTCCGGATTGGGCGGAAGCAAGCTGGCGAGTGAGGAAACGTTCTGCGTGGCGAAGTACTCCACACCCCCGACCGTGTACGTGTAGGAGATGACGCCGTCGGCGAAATCGGTCGTGGTGCCGCTGACCATCTTCCCGGAGGCGCTGACCAGCGCGCGCCGCTTCCGTTCCTGCTCTTCGGGATTTGCCCGTTTCCGTCTCCACCCTGCCGCCAGCGCCGCCACACCGGTAAGCGTGCCGGCCAGCAGCGCCAGAATCTTCTTGCGCCTCGACATCAGCCAGACACCGGAGTCTCCTGAAAGGCCTTCTTGTAGTCCTTCAGGAATTGCGCGAGCCCCTTGTCCGTCAAGGGGTGATCGAACAGCTTGTCCAGCACGGCGAATGGCATCGTTGCGATGTGTGCGCCGGCGCGCGCGGCTTCAACAACGTGAAGCGGCGAGCGGATGGAAGCCGCCAGAACCTGGGTCCTAAACCCATAGTTCCGGTAGATTTCGACGATGTCGGCCACCAGGTCCATGCCCGTGTGCCCGATATCGTCGAGCCTGCCGACAAACGGGCTGACGATATAGGCGCCTGCCTTGGCCGCAAGCAAGGCCTGCGCGGGAGAGAAACACAGCGTCACGTTCACACGGACGCCTTCGCGCGTAAGTGCCGCCGTCGCCTTCAGCCCGTCGCGGGTCAGCGGGCACTTCACCACCACGTTAGGATGAATCCGGGATAGCTTCCGCCCCTCGTCGATCATCTGCCCGGCCTCGGTGCTCACCACTTCGGCGCTGATATCGCCGTGCACGATTTCGCAAATCTGCCGGATCTGCTCCTCGAAGGGCCGGCGCTCTTTGGCAATCAGAGTCGGGTTCGTTGTGACTCCGTCGACCACTCCCCAGTCCACGCCTTTCCGAATCTCCTCGAGATTGGCGGTATCCAGGAAGATTTTCATACTTCTACACTACAACCGATCGCACGCTCCGCCAACACCCTACAGATCTGGGTCCCACCTCACGATATATACACAGGGCCAGTGAACTATGCCGACGTTTTCAACCAGCCGTTTCGGGACGATTGAGTACCAAGACGATTCGGTCATCCAATTCCCTTTCGGGCTTCCCGGGTTTGAAGAGGAGCGGCAGTTCGTCGCCATCGAGCACACGGCCAGCAGGCCGATCGTGTTCTTACAAAGCCTGACCCGGCCGGACCTGTGCTTCATCACGCTCCCGGTGCTGGTTGTCAAGCGGGATTATCGTCTTGCCATTTCGCCTGCGGATTTGAAGTCGCTGGCTCTACCCTGCGACCGCCAGCCGGAGATAGGAACCGACGTGCTGTGCCTGGCGATCATCTCCGTGGCGGAAGGCAGGCTGCCCACGGCGAACCTGCTCGCGCCGGTGGTGGTGAACCTGAAAACGCGCGTAGCGCTTCAGGCCATCCAGGAAGAGTCCGCTTACTCGCACCAGTATCCTCTGCTGGACTCGCGCCCGGAGGCCGAATGCTCGTGATCCGCCGCCGGGCCGGGGAATCGGTGCTGATCGGGGACGAGGTCGAGGTCCGCGTCACCGAAATCGGCTCTACGCGCGTCAAGTTGTGCATTTTGGCGCCTAAAGACGTGGTTGTTTTGCGCAAAGAGGTGAAACTGACGCGCGAGGCGAACGTGGCCGCGGCGCGGGAGGCGCCGGCCGATCTGACCGGGCTTGCGGCCCGGTTCCGGGCGAAACAGGAGAGATAAATCGATGCCGATGACTGCGGAGCGCCTGCGCGACGCCATAGAACACCACAAAGCCGGCAACCTGGCTGCCGCCGAGGCAATTTACCGGGACGTGCTGGCCGCCGATCCGAGGAACGCCGACGCCCTGCACATGCTCGGCGTGCTGGCTTCTCAGCGCGGCGACCAGCAGCAGGCCCTCAGCCTGCTCGGGCGCGCCATCCGGATCAATCCCGCAGCGCCTTTTTATCACAACAATTTGGGCAACGTGCTGTTCCAGGCCGGGCGGTTCGCCGATGCCAGGCTGTGCTATGAAGAAGCGCTGCGGCTGGACCCCGACTATGCCGAAGCCCATGGCAACCTGGCAAACACCTGCCGCCGGTTGGGGCTCTTCGAGGATGAGCTTGCGCACCGCCTGGAGGTTGTCCGGCTGCGCCCTGAGCGTTCGGGCTCGTATGCCGAGCTGGGCGACGCGCTTCGCGCGCAGGGCATGATTGGCGAGGCGCTGGCCTGTTTTGACCATGCGCTTGCCCTGGCCCCGGAGGATGCCGAAACGCACCTTCGCCGGGCGTTTGCGCTGTTGCTGGTGGGCGACCTCACGGCGGGCTGGCGGGAATACGAGTGGCGCTGGAAGACGGGGCGCTATCCGGTGCGCACTTTTGCGGCGCCGCTATGGGACGGGTCGGCGCTCGACGGCCGCACGGTTCTGATTCACGCCGAGCCGGACCTGAACCAGACGCTCCAATTCGCGCGCTATCTGCCGCTGGCGGCCCAGCGCGGGGGAAGGGTCATCTTCGAATGCCGGCCGCAACTGGCGCCGTTGTTCCGCGGCAGGCCAGAAATTGCGGAAGTGGTGGAGGCGGGAGACCCGTTGCCCGCTTTCGACGTGCAAGCCCCGCTGGGAAGCCTGCCTTTAATCTTCGGCACCACCCCGGACAGAGTCCCCGCAGCCGTGCCGTATCTGAACGTGCCCACGCGAAAAGCAAAGCGCGGCGGCGAAACCGGCATGGTGGGACTGGCCTGGACCGGCGACCGGGCCGTGCTCGAGCCGCTGCTCGACGTGCCCGGAATCCGCTTCGTGACTTTGGAGAAGACCGAAAACCTGGCCGAAACGGCGGAAGCCATGGCGGAACTGGATCTGGTCATCTCGGGGGACGATACGCTGACGCATTTAGCCGGAGCGCTGGCAATGCCGGTCTGGAATCTGACGCCTTACGCGCCGGACTGGCCCTGGATGCTGGGGCGCGACAACAGTCCCTGGTATCCGACCATGCGGCTGTTCCGCCAGACGCGGCCGGGCGACTGGTCCGAAGTCATCTCCAAGGTGCGCGAGGTTCTGATGTCATGAACGCCGTGCTGGAAGCGCTCACCGGCGCGCTTGAACACCATCAGGCGGGGCGGTTCGAGGAGGCGGAGGCCATTTACCGCAGGATATTGGCATCCGACCCTACCAACGTGGACGCGCTGCACCTGCTGGGGATGGCTCTGGCGCAAACCGGGCGGCGTGATCCAGCAATCGATCTGATCGGGCGGGCGATCGCGGCAAACCCCGCCATTCCGGCGTTTCATAACAATCTCGGGACGGTGTTGCAGGCCGAAGGCCGCATCGAGGAAGCGGTGCGTTCGTTCCGGCGCGCGCTGGATCTCGATCCGGCGTACGCCGAAGCGCATATCAACCTGGCCAATTGTTTTCAATCCCTGAAGCTCTTGGATCAGGCGGTGGCGCATTACCGGGAGGCGCTCCGGTTGAAGCCCGGCTTTGCCGAAGCGCACAACAACCTGGGCAACGCGCTGGCGGCGCTGGGGCAGGCGCCGGAGGCAATCGCCTGCTATTACGAGGCGGTGCGGTTGAAACCGGGCTACGCTGAAGCCTGGGTGAACCTGGGCGCGGTGCTCAAGGAGCAAGGCCGGCTGGAGGAGGCGGCATCCTGCGGCCGCCGGGCGATCGAGTGCCGTCAGGATCTGGCCGAGGCGCACTCGAACCTCGCGGCTGTTCTGGTGGCGATGGACCGGTTTGAAGAGGCTGAGGCGGAGGCCCTCCGGGCGCTGGAGTTGAAGCCGCTGCTGGCCGAAGCAAATGTCAATCTGGCGGCTGTGCGGCTCCAACAGAGGCGGCTGGAGGAAGCGGCGGCGTGCGCGCGCCGGGCAATCGAACTGAAACCGGAGATGTCCGAGGCGCACATGACGCTCGGGGACGTTTTCATCGCGGAGGAGAGGGCCGAGGAGGCGCTGGCCTGCTATCGCCGGGCGCTTGAGCTGAAACCGCACGGCGCGGAACAGCACAACAAGGTGGGTTACGCTCTTCAGCGGTTGGGGCAATTCAGAGAGGCGCTGGAGCGGTTCGAGGAGGCGGTGCGCCTCGCGCCGAAATTGGTGGACGCCCATGTCAACCGCGCGATGGCATGGCTCCAGGCCGGGGATTTTGAACGCGGCTGGGCGGAGTACGAATGGCGCTGGAGGAGCCGGGAGTTTTCCAGGCGCGTGCTGCCGAGGCCGCGGTGGGACGGCTCCGCCATACCGGGCCGGACCATTTTGCTGCACGCGGAGCAGGGACTGGGCGATACGGTGCAGTTCGTCCGCTATGTTCCGCTGGTGAAGGCGGTTTCGCAAGCCAGGGTGGTGCTGGAATGCCAACCCCGGCTGGTTCCGCTGCTGGAAACGATCGAGGGAGTGGATGAAATCGTCCCGGCGGGATCGCCGCTGCCGGACTACGATGTCCACGCGCCCCTGCTGAGCCTGCCGGGGATCCTGGGTGTGCGGCCGGCGCGCGTGCCGTACCTGCGCGTGCCTCCGGAGCGCATCGAGCGGGCGCGCCTGGATGCCGGGGACCGGTTCCGGGTCGGGCTGGCCTGGGCGGGGAACCCGAAGCACAGGCACGACCGGGCGCGCTCGATCCGGCTGTCCGCGCTGGCGCGGCTCGCGGAGGTTCCCTACACGGCGTTTTACAGTCTGCAGCGCGGTCCTGGGTCGGAGCAACTGGAGGACCTGCCGCCGGGTTTTGAGGTGACTGCACTCGAGCGGGAGTCCGGCGACATTCTGGACACGGCCGCCGCGATCCTCAACCTGGATCTGGTGATCACGGTGGACAGCCTGATCGGCCACCTTGCGGGAGCGCTCGGCAAGCCGGTGTGTATCCTGCTGGAGACCTCTCCGGACTGGCGCTGGCGGCTTGGCACGGATCACAGCGAGTGGTATCCCACGGCACGCCTCTTCCGGCAGACGCGCCGGGGCGATTGGGACGATGTCGTCGAGCGCGCCGCCGCGCAACTGCACCTGGCGGTAGCGCATCACCTGCTCGCGCGGGGGCAATTCGAGGCGGGTTGGAAAGAATACGAATGGCGGTGGAAGGCCGGCGGCGTTTCTCCCGATCAGTTCCCGCAGCCGCAGTGGGACGGCTCGCCGTTGCAGGGGAAACGCATCCTGCTGTGGGCCGAGCAGAGCTTAGGAGACACGATTCAGTTCGTGCGGTTCGCGCCGCAAGTGAAAGCGGCCGGTGGGAAGGTGTTCCTCGAGTGCCAGCCGGAGCTGGCCGGTTTGCTGGCCTCGGCGCCGGGCGTGGACGGTGTGATTCCCTACGGCGCCCCACTGCCCGGTTTTGACGTTCAGCTTCCCCTTCAGAGCCTGCCCAGAGTGTTGAAGACAACGCCTGAAACGATTCCCTCAAGAACTCCCTATTTGCAGCCGGATCCGGCGCTGGTTGAGCGCTGGCGGGAGCGCCTGGGCAATAGCGGAAAACTCCGGGTAGGGCTGTGCTGGGCGGACAACCCGAAGCAGGCGAACGACCGGAGCCGGTCGATGCCGGCTTCGGAATTCAACCGGCTGGCGGACGTTCCGGGCGTGGAGCTGTTCAGTCTGCAATACGGGCCGAAGTCGTGGGAGTTGAGTGGCATCCCGGTGAGGCATTTGGGCGGGCAATTCCGCGATGTCGCCGACACAGCCGCCGCCATCGCCAATCTGGACCTGGTGATCTCGGTGGATACGATGATCGCCCACCTGGCCGGGGCGCTCGGAAAGCCAGTCTGGGTTCTGCTTTCCGAAGCGGCGGACTGGTGCTATCCCCCGGGGCGCGGCGATACGCCGTGGTATCCGGGGATGCGGCTGTTCCGGCAAACGCAGCCGGGCGGCTGGGCGGAAGTGATGGAAAGAGTGGCGGAGGCGCTGCGCAATGCCGGGAGCCGGTGACCTTATCGAGCGCGGCCTCAAGCATCACCGGGCCGGAGAGCGCGAGCAAGCCGAACGTCTCTACCGCGCCGCGCTCCAGAAGGATCCGGGTAACGCCGACGCCCTGCACCTGCTGGGATTGCTGGCCAAGGAGGCGGGCGATCACCCCCGCGCCTACGAGCTGATCAAGCAAGCCGTCAAGCGGCAGCCAAACGCCGCCCTGCTGCACAACAATCTGGGCGCCGTGCTGGAGTCGCTCGAAAGGCTGGATGAGGCGATCCGGTCTTACGAGAGCGCTCTGCGGATCCAGCCCGGCTATGCCGAGGCCGAACTCAACATGGGGAACGTGCTGCTGCGCAAGGGGCGTTTAGAGGAAGCGGTCGAGCATTACGAGCGCGCCGTCGCGGCACGGCCGGACCTGGCGGAAGCGCGCAACAACCTGGGGGTGGCGCTGCGCGCGCTCGGCCGGAAGGAGCGGGCGGTGGAATGCTTCCGCGAAGCTTTGCGGCTGAACCCGGATTATGCGGATGCGCACATAAACCTCGGCGCGCTGCTGTTTGCTCAGGGAGAGTTTGCGGAAGCGGAGCGCGCATTCCGCGAGGCGCTTCGACTAAGGCCGGAGCTTCCGGATATACGCCGCGCGCTGATCGTCACGATCATCCGCCAGGAGCGGTTCGCGGAGGCGGAGGCGCTGTGCCGGAAAAACCTCGGTCGCCAGCCCGACGATGCAGAGGCGGCGAACTTTCTGGGTATCGCCCTTCAGATGCAGGGGCGTTTCGCCGAGGCCATCGCATCTTACCGCGAGGCGCTGAAGAGGCGCCCGGAATACGCCGAGGCGCATCACAACCTGGCCACATGCTATCTGTCACGGAACCGCCTGGAGGAAGCGATCGCGTGCGCGAAGGAGGCGCTGCGGATTCACCCCCGCTACGCGGAAGCGCATAACACGCTGGGCCACGCTCTGGTGCGCGCGGGCTGGACGGGAGACGCCATCGCGAGCTACCGCCTGGCGCTGGCGCTCAAACCAGGTTGGCCCGAGGCGCTGAGCAATCTGGCAAGCGCGCTAATCGAGACAAACCGCCTCGAACAGGCTGTTCAGGCGGCACGAGAGGCCGCCGCGGCCGATCCAAAGTTTTTCCCGGCATTCAGCAACCTGGGGGCGGCGCTGTACCAGCAGGGGCGGGTGGAAGAGGCGGTTCAGGCGTTCCGGCAGGCGCTGGCGCTGCGGCCGGATTTCGCTCCCGCGCACTCGAACCTGCTTTACTGCCTGAATTACGACGCACGCTGGACACCGGCCGAGATTTTCGAGGAGCACCGGGCGTGGGCGGCAATCCACGGGCGGCCGGCGCCGCGGCCGGGCACGGGCGGGCGCGCGCTTCGTCGCATCGGTTATGTTTCGCCGGACTTCCGCAAGCATTCCTGCGCCTGGTTCATCGAGCCGGTGCTGCGGGCGCACGACCGGGAGGCGTTTGAGATCCACCTGTTTTCCTCCGGCCGGCCGGATGCGGCCACGCCCCGCTTTCAGGCGCTGGCTTGCCGCTGGCACGACATACGGGGGCTCACAGACGACGAGGCTGCCGAGCTCGTGCGCCGCGCACAGATCGACATCCTGGTGGATCTGGCGGGGCACACGTCGGGCAACCGGCTGCCGATGTTCGCGCGGCGGCCCGCGCCGGTGGCCGTCACCTGGATCGGCTATCCGAACACTACGGGACTCGAAGCCATCGATTACCGCCTGACGGACGCCTGGTGCGACCCGCCGGGGACCACGGAGCACCTGCACACAGAAACACTGGTGCGCTTGCCGCGCGGGTTTTTGTGCTACCAGCCTCCGGCGAACGCCCCGGAACCGGGGCCGCCGCCTGTTCTGGAGACCGGGCACATCACCTTCGGGTTGTTCAATGCGCTGCCGAAAGTACGGCCGGCGGTGGTGGCTGCGTGGGCCGCCATTCTTCGCCGGGTTCCCGGGTCGCGGTTGTTGCTGAAGTCGCGCGCGCTGGCGGACGAAGAAACGCGCCGGCGCTTGTTGGAAATGTTTGCCGGGCAGGGGATCGAGGAGGCGCGGATCGAAATTGTGGGCACGACGTCTTCCCATGCCCGACATCTGGCGTTCTACAGCCGCGTCGATATCGCCCTGGACACCTTCCCGTATCACGGCACCACGACAACCTGCGAGGCGCTCTGGATGGGGGTTCCGGTGGTGGTGCTCGCCGGGGCGACCCATGTTTCGCGGGTGGGCGTGAGCCTGCTGGAGCAGGTCGGACTGGGGGAGTTGGCGGCGGGCAATGAGGCGGCCTACGTAGAGCGTGCGGCAGCTCTGGCGGGAAATATTTCGAAGCTGAAGGAGATACGAGCGGGGTTGCGCGGCCGAATGGCCGCTTCGCCGCTGACCGATGCGGCGGGATTCACGCGCGATCTGGAAGCCGCCTACCGGCGGATGTGGGAGGAGCGGAGTGTCTGAAGCAGCGGCCCTGGCGGCGGCGTTTGAGCACCATCGGGCCGGGCGGCTCGACGCGGCCGAGGCGGGGTATCGAAAAATCCTCTCCCGCGACCCGCGCTGCGCCGACGCGCACCACCTGCTCGGGATGGTGCTGTGGCAGCGGGGGGATACCAAGGGTGCGGCAGAGCGGATCCGCAAAGCCGTGGCGCTCGCCCCGGGCATCGCTCCGTTTCACAACAATTTGGGGCTGGTGCTGGAGTCGGCGGGGCGGCGCGAGGAGGCCATAGCGCGTTTCCGCGAGGCGGTGCGGTTGTCGCCCGGCTATGCGGAGGCGCATGCCAACCTGGGCCGCGCGCTCGAACGGGAGCGGCGCTACCCGGAGGCCATACGGTCGCTCCGCGAAGCTGTGCGGCTCAAGCCCGGATTCATCGAGGCGCAGTACCGGCTGGGTTGCGCGCTGCTGGCTTCCGGAGAACTGCCCGAGGCGGTGCGGGCGTTTGAGGAGGTCTTGCGCCGCAACCCGGATCACCTCGAAGCGAATGTCAACCTGGGCGGGGCGCTGAAGCGGTTGGGCCGTTTCGAGGAAGCCCTTCATTCCTGCCGGCGCGCGGTCGCGATTTCTCCGGAATCCGCCGCGGCGCACGCGAACCTGGGGGCGGCGCTGCTCTGCCTGGGCCGGCTGGATGAAGCGGAAGCGGCGTGCCGGGAAGCGCTGCGGCTCAAGCCCGATTTCGGGGAGGCGTACTGCAATCTCGGGGCGATTCTGCTGAAGAAAGAGCGGACCGAAGAGGCGCTTGCCTGCTGTGAGCAAGCCGTGCGGCTCCGGCCGGATTCACCCGAGGCGCTGAACAATTTGGGGAACGCGCTAGGGAGGGGGGCCAGGGCGCGGGAGTGCTACGAGCGGGCGCTGACGGCCGACCCCAATTACTTTGAAGCCTGGCTGAACCTCAGCGCCTTGCTGAAAGAGTTCGGCCTGCGCGAAGAGGCGGTGGAGGCTGGCCGGCGCGCCGTGCAGCTCAGGCCGGAATCGGCCGAAGCGCACAACAATTTGGGAGACCTGCTGCGCGGCGAGGGGCGTATCGAGGAGGCGCAGGCCTGTTTCCGCGAGGCGATCCGCCTGCGGCCGGATTTGCCCGAACCTTACGTCAATCTGGCCGGAACCCTCAGAGACCAGGGGCGGCTCAAAGAGGCGCTGGCGGAGAGCCGCAAGGCACTCGAACTGGACCCGAAAAGCTCCAGCCCGTTTTCGAATTTTTTCTTTTATCTGCATTACGACGATCTGTGTCCGCCGGAGGTGGTTTTCGAGGAACATCGCCGCTGGGGGGAGCGGCACCGGAAGCTTGCGGAGGGCGCGCCCGAGCACCGGAACGACCGGGATCCGGAGCGCCGCCTGCGTGTGGGCTACGTGTCCCCGGATTTCCGCACCCATTCGGTGGCGTATTTCGCCGAGCCCCTTCTGGCGGCGCACAACCGCAGCGCGGTGGAAGTTTTCTGCTATTCCAACGTCGCGCGTCCGGATGCCGTAACGGAGCGCTTCCGGGTTCTGGCCGACCACTGGCGCGACATCCGAGGTATGCCCGACGCGAGGGCGGCCGAAGTGATCCGCGAGGATGAGATCGATATCCTGGTGGACCTGGCCGGGCACACCGCGGGAAGCCGGCTGCTCGTTTTTGCGCGCAAGCCCGCGCCGGTGCAGGTCACCTGGTGCGGGTATCCGGCGACCACGGGTTTGGCGGCGGTCGATTACCGCATAACGGACGCGCTCGCCGACCCTCCGGGGCTCACCGACCATCTCTACACGGAACGGCTCGTGCGATTACCCGGGGCGTTCCTGTGTTACAAACCGCCGGCCGGCGCTCCGCCGGTTTCGGATCTCCCCGCGCGCGCCAACGGCCACATCACATTCGGCTGCTTCAACATTCTGGCCAAGGTGACGCCCAGGATGATCGAAGCGTGGTCGGCGCTGCTGGCCGCGGTGCCCGGCGCCCGGCTCGTGCTCAAGTCCGCCCCGCTGGTGGATGAATCGACGCGCCGCCTGGTATGGGAGCGCTTCCGCGCGTGCGGCGCGGATCCGGCGCGCATCGAGCTGCTCGGTCCGGTTAGTCCGGAGCAGCATCTGAGGACGTATCACCGCATCGATATTGCGCTCGACACGTTCCCGTATCACGGCACCACTACGACTTGCGAGGCTTTGTGGATGGGCGTGCCGGTGGTGACGCTGGCCGGCGCGACGCACGCCTCCCGCGTGGGCGTGAGTCTGCTCGAGAACGCGGGGCTTGGGGACTGGGTCGCGGCGTCGCTGGAAGAGTACGTGGAACTGGCTGCGGCGAAGGCGTCCCGGCCGGACCTGCTCGAAAGTCTGCGCGCCGGGCTTCGCAACCGGCTCGCGAACTCAGCGTTAACCGACGGCCCCTTGTTCGCCCGGCGTGTAGAAAATGCCTACCGCCGCATGTGGCGCGAGTGGCTGGGAAGCAAACAACCGGAGGAAAGGCCAAGTGGCGGACTTGTCTGTTCGCGAACCTGATATTGCGGCATTGAAGGAAGGCGTCGCGCGATTCCCTTACTGGTATCACCGGATCGAGCTGCCGGGCGGAGTCGTAACGCCGGGCTGGGCGCCGATCAATCGCGACGCTTACCGCATCCCGGCGGACCTCAGCGGGAAGACCGTGCTCGATGTGGGCGCCTGGGACGGCTACTGGAGCTTCGAGGCGCTCCGGCGCGGAGCGGCGCGCGTGCTGGCGGTGGACGATTTTTCGGATTACCTCGGCACGCTAAAGCAGAGCGACCGCCGCGCCTGGGAAACATTCGATTTCTGCCGCGCGGCCCTGGGCTACAGCGAGGAGCGCTGCCAGCGGCGGGAGATGTCCGTCTATGACATTGCCGAGGAGAACGCGGGCCGTTTCGACGTGGTGTTCTGTTTCGGCACGCTGTACCACTTGCGATATCCGCTGCTGGCGCTCGACCGGTTGAGCGCGGTCTGCGACGGCGAGATCTACGTGGAATCGGCCATTTTGGACGATTACAGTCCCTACCGCGGCGGCCTGGGCCGGGGCTACGCAGGAGGACAGATGGTGGCGGAGTTCTATCCCGACAACCAGTACGGAGGCAATCCGACGAACTGGTGGGTGCCCACCCTGCATTGCCTGGCGCACATGGTGCGCGCCGCGGGCTTCGATGCCGTGGAAGCCTGGAAGCTGACGGACAACCCGGGGCACCTGGCTTTCTGCCGCGGTTTCGCACGGGGCGTGAAGACGAAGAGCGTTGGCGAAGCCGGCGGGGGTGCACAGAAAAGAATTCAAGCCGCAGCCGAAGCCGCCGATACGGAGGATAGGCCGGCAGGATGCCGGGACAACTCAATAAACAGGATGTGAACCCATGTCGTATTCAATCGTTACCAACGTAACCTCGATGGTTGCGCAAGAAAACCTTCGAGTGAACAACGATTTTCAACACAGGACCATCACCCGGGTGACGTCCGGCTACCGCATCAACGCGTCGGGCGATGACGCGGCTGGTTTGGCGGTGGCCAACAAGTACCGCAGCGACATCGCCGAGTTGACGCAGGGCGTGCGGAACGCCAACGACGGCATCAGTGTGCTGCAAATCGTCGATGGCGGGTTGACCAACATTTCGAAAATCATCGACCGGCTGAAGACGCTGGCCACGCAGTCCGCCTCTTCGACTTTCAGCGGCAGCCGCGACACTCTGAACGATGAGTACCAGGCGCTGCTGAAAGAAATCGACCGGCAGGCGGCTAACATCGGTCTGGTCGCCGGCGGGGCGAACAACGCGCTGATCGAGGTATACATCGGCGGGGGCAGCTCGACGGAAAACGCGAAGGTGCAAATTGACCTGAGCGGAGCCGCGAACCGCGTGGATTCGGCAGGCCTGGGGATCGCCGGAACGACCATCGCGGGCGGAGGCACGACGGTAGGCAACGTCGATCTGAACAACAGCGCTAACGTATTTCTGGCGAACGGAAACCAGGTCTTCACGTTCGCGCTGTACGATCCGGTTGCGCAGGCAACCACCTCGGTGGCGGTCACGGTCACTGGCGGTGCTTCGGGAATCTCCGGGGCGGAAGTGCTTAAACAGCTCAACACGGCTTTGGGCACCTACGGCATCACCGCGGTGACGGACAACAACGGCCATTTGGCCTTCGGCGGAACGCGGGCGTTCTCGGTGAGTATAGCCGCCCCGACGGCGGGCACCGGCATCAGGGGAACCGATGCCGCTACGACAGACAACGCGGGCGTCTACCGTGTAGCGGCCGCGGCGTTCACTGCGATTACTGCCGCGTCCGCAGCCGAAACCTTGACCTTCCAGAACGCGAGCGGTTCGGTCACGGTCGTTCTGGACGACGTCACGGGCGCTGACATCGACTCCGCAATCGCGGCGATCAATGCTGCGACCGCTTCGCTGGGCATCTATGCCCTGGCATCGTACACGGGGGCGAACACAATCACGATCCAGAGCTCGAACGAATTCTCTGTGAGCTCGTACAGCGCCGTTGCCGGCACCGGTCTGGTTGCTGCCAGCGGGTTGCAGTCGGTTGAGGTCTCCGATCCGGATGCCGGAGCGAGCCCAATCGGAAACGCCATGGCGGCGATCACAGCTCTGACCAACGCCGTCGCTACTCTCGGCCTGGTGCAGGGCAGGGTCGGAACCGGCCAGAACAAGTTGCAGTACGCGATCAATCTGGCCCAGTCGCAGATCAGCAACTTCTCGGCCGCCGAATCGCGCATCCGCGATGCCGACATTGCGTCTGAAGCGGCGAACCTCACCAGGGCACTGGTGATGCAGCAGGCCTCGGTGGCGGCCTTGGCCCAGGCCAACGAGGCTCCGCAGGGGGTGTTAAGCCTTCTCAGGCGCTAAACCGATTCTCCGTAGCGTAAGCGCTGCGGGCAACCGGCCGGCAGGCGTCTCCGGGCGCCTGCCGGCCGTAAGCGTTTAACAGGGAAAGCGGGAACGCAGTCAAGAACATGAGCGGAAGCACACTTTTTTCGGGGACCAGCCGGTACTCGTCGGACTTCACGGCGATTATCGAACGGGCGGTCGCCATTGCGTCCCTTCCTCTGATGCAGATGCAGTTGGCGAAGCAGAGGCTCGAAGCGGAATCGAGCGCCATCGGCTCCTTGAACGCGAAGGTTATGGCCGTGCAGAACGCGATTTCGAGCTTGAACAATGCCGCTGGCCTCAGTTCTTTCTCGACATCGATTTCCAACGGTGCGGTGCTGAACGCCACCGTGGGAACGGGGGCTTTCAGCGGAACCTATACGATCGAAGTGACGAGCCTGGGCGCGTACAGCACCGTCATGAGCAAGGACGGGCTGGAGCGGGCCACCGATCCCTCCACGCAGACCATCAGCGCGAACCCGAATCCCGTCTACACTCTGAACGGCGTTGAAATCAGACCCGCTTCGAACACGTTGAACGGCCTGGCGGCGGCCATCAACAGCGCGGGGCTCGACATACAGGCCACCGTCGTCAACATAGGGTCGGGGACCGAGCCCGACTACCGGCTGGCGCTGCAGAGCACGAAGCTGGGCCCCGTAGCCATGCAGTTGAACGACGGGACCACGGACCTGTTCCCGGACGATCCCCCGAACGGGTTTTACGCAACTTACAAGGTCAACGGCGTGGATGCGCTGCCGAGCGATTCACGCACCATCACGCTGGCGCCGGGTCTTACGGCCACCCTGCTTTCGGAAGGCACCGCCACGGTGACCGTGAGCCGTTCGACAACGGCCATCCAGAACGCGATCTCTTCGCTTGTCAATTCCTATAACGCCGCGGTGGACGAACTCGAAAAGCACCGCGGGCCGAACGCCGGCGCGCTGGCGGGCCAGGGACTGATTCTCACGGTTTGGGACTCGCTCCGGTCGATCATCCAGTACACAGGCGGCACGGGCAAATTCAGTTCGATGACGGATCTGGGGCTGGCATTCGACCAGGAGGGCAGATTGTCATTCGACGTGTCGGCGTTCCAGAAAGCCGCCGAGAATTACGACGAACTGATTGCGTTTCTCGGAAAGGCCGGCGAAGGAGGTTTCCTCAATGCCGCCACCGGAATTATGGATAGTCTGGAGAACGACACCAACGGCATTCTCACGACCGCCGCGAACTCCATCAACGCCAGCATCGTCGCCGAAGGCAAGCACATATCGGAAACGGAGGATCGGATCGAAAACCTACGCCGGGCGCTCACCGAGCAAATGGCGGCGGCCGATGCGCTGATCGCGACGCTCGAGCAGCAGGCCATCTACCTCAACTCCATGTTTGAGGCGATGCGGATCACTGCGCAGAAGTACCGATGAGCGGGACGCGCATAGCGGATGAGCTGCGGCGCGCGGTGTCGGCCGGGCTCTATCGAAAGGCGGAGGGGTTGTTGGCGGAGCTGCGGCGTCACCTGGATTCTCTGCCCGCGGGGAGCGCAGAGCGCGAAACGGCGCTTCAAGAGGCCGCCGATCTCATCGAATGGGCGCGACGAGTCACGCTTGCAGCCCGGGCCGCCGCTGCGGCACAGCTTGCGAATCTTGCCGTCCTGCCCGCGGGCTATCGCCCGGCAGCGCCAGAGCGGCACACTTGGGAAATCGTGGGCTGAGCTCTCCTACTGGTGCGAGGAGTACTGCGGCTGCGGAGGGTTCAGCCTGATTTCGATGGTTTTCTCCTCCTCGTCTACATCAAAGGTCTTCCCGAAGGTCTGGTAGCCTTTGGCAATCACCTGAATCCGAATCTGGCCCTGGGGGATACTCGGGATTCGAGCGACGCCTTCCTGGTTCGTCCGCATCTCCCAATTGGTGATGACATTCTTTCCGAACTTGGCGATCGACCGGCCCTGGACAAACCGCACCACCACGCTGGCGCGTTCGATAGGCTTCCCGTTGTGGTTCTTCACCTCAACGCGCAGGCGGGTCATCGGAGTATCGGCGACTGCGGGCAATGCCAGAAGGCAGAACAAGCCGGCTAGCAATGCAAGACTTCGCATGGCAACGAACATTATCTCACGAACTTCTCTGGACGCCCCGCGGCCTCGGCGACGGCTTCGGCCGCGAGATACCCGCTGCGGACCGCGCCTTCCATGGTGGCGGGCCAGCCGGTGCGGGTCCAGTCGCCTGCGAGGAAGATGTTGGGAATTGCGGTGCTCGCGGCGGGCCTCCGCTCTTCGAGGCCCGGAACGGCGGAGAACGTCGCGCGCGCTTCCTTAATCACGTGCGCTTTTTCGAGGCGCGCCTGCGCAACGCGCGGGAAGAACTCGGCAAGCTCGCGGACCGCGAGCGCGATCACGTCCACACGGGACGCGGTCAACAGGTTTCTGGAGGCGCTCACCACCACCTGAACGTATCTGCCCGCAGACTTGTTGAAAACCCACTGAATGGTGCGGTCGAGCAACGCGGCGTAGGGCAGATCGAGCACCGGGCGGTCGAACCAGAGATGGATGCCGGTGATCGGGGAGTGCTCGAAATGATGCAAATCCAGCGCGAGGTCGGGAACCAGAGAAGCGAGTTTTTCGAAGGGCACCGCGCAGATGTAGTAATCGGCTTGGCGCGTTTCGCCGCCGATCACCGCGCCCTCCGGGGTGATGCGCTCCACGGGTGAGCGAAGGTGAACGGAAACGCCGCGCAGGTTTGCCGCCGCATAGAGCCGGGAGAGCGGAACGGTGGAAAGACCCATCTGGCAGGCGTTCGCTTCCGAGAGGAAGCCGAGCCGGAACACCTGAAATGCATGGCGCGCGGCCATGCGGTCCAGTTCTTCGTTGATGGCGCTGACGAGCACCTGCCGCCAGAAGCGCTCGATGGCGCGCTGAGGCTGCCGCTTTTCCTTGAGCCAGTCGAGCATGGTGATCCGGTCAAGGTCCTGGCGGGAGTCCTCGCGGAGAAGCGCGGCCAGCCCGCGGGCAATGGCCAGCTTGTCCGCCGCGCTCAGAAACTTGAGGCCAAGGAAAGAGCGCGAGAGGTGCAGCGGGGCGGGGAGGGCGCCGCGGCGAAGGACCGAGACGCGGCCGCCCGGCTCGACGAAGTAATACTCGCGGTGAAAACGGATGCAATCCGCGACGCCGAGCCGGCCATAGAGATCGAGCAGGTTCGTAAAACAGGCCAGCAGCACGTGCTGGCAGTTGTCGATCAGTTCAGGATCGTTTGGCGCGAGGGGAAACGAAGCGGCGCGGCCGCCCAGGAACCCGCGGGATTCGTACAAATCGACGCGGAACCCGGCGCCGCCGAGCGCAGCCGCCGCCGCCAGCCCGGCCAGTCCACCGCCCGCTATGAGAACGCTCGGTTGGGTTTCCTTCACGGCTCCCGGTGCGGCGCAGTGGCAGCCGAGGAGGCCTGCCGCAGGCGCCCGTAGATCCTCACCACGTTCCGCATCAGCTTCAGCCCGCAGTCGCCCTCCAGGGTGAGAATCGACTCGGGATGGAACTGAACCGCCTCGAGCGGAAGCTCGCGGTGGCGCACGCCCATGATGACGCCGTCCTCGGATTCCGCCGTGACCTCCAGGCAGTCCGGCATCTTGTCTTTCCTGGCGTACAGCGAGTGGTAGCGGCCTACTTTGAACCGTTCCGGCAGGCCTTCAAAAACGCCGACGCCCTTGTGGATGACGATGCTCGGCTTGCCGTGCATGGGGTAGTCGAGGACTCCCAGTTCGCCGCCGAACGCCTCGACCATGCCCTGAAGGCCGAGACATACGCCGAAAACCGGGATGCCGGCCTGCGCGGCGTAGCGCACCAGTTGCGGAACGCCGAAATCTTCCGGCCGCCCCGGTCCGGGCGAGATCAGGATAATGGCGGGGTCTATGCGCCCGATGAGGTCCATGGGGAAACCGGAGCGGTAGGTGACGACCTCGGCACCTGTCTGCCGCGCGTAGTTGGCCAGCGTGTGGATGAAGCAGTCGTCGTTATCCACCAGCAGCAGCCGCACGCCCTCTCCGACCCGCGGCTGCACCTCGACGGCAGCTTCCGTCGTTTGCGGTCTGCCTTTCAGGGCGCGGAAGAAGGCGGTGGCCTTCAGGCGGGTCTCTTCGGCTTCGAGTTCCGGCACCGAATCGTAAAGGATGGTGGCGCCGGCGCTGTAGGAAGCCACGCCATCGCGAATGTGAATCGTCCGGATGGTGATCCCGGTGTTCATGTCGCCGTTGAGCGAGAGCATGCCGATGGCGCCGCCGTACCAGCCGCGCGGGTCTTTCTCGAGGTCTTCGATCGCCTGGGCGGCGGCGCGCTTCGGGGCGCCGATCATGGTGACGGCCCACATCTGGCTGAGGAAGGCGTCGAGGGCGTCGAATCCCGGCTTGATGGTTGCTGCGACGTGATCCACGGTGTGAAAGAGGCCGGCGTAGGCTTCGATCAGCCGCCGTCCAAGCACCTTAACGGAGCCCGGGACCGCGATGCGCGACTTGTCGTTGCGGTCGACGTCGGTGCACATCGTGAGCTCGGATTCTTCCTTGCGGGAGTTCAGCAGCTCGCGGATGTTTTCGGCATCGCGCAGCGGATCGCCGGTGCGGCGGGCAGTTCCGGAGATCGGGCAGGTCTCGACGCGGTTGCCCTCGATCCGGACGAACATTTCGGGAGAGCAGCCCACGAGTTGCTCGTCGCCGAACTGGAGGAAGAATTCGTAGGGGCTCGGGCTGTGCAGTTGCATGCTGCGGAACAGCTCGGACGGGCTGCCGCTGAACGGGGCGCGGAAGGTGCGGCGCAGCACGACTTCGTAATAATCTCCGCGGCGCATGCCCTGGCGCACCGCCTCGACTTTGGCCATGTACTCTTCGTCGGTGTGGTCGCTCACGGGCTCGGTTACCGTCGCCTGCGGCGCGGGCTGCGGGACGGGTTCGCCGGTGCGCGGAAGTCCGGCGGTAGAAAGTCCCTCGCGCTCGAACTCGTACTGGTAGCGCGAGATCTGCTCCTTCATGCGGTCGACAAAGTAGATGTCGTCGCAGAGGAACAGGCGGAGATCTTTGGCGCCGGTGCGCGGCAGCCGCATCCGGATGGGATCGAACTGGAACAGCAGGTCGTATCCGAAAGCGCCCACAAGCGCGAGCCGGTTGTCTTTGGAATTGCGGAACTCCGTGGTGAGCGCGCGCAGGATGGAGAAGGCCGAGGGCTGCCTGCTGCGCTCCTCCTCGGGGAAGAGTTCCGGCAGCGGGCGCAGGCGTCCTACGAGAGCGCCGTTTTCCTCTTTGAAGGATTCCCAGTGAGGATGTGCGGCCAGCACGGGATAAAGCATGCGGTTCAGCAGCTCGCCGCGCGCATTGAGCGGGCGGAACTCCATCTGCCGTCCGGCGGCCGCGATTTCGAGCGGAGGCCGCACCGATGCGATATCCCACCGCGAATACCGGCCAGGGTACTCATAGCCGGAGGAAAGATAAAAGCCGCGCGTGGTGTCGAGTTCGCGCAGCAGGTGCTTCAGGCCCTTCCGGTAAGGCACCCGGGTAAGGGTGCGTGTAACGGCGATGCCGTTCGGAGTGATGTAACGAATTTGACGCATGCCAGTGGGATACCCGCTAGGATAACACGCAGGGTTGCGGCGAATTGACGAATCGGGCGTGTGAGCGAGCGCGAGCGGCGTGCTTGCGGCCCGCAGCTTACGTAAGGCCGGCGAATTTACCTCAGCCGGCGAAGGTGCCGATAAGAATGATGGCGATAGGCATATCGCCGAGGGAGCTGTATAGAACCCAGTCCTCTCCCTCCTGTTTCAGAGCCGCGGGTTCGGCGCTATCGGGCTTCCAGACGTTAAGAGTGGCGGGGTGCGTGATGCCGCTGGCCTTCTGGCTCATGGCCACGAGTTCCTTATAGGACGGGGTCGCGTTGAGGTCGGTGTCGGATTCGGCGGGCGACAGGAGCACGAAATCGCGTGTGGGCGCGATGCCCTGGTGCGCGCCGTCCACGGGGTAAAAGCTCAGCCGCATGGTGTAGACGCCAGGCTTGATGGGATTGCCGCGGCGGTCGAGTCCCTTAGTGGGAAAACGGATCGCTCCCAGCAGCGTTCCGTGCTTGATTTGCGTAAAGCTGACGTTCTGCTCCGAGTTGCCTTCGGCCGGCACGCTGGTGCGGAACCAGACCTCGCATACGACGCCGTTCGGACCGCTGATCTTCGCGCCGTCTTTCTGGAGCGCATTGCGGATCTCGGGAGCGAGTTCCGAAGGCGGCGCTCCCGCGGGCTCCATTTTGTACTGGCTGAAGGCGATGGCAGAAAACAGGCAACACGACAACAATAGCTTTCCCATTTATGTTCAGCTCCTCTCTTTATCAGCTTACAGGAATACCGGGTAAGGCTAACAGCCCCGGAGGGATGCGGCGGGCGCGGGGCTTTTGATTGCCTGTCGAAGTAAAATAAATGCTTGATGAGTGACGCCGAAACGCCCAAAACCGAACAGCAGCAAACGGAAAAGGCGGAAGCCGCTGGAAGCGAGCAGGAGGTTTTTGTTCCGCCCGCGACTCTGGACTATCTGATCTTTTCCCTTCGCGCGCAGGCCGAACTCCAGCTTGGTCTCCTGCACTTGGGCGAGGAAAAGGACCGCCCCAAGCCTAACCTGCCGCTGGCCCGGCACTATATCGACCTGCTGGGCGTCTTGCAGGAGAAGACCCGCGGAAATCTGACGCTGGAAGAACAGCGGTATCTTGAAAATTCTCTGACCGAATTGCGCTTTCGCTACGTGCAGGCGGCTGAGGAGAAGCAGCCGAAGTAGATGCCGTCCGCGGGCTGCCTGACAATCACGGTGCTGGGCTCGGGGACCAGCGTTGGCGTCCCGACGATCGGGTGCCGCTGCGCGGTCTGTACATCAACCGACCCTCGCGATAACCGGCTCCGGCCCTCCGTGCTGATTGGATTCAACGGGCACAACGTGCTGATCGACACCACGCCCGATTTCCGCACGCAGGCCCTGCGCGCCCGCATCGAGCGGGTGGACGCGATCCTGTTCACCCACGCCCACGCGGACCATATCATGGGCCTGGACGATGTACGCCCCTTCAACTTCCGCCAGCATTCGAGCATACCGATTTACGGCTCCCGCGAAACCATCGCCACGCTCCGCCGCGTTTTCGACTATGTTTTTGAGGACCGCAAAAGCGAGTCCTCTATTCCCCGGCTGGAGCCCCATGTACTCGACGGCGAGCCGTTCGAGATTCTTGGAATCGAGTTAGTACCCATTCCGCTGCGCCACGGGCGTACCGAGGTCTTCGGCTACCGGTTCGGCAAAGCCGCCTATCTGACCGACCACAGCGAGATTCCGCCGGAATCGGTGGAGAAACTGCGCGGCCTCGACGTGCTGTTTCTGGACGCACTCAGGTACCGGCCGCACCCCACTCACACCACCGTGGAGCGGGCGCTGGAGTATGTAGCCGAGATCGCGCCGCGGCGGGCCTACTTCACCCACATCTGTCACGATCTGCCCCACGCCGAGACCGAAAAGCGGCTGCCGCCACACGTCCGCCTGGCTTATGACGGCCTCCAAATTTCGGTCGGGGGTGATGAATGAGCGGTGGGATTCGCGTCTTCTGGAGTCTGGAAGAGGCGGCAGGCCGCTTCGGGCCGTGCGCCCTCACCATCGGCAATTTTGACGGAGTTCACGCCGGCCATCGCCGCATTCTGCGCCGCGTTGTGGCGGTGGCGCGCGAACGCGGGTGGAAGCCATCGGCGCTCTCGTTTGATCCTCATCCGACGCGGATCGTTGCGACCGAGCGCGCCCCGCGGCTGATGACCACGCCGGCCCGCCGCGCGTCCCTCATGGGCGAGGAAGGCATCGAGCAACTACTCGTGCTGCCGTTCACGCCCGAGTTTTCGCGACTCACTCCCGAGGAATTCGCCCGGCAAGTTCTGGTGGAGGCACTCGACGCGCGCGCCGTTCTTGTGGGAGATAATTTCCGCTTCGGACACGAGCACGCCGGCGACACGCGGACGCTTGCCGAACTTGGCAGGCGGCTCGGATTCTCCACGGAAGTGATCCCGGCCATCCGGATGCGAGGCCGCATAGTTTCAAGCAGCGAGGTGCGCCGGCTGGTCGAGGCAGGGAACGTATCGCTGGCATGCCGCCTGCTCGAAACGCCGTTCGCGATAGAGGGCGAGGTGGCGCCCGGCCGCGGCATCGGCTCGAAGCAGACCGTGCCGACGCTCAACCTAGTGCCGGGAGACGGACTCGTGCCCGCCACCGGCGTGTACGTCACGCGAACGCGCGATCTGGACTCTCCGCGCGTGTGGGACTCGATTACCAACTGCGGGCGCCGCCCGACGTTCGGAGGCGGGGAGCTCACGGTTGAGACCTATCTGCTCGATCCGCTCGAAGGCCCGGCGCCGCGCGCGATCCGGGTCCAGTTCCTGCGGCGCCTGCGGGAAGAACGCAAGTTCCCGAGCGCCGAAGCCCTGAAGGAGCAGATCATGCGGGATGTTGCCCGGGCCCGCAAGTATTTCCGCCGAACAGCGCCTGTGCTTGGGCGGAAGTAAGCCGCTCACGGCGGAGAGGTATTCACACACCCGCAGGGCGGATCGGGGTATGATGAATTGTGCGCGCAACGGGGGGCAGGCGCGTACAAGCTGACAGCGAAGGAGGTGAATCAGACTTGGCCGAAGTAGTCGTCAATGACGGCGAGACTGTTGAGAGCGCCTTGCGACGCTTCAAGCGGAAGGTACAACAGGAGGACATTATCAAGGAGATCAAGCGTCACTCCTACTACCTGAAGCCCGGCGAGAAGAGGCGCGCCAAGCAGGCCCTCGCCCGCAAGCGGAATCGCAAGAAGCAATCGAAGATGCTCGATTAGTCTCACCTCTTCGCTGGTTGTGGGACGCGATGTTGATGAATCGCGGCCCACAGCCTGCTTCCTTCCCACCCCACAAAAGCGATCATCCCAAGCCAACCGCCGCTCGCAATTCTAGCGATTAGCCCTCTTCAAAATTCGGTGGACATCCGCGGCGCGGCCGTCGAGACTGCGGACCAGAGCCTCAGCATCTATAGCAGCCGGCAGCCGCATACGTTACTCCTCTTCGGCCTCCAGGGCTCGCACGACGTCCGGGCCGGCGATCACGATCTTGCGAGCTTTGACATACTCAGGCCGCCCAGGCTGAACTTTCACGCGGCGGAGTGGGGTGTGCGATCGTGGGACAATCAAGTCAGGTAATAAGCTGGGAGACTTCCTTTGGTTTGCAACAACGGGCGAGTACTGCGTCCCGAGCGCATGGATTCCTCGGATGCCGAAACCACGCGCCGCTGCCTAAAAGACCTGAGGCGGATCAACCGCCTGCTGGGCGGCTATAGAGTTGTGGTCGGCGTGATGCGGCGCCTGGTCTCGCCCGGGGAGCGGTTCAGCGTTCTGGACGTCGGCGCGGCATCCGGCGATGTGGGCGTGGCGCTGCAAAAGCGCTTCAAAAACGCTGTGGTGACGTCGCTCGACCGGAGGGAACTGCATTTGAGATTGGGGACCGGGCCGCGCGTCGCCGCCGATGCGTTTCATTTGCCGTTCCGGCCCCGGAGCTTCGATTTCGTCGTCTGTTCCTTGTTTCTGCACCATTTCGAGGACGCCCAAATCACGGCGCTGCTGGCCGAGATGAGGTTGGCGGCGCGGCGCGCGGTGGTGGCGGTGGACCTCGAGCGGCATTTCCTCGCCTACTACTTTCTTCCCGCCACGCGGCCCTTGTTCCGGTGGCAGGAGATCACGGTGAGCGACGGCTGCATTTCGGTGGAAGCGGCGTTTCGCCCGGATGAACTGGCGGCGCTGGCAAAAGCGGCCGGGGCGGAAAAATTCCAGGTGCGCCGCCACAGGCCGTGGTTCCGTCTTTCCCTCGTCATGCCCGCGTAGTCCGCGGGTGCTCTGCTATAGTCGTTGGGTTCATGAAGCGTATCCTGATTGTGGCGGGCGGAATTGCGGCGATCGCGGCCGCGGCGTGGTTCTACGAGCCTTCGCGTGTGCGGCTGCTCGTGTGGAGCGGAAGGGGTGTGCCCTGCGCGGCAGCGGACGCGGCGCGCGGCGTGGCGAACAGGAAGCACCAGGTGGCGCTGAAGGACCGCATCCTGGCGGCAAGCCGTCTCGTGCAAAAGGATCCCGCCGGTTTCCACCTCTGGGAGACCCCGTCGGGGCCGTTCTGGCTGCCGAAGGGAAGCGATTACGCGCTTCCGTGGGACCTCGCCGAGCAGGAGCGCAAAATTTACGGAACCGGAGAGCGCGCCGTTCAACCCGGCGATATCGTACTGGACTGCGGGGCCAACATCGGCGTCTACACGAGGGTGGCGCTGAAAGCGGGCGCAAAGCTGGTCGTGGCGATTGAGATCGCTCCCGAGAACCTGGAGTGCCTCCGGCGCAACTTCGCGGAAGAAGTGAAGGCGGGGCGGGTGATCATCTACCCCAAGGGAGTTTGGGATAGAGACGACGTCCTGACGCTCTCGGTGGACCCGCAGAACTCGGCCGCGAATACGGTGGTAATGGATCTGAAGAACGCCGTCGAAGGTCCGCGCGTGCCGCTCACGACCATCGACAAGATTGTCGCCGAGCTCAAGCTGGAGCGGGTGGACTACATCAAGATGGACATAGAGGGCGCCGAGCAGAACGCGCTAAGGGGCGGGCGGGAGACGATCGCGCGGTTCCGCCCGCGGATGGCGCTTTCCGCGTACCACCGCCCGGACGACCCACTGAAAATTCCGGAACTGGTTCGCGCGGCCTGGAGCGGCTACCGCTTTGAATGCGGCTCCTGCGCGGTGGTGGGGACGGAAGTGCGGCCGGAAGTGATCTTCGCCTATTAGGGCGCTGGCACGTGCTATATTGTGGGCCTGGGCTGGGCTCCCGATGAAAACCCTGAAAGTGGCGCTGGCGGCTGCCGTTGTCCCTGTTGCCGCCTTGTGTTTCATCACTCCCTTACGGCTGTCCACCCTCGCGCTTTTGGGCCGGACGAAAGGCTGCCCGTTCGAGGAAACCATCAGGAGCGCGGACAACCTGCGCCTGCAAATCGAAATCAAAGACCGCATCCTGGCGGCGAGCAAGCTGATTGGAGAAGACCCTGCGGGCTACCGGCTGTGGGAGACGCCGAAGGGGCGCTATTGGGTCCCGCCGGGCGCCGACTATGTCCTGCCGTTCAACCTCGCGGAGCAGGAGCGCAAGATCTACGGCACGGGCGAGCGCGCGGTGCAGCCGGGCGACGTGGTGCTCGATTGTGGAGCGAACGTTGGGGTGTACACGCGCGAGGCGCTGGCGGCGGGAGCGAAACTCGTTGTGGCGATCGAGCCGGCGCCGGAAAACATCGAGTGCCTGCGGCGCAACTTCGCCGAGGAGATCCGGGCGGGGACCGTGATCGTTTACCCGAAAGGGGTGTGGGACAAGGACGACGTGCTCACGCTGAACGTCGATCCCACGAACCCGGCGGCGGACAGTTTTGTGATGCATCCGGAAAACGCGACGCCGGGCCCGCAGGCGCCGCTCACCACCATCGACAAGCTGGTCGAGGAGCTGAAGCTGGAGCGCGTGGACTACATCAAGATGGACATAGAGGGGGCGGAGCAACGCGCGCTGGCCGGCGCGCGCAACACGATCGCGCGATTCCGTCCGCGGCTGGCTATCTCGGCCTACCACCTCCCGGACGACCCTGAAAAAATCCCCGAAGCCGTGTTCCGCGCCTGGAGCGGCTACCGGATGGAGTGCGGTCCGTGTGCGGACGCGGGCACCTTCGTGCGGCCTGACGTGCTGTTTTTCCTCAAATAGCCGTGAGCCAGCCAGCGCTACGCGTCGTGGGCGGGGGACCGGCGGGATCGGCGGCGGCGCTCGCGGCGCTGGGAGAAGGCCGCGCCGTCGAGTTGTTTGAAAAGAGCGTTCTTCCGCGTCACAAGGTCTGCGGGGAGTTCATTTCTCCGGAAGCGGGCGCGGTACTCGAGCGTCTGGGCGTTTTTTCCGCATTTCTGACCGCCGGGCCGGCGCGCATCGGGCGAATCGCGCTTCACTTCGGGCGGAAAGTAAAACGCGCGCGGCTGGCTGAGCCCGCGTTCGGACTGAGCAGGTACGCTCTCGACGCCATTCTGATGGAAGAGGCCGCGCTGCGAGGCGCGCGCGTGCGCAGGGAGGCGGCCGTCCCCGCCGCTGGGTGCGTTCTGGCGACGGGCAGGAGCGCGGCCGGGGCGCGCGGCAACCGCCTGTTCGGGTTCAAGGCGCATTTCACCGGCCCGGCGGACGACGCGGTGGAGCTGTTCTTCTTCAACGGTTGCTACGCCGGAGTGAGCGCAGTCGAAAACGGCAAGACCAACGTGTGCGCGCTGGCGGCCGAGAGCATGCTGCGCGCGTGCGGATTCGATTTTGATGCAGTGCTGCGGCTGTACGAGGCGCTGGCCGAGCGCGTTGCGCCGCTGGCGCGCGCGACGAGGTGGATAGCGACGGGCCCGGTCATGCTCGGCGGGAGGTTTGACCCGGCGGGGGAGACGCTGTATCGCGCCGGAGACGCGCTGGGCTTCATCGACCCGTTCACCGGCTCGGGCATTCTCAGCGCGCTCATGACCGGGCGGCTGGCGGGACTCGCGGCGGCGCGCGGGACGCCGCCTGGGGACCATCTGCGCGAATGCCGGCGCCGGCTCGCGCGGCAATACGAGGTGGCCGGCCTGTTTCGCGCCGCCTTGCGGGCGGGGTGGGCGGACTATCTGGCCTGGCTCATTCCCGGGCGCCTGCTGTTCCAGTTGACCCGGCCGCGGCTGACGAGCGCCACTTGATCGGCTCCACTTTGCCGACCAGGAAAATGTACGAGCACGCGGCGATCAGCAGGGCGATCGCGACCGCTACAAACGCCAGGAAAAACTGGCCCGTTCGCTGAACCAGAAAGCCGGTCAGCCAGGGCGCCACCACGCCCGAAATGTTGCCGATGCAGTTCTGCATGCCGGTCCACTTGCCGGCGGCCGACGGCCCGGCCAGAGTCTGCGTGATGGCCCACACGTTCGAGGAGTACAGGCCGTAGCAGATGCAGCCGCCGGTGAGCAGCGCCATGGAAGCGACCTGGTTGGGAAGCATCGAGGCGGGGAGCACCAGCGTCATCATGAGGAGCCCGGTGATGGCGAAACCCTTGCGTACCAGCGTCGGGCTACCGCCGCGTTCAATCAGGCGGTCCGACAGCCAGCCTCCGAAAACGGAGGCGAGCGCTATGCCGGTGAAGGGAATCGAGCCGTAGATGGCCATCATCGTTTTCGAGAAGCCGCGCTCCATTTCGAGGTAGGGAGGCAGCCAGGTCAGGAAAAAATACCAGGCATAGTTTCCGCAGAAGAGGACAATGAAGGTGCCCCAGGCGTCGCGCTTGCTCGCGATCTCCAGGAAGCCCGGGCCGGCGGCCTGAGCGGCGGCCTGCTGGGACACGTTCTTTTCCCCGCGCGGGATGAGGGCGAACCACGGCAGCAGCCAGATCATCGCGCCGAATCCGAGGATGAAAAACAGCGCCCGCCAGCCAAAGCCGGCGACGATCAGACCCCCGACCAGCGTGCCGAGCGCGGGACCGGCCTTCGAACCCGCGTCGATGAGAGCATTGGCAAGGCCGCGATGCCGGGCGGGGAAGTCGCGCGCGATGATTTTCGAGTAGGCGGGATAGGCAATGGACTCACCGAAGCCAAGCACGAGGCGCAGCACGAAGAGCGTGGCCAGGCTGCCGGCGAACCCTGTGAGGGCGGTAGCGGCAGACCACAGAAAGAAGGCGATGCCGTAGGCGACATAAACGTTATAACGGTCCACCACCCAGCCGGCCACGAGTTGAAAGGCGGCATAAGTCCAGAAAAATGCGCCGAGCAGAAGCCCGAGGTCCGTACTGCTGAGGGAAAGCTCACGGCTGAGGTCGGTGGCGGCAACGGACAGATTGCTCCGATCTATGTAATTGACAAAAATTGAGATAACCAGGAGCGTGAGCAGCAGCCAGAGTGTCCTTGAAGAATCTTTCAGGGCAGGGCTTGCAGCAGTAGACATCCGTGCCACTGTAGCAGACCTGCTGCGTTCTCCGCATCAGGAGGGGCTAGCTCGACTCGGGAATGGTGCGGGCGGCCAGAACCGCCGACTGGCTCGGGCTCCCGGCCACAGTCTGCACTTTCAGAAGGATTTCGAAATAGCGCAGCGGGCCTTCGGGATCGATGCCGATTTCCCGCAATGCCTTGGAGGCGAGGGCCTCATCGCAGATAAATTCGCCGGCGGCCTGCGTTCCTTCGCCCGTTGTCCCGGCGACGAGCAGAACGGAGCCCTGGCCGGTGACGTTTGGGATCAGCGCCACAACCGCGTAAGCCTCGCCGCTTTCACCGGAACGCGTGGTCATGGCATACAGGGGCTGTTCGCCCGCGCGCGGTTTCAGGTTCCGGATCATGCCCCGCCACTGGCCGTCGATGCCGAACTGGAAGCTCAGGGACTTTCCGAGCAGGCTGGCCCAAGGGTTGGCGATCGGGCTGCCCAGCAGGATCACATTGTGGTCCTTGAAATCCGAAAGCTGCATCTCGCGGGCGTAGCGGAGAAGTACAGGGCGGGAAGGATCGCCTTGGAAGGACATGATCCTGGTGGCGATGCGCACCTCGGCGGCGTTGGTGTATTGCCGCGTTTGCATTCTCCGCGCCAGTTCGAGCCGGGCCCGATCGGTTGGCTCCGGGTAGCGCCGGTTGATGTATTCGTCGAGCGTAAGCTGCTGGCCGGCGAGTTCCTGGATCACGATCAGGGCGGTGTCGCTGGTGACGATGTAGGTATCCCTTGTGTTGTCCAGCAGCGCCGAAAACGGCAGGGTGCGGCGCGCCCCCGGTTCCGAAGCGCCCCCTTGCCGGTACAGGTACCCTTGCAGCACCAGGGCGCACGCCAGCACCGCGACGGCAAGCCAGAGAACGCGCACCCGCCACGGGGAGGAGCCGGCCTGGGTGGCCGCGGGAACTTCCTCGGGCGGCGCTTCGAGCTGCTGCTGTTGCGACCGGGGCTCGAAGGTGAGGGCGTAGCTGCCCTTGGGCATCGAGATGATCATCGTCTCGTCCTTGCCCTCGTTGGCGAAAAAGAGTTCCAGCCGCTTTCGCAGACTGCGAGCCTCGACCCGGACGATGTTGTCCTGGCCGGGGTTGTAGTCGGCTTTGCGATGGAAGACGTGCTGCGCGATCTGCACCTCGCGGACATCTTCGAGGCGGTTTTCGAGAGTGCATTCGGCGACGTACAGGAAAAACGAGCGCAGGCGCGGCGATTTCTGGAAATAAGAACTATTAGCGACCCTGGCAACCAGCTCGCGCTTTTTCTGGAGACTGATCTCCTCGACCCGCACCCAACCTCCGATTCGAGTAGATGATACAGGTTAACGTTACAAAGGGCAAGAGTTTCAAATTGTGGAAGTACAAAGTCTGTAGTTTGAAGGACTAACACAATAGCCCCACTCCGGCGTGGGTGTGCCCGTCTGGCAGGGCGAACCGGACAAAAGGGACAAGCCGGGCCCAAAATCGCCTCCCCGTAAACTCACCGTAATTGGTGTCCTGTTTACGGTCCCGGAGACTGGCCCGCGGGGCGCGGCACACTACTCGCGGCTTCGCAAGCACGAAGAAAGCGGCTTCCAAGAACGGTAAGGCAGAGCATCGGGGGTAAACGGCCAGGGCGTGCGCCGGCACGCACCTTCAATGAAATAGCCCGGTGCTTCCAAATCCGGAAAACCCGGCCAACAGTTGTTGCCGGGAGCATAGAGACTACGCACCGTAAGTTCCCCGTAAATTGTCTTGATTTTGCAAAGATTTCGATAGAGCATGCCGGAAGGCGTTTTATGCACGGTGGGGTGAGGCATTGCTGTACTGGCGCCGCTCCAACATCATTGTGCGCAGTTGCAGTTGAAAGTGTAGTCAGGAGGTAACATGAAGCAACTTAGATTTCTGGTGGTGTACCTTCTTGCCGCTTTCTTGTTCATGCTCTTGGCGCCCCTTGCATCCGCCCAGAGCTACCGGGCAAGGATCACGGGCATCGTCACCGACCAGACGGAGGCCGTTATCGCCAATGCCACGGTGACGTTATTAAACGTCAACACGGGCATAAGGGTGGTCCGGCAAACCAGCGACACGGGACTCTATCTTTTCGACTTAGTGGATCCCGGAACATACACAATTACCGTGGAGGCGAGCGGTTTTTCGAGGTTTGTCCAGGAAAACATTGTGGTCCAGGCTCGGGGCGACATCACCGTGAATGCCATGCTGAGACCCGGCGCCATTCAGGACAGCATCACCGTGGTCGAATCCCCCGTTGCAGTCCAGTTCAACTCCGCGAATAAGGACTTCACACTCGACTCGACGATGGCCCAGGAAATCCCCCGGCTGGACCGGAACCCGTTCAAGCTGACGCTGATCGCTCCTTCGGCCATTAACACGCGCAGCGAAATGATGCCGTACCATTCCTGGGCCGCCAACAGCGTGGACCTGGGCGGCGGCACAAACCTGAAGAACGACCTCCAGGTGGACGGCAGCCCTGTGGGTCTGGGCCATAAGAACAGCTATCCGCCGAACACCGACGCTGTTCAGGAGGTGGTGGTTTCGCAGAACCCGGTGGATGCGGAATCCGGGCACAGCGCCGGCGGGCTGATCAGCCTGACGCTGAAATCCGGCACCAACGATTGGCACGGCTCCGCTTTCTATCTCGGCCGCTATCCCTGGGCGAATGCAGAGTCTGACCGGACCCGGTTCACCCAAGTGGCCACGCGGCAGCACATGGGCGGCGGCACGCTCGGCAACGCGATCATCAAAAACAAACTGTTCAACTTCTTCTCCCTGGAGTACTGGAAGGTAGGGCAGCCGGGAAGCTACACGACTACGGTCCCGACCGCGCTGGAACGAGAGGGCGATTTTTCCAAGACCTTCCATATCGACGGCGGCCTCAAGACCATTTACGACCCCTACACTACGGAATTCGATCCCACGACCAACACCGTATCCCGACAGCCTTTTCCGGGAAACGTGATTCCGAAAAGCCGCTTCGACCCGCTTTCGGCTGCTCTTGTTAAGGATTTCTGGGACCCGAACAACCCGGGAGACAACATCACCGGCGTCAACAACTACAAACAGGGCTACTCCGAAAGTTACATCTATTACAACTTTCTGGATCGAGTCGACTACAACGTGAACGAGAAATGGAAGGTGAACGGGCGCTTCGGCCGGTATCACACCGACAACCTCCAGCCGAACATGACGCCCAACAAGTCCCAGCTCTTTGTGCCCACCGGGACGCTGAGGGCGGCACACCAGGTCTCCGGCGACGTGATCTGGACGGTAAATCCCCGGACGGTGGTAAACATCCATGGGGCCTGGCACAAGGTGATCGACGCTTACGTGTCGGAGAGCATGGGTGACGAAGGCTGGGCGAAGTTGTGGCCGAACAATCCCTGGTACAAGGACTACCAGGAAGCTTCCCGCGGCGTGCCGGTCTACTTCCCCCTGTTGAACATCGGCGGCACCTCATTCGGCGGCCGTGGTTTCTACTGGGACCAGAAGCCGCAGGGGCAGGCGTACTCGGCGAAGATTTCCCAGCAGCGCGGCTCGCACTACCTGAAGGCCGGCATCGAACACCGCCGCGGCTACGGCGTCACGTTCGTGGGCAACACCTCGCAGTTCTTCTTCCCCACGGAACTGACCGCCGAGACGTTCATCAGTCCTGACGTCAAGCACAACGGCTTCGGGTTCGCCACGTTCCTTCTCGGGGCGTTGGACGGCCAGACGCAGATGATCGGCGGCCCGGCTCCCGATCCGCACATGGAGTTTTATGGCATGTTCATTCAGGACGACTGGAAAGTGAACCGCTGGCTTACGCTGAACATCGGCCTGAGGAACGAGTACGAGACGCCATGGTACGATCCGGGGCACAACATGTCGCAGGGGCTGGACCTTTCGGCTCCCGTCCCCGAAATGATGGCCAACCCGCCGAATATGCCTCAAGCGGCCCTGGCGCTGGTCGGAAACGATTACTACAAGTGGAACGGGATGTGGAAATGGACCAGCGACGAGCATCCGGGTATGTGGGATGCTCAAAAGCTGGCCTTGTCGCCCCGGCTCGGCGCCGCGTTCAGGATCACTGATCGAACGGCGCTGCGAGTGGGCTACGGCCGTTTTCTGGTGCCGTACGAGCTGATGGTGAACCAGGCGCCGGTTTCCGGTTTCGAGACGGTGAGCTTCCTCGAGCCTCCGTATTTCGGCGTGAAAGGCTATCAGAATACGATCGGACTGCTGGAAGGCATTCCGCAGCAGACCTTCTCCGACCCTTACCCGGCATCCAAGAACCCGCTGCTGCCGATCGACGGCAAGCAGGCGGGATCGAACGTGGGCCGCGGCGGCGCACCTCTGCTGTGGTATCCCCAGAAACTCAAGAAGGCGCGCAACGACCGCATCAATGTCAACCTCCAGCACCAGTTTCCGTTGGAGATCGTCGGTTCGGTGACCTGGTTGATGAACATCGGCAACCAGCACTACACAAAGGCGCTGAACAATACCGACCCGCGCATCCTGGAAGCGCAGCAGAGTGCGGTCAATGTGGAAATCGAGAACCCGTTCTACGAGTACCTGGACCCGACCGTGTTCCCCGGACCTTTGCGGAACCAGAGGGTTGTAACTCTCTCTTCGCTGCTGAAGCGATACCCGCACTACGGGGGGCTGTACGAGGTCGGGACCCTCGGCGCCAAGGAACGGTATCACTCGATCGAATTAAAGGCGCAAAGACCCTTCACCCAGGGCTGGAACTTCGTGGCTTCCTACGTCTACATCCGGGAAAAGACGCAGGTGAACGACCTCAACGAGCTTGACACTTACCTGAACAGGCTCGAGTACCTGAACAGCAACCAGCCGCGCCACCGCATGACCGTGGCGGGCACGTACAACCTCCCGTTCGGCAAGAACCGGCCATTGCTGAACACGATGCCCAGGGTGGCGGAAGCCATCATAGGAGGCTGGAAAATTACCGGCTTGTCGACCTACATGTCCGGCGCCATCCTGCGGTTTGGGAAGATGAACTACGACGGCAGCAGGGTTACCGTCGATAATCCCAGGCCGGAGCGGTGGTTCAACACCTCGGCTTTCTCTCCCATACCGGCGAACACCTACGTCATCCGGTCAAACCCGAGGCAGTTTGACGATCTCACGGGTCCGAGTTACTGGATGCTGGACGGCACGCTTTCCAAGGTGTTCTCGATCACGGAGCGAGTTCAGACCGAGTTCACCATGAAGGCTTACAACGCCATCAACCGCCTGAACCGCGGCAATCCCAACATGAGCGTCACAAGCTCTCAGTTCGGGCAGGCGCTGTACCAGGGCACGCCGTCGGCTACGTTCGGCCCGCAGACCATGGAGCTAGGCAACGTCAGCGGGCGCCAGATCGAGCTCGGCATGAAGATCACTTTCTAGCTTCACCGCTGCAAACACGATCGCTTCCAGCTCGGGGCCGGGCAGCCCGGCCCGGCCCCTCCTTTTCCGTATACTGGAGCGATTGAGCTTGCGTCCGACATGCCGCATCTCAGCCGCCGCAATGTCCTGAGTTTCCTCGCGCTGCCGGCCGCTCGTCTTTTCGGCCAGATGCAGGGGATGGCTTCCCGCGGAGTGAAACCTGCGCCCCGCGGCAAACCTTCAGGTTTTCCTTTTCACGCCCGCTTCGTCGATGTCGGCCGCCAGGCCGGGCTCGACAAGATCGTGGTGGCCGGGCACACCGACCGCGCGGACTACATCACCGAGGTGATGAGTTGCGGGGTCGCGTTTTTCGACTTCGACAACGACGGCTGGCTCGACATTTTCATTCTCTCGGGCTCACGCTACGGCGATCCGCCGGCGGACGCCTCCAATCGCCTTTACAAGAACAACCGCGACGGCACTTTTACCGACGTGACCGAAAAGGCCGGCCTGTTCCGAACGGGCTACTTTTACGGCGTGACCGTTGGCGACTACAACAACGACGGCTATGAAGACCTCTTCGTCACCGGCTGGGGCCAGAACGTCCTGTATCGCAACAATGGGGACGGCACCTTCACCGACGTCACCAAAGAGGCCGGGCTGCTGAACGCCGCGCCGCGGTTCGGCTCCGGGTGCGCCTTTGTCGATTACGACCGCGACGGGCGGCTCGACCTGTTCGTCTCCAACTACATTCAGTTCGACGAGAAGCTGATCCCACGCCCCAGCCAGGCGGGCGCGTGCAACTACCTCGGCGTGCCGGTGAATTGCGGGCCGCGAGGCCTGCCTTACGGGCATCATCTGCTGTATCACAACAACGGGGATGGAACGTTTACCGATGTCACGGAGGCCGCGGGTATCGCCAAAGTCGAGGGCGGTTTCGGCCTCACCGTGGCGGCGGCCGATTTCGACGGAGACGGCTGGCCCGACATCTACGTCGCCTGCGATTCCACGCCGAGCCTGCTGTTTCGCAATAACCACGACGGGACGTTCACCGAGGAGGGCCTGGAGCGCGGCGTGGCGCTGAGCGAGGACGGCATGGAGCAGGCCGGCATGGGCCTGGGCATCGGCGACGTCAACCTCGACGGCAGTCTCGACATTTTCAAAACGCATTTTCGCGAGGACACGCCGGTCCTCTACCAGAACGACGGCAAGGGCAATTTTCGCGACGTGACGATCCGCTCCGGGCTGGCCGTTGAGACGCGTTTCGTAAGCTGGGGCGCGGGCATCACGGACCTCGACAACGACGGCTATCCAGACATTTTCTGGGTGACGGGGAACATTTATCCTGAGGTCGAAAAGAAATTCCCACACGTCGCGCACAAGACTCCGCGCATCGTCTTCCGCAATCTTGGCGGAGGCCGGTTTGAAGAGTTGCTGGGGCAGGCCGGACCGGGTGTCGAGGCGATGCACTCGAGCCGGGGGTGCGCCTTCGGCGATTTCGACAACGACGGCGATGTGGACATCCTGATCGTGAACCAGAACGAGCCGCCGTCGCTGCTGCGAAACGACCTTCAAGGCGGGGGCCACTGGATCAAGGTGAAGCTGCAAGGGGTCAAGTCCAACCGCAGCGCGATCGGCGCGCGGGTGACGGTGCGGTACGGTGGCAAGGTGCAGGCGCAGGAGGTGATGAGCCAGTCATCTTACCTGTCGGTGAACGACAGCCGGCTGCACTTCGGCCTGGGCGCCGCGGAAACGGTAGATATCGAGATCAGATGGCCGCTCGGCCTGGTTGAGAAACTCGAGCGCGTGGCGGCCGACCAGTTGATTTATGTCACCGAGGGTGCGGGCATCACGCGAACGCAGAGGTTCGGGTAGCGGGTTCGCCGTGCCCGGGCTCCTGCGATGGCTGGCCGCGCTCTGCTGCGCCGGGCTGATGCTCGCGCAAAGAGCGCCGGTGGAAGACGCCTGGGACCTGCTGGCCAGGGGCGAGCGCGAAAGCGCCCTCCGCCTGTTGCAAAAAATCGTGAAGACGAACCCGCGCGACGCCGAGGCGCGGTTGATGCTGGGGAGCATTCTGGCGGAGGACCGCAAGCACGCGGAGGCGATCGCGCACCTGTCCGAAGCCGTCAGGCTGATGCCGCGTTCGGCGGATGCGCACAACGCCCTGGGCGAGGCCCTCAGCGGCGCGGGCGATGTGGACGGCGCGCGCCGCGAGTTCGAGGCAACTATCGCGCTCAACCCGAACTTTGCGCCGGCGCGGGTCAGCCTGGGTTTGATTCTGGCGGAGGCGGGCGAATCCGGCGCCGCGGCGGAGCACCTGGACCGGGCCATCAAGCTGCTGAAACGGGGCCCGGACTTGGCTTTCGCCAAGTACCTGCGCGCAAAAATCTACACCGAAAACGAGGAAATCGAGAAGGCGGCGGCCTATCTGGCGGACGCGGTGGCCATGCAGCCCGATTTTTTCGAGGCGTGGTCGGATCTCGGGCAGGCGCGCAAGGCGCTGCTGGACGACGACGGCGCATTCGCAGCGTTTCAGAAAGCGGTGGCCCTGAATCCGGAGGACCCGGTTGCGCGGTACCGGCTTGGCGCCGAGTATCTGCGGCGGGACAACGTGCGCGAGGCGGTGCGGCACCTCGAAGAGGCGTATCGCCGCAATCCGAAGGACCAGTCAACCCTTTACAGCTTGCAAATGGCGCTGCGCCGGGACGGGCAGTTGGAGCGGGCGCGGCTGATCAGAGAGCAGCTCGCGGAAGTGTTGCGGGAGATCGACCGCGAAAGCCAGGCTGCTTTCACCGCGCTGCGGTTGAACAACGAAGGTGCGGCGCTGGAGAAGGAAGGCAAGCTGCCGGCGGCGCTGGAGAAGTACCGCGAAGCGGTCAAGCTCGATCCGGCGCATGTGGGCATCCGCACCAACTTCGCGGTGGCGCTTCTCCGGCTGGGTTATTGGGCCGAGGGGATCGCCGAGTTGCGGGAAGCCCTCCGGCGCGATCCCCGCAATGAAATTCTGAAGAAAGCGCTGGCCGATGCGCTGGCGCAAGCGCCGCCGGGCATCGAGGCCGCGCGCCCGAAGTGAAGACGGCTCGCTACTTCTTCTTCCCCATCTCGCGGACGTAGGCGACAAGCTGGCGGCACGTGTCCGCGCCGAGGCTCTTTTCGTATCCGGGCATCTTGCCCTTTCCCTTGGCGATGACCTCGTAAAGCTGGTCGTCTGTCATGGCCTGGACCTCGGCGGCGCGCAGGTCTTTGAGCTTCATGCTACGGCCCATCGCGGTGTTCCCGGATCCGTCGGCGCCGTGGCACATGGCGCATCGCTGCTTGTAAACGCTGGCGACGTCCTGTGCTCCGCCCTCTGCGGAAAACAAAAGCAAAGCAGCCGGGATCACCAGTAAGCTGGAAAGTTTCACGGGTATCTGCCCCCCTTTGTCGATTCCAGTATACGCCAAAACTCACCAGATGTATTCTTTGGCTTCGCTGCGGCGGGCGTGGCTGTCGAGCACGTGAACCACGCGGATCTTGCGCAGCTTTTGCGGAGAGAGCTGTCCGATGGGGATGTAGAGTATGTTGCGGTTGAAGCGCGCGGCGATGGAGCGGAATATTGAGCGCGGCGGTTTGGCGGCCACGTAGACCACGTTCTTGTGGATCGAGTAATCAAGGCCGGCCAGGAGAAGCCGTTCCGGTTTGGTTTCCGCGAAGTCGTAATCGGGATCGCTCCAGACGTCTATCATGCGCCGCGGAGGAAGGCTCATGAGGAAGCCGCCGTATTCGGCGCGGCCGATTCCGGGTCCGACAATGTGCTCGAACGGATCGGTGGAGTAAAACGCCATGTCGGATTCGTTCTGGTGCTCGCCGATCCACGTGGTCAGGTAGTTGTAGCGGTTGTCCGGATCGGGATCGAAGATGACGATGACGGAGCCGACGTCGCCCGACACCTTGTCTAACTGCCGGACGTAAATCTTGCCTTCATACCAGTTGCGGATGGTTTCGCGCAGGTCCACGCCGTCGAGCAGGGAAGTGGAAAACGGCTCCGTGCGCGACCGCTCCTCGGAAAGAATGCTCTTGGCCTTCTTCTTCAGGAAGGCGCCGTAGTTTTCGATGACGATGTCCTCGGGCGGATAGGAGCAGATGGCGTCGCCCTGAAACTCCCGCGCCCATTCGCCCGCGAATTTCTCCTTCCTGCGCGGCTTGAGGCCGGCGGGGCGCAAGCGCTGCTTGGGGCGGGGAAGACGGCGGCGCAGGCGTATCCGCTTCGTGTCGCGCCAGAATTCCTCGCCGGATATCTTGACGGTCTCGAGGTCGCTCTGTTCCTTTTGCGGCGGGTAACGCCCGGCGGCCTGCCACACCTCCCAGGCGTAGTTGTCGCTGACGATGGAGCGCGCGGCGACGGTGAGGTCGAAGAGCCCTGCGGCGAGTTCGCCGTTCGACAGGGCCAGATTCCGCGTGTAGCGCGCCATGAGACGGCGCTGCCAGAATTCCACCGTCTCGCCGGCGTTCACCGACAGCGCCGCTTCGGCGTCGCGAAAGACTTCGAGTTGCACCTTGCGGCGGTCAAGGGCGCCGGCTTTTTCCATATCGTCGCGGGATTCCTCGTAAAGATGCTGGAGGTACGGGTATTCGGTGGTGATCTCAGCCAGGCAGTCCGGGTGAGGATTCAGCAGTTCGGGGTACCGCCGGGGCTGGCGGCGCGGTTCGGGCTGCGGCTCCTCCATCGCGTCGAGCACGGGGTCCAAAAGGTTGAGCGAAAGCACCACCAGCACACGGTGGAGCGGGTTCGTTCCCTGGAGCTTCCAGGCGATGCCCGAGGCGTGCTCTTCAATTTCGGGGGAACGGGGCTGCGGGTAGACGCGATAGGCCTCGACGTACTTGTCCAGACCGATGTGCCGCAGCGAGTAGGGGTCCGGAAGCAGATCCGGAATATGAGGGCGCTCGCCGAGATCGGGATCGGTGAACAGCACCTTGGCGCCGATTTCGATCCCCGAGCGCACGGCCTCGATGAAAGGATCGGCCGGTTCGATGGGGACGTACACCGCCCTCTCCTCGCCGCTGTCCTCCGGATAGACGATCACGGTGATCTGCGGCAGTCGCGCGATCGCGCTGAGGAAGGCGTCCTCCAGGGTCACGGGCAGCTCGACGGCAACCACCTGCGGGCGCTCGCGCAGTATGGCCCGGCGGACTTCGACGGCGAACTCCAGCCGTCCCGGAGCAACGGGTAGATACGAAAAGCGCCCCCGGGTCAGGCTCCCCGGATCCATGCCTGCCATGCCTACATTTTATGCGCGCTTAAATACGCGGAAAGTAGCGCAGCGCCTCTTCGCCCAAAGTTTCCAGAATGGCAAGCTCGAGAGCGCGCGCTTCGTGCTCGCCGCGGGTTGCCAGGCTCTTAAGCTTGATGGCGAACCGGGCGATGTTGATACCGTCGCGCACGGTGTAGCGCTCGTCGGCGGCGTGGGCCTGCTGGAGGAAGTCGGTGACGTACTGAAGAATGCGGTCCTCGCCGAAGGGCAGGTTCTCCTTGAGGATCTGGTATTCCTCGTCGCGCTCGGGAAAATCGATCAGGATCTGCGGTTGCAGGCGGGAGTGGATGTACTCGGGCAGATCGAAGGTCGAGGCGTCGTCATTCATGGTGGTGACGAGCCGGAACTGCGGGTGCGCCTTGATCTTGATGCCGGCAACCACCGATTCCACATAGCGGCGTGAGTCGAGCAGCGGCGCCAGGCTCGCCCAGCTCTTCTCGCTCATGCGGTTGCCTTCGTCGAGGATGGCCACTCCGCCGCGGATCATGGCGGTGAGCAGGGGAGAAGCGACGTAGCGGAGCTTCGAAGCACCCTCGATGACCGGCTGGACGATCAGGTCTTCCGGCCGCGTATCGACGGTGGCCTGCATGATGTAGACTTCGCGGCCCAGCCGCTTGGCCGCTGCGTAGGCCAAGGTGGTCTTTCCGACGCCGGGCTTGCCAACGAGGCGCGGCGTCATCGGCACGTCCTGCGCGTCCACAACCAGCCACGCGGCCAGTAGCTGGCGCATCACCTCTTCCTGCCCTACCCAGCGCACAGGGAGTTCGTCGGGGTGGGCAAGGTGCAAGGTAACACCCTCAATTTCGACCGTCACAGTGCCATTTTAGCGATTGCGAGGGCGGTGTCGTGCCGCGGTTCGCGGGGCGGCCCGGGCCTACTCCAGTTTTCTTCTCCTGGCGTAGACCTGGGTGAGCCGCCGGCGTAATCCGTCGGGCAGAATGCGAATCGCGCGCACCACCATGCGGTAGCGGAAGGAGGGAACGACAAACAGCTCGCCGCGCTCGAGCCCTTCGAGCGAAGCGTTGACCACATACTCCGGTTGCAACCACCAAGGTTGGGGAATCAATGACCGGTCCCTTCCCATGACGTCGTGGAATTCCGAATAAGTGAAGCCGGGGCACAGCGCTTGCACCTTCACCTGCGATCCGGCGCTCTTCAGCTCCAGGTATAGGCCTTCGGTAAAGGCGTTGATCCAGTGCTTGGTGGCGCAATAGCTGACGTTGCCCGGGCTGGCGGCGAAGCCCGCGACCGATGAGACGTTGATGATCGCGCCCGTTCCCCGCGGAACCATGACGGCCAGCGCCGCGTGCGTGAGCCGCATGGTGGCGATCACGTGGACGCGGTGCATCCGGTCCTGGGTCTCGAGCGGCGCTTCCCAGAACCGGCCGTGAGTGCCGAAACCGGCGTTGTTGACGAGTAAGTCGGGTGCGGGCGAGGCGATGCGCTCCTCGACCTTTCTGAGTCCGGCGTCGTCCGCGAGATCGGCTGGGAGCGTCTCGACGCAGGCGCCGTGCCTCGCTTCCAGCTCACGCGCGAGTTCTTCCAGCCGCTCGCGGCGCCGCGCCACCAGGATGAGGTCATAGCCTCGCGACGCCAGCGCCCGCGCAAACGTTGCCCCGATGCCGGCCGAGGCCCCCGTAATCAGGGCCAGCGGGCGGTTTCTCGCCGTCACCGCCCCACAATCTCCAGAAATTGGCTCACGGCCTCGATGCCGCGATAGAAATTCGACAGGTTGAACTTCTCGTTGGGCGCGTGCAGGTTGTCGTCGGGCAGGCCGAAGCCCATGAGGACGCTCGGTATGCCCAGGCTGCGCTCGAACACGCCGACGATCGGAATCGAGCCGCCCGAGCGGATGTAAACGGTTTTCTTGCCGAACACCTGCTGCAGGGCCTCCGCGGCCGCGTGGACAAAACGGTTGTCGGGATTCACCAGCGAAGGCCTCGCGCCGTGAATTAGCTTCACTTCGGCGGTGACGCCGAGCGGGCAGGCCTTGGCGACAGCCGCTTTGAACTGCTCGAAGGCTTCCTCGGGCCGCTGGTCGGCCACCAGCCGCATACTGATCTTGGCAACCGCCCGAGCCGGAATCACCGTCTTGGCGCCCTCGCCGGTGAAACCGCCGCGGATTCCGTGCACTTCCAGCGTGGGCCGCGCCCAGGTTCGTTCGAACACGGTGTAGCCGGATTCGCCGGTGAGATCGCGCGACCCGATCTCTTTCTTGCGGTACTCCTCGACATCGAAGGGCAGGCGCGACCAAGCCTCCTTCTCCTTCTCGCTGGGCGGCTGGACGCGGTCATAGAAGCCTGGGATCATGATGTGCCCCTCGCGGTTCTTCAGCGCCGTGAGGATTTCCGCAATGGCCTGGATCGGGTTCGGAGCTACCCCGCCGTAAACGCCCGAGTGCAGATCGTGGTCCGCCCCCTGCACGTGTAATTCGGTGTAGACGATGCCGCGCAGGCCCACGCAGATGGTGGGAAGATCCGGCGCGAACATCTCGGTGTCGCTGATCACGGCGGCGTCGGCCTTTAAGCGCGGCGGCTTGCTCTGGACGTAGCTCTCGATGTGCTCGCCGCCGACTTCCTCCTCGCCCTCGAGCAGAAACTTCACGTTGCAGGGCAGTTTGCCCACCGTCTTCAGCCACCCTTCGACCGCTTTGATGAGGATGAGCACCTGCCCCTTGTCGTCGCAGGCGCCCCGGGCGTAAATGTTGCCGTCGCGAACCTCCGGCTCAAACGGCGGCGACTTCCATTCCTCCAGTGGTTCGGCCGGCTGCACGTCGTAGTGGCCGTAAAACAGCAGCGTCGGTTTGCGCTTCGCGCCAAGCCATTCTCCGTAAACCAGCGGATTCCCCTTGCCCTCGATCAACTCCACGTTGTCGAGCCCGGCGTTGCGGAGTTCGTTGGCCGCGAACTCGGCCGCGCGCCGCACGTCGTCCTTGTGCTCGGGAAGCGTGCTGATGCTGGGGATGCGCAGGAAGGCCTTCAGAGTCTCAAGATAGTTCTCGCGGTTCTGTTCGTGGTAGGTCATAGCTCCTCATTCAGCCCGCTTGTCTCGCGGGGTCCAAAAGTTCACTGAGCCTGGCTTCCGGGATGCCGGCCTGCTCCCGCGCCGCTTCGCGGATGGTCTTCCCGGTCCTGTAGGCTTCTTTAGCCAGGGCAGCAGCCCTATCGTATCCGATTTCCGGGACCAGCGCGGTGGCCATGGCGAGCGATTGTTCGACGAAAGCCCCGGCGCGGGCGCGGTCCGCCTCCAGACCCTCGATGCAGCGGCTACGGAAATTGCGCGACGCGCAGGCGAGCAGCTCGATGGAGTGAAGCAGGTCGTAGGCCATGACCGGCATCATGACGTTCAGCTCGAAGTTGCCCTGGGCGCAGCACCAGGCGATCGCCGCATCATAACCGATCACCTGGGCGCAAACCATGAGCAGGCTTTCCGCGATGACGGGGTTCACCTTGCCCGGCATGATGCTCGAGCCCGGCTGCACCGCCGGAAGGCGCAGCTCGCCCAGCCCGCAGCGAGGTCCGGAACCGAGCCAGCGAATGTCGTTTGCGATCTTGGTCAGCGCGATGGCGTAAGTTTTGAGCGCTCCGCTGAGGAATGCGACGGCGTCCTTGGCCGCCTGCGCCTCGAAGTGATTGCGCGCCTCCCGGAACGGTAGTCCCGTGCGCTGCGCGATGCGCTGGATGACCGCGGCGCCGAATCCCGGGGGCGCGTTCAGGCCGGTGCCGACGGCGGTGCCACCCAGCGGGAGTTCGTAGATGCCGTCCATCGCGGCCTGTACACGTTCGAGGGAAGCCTCCACCTGGCGCGCGTAGCCGCTGAATTCCTGGCCCAGCCGCATCGGCACGGCGTCCTGAAGGTGTGTGCGCCCGATCTTGATCACGTCATGAAACTCGGCCGCCTTTTGGTTCAGCGCTTCGGCCAGTTCCCTCATGGCCGGAATCAGGACGTGCTGCACCGCCTCGGCGGCGGCGATGTGGATGGCGGAGGGGATGACGTCGTTGGAAGACTGCCCGCGGTTCACGTCGTCGTTCGGGTGAACCGTGCGGCCGATCCGGCGCGAGGCCAGCGTCGCGATCACCTCGTTGGCATTCATGTTGGTGGAGGTGCCGCTGCCGGTCTGAAACACGTCCACCACGAATTGCGAATCGTGAACGCCTTCGGCGATCTCTGTCGCGGCGGTCCGGATGGCGGCGGCAACGTCGGGCGCGAGCCGGCCGGCCTCCTCGTGAACGGCGGCGGCGGCTTCCTTGATCAGGCCCAGGGCACGGAGGAAAATGCGCGGGAAACGCAGCCCGCTGATCGGGAAATTCTCAACGGCCCGCTGCGTCTGCGGCCCGTAAAGCGCATCCGCAGGCACGCGCATCTCGCCCATGGAATCACGTTCGATGCGATATTGCCCCATAAGACGATCATAGCCGCGGACCGATTTCGAAGCTGTGCGCCGGGGGCTAGAATGAGGGACAATAGGGCGTCCGAAAAGGAAGGAGGAATCCGGCCATGCGGAATGCGCCGCTCAAAGGCATAGTCCCCGCGGTTGTCACCCCCTTTCGCGAAAAAGATGAGCTGATCGACTACACGGCATGGCAGAGCGTTATTGAGAATCTGATCGCCAGCGGTGTACATGGGCTGTTCGTCATCGGGGGGCAGGGCGAGTTCTTTTCTCTGGATCAGGAAGAGCGCGAGGTGGCCGCCCGGTTCTGTGTCCAGACCGTTGCCGGCCGCGTTCCGGTGTACGCCAATGTGGGCTGCGTGACCACGCGCCGGACAGTGCGCCTGGCGCAAAAAGCGGAGGCCGACGGCGTGGACTACATCGTCGTCATCACTCCTTACTACGTCAAGCCGAGCGCGGCCGAACTCGTGGAGCACTACGTCGAAGTCTGCCGCAGCGTTCGCATTCCCGTGCTTGCTTACAACATCCCGGAGCGAACAGACGTGGAGCTGACCCCGGATATTCTCCGAAGCATCGCCGCGCAATGCGACAACTTCGTGGGCCTCAAAGATTCGAGCGGGAACCTCGACCTGATTCCGGAATACGTCGCCTCCGGCCTGACGGTATTCATCGGGCGGGACCACCTGATCCTGGAGGGCTTGAAGCGCGGCGCGGCAGGCGCGGTGACGGCCTGCGCGAACGTCGTGCCGCGGGCGTTCGTGGATCTCTACAACGCCTACATGGCCAACGATCTGGAGACCGCGGCCCGCCTTCAGGCGCTGATCGAACCGCTGCGGCGCGCCTTCAGCCTGGCGACGTTCCCCTCGGTGGTAAAGGAAGCGATGAACCAGTCGGGCATGCGCGTGGGGAACTGCCGGCGGCCGGTTGGACCGATGCCCGCCGAAGCGCGATACCGGCTGGCCGAAGTTCTGGCCCCGCTCAGGGAGGCAGGTTACCTGCCCGCCGTCTCTCAAAAAGGATCTGCCTGAACTGCTCCTTTTCTCTCATGCCGGGCGCCGGGTGAGGGTGTTGTAATGGTTGCAGAGGGGCAAGATGCATACCAACGCACTCATCGAAGAGAAAAGCCCGTATCTGATCCAGCACGCACATAATCCGGTGAACTGGTTTCCCTGGGGCGAAGCGGCCTTCCGTAAGGCGCGCGAGGAGGACAAGCCGATCTTTCTGTCCATCGGCTACTCAACCTGCCACTGGTGCCATGTCATGGAGCGGGAGTCGTTCGAGAACGAACGGATTGCCGACCTGCTCAACCGGCACTTCGTCTCCGTCAAAGTGGACCGTGAGGAGCGGCCCGACGTGGACCGCATCTACATGACATTCGTGCAGGCCACCACGGGCGCGGGCGGCTGGCCGATGTCCGTCTTTCTCACGCCCGACCTCAAGCCGTTCTTCGGAGGCACATACTTCCCGCCGGAGCCGCGCTACGGCCGCCCGGGTTTTGCGCAGGTGCTCGAGCGGGTGGCGGAAGCCTGGAAGTTCGATCGCGCGAGGATCCTGGAATCCAGCCGCGAGGTGATCGCTCACCTCAGCAAGGCGGTGGAGCAGGCCCCCGGCGCGGAGATTCCCGACGAAACGGCGCTCAAGGACGCTTTCGAGGCGTTTAAACAGAGCTTCGACCGGCAGCATGGAGGCTTTGGAGGCGCGCCGAAGTTTCCCCGTCCCGCGGTGCAGAATTTTCTGCTGCGGTACTGGGCGCGCACGGGCAATCTCGATGCCCTGGAGATGGTATTTGCGACTCTGAACGCCATGGGGCACGGCGGGATTCACGATCACATCGGCGGCGGCTTCCATCGCTACGCGGTCGATGACCGCTGGTTCGTGCCGCATTTCGAAAAAATGCTTTACGACCAGGCCCAGCTCGCAATCTCGTATCTGGAGGGCTACCAGATTTCGGGCGACGCCTACTATGCCCGGGTCGCGCGAGGCATCCTCGACTATGTTCTTCGCGACATGACGAGCCCGGAGGGCGGTTTCTACTCGGCTGAGGACGCCGATTCCCCCGACCCCCTCCGCCCGGAGATCAAGCGCGAAGGCGCGTTTTATCTCTGGACGCGGAAGGAAATCGAGGACGTTCTGGGTGAGCCGGTTGCGGGTTGGTTCTGCCGGCACTACGGCGTAGAGGAGCACGGCAATGTGAGCGAGGATCCGCACGGCGAGTTCGCGGGCCAAAACATTCTCCATGAGCCGCGGACGGTGGCCGAGACCGCCCGAGCCCTCGGCATCGCGGAGGAGGAACTCAGCCAGGCGCTCGATTCCGCGCAGCGCAAGCTGCTCGAAGCGCGCTCGCGGCGGCCGCGGCCCCACCTGGACGACAAAATCCTCACCTCTTGGAACGGTCTCATGATCTCGGCCTTCGCCAAGGGAGCCAAGGTGTTGGATGACAGCCGCTATCTGGACGCCGCCGTGCGCGCCGCGGACTTTCTGCTCCGCCGCATGTATGACGGCGAGCGGGCGGCGCTGCTCAGGCGGTTTCGCGACGGCGACGCCGCCATTCCGGGCTTTCTCGATGATTACGCCTTCTTTGTCCAGGGGCTTTTGGACCTCTACGAGGCCGAGTTCGACGTTCGCCGCCTCGACCCCGCGGTGAAACTGACCGATGCGATGCTGGAGCGCTTCGAGGACCGCGAGCACGGCGGCTTCTACGGCACGGCGGAAGGCGAAACGCGCCTCGTGCTGAGGATGAAAGACGAATACGACGGCGCCGAGCCCTCGGGCAACTCGGTGGCGACGATGAACTTGCTGCGGCTGGCGGAGATCACGGGCCGCGACTCATATCGCGAGGCTGCCGCCCGCGCGCTGCGCGCCTTCGCGTCGCACGTGAGAGCGGCGCCTGTCGCGATTCCGCAGTTGCTCGTCAGCCTGGCCTACCACAACGGCCGCCGGCGCCAGATCGTGGTGGTGGGCGACAAGGAAGCCGGAGATACGCGCGCCATGGTTCGCGAGGTGCACCAGCGCTTTCTTCCGGATACGAACCTCCTGCTCGTCGACAGCGAGCACGCGCGGCAGAGCCTGGCGGCCTATCAGCCGGCTGTCGCGGCCATGCACCGCCTCAACGGCGCTGCTACCGCCTATGTCTGCGAGAATTTCACCTGCGATCTGCCGGTCGCCGGTCCCGCGAGGCTTTCCGAGCTTCTGAAACAATAGACAGCGCGTGATTTGTGATAATGACAGTGACTCAAATGATTGGGTCCAAAATTCTCTTGGAGGGACAATGGAACGCAAGGGCGTTGTGACCTCGAAAGGCACTCCTTTAACCTTGGTTGGCCCGGAATTGAAAGTTGGCGACAAGGCCCCGGATTTCTGCTGCGTGGACACCACGCTCAAGACCGTGACGCTGGCGGATACGGGAAAGCGGGTGCGGATTTTCAGCGTCTTGCCGTCGCTGGATACGCCGGTGTGTGATGCGCAGACCAAACGCTTTAACGAAGAGGCGGCGCGGGTGCCGGGCGTGGATATCTACACGATAAGCGCGGATCTCCCCTTCGCACAGCAGCGCTACTGCACTACCTACGGAATCGACAATTTAAGAATGCTTTCCGACCACCGCGACACCTCTTTCGGCCAGAATTACGGAACGCTTATCAAGGAGCTGCGGATAGAAACTCGCGCGATTTTCGTGCTCGATCAGGATAATGTGCTGCGCCACGTGGAATATGTGAAGGAGCTGAGCAATCATCCGGATTACGAATCGGCGCTGGCGGCCGCCAAATCGCTCATCGGCGCGACGCAGAGCGCCTGAGTTTCGGAGTCGGGAAGATGCGGCGGGCTCGGCTTGACATCCGTCTAACCCTAATCCTAACATGGGGTTTGCGGCGATTCGGGATCCGGGTTCGCCGCCCAAAACCAAGGAGGCTGGCTTGATTAAGCTGGACATCATCAATGAGGTGGTCAATCGAACCGGAATCACCAAAACCAAGGCTGAAATGGCGGTCGAGACCGTCTTCGAAAGCATGAAAAAAGCCTTGGGGCAGGGAGAGCGGATCGAACTCAGGGGTTTCGGAATTTTCAACGTGCGCCCCAGAAAGACGGGAATTGGCCGTAATCCTCGCACCGGTGAAGAGGTGTCGATTCCGCCGGGCAAGGCGGTGCGATTCAAGCCGGGTAAGGAACTTCAATCATTGCAGTAATCTGAATTGTGTCTTCGCAGGGTTTCACCAGCGGCCCGCACCTTCCCACGCCGGAAAACGGAACCGGAACCCGATCGCTGAGCTATTGGGCGCAGCCGCCGCGCTCGCGATACTGGCTTCATCTTCTGCTCCTGGCGTTCACGCTTCTGACTACGACGGCCGTTGGCGCCCGCATGATGGAGAACTTCCGGTTGAACCGCCCGGCGTTCTCCCTCAGCGACATTACCCCGGTTTTCCGGGCGATGGTGGAACCCTCCACGCTGGCGCAAGGGCTCCCCTTCTCACTGACGCTGATCATTATCCTGCTGGCCCATGAGCTCGGCCATTACCTCGCTTGCCGCCACTACGGAGTGAGCGCAAGCCTGCCGTATTTCCTTCCGGGGCCGCCGCTCATCGGAACTTTCGGTGCGTTCATCCGCATCCGGTCGCCTATTTACAAGAAACAGGAGTTGTTTGACATTGGGATAGCCGGCCCGCTGGCCGGCTTCGTTGTCTTGCTGCCGGCGCTTGCCATCGGGCTGGCGTTCTCGAAGGTGCTCCCCGGCATCAACCAGCAGGGCGATTTCGTCTTCGGCGTGCCGGTGTTGCAATGGTTGATGGAACAGGCGATCTTTCCCGGAGTGCGCAGCGAGGACATCTACCTTCACCCGCTGGCGCGTGCGGCGTGGGTGGGCATCTTCTCGACGGCGTTAAACCTGCTGCCCATCGGACAACTGGATGGCGGCCACATCCTGTACTCGATGGCGGGCGAGCGGCATAAGACGCTGTCCCGCGTCTTCGTTCTGGGACTGGTGCCGATGGGCTTCTTTTCGCTATCCTGGCTGGCTTGGGCGCTGGCGCTGCTGATCCTCGGCCTGAGGCACCCCGCGATTTTCGATTCCAGCGAATTGGGCGCTGGCCGGAAGCGCCTGGGCTGGCTGGCCCTGGTGATCCTGGTGTTGTGCTTCATGCCGACGCCCATCGGCAGTCCCGCCTTGTGAGCCGGCCCGGAGATGAAAATATCCGCCACCATCATCACCTGCGACGAGGAACGCAACATTGCCCGGGCCATAGAGAGCCTGCGCTGCTGCGACGAAATCGTGGTGGTGGATAGCGGGTCGACCGATCGCACCGTGGAAATCGCGGCGCGGCTCGGGGCGCGGGTGATCGAGAGCCCCTGGCCCGGCTATGCCAAGCAGAAAAACCTGGCCGCTTCGCAGGCTTCCTACGACTGGATCTTCTCGATTGACGCCGACGAGGCGCTCAGCGAGGCGCTTGAGGCCGAAATCTGGCAGTTGAAGAAAAACGGCCCGGAGCACGACGCCTACACCATGCCGCGCCTCGCGCAGTACCTCGGGCGCTGGATTCTGCACTCGGGCTGGTATCCAGACCGCAAGGTGAGGCTCTACAACCGGAACAAGGCAACTTGGGTGGGCGATTTCGTCCACGAGAGCGTGCAGGTGGAGGGCAGCATCGGCCACCTGAAGTCCAACCTGCTCCATTACACCTGTGATTCGCTTTCCGAGCACCTGCGCACGCTGGACCGCTATACGACGCTCGCGGCGCAGGAAGTGGTGGCCCGCGGAAAGAAGCCGTCCTGGCCGAATCTGATCCTGGAGCCTACCTGGACCTTCCTGCAAACGTACTTTTTGAAGCTGGGTTTCCTGGACGGCGTGGAAGGCCTCACCATCGCCTACATGGCTGCGACTTACACGTTCCTGAAGTACGCCAAGGCGAGGAACATGAGCTAGCGGCTCCGGGGGCGATGAATGCGCATCCTGCACGTTGACACCGGGCGCGAAATGCGGGGCGGGCAGTGGCAGGTTCTTTACCTGTTGGAGGGGCTGCGCGCGCGGGGGCACGAAACGGTGCTGCTGGCGCGGCGGGAAGCGCCGCTCTATATAGCGGCGCGGAACAAAGGCTTCGATGTCCGCTCCGGCGGCTTCGCAACGCTGAGAAGGTTGTCTGCGCGAATGGACCTGATACACGCGCACGACGCGCGGGCACACACGATGGCGATGTTCGCGCGGGCGCCGCTCGTCGTCTCGCGCCGTGTCGCTTTCCCCGTCCGGACGGGGCTCGCCTCGCGATGGAAGTACCGCCGCGCGTCGCAATTTGTTGCCGTCTCGGAATTCGTGAAGGCGAGGCTCATCGAGGCGGGAATCGCCGGGGGGCGCGTCAGCGTGGTCTATGACGGCGTGCCCTTGGGGGAGCGCTCAGCCGGCGGCACGCGTGTGATTGCGCCGGCAACGAACGATCCCAAGAAAGGGACGGAGCTGGTGAAGCTCGCCGCCCGGCAGGCAGGCTTTGATGTCCACTTCTCCGACTCGCTGGCGGAGGACCTGGCGCGCGACGCCGCCGTTTTCGTCTATATCACGCACGAGGAAGGCTTGGGTTCTGCGGTTCTGCTGGCGATGGCCGCAGGTGTCCCCGTTGTTGCGAGCCGCACAGGCGGCCTTCCCGAAGCGGTTGTGGACGGGGAGACCGGTTTGCTGGTGGAAAACACGCCTGCCGCGATTGCCGCGGCGGTACGCCGCATTCTGGAAAACCGCGATGAAGCGCGCGCGATGGCGGAGGCGGCGCGGCGGCGCGCGGAGTCGCTTTTCGGAGTCGAGGCGATGGTCGAAGGGACGATCCGGGTGTACCATCGGGTATTGTCATGATGGAAGCACTACTGGCGCTTGCTGCCGGGCTTCTGATCGGCAGTTTTTTGAATGTCTGCATCTACCGGATGCCGCGGGACATTTCGGTGGTGAGGCCGCGATCGTTCTGCCCGTCGTGCGAGCACCCGATCGCCTGGTACGACAACGTCCCGGTGCTCAGCTACATCTCCCTCGGCGGCCGCTGCCGGAAGTGCCGGGAGCCGATTCCGATCCGCTACCCCGTGGTCGAGATGCTGACCGGGCTGCTCTTTTTCGGCATTGTCCTCGTGCACGGTCCTTCGCTTGCGGCATTGAAGCAATGCGTCTTCGCCGCACTGATCGTGGGGCTGATTTTCTCGGACCTGGAGCAACGCATACTGCCGGACGAATTTACGCTGGGCGGAGTGGCGCTGGCGCTGGTGCTTCCGCAGGGGTGGGGGCCGGTGTGGGTATCCATCACACAGGCAGTGCTCGGCGCCGGGGTGATCAGCAGCGTTCTCTGGCTGGTGGGAGTCTTTTACAAGCATCTGCGCAAGCGTGAGGGCCTGGGGCTCGGCGACGTGAAGATGGTCGCGATGATCGGCGCATTCCTCGGGCTTCACGGCGCCCTGCTGACGGTGGTTCTCGGTTCCGTGATCGGATCGGTGCTCGGGCTGGGCTACATCCTGCTCACCCGCAAGGACGCCTCCACTTACGAACTGCCGTTCGGGACCTTTCTCGGAGTAGCCGCGCTTGTCTGCGGGCCTTTCGGGAAACAGCTTGCCGCCTGGATACAGGGTGGCTGAAGCACCCCCTAGCGTGCTGTTCGAAGGTCTACTCGTGTAACATTGAAGGCATAACGCTTAATGGAAGCATTATTGGAGATCCTCGAACCGGACGCCCCGGAACGAGCGCTCGTTCAATCCCTGGATCCCGGCAGGCTCCCCTGCCATATCGCCATCATCATGGACGGCAATGGCCGGTGGGCAAACCGCCGAAGCCTTCCGAGACCGGCAGGCCATGAGGCCGGAGTCGAGCCGGCGCGCACCGTCATCGAGACATGCGCGCGGCTGGGCATACGCTACCTGACTCTCTACGCCTTTTCGTTGGAGAACTGGAAGCGGCCGCGGGCGGAAGTAGACATGCTCTGGCGCCTCTTGCAGGTTTACATCCGCCGCGAACTGCCGAACCTGATGAAGCACGGCGTGCGCGTAAAGGCGATCGGGCGGATTGACGCGCTGCCGGATCCGGCGCGCCGGGAACTGGTGCATGCCGTGGAGGCAACCGCGCAGAACCAGGGCCTTCAGGTGAACCTGGCGATCAACTACGGCGGCCGGGCCGAACTGGCCGACGCCTTCAACGCGATTCTCGACAAAGCGCGCGCGGCCGGGACCCTGGAAAACCTGCGGGTCACCGAGCAGGACATTGCCGGCTGCCTCTACACCGCCGGGGTGCCCGACCCCGACCTGCTGATCCGCACCTCCGGCGAAATGCGAATCAGCAACTTCCTTCTCTGGCAGATTGCCTACGCCGAGCTGTTCGTCACCGACACGCTCTGGCCCGACTTCACGCGCGCAGACCTGCTGCGCGCCATCCTCGAATACCAATCTCGCGACCGCCGGTTTGGGGGCCTGGCCGCCGCCGGCGCCAAGGCACGATGAAACGCGTTCTGACCGCAGCCGTTCTCGCGCCCCTGATCGTGTGGGTAGCACTGTGGGCCCCGGTGCCGGTGTTCCTTGCCGTGCTGGTCGCGGTCGCCCTGCTGTGCCATTACGAGTATTCCGGGATCGTCGCGAAATACGGAATCGAAAAGCCTGGACCGGTAGGATATGCGGCGGGCCTCGTCGTTCTGCTGACGCCCGTGGATCCGGCGCTGGCAATCACCGTGACCGGCCTGCTCGCGCTGGCGCTCGGCCTTGCTCACGACGACTTGCGCACCACCCTGCCGCGTGCCGGGGCGCTGCTCGCAGGCGTGATTTACATCTTCGGCGCCTGGCGCTGGGCGATTTATCTGCGGCAGAACAGCACTTACTGGCTGCTGTTCGCGCTGGCGCTGAGCTGGGTAGGCGACATCTGTGCTTACTACGTAGGGCGGAGATTCGGCCGGCACAAGCTGATGCCGCGTGTCAGCCCCGGCAAGTCCTGGGAGGGCGCCGTTGCTTCGCTCGTGGGTTCGTTGCTCTTTGGCTTCCTCTACCTGAAGTACCTGCTCCCATCCGTAGCGCCGTGGCAGAGCTTTCTGCTGGCGGCAGCGGGCAACATTGCGGGCCAGATCGGCGATCTGGCGGAATCCGCCCTCAAGCGCGGCGCCGGCGTGAAGGACAGTGGGACGATGCTTCCGGGGCACGGCGGCTGGCTGGACCGCGTGGACAGCACTCTATTCGCCGTGCCGGTAGTCTACTGGCTGGTGCTGATTCTGTTCTAGACGCCCCTTAGTGGATGGTCCGCGTCTTGCGGTTCATGTAATCCATCAGCAAGTACTGGCCAAGCGTATAGGGGGTCGTGAAATAAGCCTTCCCGCGGCAGAGCTCGGTCACTTTCTGGACAAAGTTGACAAGGCCGTAGTCGCTTGCCAGCATGAAGGTGTTGATCAGGATTCCCTGGCGCTTGCAGCGGCTGACTTCCTCCAGCGTGCGGCTGATCACCAGAGGATCCAGGCCGAAGGCGTTGCGGTACATGCGCCCGTCCTCGAGCGTGAGCGCGGACGGTTTGCCGTCGGTGATCATGATGATCTGCTTCATGTCCTTCTTTTCCTGCGCCAGCAGCCGCTGCGCGAGCAGAAGCCCGTCGCGGGTATTGGTGTAGTACGGGCCCACCTGAACGCGGGCGAGGTCCGCTAAGCGGAGTTCCTCGGCCGAATCGTGGAACAGAACGCAGCGCAAGCTGTCGCCCGGATACTGTGTGCGGATGAGATGGGCGAGAGCGAGCGCCACCTTCTTGGCGGGCGTAAAGCGGTCTTCGCCGTACAGGATCATGCTGTGGCTGCAATCGAGCATCAGCACGGTGGCGCAGGAGCTCTGATATTCGGACTGGTGCACGTGGAGATCGGGATAGTCGAGGTCGATGGGGACCTTCAGGCCGTTGCGGCGCACGGCTGAGAACAGCGTCTCGCTGATATCGAGATTCAGGGTATCGCCGAACTCGTACGGCTTCGATGCGCCGCTGGCTTCGACGCCGGTGGCAAGATCGCGCGTGTCGTGGGCGCCGAAGCTGGATTTGCCGAGCGAGGCCAGCAGGTCTTTGAGCGTCTTGAAACCGAGGAAATCAATCGATTTGTCGGTGATCTCCACCTTGATTCTGCGCTCGTCGGAGCCGATGCCGGGCTGCGAGCCGTGGGCCGGCTGGGCCTCCTCTTCGAGGTTGAGATAGCCCTCCTCGGCGAGTTTGTCCACCAGCCGGTCGAGCAACTGGTCGAGCTGCTCGGGGGACATCTTCTGGAGCTGCTGGGCCATCTGCTCGGCCCGTTCGCTGTCGAAAAGCTGTCCCTCTTCGAGCGCGCGCTGGAGCGCTTTCTTCAGATCCTCCAGCGTGTGCTCGTTCATTTCCCGAAATTGCGTATAGCGGGACTGAAAACCGCTTTCGAGGAAAAAGTCCGCGAGCGCTTGCAGCAGGTCTTCCGCTTCGAGGCCGAAGTCCTGCCCGGTATAGCGGGAGTACTTAATCCAGCGCACAAAACCTCCAAAGCTTCAGTTGAACTGACGCCGGTATCCGGGACGCCGGGTTTCCTCGCTGGTGTGGGGTTCGCGCTTACGCTCCTCCGCCGTGAATCCGCGCTCCTCGCTGCGGTTGATGCGCCGGTGCGCGTAGAGGCCTTCCAGAATGAACTCGGCGGCCGAGGCGCGCAGCGCAGGGGGATCCTGCGGGCGGACGCCCATTACTGTGATCTTCTCCATCAGGCCCTGGATGGCGCTGAGCTGCTGGACCATGGTTGCCGAATCCACGTACTCGTCGAGCTTCAACGTGCCGCCCAAATCGAACCACTGGACGAGGTGCGAGACGTTTTCGCCGTCGAAGTACTGGTTGTAAACCTTGCCGACAGCAGCTCGAATCAATTCGCGCGCCACCACGTCGCCGCCTTTCAGCTCGCCCTCGTACTCCAGTTCGAGCTTGCCGGTGATCGAGGGGAGGGCGGCGTAGACGTCCAGCACCCGCGGCACGGCCGTGGTTTCATTTGCCCGGAAAGCGCGCCGCTCGGCGTTTGAGACGACATTCTCCAGCACCGAGATGGGCAGCCGCTGTGAAACGCCCGACCGCTTGTCGACCCGCTTGTCCTCGCGCGCCAGAAACGCGAGCTGCTCCACGATCTCGCGGATATACTCGGGAATGCGGATCGCGATCGGCGACTTGCGCTCCGTCCACGCTTCCTGGCGAGTGATGGCCACGCCCTGCTCGATGCTTACCGGGTAGTGCGTGCGGATCTCGCTTCCGATCCTGTCCTTAAGAGGCGTGATAATCTTGCCCCGCGCCGTGTAGTCTTCCGGATTGGCTGTGAACACCAGAAGCAGGTCGAGCGGCAGCCGGACCGGGTAGCCCTTGATCTGGACATCGCCCTCCTGCATGATGTTGAACAACCCGACCTGAATTTTCCCCGCAAGGTCCGGCAATTCGTTAACGGCGAAGATGCCGCGGTTGGCGCGCGGCACCAGTCCGTAATGGACCGTTAACTCGTCCGAGATGTTCCGCCCCTGGCGCGCCGCCTTGATGGGATCGATGTCGCCAATCATGTCGGCGATGGTGACATCGGGTGTGGCGAGTTTCTCCACATAGCGCTCATGGGGCGTAAGCCAGGCGATCGGAGTCTTATCGCCCATCTCCGCGACCAGATCGCGGCAGCGGCGGCAGATCGGCTTGTACGGGTTGTCATGGATTTCACAACCGGCAATATACGGCATTGCCGGGTCCAGCAACTCCGTGAGCATCCGGATCAGCCGCGTTTTCGCCTGCCCGCGCAAACCCAAAAGGATGAAATTATGCCGGGCAAGAATGGCGTTTACGATTTGCGGAACAACCGTGTCTTCGAATCCCAGAATTCCGGGAAACAACGGTTCTCGTCTTTGCAGTTTGCAGATGAGATTGGCGCGCAGCTCATCTTTCACGCTGCGGTTGGCGATTTGACTTTCGGCGAACGCCGCGCTACGGCGCAGCTCTCCCAGCTCGGATGGCCTTTCCCCACTGAGTTTTGTCATCGTATTGCATCCCAGGTCTGCCTTCAATTCTAGCAGACGTTCCGCGGAGGCCGCCGGATTCAAGGAATTCGGAGCACCAAGTGAGAATTGCCTTATAAATCATTGCAGAATGGAGCGGATAGAAGAACAGCAACCCATCTCCGCGCGGCCTTTTTCGTTTCTGCTGTGCTACAACGAGTAAGTGCTTCTTTCGCTGTACAACGATGTTCCCTCCGGCTTGTCGGAAACCTGCTTCGAGCGTTTGCGGAACGAACGCGTGCTCGAGCGTTTACGCTCGCTCGATCTTGCGCTGATGGGCGATGGCGCGGCACGGCCTGCAGACTGCGATTCCCAGCTTGTCTCGCTCGGAATGGAACTCGACGGCGCGGGTTGCATTGTTCACAACAGTTACGGTCCTCTCAGCCTGGGCTGGCGCACCTCGCAGCACGCTCGCTTGCTTGCGGAAACAGCCGGGGAAGCGGAGCGGCTGCATCAAGTAATCCGCGCGGCCCACAAGGTCCCGCTGCGTTTTGTCGTGTGGGCCGGATCGGGACGCGCAGTCGAGGACAAGCATTTGTATCAAGCGGCGGGGTTGCTCAGGCGCGGGCCGCGGCATTACGTGCTCGATTCCACCGATCCGGCAAAGCTGGGCGCCATTCTGGAGGACATCGAAAAGCGCCATGGCCTTGCATTGCCCTCCGTGTTGCGGAGCATGGCAGTGGTGGGCATCGCGCTCGAGACAATCAGCCCCGAGGCCATGATCAATCTCGAGAGAATGGCGGCGCTGTACGAGAGGCACGGCATCGACAGCAGCGCGAATTTTCTCTTGATCGCGCTGCCCGAATCGCAACTGGAGAATTTCGGTCGTGAACGCGGCTACAAGGTGCGCTCTCCGGCTGCCGCCGGCGCCGACGCGGCGTCGTGCCGCCACGGCGGGCCGCTGACACTGGGCAGTCTGCTGCCGCTGGCCTTGGGCAAAATCGACCTCAAATCCTGGATTGCCGGGGCCGTGTTGACCGACGCGCAAATTCACACGGCGTGGCGGTTGGCCTCTTTCATCCACGCCCAAAGCGAGGCGGGCCGCGACAAGCTTACCCTTCTGCTTCCCGGGCCGTGGAGCGGCGCCGGACGCTGGACCAAGCGGGAAATCGAGGACCGTCTGGGCGGGTGTGAAGACGCCGGCCTCAAGGTTGTCATCGACGACCGGTGCAGGCTCGCCAACTACCGCTCGCCCAAGGACGCGCAGCAGGACCGGGCGTTCCTGGCGGTGCAACTGAAAGGCGCGGGAGGCGTGCACACGCGCAAGACCGCGCTGCTGCGGCGCTCTGGCTATCCCGTCGCCTCAGTGACGTTCCCGCGAGGCGCGCAGCTTTCCGCCTTCATGCAATTCGTACACTGGACTGTCTTCGCGCTCTCTTACCTTCGCGAAACGGCTCTCTCCTGCCGGAAGACAGAGCCATACCGCAGTCTGGCCGGCCGCATTTACGCCGAGGCCGGAGAGCGGGGCGGCATTCAGAAAACCTCCGCCTGGGAATCGCTGATGCGGTCGCCGTGCCGGGCCGTTTTTTCCGACTGGCTCGCGCTGCACTACGGCCGCCTCTGCCCGGTTGGCCGGGACGGCTGCCTCAGCGCGCCGCAGATCTATGCGGCTATAATCAAAGACCTTGCGCAAAGGGGCGGCCTGCAATACGGCGAGTTCGCCTTCTTCGGCGATTCCCGCTATTCGCGGCGCGGCGCCAAGGTTCGCAGAATCCTTCAGCGGGCCGCCGAAGACCTCTTTGGCGCGCGTTTGAAGATGCCGGCGGATGTCTGCGAAGGCCCGCCGGCGGGCAGCCACGGAAAATGCCTTTGCACTCTGGTGATCTCCGAGGCGCAGGAGCATCTGCCCGCGGCGCGGTACTCGGCCGACCATCACGTCGCGCAGTTCCTTGCGGCGCGTATTGCGCTCGCCGAACGGAACCGGCCGGCGGTCGCCATTACGCTGAAGAATCTGGAAGAGCCGGCGCTCGAATCGCTCGGCGGGTTTTTCCGCGCCGCCGCGGTGGCGCTCCGGACGGTGCGGCTGTGAGATGGCCGCGCTTTGAGCTTGCCATCGCGGCAGTTACAGCTCACGGCCCGTTTGCGGAAGGGGCCTCTCCTCGGAGATAGTTGTTAAGGATATGGCGAAATACAGACCAGCCGGGTCCAGGAAGAAGAGCAGCACGCAAAGCTCGCGGGGAGCCATTCCCTGCATCATCTTCCTCATATCCGGAATGGTGTTGTTGATGCTGCTCTTTTATTCCATATTGAAACCGAGCTGATAATCATGCGAGTTGACGGGCGAGCAGCGGACCAGATGCGCCCGGTCCGGATTCAAACAGGATATTTGCTTACGGCCGAGGGCTCGGCGCTGATCGAGGTCGGCAATACGCGCGTGCTCTGTGCGGCCACCGTGGAGGAGACCGTGCCGCAATTCCTGCGCGGCAGCGGCAGAGGCTGGATCACGGCTGAATACTCCATGCTGCCGCGCGCCACGGTGAGCAGGACGCCGCGCGAAATCACGCGCGGGCATCCCTCCGGACGCACGCAGGAAATCCAGCGTCTGATAGGCCGTTCGCTGAGATCAGTGGTGGATCTTGCCGCGCTCGGCGAACGCACCATCATTCTCGACTGTGATGTGCTTCAGGCCGACGGCGGCACGCGCACGGCTGCCATCACCGGCGCCTTCGTGGCCATGTCGGCGGCCATCCGCCAACTGGTCGCCTTCGGGACGCTGCGCAACACGCCGGTGAAGGACTACGTGGGCGCGGTGAGCGTAGGTATCGTCAACGGGCAGCCGTTGCTCGATCTTGCGTACGAGGAGGACTCGCGCGCCGAGGTCGACATGAACGTCGTCATGACCGGCGGCGGGCAGTTCGTGGAAGTACAGGCGACCGCCGAGCAAACGCCGTTTGGTGACGAGCACCTCGCGCAACTGCTTTCCCTGGCCCGTCAAGGGATCCGCGGCCTGATCGAAATTCAACGCAGCGTGTTGGAATCGTGACTGTGACTGTCTATTGCGCCACCACCAATCCCGGCAAGCTGAGAGAATTCCGCCTGGCCGCCGAGCGCCTCGGCTACGAGATCGCGATCGAGCCGCTGCCGGGGATGGCTTCCATTCCGCCGGTAGAGGAAACCGGCGAAACCTTCAAGGAGAACGCCATCCAGAAAGCGATCTATTACAGCGCACACGCTCCCGGGCCGCTGTTCGCCGACGATTCGGGGCTGGAAGTGGACGCCCTCGGTGGCGCGCCCGGCGTGCGGTCGGCCCGCTTCGCGGGCAAAGGGGCAACCGACGAGGCCAACAACCGCCTGGTGCTCGAAAAAATGCGCGGGGTGGCGCAGCGCACGGCGCGGTTCGTTTGCGTCATCGCGCTGGCCGAGAAAGGGCGCCTGCTCGCCACTTTTGATGGAGTGGTGGAAGGCGAAATCCTCGAGGAGCCGCGCGGCCCGAACGGATTCGGCTACGACCCGCTGTTCTACTATCCGCCCTTCGGCTGCTCTTTCGGCGAGGTGAGCGGCGAGCGCAAGCTGTTAGTGAGCCACCGCGGCCAGGCGCTCGGCCGCTTGCTGAAGTTCCTGTCGGATCGCCGCGGCTAGAAGCCCGAAGGCTTGATCCAGTAGCTTTCCTGCCAGACGCCGCGCGGCGGGATGGACTGCAACTCCTTGTAGACTCCGGAGTGCGCCAGGTTGAACGCGTTCGTGATCGCCGCCATCGGCTCGAAGCAAATGAAGTTGCGTTGAGGCGGCGCGTAGATCACCGCGACCGTGTACTTCGGGCCGTAGATAACCGAGATCTTCTGGCGCGCCCCCTGCACCCAGAATTCGGCGCGTCCGTTTGCGTCCCGCACGAGGTTCGTGAACACATCGTCGAACTGGATTCCCGCCAGCGGCTGCTGATCGGCGTAGCTGACCGGCGTGCGTTCTCCGGTGGGAATCAACGCTTTCGAAAGCGTCAGGTGGTCCCTCGCCGGGATGTGCACTTTCCACTCGTCGCGCGGCGCATCCAGAATTTGAAAATAAGGATGGTACCCGATGGCGACGGGCATCGGCTCGTTCGAGAAGTTCTCGATTCGCGTGGCCACCTCCAGCGCACCATCCTGAAGACGGTAAGTCATCTCCAGCGTATGGGCGAAGGGGAACTGCGCCATATAGTCGGGGTAGCGCCAGAACTCGAGCCGGCTGGTGACGGCGGCGTATCGTTCGTTGGATTCGAGCGCGGTCACCTCCCAATGCGGGGAGTAGGTGAGGAACCCGTGAATCGGGTTGCGATTCTGGTCGCGGCGTATATTGCCCAGTTCGAGGTTGAACACGTATTTCTTGCCGTTGGCCCAGAAGGCGTCGCCTTCGATCCGGTTCGCCCAGGGGCCCAGGAATGGGTTGCCCGCCAGGGGTGGTTTCGCCTTGAACGCGGACAGCGATTGCGACGGCATCCAGAAAACGTTCTTGCCGTTCACGTTCATCTCGTAGGCCATGTTGCCGACCGAGGGAACTATGGTGACCTCGATGTTGCGCGCCGAATCGGCCAGTTTCACGACTTCGACCGAATCGACAACCGCCTTCCGCGCCGAGTAGGGTTGCGCAAAGGACATTACAGCCGCAACAAGCAGGAGCGATCCGAGCCTGGCTACTTGAGCTCTTCGAGATCCAACTGGGTTTCCTGCTGGCAGCACATGCACTTTCCGGGAGTATACGTGCGAATTGAGCATACCGGGCACCAATAGCTGATCGTATACTTTTTGCCGTTTTTGTGCACCAGCACGGATTTCGAGGTGTAAAACGGACCGACGGCGAACAGGGCGGGATTTTTGAACTCGCCGTGCAGCTCCAAGTCCGCCCCCGCGAGCCGGTGATCGCCGAGCACCGCCATCGTCTCCGGCTCGCCGGCGAGTGAAATTACGCGCCCTCCGGTTTCGATGACAGGCGGTTTGCCCTGTGTTTGCCGCAAGCTCCCGCGCAAGGTTTCCGCTGGCGTCTGAGCGAGGCAAAAAGAAAAGACGACCGCAATGCCCAGCAATTTCCCCGTCATTGGTTTCATTGTACTTCGGCGGTTATTGGCGCAATTGGGCCCGGCATACGCTGCGGGGGAACTGATACAATTTCGGATTCATGCCGCGAGTATCGGTGTTTGTGACCTGTATCGTCGATCAGATGTTCCCCAAGGTGGGAATGGCGATGGTCGAAGTGTTGGAGCGCATCGGATACGACGTGGATTTCCCCGAAGAGCAGACTTGCTGCGGCCAACCCGCCTTCAATACCGGATACCGGGAGGAGGCCCGCAAGGTCGCCCGGCATTTCCTTAAAGTCTTCCGTGACGCCGAATATATAGTGGTGCCTTCCGGCTCCTGCACCTCGATGATCGCGCACCAGTACCGGGAACTGTTCGCGAAAGAACCGGAATGGCTGGAGGCGACGAATGCCATCGAGCCGAGAATCTGGGAATTTTCGAAATTCCTGCTCGAAGTGGCCAAGGTGGAGGACGTCGGCGCGAGGCTCGAACGCGTGGTCACCTTCCACGACAGTTGCCACGGCTTGAGGGGACTCGGCATCAAGGAAGGTCCGAGGCGGCTGCTCTCCCGCGTGCGCGGGCTGACTCTCCGTGAGATGGACGCCGCCGAGGAGTGCTGCGGTTTCGGCGGCACGTTTTCCGTGAAATTTCCCGAGATTTCGGGCGGCATGGCCAGAACGAAAATCGATTCGATCCTGCGAACCGGAGCGGAACTGGTGGTCGGAATCGACGTGAGCTGCCTGCTTCAGATCCGGGGCGCGCTCTCGCGGGCCGGATCGACAATCGGCACCATGCATCTGGCCGAAGTGCTCGCACACCGATAGGTGAGGCTTATGACCGGCGCACCCGAAAATCAAATCCGAAATACGCTGGAAAATCAGCACCTCCAGACGGCCATCTACACCGCCACGGGGCGGCTGATGTCGCACCGCAGGGCGGTGGTCAGCCCCGAGGTCCTGCCGGATTTTCAAGAACTGCGCACCCAGGCCAACCTCATCAAGAAACACACGATCGAGAACCTGGACTATTACCTTGAGCAGTTCGCATCCAATGTAGCCGCGAGGGGCGGCAAGGTAATTTGGGCGCGCGACGGCGCGGCGGTGGTCGATTTCCTGGCAAAGCTGGCAAAAGAGAAAAACGTCCGCCTGATCGTAAAAGCGAAGTCGATGACCAGCGAGGAAATCGAGCTGAACGACCGGCTCGGCCGCCACGGGCTCGAACCGGTTGAAACGGATCTGGGTGAGTACATCGTCCAATTAGCGCATGAGCGGCCGTATCACATCGTCGCTCCGGCGCTGCACAAGACCCGCTACGAGGTCGCCGACCTGTTCACCGAGCGGCTGGGTGTGGAGCGCGAAACCGAGATTGAAAGGCAGACCAAGATCGCCCGCTCCGTGCTGCGCGAAAAGTTCCTCTCCGCCGGCATCGGCATTTCCGGGGCGAATTTTCTGGTGGCGGACTCCGGCGCGATCGTATTGGTCACCAATGAAGGAAACGCCCGGATGGCCACCACGCTTCCGCGCATTCACGTTGCGATCGCCGGAATCGAAAAGGTGATTCCGCGCGCGCAGGACCTTGCCGTGTTCCTCAAGCTGCTGGGGCGCAGCGCCACCGGCCAGCCGCTCACGGTTTACACGTCCTTCCTCAGCGGGCCGAGGCGCGAAAACGAAATCGACGGTCCCGACGAATTCTACGTTGTGCTGCTGGACAACGGGCGCACGCGGCTCCTGGCGGACCGCTACAAGCGCGAGTCGCTTTACTGCATACGCTGCGGCGCGTGCCTGAACCACTGCCCGGTGTACCGCAAGGTGGGCGGGCACAACTATCCGTGGGTGTACTCGGGGCCGATCGGCAAGATCATCACTCCGCAGTACCTGGGCGTGACGCACGACCCGTGGCTGCCGTTTGCCTCCAGCCTGTGCGGCGCCTGCGAGGAAGTCTGCCCGGTCAAAATCCGCATCCCCCGGCTGCTGCTCAAGCTGCGCTCGGAAGTGGTGAAGGCGAAGATGCGGGATCCGCAAAGCCGGCTGGAGCGGTTGGGTTTTCGCGTTTGGGCCTGGGTGATGTGCCGGCCGAAGCTGTACGAAATGCTCGGGGCCATGGGGTCGGCAGTGTTCGGCAACGGCGAGGCGTGGCTGCGGCGCGCGCCCGGACTGATGAATTACGGACCCGTTAAGGCCTGGTTCAGCCAGCGCGATCTGGCGCCGATGCCGGCCCGCAGCTTCCGCCAGATGTGGCGCGCTCGAAGAAAGGCGGCGCAAGACTGATGCAAAAGAAAGACGATCTGCTTAGCCGCATCAGGGCGGCGCTCGGACGCAGCGTGGGCCAGCCTCCCGCCCCCCTGCCGCCGCCGCGGCTCCGGATTCCCGAAATGAGTGTCGAGGCCCGCATCGAGAGGTTCTTCAAAAATCTCGAGAATCTGGCGGGCAAGACGTTGCTCGCGTCATCGCTCGAGGAGGCCCGCTGCTACGTCGCCCAGCTCATCGGCGAGCAGCCGGCGGTGGCTTCCAACGCGCCGTTGTTGCGCGAATGCGGGATCACGGACCTGCCCACGGTGCGGAGCGGGTTCGCCTGCGAGAGCGATCTGCGCGCAGCCTGCGCCTCCGCCGCGTTCGGAATCACAAGCGCCGACTACGCGCTTGCCGACACCGGAACGCTGGTGCTTTTCTCGTCGCCGGAGGAGGCGCGGATGGTTTCCCTGCTGCCTCCCGTCCATGTGGCGGTTGTTCCACGCGGGAGGATTCTTACCGGTTTGGATGAACTGCTAACGGAAGTCCCGTTGCCGGCGGATCGCAGCAGTTCCATGTTGTTCATCACCGGTCCGAGCCGCACTGCCGATATCGAACAAATCCTGGTGCGCGGCGTGCACGGCCCCGGTGAAATTCACGTTATCGTCGTTTAGAGGAGAAGAAGATGAGACTTATCATCGTAGCGCTGATGGCCGCGGCGTCGGCCGCAACGGCGCTGGCGCAAGTGGGAGAGATCGCCATCAGCGGCGGCGCTTCCAGAATGAATAAAAACTCCTTGGGCAGTTTCTCGGACGAGTTCGGGCGTACAGCCGACGTTCTCACCACCACCGATTTCCGCCTGGGCGTGCGCCTCACCTTCAACAACCCGGGCCATTTCGGCCACGAGGTAGGGTATGCGTACAACCACGGGAATCTGAAGATCGGCGACATAGAGTATGGAATGCCGGTTCACCAGGGCATGTACAACTTCCTCGTATATCTCCTGCCCGAAGGCTCCAAGATCAGACCGTTCGGCACCGGAGGAGTGCATTTCAGCACGTTCTATCCGCCGGGCGCATCGGTCTTTTATGGCAACGGCGTCACCAAGTTCGGCTACAACTACGGCGCCGGGCTGAAGATCCGGGTGTCGGAATCCTGGATCGCGCGATTTGACTACCGCGACTACGTGACCGGAAAGCCGGATTTCGGGCTGCCGATCCGCGGCACCGGCATGCTGCACCAGGTCGAGATCAGCGCCGGATTCGGGTTGGCTTTTTAGCGGCAGGGCCGCCGGTGCGGACCGGCGGTCCGCGGCAAGCTGCATGAAGGAGTCGCTCGTAGCTTTTCTCGCTCAGTACCCCATCCTGACGCTCTTCCTGGCCATCGGGCTCGGCTACGTCGTAGGCGAGATCGGCCTTTTCGGATTCCGGTTCGGAGTGGCGGGCGTGCTTTTCATGGGGCTGGCGATCGGCGCGCTTGACCCGGCGGTCTCGCTGCCCGAGGTGATCCCCACGCTGGGGCTGATCATTTTTGTTTACACTATCGGGATCCAATCCGGCCCCGCGCTGGCGCAAGCCTTCCAGCGCGGCGGGTTGCGCGCCAATATGCTCGCCGGCGGCTTGCTCGTTTTCGGAGCGTTGTTAACGCTCGGCTTTTCTTACCTGCTTTCCATCCCGGCTCCCCGTGCCGCCGGCCTCTTCTGCGGCTCGCTTACCAGTACACCCGCGCTTGCCGCCGCTCGCGATGCCGTTCGCGAGGCGGCCGTGGCGCGGGGTGTTCCCCGCGAGCAGGCGCGCCTGGAAGCGGACCAGCCGGTGGTGTCCTACAGCATCGCCTACCCGATCGGCACCATCGGCGTCATCCTGTGCTTCCAGTTGTTCGGCCGCTTCTGGCGCAACGGCAGCCAGCCCGCCGAGGAATCCCCGGAAATTCTCGTGCGCAATTTTTTCGTCCGCAATCCGGGTGTTGCCGGCCGCACGCTTGGGGCTGTGCTGCGCCTGCACCGCGATTGCGGGTTCGTGGTGACCCGCATCCAGCACGAAGGGGAGGTGGATATTGCGACCTCGGACACCCGGCTGGAATTCGGCGACATCGTCGCCGTCGTGGGCGACGAGGAGGCGCTCGAAAGAGCCGAGCTGATCTTCGGCGAGGAGTCCCCCACGCACATCGAGTTCGACCGGTCGCGGTTCGACCACCGCCGGCTCTACGTTTCGGCGAAGGAGGTGGTCGGCAAGCGCATCCGGGACCTTGACCTCCCCAACCGCCTGCACGCGATCATCACCCGGTTGCGCCGCGGCGATGTGGACATTGTGCCCACCCCCGACACGCGCCTGGAATTCGGCGACCAGGTCCGCGTGCTCAGCCCGCGCGAGCGCATCCCCGCCGTCTCGGCGTTTTTCGGCAACTCCATCCGCGGAATGGCCGAAACCGACTTCGGCTCCGTCGCGCTCGGCATGGTGCTCGGCGTGTTTGCCGGCATGGCGCCGATTCCGCTGCCGGGCGGAAACACCGTCCGCCTGGGCTTCGCCGGCGGGCCGCTGCTTGTGGCGCTGGCGCTCGGACGGCTGGAGCGGACCGGGGGAATCACCTGGGTGATTCCCACCAGCGCCAATCTTACTCTGCGCCAGATCGGCCTGGTTCTGTTTCTTGCCGGGGTCGGAACGCGCGCCGGATACGATTTCGTCCAGACGCTGCGCACGGACGGCCCGCAGCTCCTGGCGGCTGGCGCCGCCATCACGTTCATCGTCGCAATTGTGTCCCTCCTGGTCGGGCGGCGCTTGCTGAAACTGCCCTACGACGCGCTGATGGGGTTGGTCTCGGGCGTGCACACCCAAACGGCAAGCCTCTCTTTCGCCGCCGACCACACGCGCTCCGACGCGCCGAACATCGCCTACGCCGGCGTCTATCCCCTCGCTACCATCGTCAAAATCGTGCTCGCCCAGTTGCTGGCCACGTGGCCCCCGGTTTGATTTCCAGGTGCGGCGGCGCGCTATCCTCGGGAGTTGAGGATTCGAAGCGGCAAAGAGCGCGGCGCGGGCCGGTATGCCTTTCTCGTCGCCGCCGGCATCCTGCTCAGCCGCATCGCGGGGCTGATCCGCCAGCGGGTCTTCGCGCATTACTTCGGCCAGATCTCCGACGCGGCCGACGCCTTCAACGCCGCCTTCCGCATCCCTAATCTCCTTCAAAACTTATTCGGCGAGGGGGTGCTCTCGGCGTCTTTCATCCCCGTCTATGCCGGGCTGCTGGCGCGCGGCGACGACGAGGAATCCGGCCGCGTGGCGGGCGCCGTGGCGTCCATTCTGGCGCTGGTGATCTCGCTGCTCGTGCTGGCCGGCGTTCTGGCGGCGCCGCTGCTCATCCATGTGCTCGCGCCCGGCTTCAGCGGAGAGAAGCGCGAACTAGCCATACGGCTTGTCCGCATCCTGTTCCCCGGCGCGGGCCTGCTCGTGTTTTCCGCCTGGTGCCTCGGGATTCTGAACAGCCACCGCCGGTTCTTCATCTCCTATGCCGCGCCGGTAATCTGGAATTTTGCGATGATCGGCACGCTGCTGGGCTGGGGCGGGCGCGTCGGGCAGTTCCCCCTGGCGGTTGCGCTGGCCTGGGGTTCGGTCGCCGGGAGCGCGCTGCAAGTTTGCGTGCAGCTTCCCTGGGTTTTGCGGCTCGCCCGGGGGCTGCGTCCCTCGCTGCGCCTGGCTTCGGAACACGTCCGCACGGTGCTGCGCAGCTTCGTGCCGGTGTTTTTCAGCCGCGGGGTTGTGCAGATCAGCGCCTATGTCGATACGATGATCGCCAGCTTGCTGCCTACGGGCGCGCTGGCCGCGCTGGCGAACGCGCAGCTGCTTTACACCCTGCCGGTCAGCCTGTTCGGGATGTCGGTTTCGGCGGCTGAGCTGCCCGTGATGTCGGGCGCGGTGGCGAAAGAGGCGGAGGCGGCGGCCTATTTGCGCCGCCGGCTCGACGCCGGATTGCGGCAGATCGCGTTCTTCATCGTGCCAACGGCCATTGCGTTCCTGGCGCTCGGGGACGTGATCGCCGCGGCCATCTTTCAAACCGGCCGGTTCACCCGCGCCGACGCCGTCTATGTCTGGGGCATCCTGGCCGGTTCGACGATCGGCCTGCTCGCCAGCACGCTCGGGCGCCTTTATTCATCCAGCTACTACGCGATGATCGATCCCCACACCCCCTTGCGTTATGCCGCTATCCGGGTGGCGCTGACCGGCGCGCTCGGATACTGCTTCGCGGTTCCGCTGCCGCCTGTGCTGGGGATTGAGCCCCGATGGGGCGTGGCCGGGCTGATGGCCTCGGGCGGGATCGCCGCCTGGGTCGAGTTCACGCTGCTGCGCCGGACGATGAACAGGCGGATCGGCGTGACCGGCCTGGCGCCGGGCTACACCGTGCGGCTTTTTGCGGCTTCGCTTTGCGCCGCGGCCGCGGGGTGGGCGGTCAAACTCGCCATGGGGACCCCGCACCCGATCGTCGCCGCGGTGGCCATCCTGCCGGCCTATGGGATTGTGTATATCGCTATGGCCCTGGCCTTGCGGATCGACGAGGTGCGGTCGTTGGTGAACCGGCTGCGGTAGCTTCTGAAAGGGCGGGAGGGGGGGGGAGGTCGGTCCGACTCACCGTATAGTGTGGTACACTAAGCTTAGTTGATAGTGGAAGACTAATATTTGGAGCGCTAAGCTATGGATTTCAACCGCTTCACTGAAAAGGCTCAGGACGCCGTCCGCGCGGCCCAGTCCATCGCCGTGCGCTATGGCAATCAGCAGATCGACGTCGAACACCTCCTCGCGGCCCTTCTCGATCAGCAGGACGGCCTCGCCCCAGCCATCCTCAACAAGGCAGGCATCAACCTTGAAGGCCTGCGCCGCAGGGTCATGCAGGAGATCGAGCGGTTGCCCAAGGTTTCCGGACCCACCGGCGGCATCGACCAGGTCTACATCACCGGCCGGCTCAACCGCCTGCTCACCCAGGCCGAAGACGAGGCGCGCCGCCTGAAGGACGAGTACGTCTCGGTGGAGCACCTGCTTCTGGCCATGACCGACGACGGCGGGGCAACCGGCCGTATTTTCAAGGAGTTCAACGTCACCCGCGAGCGGCTTATGCGCGCCATGCAGGAGGTCCGCGGCAATCAGCGGGTCACCTCACCGACTCCGGAGACCACCTATCAGGCCTTGGAGCGCTACGGCCGCGACTTGACCAAGGCCGCCGCGCAGGGCAAGCTCGACCCGGTGATCGGGCGCGACGAGGAGATCCGCCGGGTCATCCAGGTGCTTTCGCGCCGCACCAAGAACAACCCGGTGCTGATTGGCGAACCCGGCGTCGGCAAGACCGCCATAGTCGAGGGGCTTGCGCAGCGCATTCTGCGCGGCGACGTGCCGGAGGGGCTGAAGGACAAGCGCGTGGTCGCGCTCGATATGGGCGCGCTGGTGGCGGGAGCCAAGTATCGTGGCGAATTCGAGGAGCGGTTGAAAGCCGTTCTCAAGGAAGTGCAGGCGTCCGAAGGCCAGGTGGTCCTGTTCATCGACGAGCTGCACAATGTCGTGGGTGCAGGCCGGGCCGAAGGCTCAATGGACGCGGCGAACCTGCTGAAACCGATGCTCGCCCGCGGCGAACTGCACTGCATCGGGGCCACGACGCTCGACGAGTACCGCAAGCACATCGAAAAGGACGCCGCGCTCGAACGCCGCTTCCAGCCGATCCTGGTGGATCAGCCCTCGGTCGAGGACACCATCTCGATCCTGCGCGGGCTTCGCGAGCGCTACGAAAATCACCACGGCGTGCGGATCAAGGATTCCGCCCTGGTCTCCGCGGCCGTGCTGTCGAACCGCTATATCAGCGACCGCTTCCTGCCGGACAAAGCGATCGATTTGGTGGATGAAGCCGCCGCGCGCCTCCGCACGGAAATGGACTCCCGGCCCGCCGAACTCGACGAGCGGCTGCGCCGCATCATGCAGCTTGAGATCGAGCGCGAAGCGCTGAAGAAGGAGACGGACGCCGCTTCCAAGGAGCGCCTCGGCAAGATCGAGAAAGAACTGGCGGACCTGCGGACCGAAGCCGACGCTCTGGAGGCCCGCTGGCAGACTGAAAAACAGGCCGTGCAGAGGCTGCGCAGTCTTCGCGAGCAGATCGAGCAGACCCGCCTGGAAATCGAGCAGGCCGAGCGCCAGTACGATCTCAACCGCGCCGCCGAGCTCAAGTACGGCAAGCTCCCCCAGCTCGAACGGCAGTTGCAGGCCGAGAACGAAGCCCTTGACAAACAGGACGGCGCTTCACGCCTCATCAAGGAAGAGGTGGACGAGGAGGACATCGCCCAAGTCGTCAGCCGCTGGACCGGCGTGCCCGTATCCAAGCTTTTGGAAGGCGAAGTCAGCAAGCTGTTGCATCTGGAAGACGAGCTGCACAAGCGCGTAGTCGGGCAGGACGAAGCCGTTCAGGCCGTCGCCGAAGCGGTGATGCGCGCCCGAAGCGGCTTGAAGGACCCCAACCGGCCCATCGGCAGCTTCATCTTCCTCGGCCCGACCGGGGTCGGGAAGACCGAACTGGCGCGCGCTCTGGCCGAGTTCCTGTTCGACGACGAGCGCGCCATGATCCGCATCGACATGTCGGAGTACCAGGAGAAGCACACCGTGGCGCGGTTGATCGGCGCGCCTCCGGGCTACGTCGGATTCGAAGAAGGCGGGCAGCTTACCGAAGCCGTGCGGCGGCGCCCGTACTCGGTGATTCTCTTCGACGAGATCGAAAAGGCGCACCATGACGTGTTCAACCTCATGCTGCAAATCCTGGACGACGGACGGCTCACCGACGGCCAGGGGCGCACGGTGGACTTCAAGAACACGATCGTCATTATGACGTCCAACATCGGCAGCCACCGCATTCTCGAATACCGCGGCGCGTTCGAAGGCTACGAGTACGACCGGATGAAGCAGGCGGTGCTCGAAGAATTGCGGCGGCACTTCCGGCCCGAGTTCCTTAACCGCGTGGACGAAATCATCGTGTTCCACGCGCTCTCGGAAGAGCACCTGAAGCGGATCGTGGAGATCCAGTTGGACCGGCTGCGCGCGCGGCTTGCCGATCGCCACATTCAGCTCGAGCTCACCGACGCCGCCCGCAGGTTCCTGGTGAACACCGGCTACGATCCCAACTACGGCGCACGGCCGCTGAAGCGGGCCATTCAGCGGGAAGTGGAGACGCCGCTCGCGCGGATGGTGCTGAAAGGAGAACTGCGCGACTACCAGACCGTCGAAGTGGATTACGACGATCAGCGCGGAGCGCTGCGGTTCGTCCCGGGCGCCATCGCGCAGCCGATTGGGGCGTAGCGGCTCAGTAAATGGTCAGCTCCGCCGGCGCGCCCGCCGACGAGCCGGTCATGCGCGCCGCGGAGCCCTGATTCGCCACGATCTCCAGATAACCCGAGCTGCCAACGATGGCAAAAACCTCGCCCGGCGTTACGTCGGCGAACGTCCGGGCAAGCCTGGTGACTTCCTGCTGCCCGGCCACGAGCGAGAATGGCCGCGTGCGGACCACCGGAAATTCGGAAATGTGGAAATTGGTGATCAGGTTTCCGAAACGGTCGACCTTCAGAATCCTTCCGCTCCAGATGCGTTTGCCCGTACGCACCGGCCTATAGAACTCAAGGCGGCAGTAGTCGGTGATGAGCTTGCCGAGCCTTGCGGGGGAAAGTCCTTTGGCGAGATGCGCGGCGCAGGGCGCGAAAATGTCACGCCCGTGGAAGGTGTCGCTCACGGGCTTGAGAAACAATTTTTCCGCGGTAATGGCGCGGACTTTGTGCTTCTCGCGCGCGTACACCAGCGAGAGCACGCCGTTGTCCGGAGCGATGAAATACTGCCCGGCGGCTTCGGCCAGCACCGGCCGGCGCAGCGTGCCCACTCCGGGATCGACTACCACCACGTGCACGGTTTTTTTCGGAAACCAGCGGTAGGTTTCGGCCAGCACGAACCCGGCTTCCGGGATCTCGTACGGAGTGATCTGGTGTGTAATGTCGACAATCTCGGCGTTGGGAGCAATGCCCAGAATCACTCCTTTCATGACGCCTACAAAGTGGTCGGAGAGGCCGAAATCGGTAATCAAGGTGACGATCGGGCGCGGCATAAACCAGGCATCCTGTTACAATGTCGGAAGAAACCCTGTGGATCGCTTCTACTTCGATAACAACGCCTCGACACCCGTGTCTCCGGAGGTGCTGGACGCTTTGGCGCCGGTGCTGCGCGAAGTCCACGGGAACGCTTCCAGTATCCATTATTACGGCCAGACGGCCAAGCAGCGGCTGGAGGCCGCGCGCCGCCAGGTGGCCGGACTGATCCACGCGGACCCGCAGGAGATCGTGTTTGTCAGCGGCGGAACCGAAGCCGATAACCTCGCCATCTTCGGCACGGTGCGCTACGCCACGCGCAAGCGCAAGCACGTGATCACCACCGAAATCGAGCATCCGGCGGTGCTCGGCGCCTGCGCGCAACTGGAACGCGAAGGCGTGGAGGTTACGCGCGTGAAAGTCGGTTCCGACGGCGTGGTTTGTCCCGACGACATCCGGCGCGCGCTCCGTCCGGCTACCGTGCTGATTTCCGTGATGCACGCCAACAACGAAATCGGGACGATCCAGCCGGTGGCCGAGATTGCCGCTATCGCGCGCGAGGCGGGCGTGTACTTCCATTCCGACGGCGTGCAGGCGGTCGGGAAAATGCCGGTGGATGTGAACGCGCTCGGCGTGGATCTCTACGCGCTCACCGGGCACAAGATTTATGCGCCTAAGGGTCAGGGCGCGCTGTACGTGCGCAAGGGGACGCGGCTGGGCGCGATCCAGTTCGGCGGGCACCACGAACGCGACCGGAGGCCGGGAACGGAAAACGTTCCGGGCGCGGTTGCGCTGGGCGCGGCCGCGAAGTGGATCACGGAGAATCTCGAGGCCGAGACCGCGCGGCTGCGCGGGCTGCGGGACCGCCTCGAAAACGGCATCCTCGAGCGCGTTCCGGATGCCGGCGTGAACTGCCGCAACGCGCCGCGTACGCCCAACACGTCCAACATGTATTTCGATGGGATCGACGGCGAGGCGCTGGTCATCGCGCTGGATTTGCGCGGCTTTGCCGTATCGAGCGGGGCGGCCTGTTCGAGCGGAGCGGTGGAGCCGTCTCACGTGCTGACCGCTATCGGCCTGCCGCGCGAGCGCGCGCGCTCGTGTATCCGCTTCTCGCTCGGCCGCTGGAACGATGCCGCGCAGGTGGATGCGCTGATTGAGGCGGTCGCCGGCGCCGTTCAGCACCTGCGCAGCATTTCTCCCACATACCGTCATGCCGGGAAATAAGACCATAGCCGTCGCCATGAGCGGCGGGGTGGACAGCTCGACTGCCGCCGCCCTGCTGAAGAAGGCGGGTGTGCCCATCGTGGGCATGACCATGCAGCTCTGGAACCAGCGCCGCTTGCCCGAGCTCTACCCGGAGGGCGGGCCCGCGGGCCGCTGCTGCTCGCTCGACGACGTCTATGATGCGCGCCGCGTCGCCGAGCACCTGGCCATTCCCTACTACGTCGTGAATTTCGAAGAGCGCTTCGAGCGTGACGTGGTGCGCCCGTTCATCGAGGAGTATCTGGCGGGCCGGACGCCCATCCCCTGCACTCTCTGCAATAACCACATCAAGTTCGACCAGTTCCTCGAGATGGCCGAGGCGGCGGGAGCCGAGCAGGTGGCTACCGGCCACTATGCCCGCATCCGGCGCGATGAAAAGACCGGCCGGCTGCTGCTTCTCCGCGGCGTTGACAGCGCCCGCGATCAAACGTATTTCCTCTGGGGACTCACGCAGCAGCAGCTCGAGCGAGCGCTGTTTCCCCTGGGCGAATACACCAAGCCGCAGGTCCGCCAGATGGCCGCGGAAATGGGCCTACCCGTGGCCGCGAAGGGCGACAGCCAGGAGATCTGCTTTGTGCCGAACGGCGACTACGCGGCTTTCATCGACGCGTATTTCCGCGAGCGGGGCGAACCGCGCCCGCCCGTGCGCGGCGAGATCGTGGACACGAATGGCCGCACGCTGGGGGAGCACGCCGGCGTGCATCATTACACCGTCGGCCAGCGCCGCGGGCTCAACATCGCGGCCGGAGAACCGCTGTACGTCATCGCCACCGACCCGGCCACGCAGCGCGTGATCGTAGGCCGCAACGACGAATTGCTCCGGGGATCGTTTCAGGTTTCCAGCGTCAACTGGTTCCCGTTCGAGCGGCTCGAAGAGCCTGTTCGCGCCCACGTCCGGATCCGCAACAAGCACATCCCGGCGCCCGCGACGGTATATCCGGCTTCCAGCCCCGGGACTGTGGAAGTGCGGTTTGACGAGCCGCAGCGCGCCGTGACGCCGGGCCAGGCCGCGGTCTTTTACGATGGCGATTTGGTTTTGGGCGGCGGCTGGATATGCTGATGGAATGTGAAGCAGGCTTCCGGCCTGTCCGAAAGGGAAAGCATATCCGGTGAAGCAGCGCTCGGCGGTTCGTAACATCGTGGAATACGCGCTTGCCGCCGGCGCCCTCAAGACGATGGAGCACGCGCCGCGGCCGCTGGCGGAAGCCGTCTCCCGGCTGTGTGCTGCGGCGCTCGATCGCGCCGTGCCGCGGCTGCGCCGTGTGGCGATGCGGAACCTGGCGCTCGCCATGCCCGAAAAAAGCGAAGCCGAACACCGCCGCATCGTGGACGGCGTTTTCCGTTCCATCGCGCGGGTCATCTTCGCGCTCGCCCGTTTCCCGAAAATCAACCGCGCCAATATTGGCCAGTGGATCCGCTACGAAGGCTTCGAGCACTTCGAATGCGCGCTCAAGCGGGGCCGCGGAGTGCTGTTCGCCACGGCGCACCTCGGCAATTGGGAATTGAGCGCCTTCGCGCACGCGCTGATGACCGCCCCCATGCACGTGGTCGTGCGGCCTCTCGATAATCCGCTCATCGACCGCCTGATCGCCGCCCGCCGCACGCTCTCCGGCAACCGGGTGATCGAGAAAAAGAACTTTGCGCGCTCCATTCTCAAGGCGCTGGCCGCCAACGAGGCGGTGGGGATCCTGATCGATCAGAACGCGAGTCCCGCGGAAGGAGTGTTTGTCGATTTCTTCGGCGTGCCCGCCTGCGCGGGAACCGGCTTTGCCCGCCTCGCCGCGCGGAGCGGGGCCACAGTGATTCCGGGCTTCGCGCTGTGGTCGGAAAACGAGCGGCGTTACGTGCTGCGCTTCTACCCTCCGGTGGAGATGACCGGCTGCGTGGAAGAGGACACGCGCCGCCTGCACGCGCAACTCGAAGCGGTGATTCGCGAGTACCCGGACCAGTGGCTCTGGATTCACCGGCGCTGGAAAACCCGCCCGCCCGGCGCCGCGCCGGTTTATTGAGTTTCCACGTTTGCGCATTTTCCTTGAGTGCGTCCATCCGCAGGCGAATGACCGCAGCGCCGTCGTGTATTGAAAAATCCCACGTTTGCGCATTCCCCTTGAGCACATCCGGCCACAGGCGGCTGGCCGCCACGCCATCGTGTATGGAAAACCCCACGCTTGCGCATTCGGGGTAGGATATCTGGGATGCACGGGCCCGGGGATCCACTGAGGCGCAAGTTTCTCGGAATTGCGGCATCGGCGGTGGTCTGTGGGACCGCTGCATCGTGCGGGCGAAGCCGTGACGCCTGGCGGTTCTTCAGACCGGACGAGGCGGAGACGGTGATCGCGATCTGCGCGCGCATCATTCCCACCGACGAGTATCCCGGGGCAGCGGCGGCGGGAGTCGTGAACTACGTAGACTTGCAGTTATGCGGCCCGTTCCGGCGCCTCTGCAAGATCTACCGCCACGGCTTGATCGCAGTCAACGAACTCAGCGTTTGGCGTTTTCAGAAAAGGTTCTCCCAGCTTGCTCCCGAGCAGCAGGACGAAGTGCTCCTGGCGATGGAGCGGAATGAAACCCCACCCGAAATCTGGGACCCGGAACTCGCCGCCCAGTTTTTCGGCATGATGATCAAGCACACCATGCAGGGCTATTACGGTGATCCGAGGCACGGAGGCAACCGGGGCGCCGTGAGCTGGCGGATGCTCGGGATCCCGGTAGTTCCGGTCCGTGGCCGCGGGCGGTACGGCCTTAAGAATAAAAAACGGGCGGCGCCTGCAATTACGCAAGCGCCGCCCGTACGGGGGTAATCAGGTCACCTGGGCGTTTACCATTTCAGAGCGACGAACGCCCACATGAGCGGGTGTCCGCCGTTCAACGAAATGTCCTGCTCGCCCGTTCCGACTTTGCCGAACAACGTGGAAGCGTACCTGCCTGGTGCTATTTCCTTGTAGTTCCTCATGTCGAGGTTGGTCGTCAGGCCGGTCCAGTTGAACCACTTGAAGGGGTTCTGGTAGTCGAACCGGAGTTGCAGCGTCAGCTTTTCCTTAAGCGGAATGTCCTTGCTGAGCGATATGTTGGCGGCAATCAGGCGTTGCTTGGTGTAGACGTTTCTGCCGAGGTTGCCGCGCTCGAAAGACCCGGCATACGTCATGCACGAGTTGCCCCAGCCCGGGATGAAATCGCCGCAATCGAGGATTGGGTTCTGATTGGACTGGGTGTAGCGGTCGCCGCCGATGTCCTTCCAGTTGTCCCTGAGTTGCGGGCGCCGGAGCAGAATCACGTTGTTTCCATAGCGGGGCATCCAATCGGGATACTGGTCCGCCTGGGTGGGATAGTTGCTGATGTTCAGGCCCTGAGGGTTGGAACTCCAGATCTGGTAGTTCCAGGTCAGGTTGTAGCCGCCGGCCAGCAGGTTCACGATTCCGCCGCGGTTCAGGAAGGCGCGGCCCTTGCCGAACGGGAGCTCCCAGTGCAAGGTGCCGACGTACCGGTGTGTGGAGTCGTGATCGCTGCGTCCCCGCAGGAGCCTCCAGTCGAGATAGGGGTTGCCTGCGTTGCCGTCGATGGACTTCGAGAAAGTGTAGAACGTTATCACGCTGATGCCGTGTGAGTAACGCTTTTCGAGCTTGACGGTGCCGCCGTGATAGACCGAGTGACCGAAGTTGGAACGGTAGTTCACCGAGCCCCAGTTCGGCCACGGGCGAGCCTGGGCCTGCAGATCGCTTCTGCCGACCCACACCCGACGGTACTCGGCATTGGCGGGATCGTTCAGATCCATGAAGCCGTCACCGTTGGGATTGGGAATGATGCCCCAGGGACGGGAGTTCCACTGGCTGTTCCCAATGAGACCCACACCGGAGCTGCCCGAATAGGTGACGTCAACCATGTAGTTCCTGGCGAGCTGATACTGGATGCCGAAATTCCAGTTCATCGTGTATGGGTTTTCTATGTTCTTCGGCACGATGACGGCACTGCGGGAATTCAGGTTCGTTCCGTAGAACGGGACCGTGCCATCGGGACGGAGAGCCGGCCAGGTGATGGGTGGCAGACCCTGGTCAATGTGGAAGATCGGCCTCAAATCACCAAGGGGAGCGGCCTGCGTGAATTGAAGATCGTACTCGTCCCGGCTGGTGTACCAGGTCAGACCCATGTCTTGCGTGGTCAGCCCGAAACCGGTTCGAACCACCAATTTCTCCCAGGGATGCCACGCCAGGCCGACTCGCGGCTGGTAGTTGTCGTGGTCCCGGTTATACCAGGCGCCTTTCGGGTGCGTCCACATGCCCATGCAGCCCGTCGGGGGGCAATAGGGGTAGCTGCCCGCCACGTCGTCCTTCGCGTACGGATCCCAAACGCTGATTGCGTTGTTCTTGGTGGTCAACGGGCTTTCGGTGCTGTACCGGATTCCGAGGTTGAGCGTAAGCGTTGGGTGGATTTTCCAGTCATCCTGGAAATAGAAACTGTGGATGTGCGTCCTGGGCAGCCAGGTCGGCCCCTGGACAGTAACCCTCACATCGCTCACGCCGCCGAGCAGGAACGCCGCCCAGTTGATGCCGGTGCCCGGTATGCTGGTCCCGTTGGGGTTGAGGCCATGCGTACCGGCCCAGTTAATCCTAAGCCGCGGAACGCCGATATTCCGGCTCAATTCTTCCATAAACAGGTAGTCATAGCCGAACTTGAACGCATGCCTTCCCGAGATCTTCGTAATATCCTGCTTGATGCTCCGGTTTCCGCGCGTGGCAACGCTCGCCGGATCGCCTCCAAGGTTGCTGCCCACGCCGACATTCAGCCTTTCCACGTACCAGTCCGAAGGAATGCCGGGGACCTTAGCCTCGTTCACCAGCGTGTCCGTTATGGCCTGCTGATACGGAGACTGCGTGTTCCTCGTTTGCCGGTACATCCCGATCCGCGTCTCGCTGATCAGTGTGGGACTGATCACCCAGGAAAGACCTATGGACGGGGTGTACTGAATCTGGGGGGTGAACACCTTGTTCCAATCATAGGGGGCGTAATCGATAGCGGCGTTGGCGTTCTTCACGTAGAAATTGTTCCACGTCATGGTGATGTATGCCTTGACGTTGGGAGTGAACTGATGGTCGACGCGGAACGAATAACTGGGCCACCACAACTTCAGCGCCTGGTTCCCTTGGATATTGTTCGCCACAGTCGATGGCGACACGTCGCCTTCCTTGTTTGGCGGCGTCCATGGATCGTGCGCGATGATGGCTTTGGCAACGTTGCTCCAGCGGGACTTGGGGACGATATTGTTCGGAATCGGATCGCGCAGCCAGTTGCCGTCTGCGTCTTGCCGCGTCGTCATCGGATCAAAGATCGGCTGGCCTCTGCCGTTCAAGGAAACATCGCCCTCCAACATCTCGGGAGTCGGTACGGAATATTGCCCGTACTTGCTTTCGTTAGAGAACGGGATCTGGAACGAGAACGTAAAGAAGGTCTTGTTCTTGCCGTTATAGAGCTTGGGGATCCAGACCGGGCCGGAAATGATGCCGTCGGGAGTCTGATAGAGATACGGGAGACCGTTCGGATAGCCGGGCCGCGGCGTCGTCAGCGTCTCCAGTTCGAAAAAGCCCCGCGGAAACATCCGGCGGGTAAGTATCATCTCCTGGGCGAGGAAGTGCAGTTCATTGGTTCCCGTTTTTTTGACGATCGTAATGGCTCCTCCAGGCGTGTGCCCGTACTCGGCGGGCAGCGCGGAGGTCAGCACGTTTGCCTCCTCGACGCCGGCCATCACGGTGTTCACGGCGTTGCCGTCATACATGTTCGTCGCCAGCACGCCGTCCTCGAAAAATCCAATCTGCGTGCCCGCCAGTCCGTTTATATGAAAGGCATTCAGTTGGCCCGGCCAGGCCGTGTTTCCCTGCGTCATGCCGGGCAGGAAATAGAGCACGGTTCTTAGCTGACGCTGGAAGATAGGCAGAGAGTAGAATACCTGCCCTTCCAACACCTGGCCCGCGGTCGAGGTTTCCGTCTGCAACAGAGGCAAGGTGTCGGTCACCAGAATCGACTCGCTTGTGGAGCCCACTTCGAGCACCAAATCGACTGCGAGTGTGTCGTTGACTCTCAGTTCAAAGCCCTCGCGGACTTGCGTCTTGAAACCCGCTGCCTGAACTGTCACGCGATACGGACCCGGCCGCAACGCCTGCACGCGGTAGAGTCCCTCGCTGTTCGTTTGAGTTACGTTTTCGAAGTTAGTTCCGGTGTGCGTCACCGTAACTTGCGCACCGACAACTACGGCGCCGGTTGGATCCACCACACGGCCGGTGATCGTCCCGGTGTCGAGTTGGCCCAAAGCGGGCAGTGCAACAAGGAAACAGAGCATCACGCAAGTAAGCACTCTGTGAACGATTGAATGCATTCACTGCTCCTTTCGAATTTAGTAACGACGGCGAGATTACCCCGCCTTCGGGAGGAGAAATCCTCCCGGCACTCACCTCACGATCTGGTTAATGCTATCCCGAGTTAAAGGTGAAATCAAGAGTATTTCGACTTAAATAGGTTTGGCCTTCTAAAGCACCAATCTTAGGTGGTGTATATAGACCACCAACTCGACGTGGTGTCTTCTGGTTGGCAATAAGGCGCTGCGGGCTAACTTCGTGGTCTACAAAAAGGCTGGTTATTTCTGTAACATGCACCCGCCGCCCTGGCGCCGGTTTATCGCGTTCTAAAGCACCAAGCTTAGGTGGTGTATATAGACCACCAACTCGACGTGGTGTACTGTGCGGTTGGCAGTAAGAGGCTCCGGGCTAATCCCCAGCCGGCTGAACCCGTCGGGCGGCCGGTTCACCGGCGGCCGGGGAAAGCGGTAGGATGAGGAAACCTATGAGAACCAGCATCGCCGTATTCGCCCTTTTTGTGTTGGCCGCGCTCGCGCCCGCACAGCAGACCCGGACCGAAATTACCAAGCCAGCGCCCGGAGATTCCAGGCCGAATAGCAGCGAAATTCCGGAGGTTTACGCCATTAGCGGGCGGTTCGAACGCATTCTGGTGTTACGTTTCAAGTATCAGACCGACCTGCTTGCCGGCCTCGAAAGCATGGTGAAGCGCCACCAGATCCGCAACGCCGTCATTCTGGCGGGCGCGGGTTCGGTGCGCAACTATCACGTGCACACGGTCAGCAATCGCACCTTCCCGTCGAAGAACGTCTTGGTCAAGGACCCTACCGCGCCGGCGGACATAGTAAGCATGAACGGGTATATCATCGACGGCCGCATCCACGCCCATATCACGCTTGCCGACCCGGACAAGGCCTTCGGCGGCCACCTGGAACCCGGCACCACCGTGTTCACCTTTGCCGTGGTCACGCTCGGCGTGTTTGAGGACGGAGTGGACCTCAGCCGGATCGACGACAAATCCTACCGCTAGGGGCCGCTACGCCAGGCCGAAGTGCGCGAGATACTTCTGTGGCATGCGCGCGGGTTTCAGGTCGCGGGTGCAGAACAGGTGTTTCGTTGCGCCGGTGGCGAGCACGCGGCCGTCGCAGGCCCGGCGCATCTCGTATCCGAAATGCACCATCCGTGAGCTCGCCTTCTCGACCCAGGTCTTCACGATCACCTCGTCGTCAAACCGGGCGGGGTGCAGGTAGCGGCAATGCGCCTCCGCTACCGCCAGGATCACGCCGTCCTGTTCCTCCATATCGCGGTAGCTGAAGCCCACCGATTTGCAGTAATCCACGCGTCCCACTTCCATCCAGACGAGGTAGTTGGAGTAGTAAACCACTCCCATCTGATCGGTTTCGGCATAGCGGACGCGCAAAGTAGTTTCACTGAAATGCATGCGTTCACCCATTGTAAACTGGGGTCGTGACGCGCGCTCTTCTGTTTCCCTTGGTGGCCGCGTGCGCCGCTCTCTGGGGATGCTCGAAAGACGCCGGGGAGCCCCAGCAGGTCGAAAACGTCGCTCCCGTCCCTCAGCCGGCCGACGACCGCCCGGTGATCGTGGCGTTCGGCGACAGCCTCACCGCCGGCCACGGTCCCGCGGCCGAGGCGAACTATCCGCTTCTGCTCCAGCGCGAACTCGACCGCCGCGGCCTGCGGTATCGCGTGGTGAATGCCGGCGTCGGCGGCGATACGACCAGTGGCGCGCTGGAACGCGTCGGCGCGGTCTTGGATCTCAAGCCGGTGATGGTGATTGTGGAGTTCGGCGGGAACGACGGGCTGCGCGGCCTGCCCGTCGCCACGACGCGCTCCAACCTCGACGAGCTGATCACGACGCTCAAGCGCTCGGGCACGCAAGTCGTGCTGGCCGGCATGACCCTGCCGCCGAACTACGGGCCGGATTACATCCGCCAGTTCGAGCAGATCTATAAGGACCTGGCCAAGAAGCACGGTGTCCCGCTGATTCCATTCTTACTTGAGGGAGTCGGAGGCAACCCCAAGTACATGCAGAGCGACGGGATTCACCCCAACGCCGAAGGCAACCGCAAAGTGGCGGCTCTGGTGATGAAGACCATCGAGCCGCTGCTCACTCACCAGATTCCGGGTACCAGCCGGTAGCGCACCGCTCTCGCATAGGCTTCGTAGCCGTCGAGCTCGCGGCGAAGCGTGCGGTCTTCGAGCGCCGTGCGAATCACTCCGGCCACCGCCGTCAATCCCGCCGGAATCAGCGCCCACACCGAGCCGAGCACGAACGGCGTCGCCAGCGCCAGCGTGAGAATCCCGACGTACCCCGGATGCCTCACAATCCGGTAAGGGCCGCCCGACGCCACCCTATGCCCGCGCTCCTTTTGTATTCTCACGAAGCCGGAAAAGAACGGATTCGAAACCATGGCCCAGCTTGTGAGCGCGTAGCCCAGCGCCGCGATAACGAGGGTGGCCAGTTGCGCCTCGCGCGGGAAGTGCGGCGTCCATCCGAAACGGGCGTCCAGCCCCGCCACGAGCCATGTGGCCGCCGGCCCGAGTAACCCCAGAATGGCCGCGAATGGCTTATCCCACCGCTTCGCGCCTGCGTGCATGGCGGCCCGCTCCGCGATCAGGCCGGGGTTGCGCGCGAGCAAGAGCGCGGTGGTAACAGCCATCCCGAAGACATAAAGCCCCAGCAGCGCCCACGCCATCGCGAACCCGGCGCCGCCCGCCGGCACGAAGTACGCACACGCCAGCAGGACAAGGAAGAAGACGAGTTGCGCGGCACGCTTCCTCATAAGACACACTGACGGTTACGCTACCATAGCAGATAATGGCTCATACACACGAGGGCGAGATGCCCAGACTCCCGATTCCCGGTGTCAGGAACCTTATCGCGATCGGTTCCGGAAAGGGGGGCGTCGGCAAGACGACCATTTCCGTGAACCTGGCGCTGGCGCTCGCCAAGCTGGGGCATCGGGTAGGGCTGCTCGATGCCGATGTGTACGGACCCAACGTGCCGCTGATGCTTGGCGTCGAGGAGACGCCCCAGGCCCTCGGCGAACGCATCCTGCCCATCGAGCGCCACGGCCTGCGCCTGATGTCCATGGGATTCATCAGTCCCGGCGACAAGCCGCTGATCTGGCGCGGCCCGATGCTGCACAACGTGATGCAGCAGTTTCTGCGCCGCGTGGACTGGGGCGAGCTGGATTACCTCCTGATCGATCTGCCGCCCGGAACCGGCGACGTGCAGCTCAGCCTGATTCAGACCACGCTGATCACCGGCGCCATCGTCGTGACCACGCCTTCTGACGTTTCGCTCGAGGACGGCCGCAAGGCGGTGCACATGTTCCGGCAGGTGCGGGTGGAAATTCTCGGCATCGTCGAGAACATGAGCTACTTGGTTTGTCCGCATTGCAACGAGCGCGTGGATGTATTCAGCTACGGGGGAGGGCAGCGCACGGCCGCACAGATGGGCGTGAACTTCCTGGGCGAAGTGCCGCTCGATCCTAAAGTTCGCGCGGGCGGGGACTCGGGCGAGCCGGTTGCGCTGCGCAAGCCGGACGATCCGCACGCGGCGCCCTTCTACAAGCTCGCGGAAAATATGATCGCCCGTCTCGAGCAGGTGGGCGCGCCCAAGGCGCCCAAAATCGAAGTGACGGATTAGTCGTTTACCGGGCGTAAAACTCGACGATCAGGTCTTCCCGGATGTCCGCGTCGATATCCTCGCGCCGTGGTGTCCCGGTGATCCGGACGCTGGCTCCGTCCCGTTCCAGCCAGGAAGCCGTCACGCCGCGCGTAGCCATCTCCTCCTCGACAACGGGGATCTTGATGGCGGACTGGCGAAGCGCAACCGCGTCGCCGGTCTTCACGAGATAAGAGGGGATGTTCACGCGCCGGCCATTCACCGTGAGGTGGCCGTGGGTGACGAGCTGGCGGGCCATCGGCCGCGTGCGTGCGAAACCGGCGCGGTAGACGACGTTGTCCAGCCGCCGCTCGAGCAGTTGGAGCAGGTTGAAACCCGTGGGGCCGGGCAGCCGCTGCGCTTCCCTGATGTATCTCAGGAACTGGCGCTCAAGGACGCCGTACTGCGCCTTCACCCGCTGCTTGGCCCGCAGCCGCAGCTTGTAATCCCCGGCCTGCCGCCTGCGCTGGCGCTGCTGGCCCGGCAGGATTCCCAGCACCTTCTCCAGCCGCGGCGATGTCGTGCCGGTCAGGTTTACGCCCTCTCTCCGGGAAATTCGAAATTTCGGCCCAGTGTACCTTGCCATGAACCCCTCTTGTGGGAACCCTTGTAATCAGTTTTCCGCAGAAGGAGGGCGGATACAATTCAGGTTCCCGCGTTGAACTCGATCACTGTCACGCTCGCGCGCGGGAACAGATACTCGAACCGCGGCGCAGATACCTCCAGCGCGCTCTCCACCGGGCGCACCGCCTCCGGGCGGATTTCATCGTTCGGTTGATAGATGCTGACCGCGGCCAGCGTCTGAACGCGCGCGCGCCGGGCTGGTTTGAATCCGGAAAACGAGATCGCCGCCGGCAGGTCGCGCTGCGTGTCGCGGTTTACGCAGAAAAGGGTGAGCCGCGTGCCCGAGTCGTTGAGAGCCGCCACTACGTCCAGGAAGGGCACATCGCGGATCTCCGGGATGCGGCTGTTGCCCTGCTCGATGTCGTAAGCGTCCGCGGCCACGCGCGTCTCCACGGGCCGGGTCACGTCCGCGTTCGAGTACATTCGGAAAGCCCAATAGGCCGGGACCGCGAAGACCTGGCCGCGCTTCTTCCAGATGCCGCCGAACTCGATGAGGCCCGTCATGTTGGCGATCGGGGTGAAGTCCGCCACGCGCATCAGGGTGTTCAGGAACCCCGCCGCGCAGATCGCTCCTCCCATGTTGCTGAACCGCGGCACGCGGTCGTCGCTGCCGTGGAACAGCCATTCGGTAAACGCGATCCGGACCCGGCCGCGCGCCCGCTCATGGGCGTCAATCTGCGCCTTCATCTCGCGCAGCAGCCGTTCGAGTCCCACCGGAAGCGCGAACGAAGACCGCGCGATGAACTCCGCCGTCGCATTCGGCCGCCGCACGTTCGCGCCGACCACGAAATGCGTCGCCAGGTATTCAAACGCCTCGGGTGCGTTCGCGAGCTGTACGGCGTTCCATTCGCGGAAATGGTCGGGATCCTGCCCGGTGGCGATCAGCCGCGCGCGGGGATCAATGCGGCGGATCGCCTCGCTGAAAGTCCGTGTGCGATCGGCCACGCGCTCCAGCGTCGGGTAGCCGATCTGAAAAGTACCCCACAGTTCGTTGCCCAGTTCCCAGAGCAAGCCGCCCGAGCGGCCGTTCCAGCGCTCGTTGACGTACTTCACCCATCCGGCCGCCTCCTCCGGCGTGCCGCTGCCGAGGTTCACGGCGATCTGCGGCTCGGCGCCGATCAGCTTGCAGAAGCGCAGGAATTCGTCCGTGCCGAAGGAGTTGTACTCGGGAATTCCCCAGGCCTGGTTCAGCATGCTGACGCGCTTGTCCTGGGGCCCGATGCCGTCGCGCCAGTGATAACCCGAAGTGAAATTGCCGCCGAAGCGCACCAGCGGCGTTTTCAGCTCGCGTGCGAGCGCGATCATCTCCGGATCCAGGCCGTCGATTGCGTCCGCGGGGAAGAGAGTCACCTGGTCGAGCAGCACGCGGGCTTCGTCTTCCACCGCGACGGCGAAATCTGCCGGTTCAAGCCGCGCCAGCGCGCCCGGCTCCACCTCGAGCGCGAAGTCGTACCGCTTCCAGCCACTGCCCGAAAGCTCCAGGCGGGCGCGCGCGAGCACGTTTTCCTGCCGGTTCCGCTTGCGCACGGACACCTCGATGGCCGCCGGCCCGCTCAGGTGTTTCGCGTACAGGCTGCCCCGGTACTTACGGATCCTGTGCGCGGGAAGGTAGACCTCTTGCCGCACCCCGGTCTGTTTTCCGGGAAGCGCCATCACCATCAGCGAGCGCGAGGAGTTCGCCGCGTCGCCCCAGCGCGGCTCGTATCGTTGCTCCTGGTCGTAGTAGAGCGGTTCCCAGGGCAGTGGAAGGCCGAGTCCGGAGGCGCGGGCAAGGTCCGGCTGCTGGTCTACCATGCGCCGGATCTGGGCCACGCTCCACAGGCCAGCTTCGAAGCTCGGATTCTCCAGCAACTGCGCCCACAAGCCCCCGTAAATCGAGCGGCCGATCGGTTCCAGAAACGTGCCCCAGATGGTTCGCGGAATCGTGTAGCCGGCCGTCTTCGCGGCGTTGATTTCTATCTCGACCGCGGCCCCGGCCGTCCGCGTAAATATGGTCTGCGGCCGGCCGGGAATTGCCAGCAGGCACAGTAACGCGAAGGCGCGTTTTACAAGACCTTGCGGCAGTACTCCAGGCATCTGGCGACTTCCTTCACCGCATCCGAATCCGGCGGGATTGCGTACTCCAGCTCAATCGTGGCCGGGATCTGCCACCGGTTTTTCGAGATCAACTCGAGGATTTCTTTGATCGGCGTTTCGCCGTACCCCCACGGCAGGTTTAGCGCACAGTGCTCGACAGTCGTGCGGTCCTTAATGTGGCAGCTCGAAATCCTGGAGTGGAACTTCTTGAGAAAGTCCATCGGCGTGCCGCCCGCATTCGGATTCGCGATGAAGTGCCCGAAGTCGATGTTCGCCATGTTGCCTTTGGAAAGCGAGAACGCCTCGTCGAAGGCGGTCATGCTCCCCTGTTCGTGGGTGTGGTAGGCGACGAACATCTTGTACTTCAGCGCGGCGTCGCCCAGGCGCTTCAGCGTTGCCGCGGCGTTCGGGCCGGAAGGCAACTCGAGGGTGACGTGGCTGGCGCCGAGGGTCCGGGCCACCGTGAACGTGTACTCAAGGTCCTCATCCGTCTCCTGCCGGACGTCCTTGACGGCGTAGATGCTCACGCCGGCGTCGTTGTACAGCTTGCGCAACTCCTTGAAGATGTCCATGGACAGGCCCAGACGCCACTTGCGCTCGGCCTCCCTCGCGGCTTTCTGCTCCGGCGTTGGCTCGCGGCGCGGCGGTCTGCCTGCCGCAGGTTTGGGCGGCGCGGGGGGCCGCCGCTCGGGGCAAGCTTGTCCGTTCCACTGCCCGGCAGGCTGGTCGTTGCCCCAGCCGGTCTTCATGCCCGCAACCGGCGCGTAAGACGGCGGACGGCGGCTTGGCGTGCCCTGAGGACGTGCGCCCGGGCCTCCACGCCCGGCCGCTCTCATCGACTCAGCCGCCGCCGCAGCCGCAGCGGCAGCCGGACTCGAATCCCACTTCCCTTTCTTCCGCGCCCAGTCGTTCACCGGGTCGCCCATCAACTCGATTGCGCTGATGCCGGAATCGATGCAGTACTTCAGCGTCGCTTCCGCGCTTTGATCCGGCATGCTGCGGTAGCTGTACGTGATAACGCCGATTTGAACTCCCTTGATGAGTGAATTGGGCTTGGCAGCGCCCATCAGTCTCGCGGTGGATCCCGAAATGAATCCCGTTGCTAGTGCAATTCTTCCTAAGTCCCGTCTCGTGTAAAGCATGCCCATATGCTACTTCAACCGGAGGTGTCCTGAGGCGCAAAAGTGCGCAGTTCGGGCAGCGCGGGACGCCGGAAAGCTAGACGCGGCGGACGCGGACTCCCGCTTCCTGGAAGAGGACCTCAACGATCCCGAAGTGCTCGTTGTAGTATTCGCTGGAGTAGGCGCTCATGCGCGCCGCCGAAATGACCACCTCGGTGATGCCCGCCTGCACGATGGCTCGCGCGCAATCCATGCACGGCATGATCTCCACATAGAGCGTGCAACCCTCCGTGGACGTGCCGGCGCGGGCGGCGTTGCAGATGGCGTTGCGTTCGGCGTGCTCGATCCAGAGATATTTGGTGGGGCGCTCGAAGCGCTCGGGGACGTTGTCGCGAATCCCCCGCGGAAACGAGTTATAGCCCGTGGACCGGATCTCGTGATGCGGCCCTACGATGACGCAGCCGACCTGAGTATTCGGGTCCTTGCTGCGGCAGGCGACAACGCGGCAAATCTCCAGGTAATAGGCATCCCAACTGGGGACAGTTCGCATCGTTTTTTGATGCTAACACGCTCTTTTCGTCTCCTTCAGGGGTGGCCGTGAATCGCCGCCAGACTCGTAGGATTAACAAATTGTAATATTAGGTTAAGAACCGGTCTGAGCAGAGGGAATGTCCACGACTGTCAGGCCCCACTCCCACGAGTACGCGCCGGCCGTGAAGGAATTCAATCTCCGGATGGCGGCGGCCACGGGCTCCAGCGAGTTTTTTCTTCCCGAATATCCCGCGCAGGGGGAATCCGAGAACTACTTTCTGGCGCTTGAGGGCTGCGAGGTGCGAGGCGGCTACATCCTGCGCCGGCAGGAGTTTTCGGTGCGCGGAAGAATCATCCGTCTGGCGCACTACCGGCAGCCGGTTTCCGAAGGCACGTGGAACCGGGCGTACGCCGGCGTGGGACCGCAAATGCTGCGCGCGGCGCTGGCCGAGGAACCACTGCTTTTCGCGCTCGGGATGGGCGGTAGCGAATTCGCTCTGCCCCGCATGCTGAGGGCGATGCGCTGGCGGCTGCTGCCGGTCCCGTTTTACTTCAAAGTGCTGGACGTAGGGCGGTTTCTGCGGGAGATCCGTCTGCTGAGGGAGAACCGGGGCCGCCAGCTTGCCGCGGAGGCGGCGCGCGTGACGGGAACCGGCTGGCTGGCGATCCGCGCCGCGCAGCGCCTGGCTGCGATGCGTCGCAGAAAAACGGACTGCGAGGTGGAGCAGTTCCGCGGTTTCGGCGGCTGGGCGGACGAAATCTGGGAACGGGCACACAGCCGGTACGCGCTTGTCGGGGTGCGTGACAGCCGCGCTCTCAACCAGCTTTACCCGGCTTCACACGGACGGTTTCTGGGGCTGAAGGTGAGCCGCGGGGGCAGGACCATCGGGTGGGCGATCGCGCTCGACACCGAGATGCGCGACCACCGGCATTTCGGAAACCTGCGGGTTGGGACGATCGCCGATTGCATGGCGCTGCCGGAGGATGCGGAGGCGGTCGCGGCGGCGGCGGAACAATTCCTGCGCGAGCGCGGATGCGAATTGCTTGTTTCCAACCAGGCGCATCGCGCATGGGGAAACGCTCTGGGGGCGTGTGGGTTCCTTCGGGGGCCGTCGAACTTCGTTTTTGCGGCTGCAAGCAAGCTGGCGGAATTGCTGGAGCCTTTCGAGGCGACGTTCAGTGAGATGCACTTGAACCGGGGCGACGGGGACGGCCCGATTCATCTCTGAACGGAACACGGTCCGGGCGGCGGGCCGGCACAGGGGGGCGGGGATGCGGAAGTGTGTGGCCATCATGTATCACGACGTCCTGGAGGAGGGACGCCGCAGCGGCTTCACGGGAAACGGGGCGGAACGGTACAAGCTGAGCGCGGGCGAATTCGAGCTTCATCTTGCGGAAATACGGCGGGCGGTAGGCGAGCGCGCCGTGCGGCGCGTGGACGACGAGGAGTGCCTCGACGGCGCCTCCCCCGTGTTTCTGACGTTCGACGACGGAGGAGAGAGCGCGGCGACGGTGGCGGCCGGGGCGCTCGAGCGCTACGGCTGGCGGGGCCACTTCTTCATCACAACGGATTACATCGGGGCGCCGGGCTTTTTGAGCGCCAGCCAGATCAGGGAGCTGCACAGGCGGGGCCACGCCATCGGGAGTCACTCGTGTTCCCACCCGGCGCGCATTTCGCAGTGCGGGTGGGAGCCGCTCGTGCGGGAATGGACCGAGAGCGTGCGGGTGCTGAGCGGGATCCTCGGAGAACCGGTGAGGATGGCTTCGGTTCCGGGCGGCTATCACTCTAAGACGGTGGAGCGCGCGGCGATCGAGGCGGGCATCCGTTTCCTGTTTACCTCCGAGCCGACGATGCGCACGCAAGAGGCGGGGAACTGCCTGGTTCTGGGACGGTATTCCATCCGGCGCGGGATGCCGCCTGCCATGGCGGGGGACTTTGCCGCCGGGCGGGCCGGTGCGCGCTGGAAAGAAGCCCTGCTCTGGAATTTGAAAAAGGCGGCGAAGGCGGCGGGCGGGGAGTACTACTTGCGGACGCGGGCGGCTTTATTGGCCCGGAAAGGCTGATAGCCTGCGTGATAAAATTGCAGCTTGCCCCCGACGAAGGATCCCTATATGAAACTGTTGATTCCGCTATCTTTTCTGCTGGCCACAGGTGTGTGGGCGCAGGCGCCTACGCCCGAACAGACGGCCGCCATGGAGGCTGCGGCCAAGGCCGCGCTCGAGCAGGGCAAACCGCAGCAGGGCGCCGTTCCGCAAGCGCCGGCGCCACAAGCAACGATGAAGCAGTCGGTCCCGATCGCTTCCGTGGCGAATCTCCTGACGATGCCGCCCGACAGGGTTGTTGCCACGGTAGACGGCGAGCAGGTGACGGCGGGCGACCTTCAGGCGATTCTGCGCACGATGTCGCCGGCAACCCAGCAGCAGGCGCTGCAGAACCGCCGGCTGTTTCTGGAGCAGTACGGCGTGATGAAGCGCCTTTCGGCGGAGGCGGAGAAAGCGAAGCTGGACCAGCAATCGCCGTGGAAGGAATCGCTGAAAAACATGCGGATGCAGTTGCTGCTGCAAGCGGAGATCAACAGAAGAATGACCGAAATCGAGGTACCCGAGGAGGACCAGAGGAAACACTACGAGGCCAACAAAGACCGGTACGCGCAAGCCAGGGTGAAGGCCATCTACATTCCGTTCAGCTCCGAGCCCGTGTCGAAGGCCGATGAGCAGGGCAACAAGGTTCTGACCGAAGACGAGGCGAAGGCCAAGGCCGAAAGCTTGCTGAAGCAGATTCGGGAAGGGGCCGATTTCGTGAAGCTGGCGAAGGAGCACTCGGGCGACCCGGTCTCGGCGGCCAAGGACGGGGACTTCGGCACGATCAGGAAATCCGACCAGATTCCCGAGGCGGTGAAGACGGCCGTTTTTGGGGCGAAGGTTGGCGAAGTGGTCGGCCCGGTGCGCCAGCCGAGCGGATTTTACCTGTTCCGGATCGAGGAATCGGGCGCGCCGCCTTTCGAGCAGGTGCGCAACAACGTGGCTAACGAACTTAGGCACTTACGGTTCCAGGAATGGCTCAACTCGGTGCAGAAGAGCGTCGAAATCAAAGAAGAAGCCATCGAGGTGACGATGGAGGTGCAGCAGCCCTCGTCACCTGCACAGACGCCCGCGAACAAGTAGCCCGGATTCTCAAGAACGTGCTCCGTCTGGCGCGCGGGCTGGAGGGGCGGAAAATTCGGGTGCGTTTCGCGCCGGACCTGCGGGCTTCCAACGGACGGCTGTTCTCCGGGGGCACGCGGGGGGAAGAGGTCCACGCGGGTTCCTTCCTTCGCCGCCGGGAGATCGTGCTCGACTCGGAACTGTTGAAGCAACCTGCCGAGTTGGGCCGCATCTGCATCCACGAGTTGTTTCACTTCGCCTGGCTGCGGGCGGGCAACGCGGCGCGGCGGTCCTGGCAGGAGCTTCTGGCGGCGGAAATCGCAAACCACGCGAAGGGGGAGCTGGGCTGGTCGGCTGAAGACCGCAAGCTGCGGTTGACGCGGAACGACTGGACGCGGCGGACGTTGCGTTGGCGGGAATACGCCTGCGAGAGTTTCTGCGATTCAGCCGCGTGGGTGAGGCGCCACGAGGAGTTCACCCTTGCGCCCCGGTTCCAGAAGGGGCGGCGGCGCTGGTTCCTGGAAACGTTGGGAAATAAAGCTTTGCGGGTCTAGCCGCCCCCCGGAACGGCGGGCCGGCGCGGTGTCTATCGGGTAGAGACGAGAGCGGCAACGGCGGACCGGGGCCCCACAGCGTCCGCCCGGCTATCGCCTGAAACTGCCATGGCGGCTTGCTTGCCGTTGGAGCAGACGACGTGCTCCCATGGCACCGGGTACGACCGGAAGCAGGCCGGGCACTGATAGTAACCCTTTACGGGCCACATGGGAGCCGGATGCATCACCTGACACCACAGCCGCCCTAATCGAGATCCTAAACTCTTCATACTTTCCCCTTACTTGACTCCCGTTAAATTGGATTCAGAATCGGGTACTTGGGTTTCGCAAAAAATCTTACAGGGCGCTCAGGCTGGGCGTGTCACGGAAGGGTATAGAACTCGTAAGAGATTTTCCAATCCGATTTCCGGCCCGGTTCTATCCGCAAGGAGATGTAGGGCTCGGGGCACACGGTAGTGGGTATCGACCAGAAGTCCAGCTTGGCTAGCGGGCGGTCGCCGGTGATGCGTACGCCGGCCTTGGCCTTGCGGTTCTCGATGCGGATGTCGTAGTCCCGGGCGCTGGCGCCGAAGCCCGCCAGTTCGGTAAAAACGCTCTGCCGGCTTTCCAGGGGGCGCAGGAAAACAAGTTCGCGGCCTCGCACTTCCGCCCGCCCGCGGAGGTCGGCCAGGGCCTTGGGCTCGAACGGAAAGACAACGCTCACATCGGGACCGGAGGGCAGCTTGTCGATCATGAAGAAGTTGTGGTTGTACTGCATGGTTTCGATCGGCAGCCGGCCGGTGTTTCTGAGCGAGTGCTCGATGACCATCACGGGCCTGTTCTTTTCGAGCCGGACCGTCTTGCGGTAGACGTAGGCGTATCCGGACTCGCTCGCCAGAGTGTGAGTGAATTCGACGCGGTCTTTCCCCTGGCGCACGTTCCACTGCCCGTGGTCGACAATCTCGTAGGTGTAGAAGCGACGATAGGCGGGTTCTTCCGGCTTGCGAACAACTCCCACGCCGATGCGGATGAACGTGCCGCCGGGTTTCGCGGCGTCATACCCCAGGCCGCCGTCGGCGGAAAGGAACTCTTCAGCCGGGCCGGTGACAGCGTCGTTGATCTTGGGGTCGTAGCGAGAAAACCAGACGCCGAAGTACTCGTGGCCGGCGTATTGCAAACTGCTGATGATGCCGGACCAGTCAAACCGGGTCGCGCGGTAGTAGCCGTTTTCCGGGTCCGGCAGATAGAGCTTCGCTTTGATGAAGCGGCTGCTGATTTCGGCCTCCGGCGGCCCGGCCGCGGCGGGCGCAGCCGCTCCCAATAAAACACAAATAAGAAGAATTGATTGAATCACGCGTGCCATCTCGTGCAGGAATCACGATAGCACACGTGTCCTGCCGGGTTCACTCTACACGGCCGCGAGCGCTGCGTCGAGGTCCTCGATCAGATCCGCGACATCTTCGATGCCGACGGAAATGCGGATCAAATCCGGCGTGATGCCCATTTCTCTGCGAACATCCTCGGGCACGGAGACGTGCGTCATGGTGTAAGGGTGCTCGATCAGCGACTCGACTCCGCCCAGCGATTCCGCCAGCGTGAAGAGCCGCACGGCGCCTAACAGGCGGAATGCTTCGTCCTGCCCGCCGCGTATGCGGAACGAGAAAGTGCCGCCGTAACCCGTCATCTGCTTCAGCGCGAGGGCATGTTGCGGATGGCTTGGCAGCCCTGGGTGGTGCACCCGGGCGATCTTGGGATGCTGCTCAAGCCAGCGCGCGATTTCGAGCGCGTTGCGGTTGTGCTCTTCCATGCGAAGCGCGAGCGTCTTGATTCCTCGCAGCACCAGAAAACAATCGAACGGAGCCTCGCAGGTCCCCAGCGCGTTTTGCAGGAAAGCGATACGCTCGGCGATCGCCGGATCGCGCACCACGATCGCGCCGCCCACGACGTCCGAGTGCCCGTTGATGTACTTCGTGGTGGAGTGCAGCACGATATCCACGCCCAGTTCGAGCGGGCGCTGGAAGTAGGGCGAGAGAAACGTGTTGTCGCAGATGGTGAGTACGCCGTGCTCTCGCGCCAGCGCTGCGACCGCTTCCAGGTCCACGAGGTTCATGCAGGGGTTCGTCGGCGATTCGATCCAGATGGCCCGTGTGGTTGGGCGCAGGGCGCGGCGCACGGCGTCGAGGTCGCGCAGGTCCACGTAATCCACCGCCAGCCGCTTCTCGCCCAGCGTGGCCAGGATGCGATAGGTTCCGCCGTACAGGTCGTTGTGGACGACCATGTGGCTGCCGGGTTCGAACATGGTGAGCAGGGTCGTCTCCGCGGCCATGCCAGTTCCAAAGGCAAATCCGAAAGAGCCGGATTCGAGCGCGGCCAGGCAACTTTCGAGCGCCTGGCGAGTCGGGTTGCCGCTGCGCGAATAGTCGAACGGTCCGGGCTGGTTGACGCCGCGGAAAGCGAACGTGGAGGTCTGGTAAATGGGGGTCATCACCGCGCCGTAGGCCTTGTCGGGCGGCTGACCGGCGTGAATAGCAAGTGTCTTGAATCGCTTACAGTTCTGATTCTGCAAGAAAGGCTCCAAGTGGAGTTGGGATAATCTCTATCGAGAATACTACATTCGCTGTGCCCGGCGCTGCCGGGGCGCCTCCAGCAGGGCGGGGCCGGGGGCATCGGGGTATACTGGAAAAAACGTAAGTCTCAGAGTCGAGGGGTTGGGGATGAAAGTCTTCCTGTGCATTTTCCTGGTGTGTCCATCCGTGGCGCTCGCCGCGATATCCGCGGCGGGCGTGACGGGCTCCACTAATGTACAGAGCCTACTGACTTACGAAGCCCCGGACGATTCCGCTTGCACGGTCGAAGTCTCCGAAAACGCCGGCTTCCACCCGCTGGTGAACGACGTGAATCCCGCATTGTATCCCGGCTCCGATCTCGACTCCCGCCCGGGAAACATCTTCGAAGGCAGGCGGCGCGTGTTCGTCATCGGCAAGCGCGCGGTAGAGCGGGCGGCGGACGGCAAATGGTATTCCCGCGCGCTTCAGACCAACACCCTGCACTATTACCGGATCCGCTGCGGCTCCGACACCGCATCAGGCTCGTTCCGGACGGCCAACATTCCCGTGGGCGTAACCTGGCCCTGGCCCATCCCGCAGGACCCCGAGACAGGCAATTTCCGCTGGCCCACGCTCACGGGCAACAACCGCGAGCAGACCGTCATCGACCCCAACTACGGAACCCTGATCCGGAGGATCTCGGTTCCCGGCGACGCTCCCGTCCCGCTCGACAGCCTGCGCAAGCCGTTCGCCGCCGCGCGCGGGCAGAACTGGAATAGCGCGTCCTCGGCGCTGGCCGATGACGGCGCCGCGGCCACCTACACGGGTTCGGGGCGGGACTGGCTGATTCTGACGGACTCGGCGCAGGGCGCGCTCGGGGAATTCTATGCCAATGCAGCCGCGGTGGATTCCATTACGGTGAGAATCAAAGGCTCGGCCGCGGGCGGCGACCCCGAGGCGCGCGCCATCGAGGTTTGCCTCACGCTCGACGGCGCGAACTGCGCGGGGGAGATCCGCCGGCTCACGCTGGAGAGCATAGAAGGCGTTCAGACTGTCGGCGGCGGCCCGCCTGTGGACACCTGGGGAATCGAAGGACTCCGCGCGCCGGACCTGGTGCGGAACAAGAACTTCGGCGTGATGATCCGCGCCGCGAGCGGCGGTGCCGCGAACCTCTCCATCCAGTACGTCGAGACCGATATCGCCTATAGCGAGATGCTGCAGATGCCGGAGGGCGGCTTCGTGCAGGTTTGCAGCGCAGTGAAGTCGAACGGCGGCTTCCATTGCGCGTTCCAAAGCACGTTCGGGACGAATCACCTGTTCTGGATCCAGCCAGACTCGGGCGAGGTCCGGTGGCTGGGCAGGATCGTCGCGGAAAACTGGGGTGGCAACAGGCAGCTCTGCGGCTCGGGCTTCGCCATGTTCGACGCCAAAGACCCGAACGTTTATTACTGCCAGGGGGAGCTGGACGGAAAAGCCGTTCTGTTGAGGGGCGTCTACACCGGCAACGACACCGCGCAGGGCGCCGGCGCAACGGCGCCGTTCACCTGGGTCAACCTGACGCCCGCCGGCAACACAATTCCCGACCTCATTCAGAGATTCGACCCCACTTTCGATCCGGCAGCGTACCGGCCAACGCTCGCTTACATCGTGGACAATTACGCCATCTACCGCGCGTGGCGCCAGGGCCAGGACTCCATCGCGCGGCTGGCTGTCTTCGACATCGGCAACGGCCAGCCGGTCGGCTCCGGTGGCACCGGCCGCATCATCGCTTCCGCCGCGCCGTTTTCCGCCCCGAATACGCGGTGGTGCGGCACGCACGCGGTGGAGTTCGTCGGGCACACAAACTGGATCGGATGGGACGCCAACACGCTGCTGAGCGGGGGCACGGTTGCCACTGGTCCTTACGAAGTCACGCTGAGGACGCCTCTGCCGGCGCGCACCGGGACCTTCACCGTGCAGGTGAGCGGCGAGCCTGTTCCGTACCTGATGGATACGGCCGCGGGCGACGTCTTCGAGATTCAGGGCGGCTCGGGATTCGATTTCCTGCGTATTTTGGAAAAGCGCAGCGCGACCGAATGGGTCGTGGAAAGGACCGTGACCGCGGCCGAACCAGCCGCCCGCGAAGCCGGGGCCAAAATGTGGGCCTTCTGCAACGCGCGGCAGCTCAGCGCCCCGCGCCAGGGCGCTTATGTGTACTGGAATTTTCTCGCCGACCCCATGGCCCGGGACGCGACCTCCAGGCATTGGATTGTGGAGAAAACGCTGACCGGCGGCCACATCGTGCAGCGCGGCAAGTACCGGATCATGGAAGCGTCCGACGGATATTCGGTGATCACGCCGGGCCTGCCGGAGTCGTTCAACCGGGCGCGGAATTTCAAGATCGTGGGGAATCCGCCGTGGGCCGGAACGCAGGCGTCGAACATGGGCGACGGGCTCGGCCTGGCTTACATGCAGCACGAGAGCTATGAGACTTACAACGCCGGGCCGGGCCGCGACAACTGGTACGTGGACATGATCCCGTTCGTCGGCGCCGCCAGCCTTACGCCTTCGATTTCACCCGTGCCGGGCTTCTCGCGGGTCTACAAGGCGAGGACGGCGAATCTGCACCGTGGCACCCTGCCGACGTTCGCCCATTGCGGAGGCCGCCAGCTTAAGGACATTTCTCCCGGCCCCATCGGCGACGGCGACGTGTACTCGTACTGCTACGGAAAGCAGTGCGCCCCCGGCGCTTCCGATTCGGACGTCTACGTGAACTGCCCGCCGCCGGTTTCCCCCGCGAGCGCGTGCAACCAGCGGGCGGCCGGCGACGAAGCGGCCGTGTGCGTGGCGGACATGTCCCCCTACGGCCAGACGATCACGCAGTTCTTTATCGACCCTTCGGGGATGAGGAACCGCGCGCTCAGCAACGCGCTCTACGCCTGGCACTCGCCGCGCACTCCGGGTTACTTTGACACGGCCTTCGCACTGCCCGATGCTAGCTGGATCCTGTTCGCCTCCTGGGCCAATAACGGGCGCAAGGACGTCTACATGCTCAAAGTGCCGCCGCCGCCCGATTTCGATTCGGACCCCTGGGCCGGCAGCGCGCCCATGATGAAGGAGGTCCAGGTTTCTCCGCCCAACGGGGCCTCGGCCGTGGAGGTTCTCTACGGACCGGCGGCGGAGGGCGGCCGGGTCGAGAGCCGGAACTGTTCCGGCGGCTGCACGGTTACAGTCCCCGCCAAGCCGCTCGAACTGCTGTTCACGAAAACGAAGTTTCGCGATGGAGCGGGAAATGAAATCGGCCAGGGGCCGATGGAAGCGCATGTGGTCTCCGGAGTTTTCGGCGACGGGATCGGCAAGCCGGAGATCGCCTCGCAGGCACCGCTGGTGAACGCCTTTAGCTTCGAACCAAAGGTTGCACCTGGGGGAATGGTATCCGTCTTCGGTAAAAATTTCGCAGAATGCGACGCGGGCGCCTCGGGGTTCCCGCTGCCCACCTTTTTGTGCGGCGCGTCGCTGATGTTCAACGGGCAGCCGGCGCCGCTGTTTTACGCTGGCCCCGGGCAGATCAACGCGCTGCTGCCTTCAACGCTCGCGCCCGGGCAGGATGTCGAGATGGTGGTGACGCGGTCCGATCAACGGTCCGAGCCCGCGCGCATTCCGGGATCGGTGATCGGCGAAGTGGCGCCCGCAATGGCATCGTTTACGCTTGACGGGCAAGTTTTCCGGGCGGCGGTGCAGAACTCCGACGGCACGCTGGCCGGACCGGACCGCCCCGATCTCGGCATGCGCCCGCTGCGGCTGGCGGAGAACGCGACCCTCTGGGCCACGGCTTTGGGCACGACCACGCCGCGGGTGGAGGACGGGCAGCCCGCGCCCGTAGATCCGCTCGCAACTGCGGACTTCCCGGTGGAGGTTTACGTGAACGGAGTGCGCCAGCCCGTGAGCTTTGCCGGGCTCGCGCCGGGCTTCAGCGGGCTTTTTCAGGTGAACTTCACGCTGGACGGATCGACGCCCGTGAGACCGGGAGACGAAAACACGGTCTGGCTCCGGGTGAAAGACGTCGAAAGCCCGCGCCTGGCGATCAGCATAGCGCCGAATTAGAACATTTCGCCGGCCCACAGTTAACAGCCGCGGTTTGCATCGCGAGCGGCCCCCGCAACATCGATAGCCGTATGCGAACACTCATGAGGGGAAAACTTCTTCTGCCCGCTGTGGCATTACTGGCGGCAGCATCGCTTTCGGTTGTGGGAGCACCGCCGCAAGCAAAGAACTTCGTGGCGCACCTGAGTGGCGGCGAGGAGGTGCCTGAGCGAGACACCAACGCTACCGGGCAAGCGATCTTCCACCTGAGTCCCGACGGCTCCTCGCTCGAATACAAACTGATCGTCGCCAACATCAACAACGTGGTGGCGTCTCACATTCACCTTGGGCCGGTGGGTGTAAACGGTCCGATTGTGGCGTTCCTGGCAGGCCCGCTCCCTCCGGCTGGCGGCCGCGTCGACGGAATTTTGGCCCAGGGAACGATTACATCCGCCGACCTTACCGGTCCGCTCGCCGGTATGAGCTTGTCTGTGTTGATCGAAGCCATGCGCACGGGCGGAGCTTACGTAAACGTGCACACGAACGACGGCATCGATCCACCGAACACCGGCCCCGGTGACTTCCCCGGCGGGGAGATTCGCGGCCAGATCCGGACGGCCGGCCCTAACCACTAGACCGACCGGCTTTGAAGCGGCGGCAGCCTCAGACCGGAACAACCCGGATGAGGCTGCCGCATTGTCTGGCATCAATGGCGCCGGAATCAGGCCGCGCCGCGGGTCAGCCGCTCCGCCCGGGCCAGGTCGGGGAACGCGCCGGCCAGGTCGAGCACCGGGATGCCGCTGCGCCGGATGGCGTCCGCGAACGGCTCGGATGGCTTTTGCGCGACGACCAGGTGCTGCGCCCACTTGAGGGTGTCTTCGAAAGCGGCGTCAAGCAGCCGGCTGATGTGCGGTATGGCAGCCAGGAGGAAACGCTGGTTGCTGCCGTAGATGCGGTCGAGCTGGATCTGCGGATCGAACACGCGCACGTTGCGGCCCTTGCCGATGAGGCGTTCAAGCAGCGCCACGACGGGGCTTTCGCGCAGGTCGTCGGTGTTCTCCTTGAAAGTAAGGCCGAAGACGCCGATGCGGTCCACTGGAAGATCGCATACGGCCTGAACGGCGCGCTCCAGGTGCTGCCGGTTGCTGAGCAGGATGGATTCCAGCAGCGGGAGTTGCAGGTCCAGGCGGCTGGCTCGGTGTACGAGCGCCCGCAGGTCTTTCGGCAGGCACGAGCCGCCGAAGGCAAAGCCCGGCTTGAGGTACGCCGGAGAGATGTTCAGCCGGACGTCGCGGCAGAGCGTGTCCATGACTTCGGCCGCGTCGATGCCCATCACCGCCCCGAGCGCGCCGATTTCGTTGGCGAAAGCGACTTTGAGCGCGTGGAAGGAGTTGCAGGCGTACTTGATCAGCTCGGCCGAGCGCAGGGAGACGCGGACGGGCTCGACGCCAAGCGGGGCGTAGAGACCGGCCACCCGCTCCACCGCGCCCGGGTCCTCGCCGCCCACCACCACGAGTGAAGGCTCCATGAAATCGCGCACCGCGCCGCCCTCCCGGAGAAACTCCGGGTTCGAAACGATGGCAACTTGGCCGCCGGCTGCGAGCGCCGTTCCAACCACGGCCTCGCACGTTCCTGGAAGCACCGTGCTGCGGACGGACACGATCAGCCGCCGCGCGCGGCCCCGCAGGCAATCGGCGATTTCGGAGCAGACGCGCCGCAGTTGCTCGAGACTGGGACTCCCGTTGCGCTCCGACGGCGTGCCCACGCAGATGAGAGCGATGTCGGACTGTTTGATGGCGGCAGGGAGGTCCGTGGTGGCGGTCAACCCGCCCGAGGCGATTCCAGATTTGACCAGCTCCTCCAGGCCCGGCTCGAAGAACGGGGCGCGGCCGGCCAGCACGGTTTCGACCTTATAGCCGTCGTTGTCCACCCCGATGACGCGATGCCCAAGACGCGCGAGGCAGGCGGCAGTGACGCACCCCACGTATCCCAACCCCACAATGGCGCACTTTTCCCCCATGGTGCGAGCCCCCGGTGAGATTCAGCTTACTTTCAGTGTATGCCAGGAATTAAAGCGGCGTGCGCCTACAATCCGGCGCTGCCAACCCGGCGCCGGAACTCCGAAATCAATCTCTGTACGCGCATTTCGATTTCATCGCGGATTTCGCGGTGGCGTTCGCGGCTCACCCAGATCGGGTCCTCGACCTCCCAGTCCCGCACCGGCGCGCCCAGGTCCGGGAGCGGGAGGCCGCTCATGTTCACGATGAGGTCGAAACGCCCGCCGGTTTGGGCGAGGCCCTTGGGGCGGCAGCCGTCGAGGCCGATGCCCTTTTCGAGCATGACCTCCTTAGTCACCGGCGCGACAATGTTGCAGGGGGCAACACCGGCGCTTTCGGCTTCGATCACGTCCGAACCGTAGCGGCGCGCGAAGGCTTCGGCCATCTGGCTGCGGCATGAGTTGCCGATGCAGACGAAGAGCACGCGCTTCCGCTCGTTCATACCTTGATCGTATCGAGGAACAGGCGGTGTATGCGAGGATCCGATGTGAGTTCGGGATGGAAAGTGGCGGCAAGGTGCCGGCCCTGGCGCACCAGCACGGGGTCGCCGTTGTAGCGCAGGTAAACGGTGGTGTCGGGCCCCACGCGGCGAATGATGGGAGCGCGGATGAAGACAGCCTCCACGTCGCCGCCTCCGCACTCGCACGCGAACTCGGGAGTCTCCTCCAGCTTCACCACGCGGCTGTCCACCTGCCGGCCGTAGGCGTTGCGTTCAATTGCGAGATCCATCAACCGCAGCGATTCCTGCGATGGATTCAACACTTCGGAAGCCAGCAGGATGGCGCCGGCGCAGGTGCCGAATATCGGGCGGCGTTCCCCGAACCGGCGCAGCGGCTCGAGCATGTTCTCATCCTTGAGAATGATCAGCATCGTGGTGCTCTCGCCGCCGGGAATCACGAGCCCGTCGATTTCTTCCAGCCTGGCGGCCGTGCGCACCTCGACTGCTTCGGCGCCGGCCCGCTCCAGCGCCTTGCGGTGTGCTTCGAAATCGCCCTGAAGGGCGAGGATTCCGATTCGCTTGCTCATCCGTTACCAGCCTCGCACGGCCATCCGCTCGGAATCGGGCATCTTGGCGACGTCGATGCCAAACATTGCGGTGCCCAGCTCTTCGCTCGCTTCCAGCAGTTTTTCCGGGTCGTTGTAATAGGCGGCCGCCTTGACGATCGCGCGGGCGCGCGCTTCGGGATCCTCGGATTTGAAAATTCCCGAACCCACGAACACCGCTTCGGCGCCAAGCTGCATGACCAGCGCCGCGTCAGCCGGGGTCGCGATGCCGCCGGCCGAAAAGTTAGGCACCGGCAGTTTGCCGTGTTCGGCTACGTATTCCACCAGTTCGAGCGGAGCTTGCAGCTTCTTCGCTTCGGCCACGAGTTCTTCCTTGCCCAGCACCGTGAGCTGCTTCATTTCTTTCTGGATGGTGCGCATATGCCGCACGGCCTCGACGATATTGCCCGAGCCCGCCTCGCCCTTGGTGCGGATCATGGCAGCGCCCTCGGCGATCCGCCGCAGCGCTTCGCCCAGATTGCGCGCTCCGCAGACAAACGGGACGCTGAACGCGCGCTTGTCGACATGGTGCTCCTCGTCCGCGGGGGTGAGCACTTCGCTCTCGTCGATGTAATCGACCTTCAGCGCTTCCAGTATTCGGGCCTCCATGAAGTGCCCGATGCGGCACTTCGCCATCACCGGAATGCTGACGGCCTCCATGATCTCCCGGATTTTCTTCACGGGCGACATGCGGGCAACGCCGCCTTCCTTGCGGATATCCGCCGGAACGCGCTCGAGCGCCATCACCGCCACTGCGCCCGCCTTCTCGGCGATGACGGCCTGCTCGGCATTAGTGACGTCCATGATGACGCCCCCCTTGAGCATTTCCGCGAGACCAACCTTTACGCGGAATTTGTCATCCAACAACATTACGTTTCCTCCTGATTTCAACGTGGAGACAAGGGTTCGTGTGTGTTCTGCCCGTTATCCCCTCACACTATGGCCTGCGCGGGCTCGAAACGCTCCGTCCTCGCCCTCGCAAGCTCGCTCGAAAACAAATTTCCCAAAATCGCCAGGCCCGCCTCGATTTTTTCCGGCGGAAGGCCGGCGAAGCTCAAACGCAGCGCTCCCGGCTCGTGGCGGGCCACCGTGAAGTATCTTCCCGGCATATAAGAGACGCCCGCGGCCTGCGCCCGGCCGAGCAGTTCGCCCGCATCGAGCGGCTCGGGCAGCCTCACCCACAGGCTCATCCCGCCTTCCGGACGCGTGAAGGAGCTGCCCGGGGGCAGGTAGCGCTCGCATGCCTCCAGCACCGCCCGCAGTCTTTCGGCCCCGGCCGCTCGCACGCGCGCCGCATGCGCTTCCAGGCGGCCGGATTCGGCAAAACGCAGGAGCACGGCCTGCGCAAGCTGGTCCGTGTGGAGGTCGGCGAGCTGCTTGGCCTCGGTCAGCCGCGCCAACAGCGCCTTGGGCCCCACCACCCATCCGACACGCAGCCCGGGGAAGGTCAACTTGGAGAAACTGCGCAGCAGAACCGTATCGCCCGACTCGTCGAGTTGCTTGATCGGCGGCACGTCCTCCCCTTCGTACCGGAGTCCGCCGTAAATGTCGTTTTCGACGATGATGAGCCCGGCATGGTGCGCCATGCGCAAGATCGCCAGCCGTGAGGCCACCGGCAGCGTCGCTCCGGTCGGATTCTGAAAATTCGGCGTCACGATGAGCAGCCGCGGCCGGCCGCGCGCGATCAGCCGCTGGAGCACTTCCAAATCCACGCCGTCGCGGCGGACGGGGATCCCGGCCAACTGCGCGCCGGCGTGCAGAAACAGGTTTTTCAGGCCCGGGTAGACCGGATCCTCTACCAGCACGGTGTCGCCGGGGCGCACGAGCACGCGTTCAATCAAATCCAGCGCCTGCTGGCAGCCGTTCGTGACGATGACGTCGTCGCCCGGGCGCGCAATGCCCGTGCGGCGCGCCTGCTCCAGCAGGTAATCCCGTAGGGGTAGATAGCCGCCCGGAGAGCCGAGTTGCAGGATGGAAGCCGCGTTCGGCCCGGCCAGCGCCTCCTCGCAACTCAGCCGGAAAGCATCCAGCGGAAACAGCTCTTCGGAAGGCCGCGAGGTGGCGAAACTGATGACGTCTGGCGAGCCGGGAGCGGGCGCCGCGGGTACGTCCGCCTCGGGCAGCAGCTCGTCCCAGTTCAGGCCCGGTCCCGAACTTCGCGCTTCGCCCAGCACGAAACTGCCGCGCCCGACGTGCTTTTGAATCAGGCCCTCGGATTCGAGCAGGTCGTAGGCGGCGGAGATGGTGGTCCGGTTCAGTCCAAGCAGGCCAGCCAATTCGCGAGTGGCGGGCAGCCGGTCTCCCCGGCGCAGCGCTCCGGTGAGGATCAGCTCGCGAATGCGGTCGTGGACTTGCCTGTAGATAGGCACATCGGACGCGCGATCCAAGTCCAGCCGGGGAAACATGGGAACGAGACTACCGTACCATATTGGCCTGGTGCAGGCAAGCCAATTGGCTGCCTGAGGGGAAGCCCGCGGGAGCGCTATGTGCCGTCCCCAAGTCCCGGTTCGCGGAAAGAGACTATCCGCCTCTGACGATGATCACGGCGAGTGCCGGCCTTCGCTCCACGATGGAGTTACTGGCCCATCGTCAGCGTCACCAGCGACCGCGCCGGCAGCTTCAGCGTCAACGTCCCACCCGTGGAACTCAGCCGCGCCTTCTGTTGATAGTGTGCTGTCTCCGTGGTTTCGTATGGCTGCCAGGCGCCGTCCGGCAGGCCCTCCAGGATCGCCTCGCGGGCCGCACCCATGTTCAGGATGTGCAGCGTGTAAGCATTGCCCTTGCGGAACGCCGTAAACAGAACGCTCTTCTGATCCGAGACGGTTCGCAGGGCCTCGCTCTTCTGCGGCGTCAGGTTCGTGAAGTGCTTCGTCAGCCAGAACCGGGGGGTCGGCCGCACTTCGCCATCCGGCCCGGCCTTCGCCAGCGCGTAGTCGTTGGTGAACTGCCAGTACTGAGTGCCCTGCGGGCGCGCGTACATCAGCAGCTCCTGAGTCAGGTGCGCCTCGCGCAGGCCGTAGTGATAGCTATCCCAGGATCGCGTGTAGTAAGCCGCCGCGTCGACGCCCAATTCGGTCACCAGCAGCGGCAGGTTCAACCACTCCGCAAGATCGCCCCACTCCTTGTAGTGCTGCGGAGTGCCGGTGCCCCAAGTGTGGAATCCCACCGCGCCCACGTATTTCAGCGCTTCCGGATCCGAGGCGGCCGCCAGCGCGAACTTGTGCGTGTCGCGCGGTCCCGTGGCGTCCGCGAGCAGCATCTTCGTTTTCAATCCGAGCTTTTCGAAGTAGGCGCCGATCCGTTTGATCGCCTCGTTATGCGCCTCTGGCGTGAAGCCGACGTAGACGCCGATGTTCGCCTCGTTGAACGAAAACAGGTCCGGTTCCACACCGTATTCCCTCTTCGCGTACAACAGGTAGCTGCCCACCAGTTCCAGCAGTTCATCCCATTTCACGGGATCGATAAGGCGGAAATGCGCGCTGCTTGTCTTCTCGTAGGGATCGGTATATAGCCGCTCGGGAAGCCACCAGATGCTGATCACGTAGGGAATCCCCAGCCTGTGGAACTCGCGCATTCGCTCCATGTCGGCGCGGATCTCCGGGCCGGGGTTGTCGCGCTGCTTGTCCCACTGCCGGAGCTTCATCTCGGTGCGTCCCCAGGCGACCTTAAGATTCTTCAGCGTGTAGGCGGACACCGGCGACATATTGTTCCAGCAGTAATTGCCGCCAAAGCCGTCGAATTTGTACCAGGGCTCGGAAGCGTCCAGTTTGAGCCTCGCGGCCGGCGGAGCGGGCGCCTTGTTCGTGAGCCGTAGGTCGGCTGTGAGGGCCGCGGTGGCGCGGGCGGCCATGTCGCCCAACTGAACGGCGGCGCGCACCTGGAAGGATCTTCCCTGGTCGTCCCAGCGGTCCACCACCGATACCGCGACCGGCCGGTCAAAGCCGATTTCCAGCGTCACGTGTCCGAGCGGGTCCTCTACTCTGAGAGCGGAGGTCTGCCCCCGATACAAAGCGGGATCGGCGGGCTTGCTTACGGCGAGCATCACGGGCGTCGCCCCTTCCGGAGTCACGCGCCCCTTCAGGAACACGTCTCGCGGGAGGTCTGCGACAAACTCGATGGCCGTGATCTCCATCGGAGCCGTCGACGTAATGGACGTGGTGTATCTCACGCCCAGGTCGTGCTCTTCGGCCTTCGTTTCCAGCCGCCCTCCCCCGCCCGCCGGCAGGGTGAACTCCTGGCTCCACGCCAGGTTGTCGCCCTGGCGCCGCGCGCCCATGCGATTGACGCGCCTCTGCAGCGGAATGCGCCTGCCACTGGGGATTACGGCGACCACATTTGTAGATACCTGAACGTCTTCAGCGTCACATAACAGTGCAATGATTCTTCCGTTGCTATCGTAGGCTGCCTTTTCGACGGGCGCAGCGCACACACAGAACACCGCAAGAAACAGCGCTATACTTGCATGCCGCATTTTTCGATCTCTACCTTGTTCTGTTTCTTTGACAACGTGTTGACGGCCTCGACCACGGCTCCCATCCCCGCTGGCCAGCGAGACACATCCGGCGCGGGCTTCGACTTTCGCCTTATGTGAACGGCGCGATCGGCGCGCAGGATGATTCCCACGCACCTGACGCCGTTGTATGTCTCAAAGGCTCCGGAACCCGGCGGCAAAGCCGGGCTCCGGGCAGACTTCTAGAATATAAGCTTCAGCGCCATCTGAATCTGGCGCGCGCCGACAGCCGTGCTGCTGATCACGCCGAAGTTCCCATAGCCGAACCCCGGCCCCGGCCGGCCGAACTGGGTGGTGTTGAAGGCATTGAACATTTCGACGCGGTATTGCAAGTTGAACTTGTCCTCGCCGAAATAGGTGTTCTTGAAGATCGACAGGTCCGTGTTGCGCAGGCCCGGAACGCGAACGTCCGGCAGCGTGCGGCTCACGTTTCCGAACGTGAAGGCCGGCGGTTGCGAAAAGACGCTTGTGTCAAACCACTGCGCCATCCGCGAATCCTTGGTGCCGCCGGTGATCCTCGCGCTCCGGCCATTATTATTCAACCGCTGGCCGCTGTAAATGTAGGTGTTGTTGCTCTGCGCCGCCACGATCATCGGCTGGCCGCTCTGGAACGTCGTGATGCCGTTCACCTGCCAGCCGCTGATTAACAGATTGACGGCCCCTGGAGCATCTGCGAAAAACCGCTTGCCCCTGCCGAACGGCAATTCGTAGACGTAGCTGATAACGGCGCGCTGGGCGACATCCATGGAGGAGATGGAGCGCTCCAGGCGGCCGTTATAGGCGTCCAGCTTTGCGGCGCTGATCCCCAGCTCTACCGAACTTGCGATCGGTCCCAGATAGCTGACAGCGGACGAGGCGTTGTCGATCAGCTTGCCCGCCGTGTAGGCCATCAGGAAGCTGAAGCCGTTGGAGAAGCGCTTGTCGACGCGGATCGTCATGCCGTGATAGATGGAGTCCGCCCTCGGCTTTCGGTACGAGCCCACGCCGGTGTAGTGCGGGAACGGCCGCAGCAGTTGGCGGTACTCGATCGTCGGGCGGCTCAGGCTGGAGGTCGGATTCGTGATGATCCCGTAGAAGGGGTTGTCGACAAGAGTCAGTAGGGCCGTTCCGAGCTGCATGGCGGAGGCGGGCAACTGGTTGTAGGAATAAGTCCCGTCGCCGTCGACCAGCCCGAGCCCGCGGTTGCCCAGGTAACCGATCTCGGCCACCAGATTACCGGGCAGCTCATACTGAATGTTGAAGTTCCACTGGTGGACCAGCGAGTTCTTGTAGGCATCGAAGAGGGATTCTCCGATGCCTTCGCCCAGCTTGGTGGCCGCGCCGAGCGCGCTGCCTGGGGGAAAGTTGAAGCCGGCCGGAAACGGGTCGCTCAGGTATGCGTAGACCGAGCGCATGCTGTCGAAGGTGCTGGTGAAGTTCGTCTGCCCGCGGAACCCTTCCATGCCGCAGGAACCCGTGGTGCCGCAGGCTTGCATCGGCGACGGTGGATACGCCATTCCGTAGCCGCCGCGGAGGACCATCTTATCGGTGGCCTGGAAAGCGAAGCCGAAGCGCGGTCCGAAGTTGTTCCGGTCCGTCGGGGTTTGCCGGCGGTTGTCCGGAGTCACGAACTTCATCGCCCCCTTCAAGTTTCCGCAGGCGGGGCAGGCAGAGGCCGGCACCAGGCCCGCAATGGGAGAGGGAGCATCCATGTCGAAGAACGAGAACCGGTTGAACCGTTCCGTGCGCGGGAGCTCCAGGTCATATCGCAGCCCGATGTTGAGGGTGAGCCGGCGAGTTACCTTCCAGTCGTCCTAAATATATCCCGCGAAATAGCTGCTCGCGCTGGCGGAGGTTCCGTCGTGCGTCATATAGCCGCCGCTGGGCAGGCCGAGCAGGAATGAGGCGAGCGGGAACCCCGCGGTAGTGCTCGTTGTGGTGATCTCCTGCTGCGTCCAGCCGCTGGAAAAGGTGTACTGGCCGGACGGGTAGCCCTGCTGGTTGTAATTGAGGAAAAGCTTCCGGTACTCGCCGCCGCTCTTGATGGTATGGTTCGAGAGAATTTTGGTCAGGCTGCCGGCTAGGGAGTGCGTCAGCGCGCCCGCGTAAAGGCGGGTCCAGCCGAACTGTCCCAGACTGGCCACGCTTCCCGAGAACTCGAAGCGGGGGAACTCTGCGCCCTCCCTGGCCGCGGTTTCCGCGTAATAGGACGGCAGTCCGAGCGCCACATGGTCGAAGCCGTCCGAGAACGGCACCCTGTTGTTGCTGGTTCGTCCCAAGCCGTATCTGAGGTTGGCGATCAGGGTGGGTCTGACGGTGAACGTGTGATCGAGAGAGACGCTCACCGACTTCGACTTGCTGGGTCCGTCGCCGCTGGAGGTGGCGATATTCCCGAAGCCGTTAAACGGGATGCTTTCCCCCCCAGGAGGTGGAGACGCGGGCGAACATCCGCCACCAGTTCCGCCAGTTCTGGTCAATCCGTGTGTCCAGACGATGACTGTCGTTGCGCGACGTTCCGGAGTTGGTGAAGTTGTTCGCGCCCGTGTACTCGTTGGTGGGTGTAGTGTTGGGGCGCGGGAAGTATTCCATAGCGTTTACCGCCACCTTGTCCTGCCGGTTTGCCGGAATAATGTTGCCGGCGAACGGGTCGCGGATGAACTTGCCGGGATTCGCGGGATCCTCCCGCACGGTGAGCGGATCGTAAATCGTGATCGGCTGGCCCGCGGAGTTCCTCAGGTCGGAGAAGTCGCCTCTACGCCACGCTTCGAGCGGCATCGTGCCGGTGAACACGCTCCCGCTCCTCGCATTCGTAGTCTCCAGCCCGACGAAGAAGAAGGATCTGTCGCGGCCGTCATACAAGCCCGGAATGTAGATCGGACCACCCACCGTGCCGCCCCACTGGTTGCGCTTGAACGCCCCCGGTTTTCTCCCAGCCCGATTGGCAAAGAAGTTATTTGCGTCCAGTTTCTGGTTGCGGAGGTAGTCGTAGGCGGTCCCATGGAGCGTGTTGGTGCCCGATTTCGTTACTACGTTGATGACGCCGCCGGCGAACCGGCCGTACTCGGCGGCCAGGGAGTTGATCTGAACACTGAATTCCTCCACCGCGTCTACCTGCGGTTCATAGACGCGGTCGTTGACGCCGATGTTGTTATTGGGGGCAATATCGGTAACGCCGTCGATCTGCAACTCGCTGAGCGCGTTTCTGGCGCCTCCCATGTGCGGAGTGGAACCGCCCCCTGTGGGATTCACCCCGGGGGTGATTTGCGCCAGGGCGAACGCCGAACGGCCGTTCAGCGGCAAGTCCATAATGCGCTTGTTCTCGATCACCTGCCCGATGGAAGAAGTGCTGGTATCCAGCGGCGGCGGCGCCGCGGTCACCTGCACCTCCTGGGCGAGAGCGCCGACCTTGAGCGTGAAGCTCAGTTCACGCGTCTGGCCGACGTCCACTTTCACCTCGTCCTGCCGCACCGGCCGGAAGCCCTCCACCTCCACCTGGACGGTATAGGTTCCTGGCCGGACGAACGGGCGGACGAACCGCCCGGTGCTGCCAGTCTGCACCTCGTCCTTTTCGCCGGTGTTGACGTTGGTAATGATCACACGGGCATTGGGGATGACCGCGCCTGTGGTATCCGTCACGTCCCCCTGGATAACGCCTGTGGGGGTCTGGGCTGACAAGGGAAACCAGAAGACGAACGGCAGGACAAGCAGTGCACCCCAGCCGGATACATGGAGTTTGCTCACTTTCCCTCCTTTTGCACCCTCTGAAGCCTGGAAAAACGCTTTGCTCCGCCTCTTCTGCTTCAGCTATGCCGACGCAACGAAGCGGTCACCGATACTCCGTTTGCTCGCGGAGTAAACGGTCAATTCTATGTGTGCTCTGAGTTCGGTCCCGGCCTCTGAGTTTTTCGCACAGGACCACCTGGAAAGATCCTCGGCCGACCCTGGAGCCGGGACGGCCCGATTATATACCGGGTATTCAGGAGAATCAAGACTCTAATTATTTTTGTCTTACAGCCTATTAAGTATTGAGTTACTATTGAGTTACAGATGCAGTCTGCTGTAGTACGGTTCGCGGAACCCCCAATCGCACCTGCTATCTGGCGAAGTCCTTCTTGACGCTGCTCCACCGCGTTACTCAGCCAGCTCCGGTCCCGGCATATTGCGGGAAGCGGAAAAGCGCCTGGTATCTTCGTTGCTGTGACGGGCGCCGGCCCGGGCATTCAGGTATACCATCGTTTGCGCCCCGTCTGGAGTAATCAGGGGAGGGTGTCCACGTGAGCGGCGATCTCGGTCAACGCCCCGGGTTCGGCTCTCTTGAGCCTCATCGCTAAAGCCAACCCGCGCGCCGCCTCACAGGCGCTTGTGGCAAGAAAATCCCTGGTCTGCGCCAGGAAGGTCGTTTCGTCCAGGCGCAGCAACCCCCCGAGGCCAACTCGAAGGTTCCATCCTTGCCGCACTGATCGACAGCCGCGGCAAGTTCTGCCGCTATGCTGTCGGCAACCGGCGCGGCGGCCTCTGCTTGCAATGTCCTTGCCCCGGAAGGGGCAGGGGACTTGGGAAGCGGGTAGTACGTGCCTGCAAACGGAACATAACCTTCTTCGACGGGCACCAGGCTCCAGGAGGACGGGCCGGGCGCGGCTAGGAAGAAAAGACCGCGTTCCCCGGAAATCGTGACCGGCGAACTGATCCGTACCCTTCTGGAAGTCCAGGCGACACTCAACACAGAACCCTGCCGGACCGTCCCTTTGAGTACGCGCTCGATCTGGAGATGGAAAGCCGCTCCAGTCGCCGACCACGCGCCCGCCGTTACCGTCCCGACGACAACCGCATCCGATCGATCTGCCAGCGCCTGCAAGGACCCGGCTGCAAGTGGTGGAGCCGAGGCTAGAAGTCCTAGCGCCGCCGCGGCCCGGAGAGCGAGTCCCGTTCGTGTCATGACCACCCTCCTGTTGCCTGCTGCCGTGATTCCGGCCCGTTCTTGAGTATGAACCGATCGCGACCCCCCGGTCCTGATACAATTCTTCTGAATAAAAAACGCGGGATGTCGATGCGCCGCCTGCTGCTCTCATTGACGCTTTCCGTCGCGCTGGCCGTGCCGGCGGCATGGGCGGATAAGCAAAAGGTAAAGGAACAGGAGACGCAGACGCTGGAGCTGCCGCCCGATCCACCGGCCGTAGTGACGGCGGAGACGGACCGGCTCGTCTTCCACGTGACGCCCCTGAGCGCGAAGGGGCTGTTGTCCCAGCAGGTGCGCGACGCGCTCAAATGGCTGCTGAGGCAGAAGGCGACTGTCGTCCGGTTGCGCGCATTTGTGGCCGGGACCGGCGACATGCGGCGCGTGCAGGCCATCGTGAGCGAGGTTTTTAGTGACAAGAAACTGCCGCTGCCGGCGCTGAGCGTGGTGCAGGTCGGGGCGCTGCCGCTTGACGGCGCGCAAGTCGTGCTGGAGTCCATGGCGATGAGCAGGAACCCGGTAAACCCTCACGGGCTTGCCTTCATCTCCGGCCAGGGCGCCTCGGTCGAGAAGCCGCTCCAGCCGCTGGCGCCGCTATTCGATCAATCGGTGGAGCGGATGCGCGCCGCGTTGCAGGCGGCGGGGCTGGAACCAGCGGACGTGCTGTGCGTTACCTGTTATCTGAGTTCGCTCGACGAGCTGACCGCGATCCGGCAGCGCGCCCACGCGGAGTTCCCCAAAGCGGCGCTGAATTTCGTCCAGCGGACGCGCGAGCCGCTCCAGAGCCTGGTGGAGTGCGAGGCGGTGGCGCGCCTGCGGCGGCGGCCGGCGCAACCGCTGGTTTTTGTGAATCCGCCGGAGCTTGCGGGTCCTTCGGATACATCCCAGATCGCTTTGGTCGGGGGGCGGAGGCTGGCGCTCACCGGAACGCAGCTCGCCTTTGGCTTTGACGATGACGACGCGCGGCTGGCGTTCCAGCGCCTCGGGAGGTCGCTGGCGCAGAAGGGCGCGTCTTACGACCACGTCGCCGTAACGAGAATTTACCCGCTCTCGTCTTCGATTGCCGAGCTGGTCCGGAAGATCCGTCCGGAGTTCTGCGGCCGCGAACGGCCGCCGGCCGGCACCATGGTAGCTTTCCAGGGACTGCCTTCGCTGGATGCGTCGTTTGCCCTGGATGTGATTGCTGTATTACCAGATACTCTTTAGGAGCCCATTATCATGCCTAAAACCGTTGTAACTTTCGGAGAAATCATGTTGCGCCTGGCGCCTCCGGGCTTCGAGCGCTTTCTGCAATCGCCTCAGTTCGTCGCCACCTTCGGCGGCGGCGAGGCCAACGTGGCGGTTTCGCTCGCCAACTTTGGGACGCCAGCCCGCTACGTCACCGTCCTGCCCTCCAACCCGATCGGCGACGCGGTGATTTACCAGCTTCGCGGCTTCGGCGTCGACACGTCGAAGATCGTGCGCGGCAAAGGCCGCATGGGAGTCTACTTCGTCGAAACGGGCGCCAACCAGCGGCCTTCGAAGGTGGTCTACGACCGCGAGTTCAGCGCCATCGCCCTCTCCAAGCCGGGCGACATCAACTGGGAAAGCTCGTTTGAGGACGCCGGCTGGTTCCATGTCACCGGGATCACGCCCGCCATCAGCCAGGGCGCGGCGGAACTGGCCATGGAAGCGGTGTGCAAGGCGCGCTCGATGGGCCTCACGGTTTCCTGCGACCTCAATTACCGGAAAAACCTCTGGAAGTGGGGAAAGAAAGCTCCCGAGGTGATGCGCGAGCTGGTGAAGTACGTGGACGTCGGAATCGCCAACGAAGAGGACTGCCAGATGGCGCTGGGAATTCAGGCCGACGTGGACGTCCACTCGGGCAAGCTGGACACCTCGGTGTATCAGAAGCTCACCGAAAAGGTGCTCTCGGAGTATCCCAACATGCAGAAGATCGCCATCACGCTGAGGGAATCCAAGAGCGCGTCCCACAACGGGTGGGCGGCGTGCCTGAACGACCGGAAGAACTTCTACACCAGCCGCCGTTACGACATCACGCACATTGTGGACCGCGTGGGCGGCGGCGATGCCTTTGCCGGCGGACTCATCCACGGACTCCTCAACATGGAGAGCACCGAGGAAGCCCTGGAGTTCGCGGTGGCGGCGTCCTGCTTGAAGCACTCCATCCCCGGCGACTTCAACCGCTTCAGCGTCGACGAGGTGAAGGCGCTGATGAAAGGCGGCGGTTCGGGACGGGTGCAGAGATAAGGTGAAAGCAGTAGTCTGACAGAATCGGGGAACGTGGACCGCAGAGAGGGGCGGTCCCCGTTCCCCTTCCACGAGGGGCGATTTCCGGGAAACCACGGCCAGCTTCCCACGATCTATAATTGGCTATGATGCGGAGCAGGATTTTCCCCGTCATCTTGCTGGCCGCGTCCGTTGGGTTGGCCCAGCAGGCGCAGGCTCCCACGCAGGCCAAACCGGCCGAACAGAGGCCCGAGGCAACGCCTTTCCAGGTCCAGGTGAACGAAGTCGTCGTTCCGGTCACCGTGACCGACGAGACGGGGAAGTTCGTTTCCGATCTGGAGGCCAAGGACTTCAAGATCTACGAGGACGGCCGGGAGCAGAAGATCGTTTATTTTAACCGCGAGCGGAACCAGCCCGTGGTGGTGGGCTTCATCCTCGACATCAGCAACGCGACCCGCCTGCACTGGAAGAGCTTCCAGGAAGCCGCAATGCAGCTCGTCTGGAACCTGCTCCAGGACGACGACCGGACCGGGAAGTTCAGCGGCTTTCTGGTGACGTACGGGAATGAAGCCGAGCTGGCGGTGAACACCACCACGGATGCCGACAAAATTGCCGAATATATCCGCAAGCTGAAGCCGGGCGGTGGGGCGGCCCTGTTCGACGGAATCCATCTCGCCCTCACGCGGCACAATCTCGTGCAGGGCGAGCCGATCGAACCGCGGCGCGTGCTGGTGATCATCGGCGACGGCCACGATAATGCGAGCAGGTACACGCTGGAGGAGGTCATCGAGATCGCGCAGCGCAACCTGGTGACGATCCACTGCGTGAGCACCTCGGCGTTCGGATTCACCAGCGAAGGCGAATCCACGCTGACGCGGCTGGCCCAGGAAACCGGGGGCCGGGTGGAGTACCCGCTGGAGAATGTCTATTCGCACGTCTCGGGATACCTGTCGACGCCATCCGACGAGGGGAACTACGCGCTGCGGGTCGGCACGGGCGGCTATGCCTCCGCCCTGGCGACCTCCATGTTCAACGCGATTGCGAACATCGCCGGCGAAGTCACCACGCAGTACATTTTGCGGTATATCCCGGATAATACGGACTCTCCCAAGCAGTTCCGCACCATCCGGGTGGAAGTCAACCTGCCGGGCGTCAAACTGCGCTACCGCCGGGGCTATTACCCGTACGCTCCGTGACTTCGCGCTCGAGCAGGGCGCGATTCGTCGGGCAGGAGGGCCTAACTGGTCGCCACCGCCGCCTGAGAGCGCTGTTCGCGCGAAAGCGAAAGAGTCTTCTAAAGACTTCAGACAGAAGGGCCGATGGTTTAGTAGGCTGATAGCTTAATAGCTATAAGGCTCAATGAAAGCACTGTCCCAGGACGCGCGGACGGCGGAGTATTCCGTCCTCCAGTTGGCCCTCCCCGGCCGGCCCGCCGTCGGTTTCGGCGTTCTTCTGTACGACCCCGCCACCGATAACCTGTATCTGAAATTCCGCGACGACATAAAGGAGCTGGCCAGTCCAGAGGACGCCGAAGTGCTTGAGCCCATTAAACAAGACCTTGCGGCGCGGGCGCGCGAGATGGGCGGGCGGCGGGTGCTGGAGTGGCTGGAAGACAGCCTTTCGAACGTCTTGCGGATCACCGACCGCAAGGTGGCCGCCGTAAGGGATTTTTCTTACACGCTCCAGCGCCTGTACGAGGATCACGTGCTGGGAGTGGAGCGCGAACGCGCCCCCGTCATTCCTTTCGTCACCCACGTGCCGCTCTACTCGCTGCGGGCGGCGGCCGGAGGTTTCGGGCGGGATATGGAATCGGAGGCCACGGACTGGGTGGCCGCGCCGCCTGGCTTGCGGGTGACGCGGGATATGTTCGCCGTTCACGTTACCGGGCACTCGATGGAGCCGGAAATCCCCGACGGCAGTTTGGTTATCTTCCGGTACAACCCGGCGGGATCGCGGCAGGGCAAGCGCGTGCTGGTGTGGCGGCGCGGGGTGTCGGAGACCGGCGGGGAGTTTACCGTCAAAGTCTACGAGAGCGAAAAGCGTGTGACCGAGGAGGGCTGGCGCCACACCCGGATCCGCTTGAAGCCGCTGAACCCCGACTACCCGGTGCTCGAACTCGAAGAGGACGGCGAGTACCAGGTCCTGGGCCATTTCGTCTGCGTGGTGGAGCAGCCCGAAATCTAGGACGTAAATTGTGGAAGGCGGACTGCCTTTCCACGCTCCACGCTCCGGCCTCCTGCTAAAATTCCAGCAATGTCCCGCCGCGCCTGGAGCGCCGCCATTCCGATTCTTCTGGCCGCCGGCATCATCTTCGTCGCGCCGCGTCCCGAGGCGATCAAACCGGAGGGCTGGCGGCTGCTGGGAATCTTCGTGGGCGCCGTGGCCGGCTTGGTCGCGCAGCCGTTGCCCGGCGGGGCGGTGGTGCTGGTTGCGGTGACGCTGGCGTCGGTCTTCGGCGGGCTGACTCCGGCGCAGGCGCTGGGCGGCTACGGCGACCCGACGGCCTGGCTGGTGCTGGCGGCGTTCTTCATCGCGCGGGCGCTGATCAAGACGGGGCTGGCGCGCCGCATCGCGCTGCTTTTCGTGCGCATGGTGGGCGGCACTTCGCTCGGCATCTGCTACGCGCTGACGTTTTCGGATGTGTCGCTGTCGACCGTCATACCCTCCAACGCCGCGCGCTCCGGCGGCGTGACCCTGCCCATCCTGCGCTCGCTGTGCGAGGTGTACGGCTCCAAGCCCGGCGCGACCGCCGGCCTTCTGGGTTCGTTCCTGATGGCCGCGATCTACCAGAACGTCTGTATCACCTCGGCCATCTTTCTCACCGGGCAGGCGAGCAACCCACTCGCCGCGCAGATCGCCGCTCACTCTTTCAACTTCCCGATCACCTGGACGAGCTGGTTCCTCGCGGGCAGCGTCCCGGGCCTTTGTTCGCTGCTGCTGGCGCCGCTGGTTGTCTATCGCCTGAACCCGCCGGAGATCCGCCGCACTCCGGAGGCGGCGGCCTTCGCCGCCAAGGAGCTCGAGGCGATGGGACCGATGAAGACGCCGGAGAAAATCGTGCTTGCGGTGTTTTTCTCGGTCTGCGCCGGTTGGGCGACGACTCCGCTGCACGGGATCGACATCACGATCACGGCGTTGCTCGGCGCGGCGGCGCTGCTCGTTTCCTCCGTGCTGACCTGGGAAGACGTCAAGAACGAGAGGAACGCCTGGGATGTGTTCGTCTGGTACGGCGGCCTGCTGATGCTCGGCAAGGCGCTGAACGACGCCGGCATCACCCGGGAGTTCGCCGGAGCGGTGGCGGCGCAGTTCGGCCATCTAGGCTGGCCTTTGCTACTGGCGATCGCGCTGCTCGTCTATTTCTATGCGCACTACGGCTTCGCAAGTATTACGGCGCACGTACTCTCGATGTTCACGCCGTTTGTGGGAGTGCTGATTGCCATGGGCGCGCCGGTGGGGCTGGTGGTGTTCGCGTTCGCCTGCTTCGCCAATCTTGCTGCGGGGCTGACAAACTACGGCACCACGCCCGCGCCAATGTTCTTCGCTCAGGAGTACGTCACGCTCGGCCGCTGGTGGAAAGTGGGCGCCGCCGTCTCGGTGTTGAACCTGGCGATTTGGAGCTCCGTTGGTTTCCTCTGGTGGAAGGTGATCGGGCTGTGGTGATGAAAATTACATGGGATACAGGCGAAAACCCGCCGCAAGGGGCAACGGTTGTCCAGAATACGGGACAACCCGTACGAAACGCGGCGTGAACAGACTAGCATGCAGTACTATATAGTCTTGGCCAGACCGGAAGGAGAGTCATGCAGAACGGCACTTATCTCAACTGGGTGATCACCAACACCAAGACGAAATGGTGGCACGACTCGGCGGACCCGGCTGAACTCGACCTTGGGCTCGAGCGCGGCGCGGTCGGAGTAACCACCAATCCATTTCTGACGAATACGACTCTGGCAAAGAACAAAGCCGCGTGGGGCGATCATATCGCGGAAGTGCTCGGGCAGAAGCTCCCGCCGGAGCAGAAGGCAGAAGCGCTGATGCGCGGAGTCGTGACCGCCGCGGCGAAAAAGCTGCTTCCCGAGTATGAGCGGAGCGGCGGCAAGATGGGGTACGTCTGCGCGCAGGTGAACCCGGCACGCGCTGGAGAGCGGGACTGCATGCTGCCGATGGCGAGGCGGTTCCACTCCTGGGCGCCGAACATTGCGGTGAAGCTTCCGGTCACCGCCGCCGGTCTTGACGTGCTGGAGGACTGCGTCGCCGAGGGCATCACCACCACCGCCACGGTGAGTTTCACGGTGCCGCAAGTCGTGGCGGTCGCCGAGCGCCATCGCAAAGGGATCGCCCGGGCGAAGGAGAAAGGCATCGAGCCGGGCAAGTGCTTCGCGGTGATCATGATCGGGCGCCTGGACGACTATCTGCGGGAGGTGGCGCGCGATAGCTACCCGGGCATCGAGGAGTCGGACATCCGTCAAGCCGGTCTGGCGGTCACCAAGCGCGCTTACAAGATCTATCAGGAGCGCGGGTACGAGGCCGTTCTGTTGATCGCAGCGCTTCGGGGTGAGTATCACCTTACTGAGCTCGCGGGCGCGGACCTGGTCATGTCGATCCACCCCACGATGCAGGGACCATTCGTCTCCCGGGACCTCCCGCGCGAGGAGAGGATCGACCGCGAGGTGCCAGCCGAGGTTATCCAGAAGCTGAGCCGCATGCGCGAGTTCGTGCGCGCCTACGAGCCTGACGGAATGAAACCCGAGGAGTTCATTAGCTACGGAGCCACCCAGCGGACGCTTTCTCAATTCTGCGAGGTCGGCTGGAAACAGCTGGAGAGCATGTAAGGGGCGGGGGGATGGCCGGCCGGACTGCGCAAATCTTCGAGGCCGGCTACAAGAGCAGGGCAACGCGCTGTTCCCGAAAACCGGACGTGTCTTCAACGGAGCGAGATGGCTACACCAGTTGAAATGCCGAAGCTCGGCAACACGGTCGAGCAATGCCTGCTTGGACGTTGGGTGAAGCGGGCCGGCGATACCGTAGAGGCCGGCGAACTGATCGCCGAGATCGAAACCGACAAAGCAACCTTTGAACTTGTGGCGCCGGTGGGCGGGACGGTTCTGGAGGTTTTTTTCAATGAAGGCGACCTCGTCCCGGTCTACACGAATGTTTGTGTAATCGGCAAGCCGGGAGAGAGCACTGAAGAGTTCCGGCCGCGCAAAGACGCAGCGGCCGCCGCCCCGGTTGAGCAGCAGGAAGTGAAGACGGCGCTTGTCCAACCGCAGGCGGCGAGGGCGGAGGCGGCAGCCGTTCAGCCGCAGGCCCGGGCGGAGGCGCCAACCTTCGCCGCGCCGCGCGACGGCGAGGTCCGCGTGAGCCCGCGGGCGCGAAGGTTCGCCGCCGAGCGGGGAATCGATCCCCGGCTCGCCGCCGGTTCGGGTCCTGGAGGCAGAGTCCTCGAACAGGACGTCAAAGCGCTTTTCTTCGCGTCGCCTCGCATCTCGCCGCTGGCCCGGGCGCAGATGGAGAGCGGGCGCGAGCTTCGCGGCGAAGGTTCCGGCCCGAATGCGGCCGTGCTTTCGCGCGACCTCTCCGAGCCCGGCGTGCGCATGTCCGGCATTCGCGAGAAGATCGCCCGGCGGATGCGGGAATCGCTGGCCTCCACCGCGCAGTACACGCTGACCAGTTCGGCCGACGCGACCGGCCTGCTGGCCCTGCGAAAGAAAATCAAGGCTGCGCACCAGGCGGGCAGGCTTCCCGACATCAACATCAACGAGCTCGTGGTGTTTGCCTGCGTGAAGGCGCTCCGGGAAATGCCGCAGCTCAACGCGGAACTGATCGATGGCAAGATTTACCAGCACTCGCGCGTGCACATCGGCTTCGCCTGTGACACGCCGAGGGGCCTGCTGGTGCCGGTCGTCCGCGATTGCCAGGATTTGACGCTGCCGGCCCTCGCGGAGAAAATCAAGCTGCTGGCGCAACAGGCAATCGAAGGCACGATCTCGCCCGATGATCTCTCCGGCGCCACCTTCACGGTGAGCAACCTGGGCGGCCTCGGCATCGAATCGTTCACGCCGATTCTGAATCCCCCGCAGGTGGCGGTGCTGGGCGTGAATGCCATCCAGCTTAAGCCGGTGCGGCGGGGCGCGCGGGTCAGATACGTGGATTACATCGGCTTCTCGCTCACTTTAGACCATCAGTTGATCGACGGGGCGCCTGGCGCGCGCTTCCTTCGCGTGCTCGCCGGAGTGATCGAGAATATCGAGTCGGCAGCGGATCTGGAGTTATAAATGTACGACCTGATCGTGATCGGAGCCGGCCCCGGCGGCTATGAAGCGGCCGGATACGCCGGCAGGATGGGCAAGAAAGTCGCCCTGATCGAGAAGCAGTGGATCGGCGGCACGTGCCTGAATGTGGGCTGCATTCCCACGAAGGCTTTTTTGAAGTCTGCGCAGGTGTTCTCCGAGTGCAAGAACGCCGCGGCCTACGGCGTGGACGTTTCCCCGCCGCAGATCCGCATGCCCGCGGTGATCGAGCGGAAGAACCGGATCGTGGGGACGCTCACGCGCGGCGTGGAGGGAATGCTCAAGCGCAGCGGCGTGGAGGTGATCCGCGGCTGCGCGAAACTGGCCGGGCGCGGCGCCGTTCAGGTGGGCTCGGAAACCTACGCCGGGCGGAACATTTTGATCGCGACCGGTTCGCGGCCCGCCGTCCCGCCCATTCCCGGTATCGATTCTCCCGCGGTGCTCGATTCCACCTCGGTGCTTGATCTCGCGGAGGTCCCGCGCAAGCTCGCCATCATCGGCGGAGGCTACATTGGCCTGGAGTTCGCCGGGTTTTTTGCTGCGCTGGGGACCGAAGTCACGGTAATTGAAATGCTGCCGCGCGTCGCCGCCGGCATGGATTCGGATATCGCCAACCGTCTCGCCCAGGCGCTGAAGAAAAGCGGGGTGGAGATCAAGACCGGCTGCGCGGTGCAATCCATCGATGGCAACACGGTGCACTACGAGGGCGGCAGCGTGTGCGCGGATTACATTCTGAACGCCACCGGACGCGCGCCGGTTGTGGAGGACCTCGGGCTCGAAGCCGTTGGCGTCGATTTCGACCGGAAAGGGATCAAGGCGTCTGACCGCGGCGCGACCAACGTTCCCGGCATCTGGGCCTGCGGCGATGTGACCGGACGCCGCCTGCTCGCCCATGCCGCGACCAGGGAAGGCATCGTGGCCGTGAACAACATGTTCGGCAAGCCGGACCGGCTGCGCTACGATTCCATCCCATCGGTGATCTACACGCACCCCGAGGCGGCCTCCGTCGGCGCGACCGAGGACGAGCTGAAGCAGCGGGGCATCGAGTACCGCAAGGCAACCGTGCCCATGGGAGTGTCCGGGCGGTTCCTGGTGGAGAACGAAGGCGGCTCGGGCCTGCTGAAGGTTCTGGCCGGAGCGCAGTATGGCGAAATCCTGGGCGTTCACGCGCTCGGAGATTTTTCGAGCGAGTTCATCGTCGCCGCCGCCGCCCTGATTGAACTGGAGATGCGCGCCTCCGACGCCGCCGGGATCGTCTTTCCGCACCCCACTGTTTCCGAAGCGCTGAAACAGGCGCTCGATGAACTGGCGCAGCAGGAGTCTTGAGAAATGCCGAAGTCCATTCCCATCACCCCCGAAAAGGTTTTCGCCCCCGGCAGGATCCAATTCAAGGACATTGAGATCAACGCCTACCAGCGGACCATCCAGGAGGAGGCGGCCGTCTACTCCCGGGAGGACTTCCTGCACATCTGGACCGACATGTGCGCGATCCGGGAGTTCGAGACGATTCTCAACGAGATCAAGACCAAGGGGAGCTATAAGGGCATCGCGTACAACCATCTCGGCCCGGCGCACCTGTCGATCGGCCAGGAGGCAGCCGCTGTAGGGATGGCATTCCTGCTCGGGCCGGACGACCACATCTACGGGTCGCACCGGAGCCACGGTGAAATTCTCGCAAAAGGCTTTTCCGCTATCCGCAAGATGAGCGAAGAGCGGCTGATGGAGATTATGACCTCCTACCGCGACGGCGCCGTGCTCTCGCCCGTGGAAAAGCACCACCAGGGCAGCGTCCGTGAGCTGGCATTCAAGTTCCTCGTGTACGGAGCCTACAGCGAGATGTTCGCGCGCGAGACCGGGCTGAACCGCGGTCTCGGCGGCTCGATGCACGCCTTCTTCACGCCCTTCGGCATCTACCCGAACAACGCCATCGTGGGCGGCTCGGGGTCGATCGCGCCCGGAGCGGCGCTGTTCAAGCGCGTCAACCGGAAACCTGGAATCGTAGTGTGCAACATCGGCGACGCCGCCTTCGCCTGCGGTCCTGTTTGGGAGGGCATCACCTTCGCCGCCATGGACCAGTACCGGACGCTGTGGGATCCGGATCTCGGCGGCGGCCTGCCGATCATTTTCAATTGCATGAACAACCACTACGGCATGGGCGGCCAGCCGGCGGGCGAGACCATGGGATGCCAGTTCATCGCGCGGATCGGCGCGGGGGTCAACCCCGAGCAGATGCACGCCGAACGGGTCAACGGATACGATCCGCTGCCGGTGATCGACGCTTTCCGGCGCAAGATGGAAATCCTCGCGCAAGGCAGGGGGCCGGTGCTGCTCGACACGGTGACCTACCGCATCAGCGGCCACTCCCCGTCCGACGCTTCCAGCTACCGCACGAAGGAAGAGATCGAAGCGTGGCTCAAAGCGGATTCCATCGCCGCGTTCCACGACAAGCTGGCCGGCGCCGGCATTCTCTCCGAAGGCGAACTCGCTGAAGCGAGGTGCCGCGCCGAATCCGCCGTGTTCGAGATGTTCAAGCTGGCCGTGGATCTGGAAGCCTCGCCGCGCATCAGCATGGACTCGGAACTCATCGGTGAGGTGATGTTCTCCAACAAGCGGGTGGAGAAGATGGACGACCGGCAGCCTGAGTTCCTGGGCGATCTGGCGACCAACCCGCGCGTGCAGCAGATCCGCGGCAAGATCCGCAAGGGCATGGAGAACGGCAAGCCCGTGCCGAAGATGAAGGTTTTCAACATCCGGGACGGCATTTTTGAAGCCCTGCTGCACCGGTTCTCGGTCGATCCGACCATGATCGCCTTTGGCGAGGAGAACCGGGATTGGGGCGGCGCATTCGCCGTCTACCGCGGACTCACGGAGGCCCTGCCCTACCACCGCCTGTTCAATGCGCCGATATCGGAAGCCGCGATCGTGGGCGCGGCGGTGGGCTACGCGCTGGAGGGCGGCCGGGTAGTGGCCGAACTGATGTATGCGGACTTCATGGGGCGCGCCGGCGATGAAATCTTCAATCAGCTTTCAAAATGGCAGGCCATGTCGGCTGGCCAGCTCTACATGCCGGTGGTGCTGCGCATTTCGGTGGGCGCGAAATACGGCGCGCAGCACTCCCAGGACTGGAGCGCGCTCGTTCAGCACATTCCAGGTCTGAAGGTGGCCTATCCCGTCACGCCTTACGACGCCAAGGGCATGATGAACGCCGCGCTCGCGGGCACCGACCCGGTAGTGTTCTTCGAGAGCCAGAAGATCTACGACGTGGGCGAAATGTTCGTGGAGGGCGGCGTGCCGGAGGGCTACTACGAAATCCCGATCGGCGAGCCGTCGGTGAAGCGCACGGGTAAGGATTTGACGATCGTGACCTTCGGCCCGACGCTGTACAAGGCGGTCGAGGTGGCCGATGTCCTGCAATCGCGCTATGGTCTGTCGACCGAGCTGATTGATCTCCGCGCCGCGAACCCGATCAACTACGAGCCGCTGGTGGAGTCCGTGCGCAAGACCGGCAAGGTGCTGCTGGCCTGCGACGCCGTCGAGCGCGGCTCGGTGATGCAGACGGTCGCGTCCGAGCTTACGCAGCTTTGTTTCGATTACCTCGACGCGCCCCCGGTCGTTCTCGGCTCGCGCAACTGGATCACTCCGGCGGCTGAGCTCGAGGGGCTGTTCTTCCCGCAGACCGAGTGGTTCCTGGACGCGATCCACGAAAAGATTCTGCCGCTAAAGGGGCATCAACCCGTTACGAAGCAGACCTTGGGCGAACTCGCGCGCCGCGCGCGCCTCGGCATCTGAGCGCCGGGTTCCGCGAACAGAGCCTGAACTCCGAACCGCCGCGCAAAGACGGAAACGCAATTCCCGGAAGCTCCGCGTGTGCCCTGCCCGTGCGGCCTGTGTTTGCCTTGGTAAATTTTGGAGTTTCAGAGTGGCTTGTAAAGACCATTCCCATTGATCAGGGCGCCGATTCGGCATATACTGATTCGCGGCGCAGTCCTGCAACGCAAGTAAGGGATTCTTAGAGGGCAGTGGGATTACTTGAGGGGCGGCAGTTATCCGTAAGGGAGACCGTCGATGCGGGTTCTGTGTGTACTCACTCTTGCGTTGCTGATTGGGGCGCCCGTCTGGGGTCAGACGCTTGGCGAAATCGTAGGAGAAGTTAAAGACGCGTCCGGAGCGGTTATTCCGGGCGCAAACGTCACAGTTACAAACACAGCGACAAACACCTCGCGTTCGGTCGTCACCAACGAAGCCGGACTATACGCTTTCCCCGCTCTTGTTCCCGGTCCCTACAGGCTGAGGGTAGAGGCCTCCGGATTCAAAACCATCAACCGCGGCGATATCGAGCTCCAGGTCCAGCAGACCGCCCGGCTGGATTTCACGATGGAGGTCGGCCAGGTCACCGAAACGATCGAAGTAGCCGGCAGCGCGCAGATGATGGCTACGGAAAACGCCACCGTCGGCACGGTGATCGAGAACCGCCGGATTGTCGAACTGCCGTTGAACGGCCGCAACTTCCTTCAGCTCGTGTCTCTCTCGCCGAACGTAACTTACGGCTTCGCCACACCGGGCCAGGCGTCCGCCCGCCAGGGCGGTTCGCGAGCCAATCAGAATATCTCCCTCATGGGGATGCGCGGGACCTGGAACCGCTACACGCTGGATGGGGTAGAGAACACAGACGTCAACTTCAACTTATACGTGTTGCTCCCGTCCATCGACGCCTTGCAGGAATTCAAAGTACAGAGCGGTATCTACCCGGCCGAGTTCGGGCGCGCCGCCAGCCAGATTAACGTGTCCACGAAGCCGGGCGGCAACGAATTCCATGGCTCGCTGTTTGAGTTCATGCGCAACAACAAACTGGATGCCCGGCAATACGACTTTGTCGGGACCGCGCCCGCAAAGACGCCTTTCAAGTACAACCAGTACGGATTTACGCTGGGCGGACCGGTCTGGATTCCCAAGGTTTACGACGGCAGGAACAAGCTGTTCTTCATGGCCAACTACGAGGGATTCAGGCAGCGGCAGAAATCGCAGGCTCTGTATACCACTCCTACCGTCGCCATGCGAAACGGGGATTTCTCCTACGCGCTGCCCGGCAATCAGTTGTTCGATCCCGCAACCAAGGTTCGAGTAACGGACCCGGACACCGGCCAGACCTCCTGGACCGCATCCCCGTTTCCCAATAACCAGATCCCTAAGACCCGTTTCGACCCGGTCTCGGTGAAGCTGCTGGAATTCTGGCCGGAACCGAACATTCCGACGACCACCTTGAGCAACAATTATCAGCAGGCCCAGCCGGCGACCACCGACAAGGACCAGTTCACCATCCGCCCGGATTTTTATGAAAGCCCCAACTCCCAGTGGTTCGGCCGGTATAGCTGGACGGACGAAACCACCTGGAATTCGGGCCTGAAGCTGAACGGCACGACGCTTTACACCGTGGCGCGGCAGTACATGATCTCCAACACCCGGGTGATCTCGCCCACCAAAGTAAACGAATTCCGCTTCGGTGTGAACGACTTCGACAACCTGGTCGGCCTCGAGTTGAGCGGCAAGCGGGACGTAGTGGCTGAACTGGGTATCCCCGGGTTGAGCACGCCAGACCCCATCACCTGGGGCATTCCCCGCATCACCAACCTGGTCGGCGTGAGCGGATTCGGCAACGACTCCAGCGGCCCGTTTGCGATCAACGACGCGATCTTTCAGGTGACCGACAACTTCTCCTGGATGAAGGGGCGCCACTCGTTCCGTTTCGGCGGCGAAATCCGGCGCGACCGCTACAACCAGAAGGGAAACGAGTTCGCCCGCGGATCGTTTGAATTCAACGGGCAGTACACAAAGAACCCCTTCACGGGTTCCGGGGGCAACTCAACGGCCGACCTGCTGATGGGCTACATGAACAGGGCGGAAGCGGCGCTGTGGCTCGCCTTCGCGCAGTTCCGCGCCACGAGCGCATACTTGTACTTCGACGATACCTTCCGGGTTACTCCGAAGCTGACCGTCAACATGGGCCTGCGCTATGAGCTCACGCCGCCCTGGTACGACCGCTCGCAGAACATGGTCAGCGTGCATGTCCCGCACATTATCCGGGCCGCCAACGTGCAGGACATGAGCCTGCATCCGGTGCTGGTGCGCACCGGCAAGGGCGATTTCTACGAGGGCAAGGGCTTCATCTACCCGGGCGTTCCCGTTGCTCGCGACGGCAGGCTGGGCGACCGGCTGATCCAGACCGACTACAACAACTTTGCGCCGCGGCTTGGCATCGCCTACAGCCCGACGTCGAAATGGACGTTCCGCACCGGTTTCGGTGTCTTCTACTCCGTGGAGTCCGGCAACTCGCGGTTCGATCTCAACCGCGGATTGGCCGGCCGCGTGGCAAGGGATGCGGACCCGAATATCCCCGACATCGGGTTTCACAACTTCCTCACCGAGGCGACATTCCCCTGGGCGCTGCCTCCTTCTCCGTTTCTGTGGAGCGTGAAGTATAACGTCCGGGATACTTACTCGATGATGTACATGTTCAACATTCAGAGGGAGCTGAGCGGGTCCACGCTGCTGGAAATCGGCTACAACGGCTCGGTGAGCCGCCGGGTGCAGGGCCTTCATGACACCAACGCCCCGATCCCCGGCACCACCGGCTCGCAGACCTCGCGGCGGCCCTTCCCGGAGTTCGGCGTGATTCAGACAGTGCATTCCGAGGGCAGGGCCAGCTACAACGGGCTGGGAGTCAAGCTGACCCGCCGCATGAGCTCGGGCCTGACGTACCTGGTCAGTTATACCTGGTCGAAAGCTCTGGATGACGCCAGCGCCATTCGGGGCACGAACGTGGACATCTTCCCGCAGGACAGCTACTGCCTTTCCTGCGAGTGGGGGTACTCCGCGTTCAACACGCCGCACCGCATGGTGACCTCCATCCTGTACGAATTGCCGTTCGGGCGAGGAAGAGCTTTTGGCGACGTCGGCGGTGTCCTCAATCAGATCATCGGAGGATGGCAGATCGGCTCCATCGTCACCGTGCAATCCGGCCGCCCGCTAAACATGCAGGCCGGTTTCGATATTTCCGGCACCTACAACTACGGCGAGGTGCGCCTGAGCGCCACCGGTGAGAATCCTTACGCCGCCAAACGGACGTCCGAGCAGTGGTTCAACCCGGCCGCTTTCAGACTGCCCGAGCCTGGCGGTTTTGGCGACATTTCCCGCAACCGCCTGATCGGTCCCTCCAGCTTCAATTGGGATTTCTCGACTCTGAAGAACTTTCCGATTCTCGAAGGCCATGACCTTCAGTTCCGCTTCGAGGCGTTCAATTTCCCGAATCACCCTAACTTGGGGAGTCCCAATCTTGTCTGGGGCAGCCGCAACCCGACACCGGGACCGAACTTCGGCAAGATCCGCAGTACCGGCACCATGCGCCAGTTGCAGTTCGCTCTGAAGTACATCTTTTGATCGCGTAACTGATTTTGACTTCACCCGGCAGCGGGCGGCTCGGATATAATTGCTCCGAGCCGCTGCCAGGGCGGACTGAATTTCCTTAGGAGCGAGATGAATGTATAACGAAAAAATGTCCTCATCGCGCCGCGCATTCCTGGGCGCGGCGTTAACGGCGGCCTCTTACGGGCGCGTGCTCGGCGCCAACGAACGCGTGCGGATAGGAATCATCGGATGTGGTCTCATCGGTCTGCGGCACATCGAGGATTTCAAGGCCTTCAGCGACGCTGAGCTGGCCGCGGTCTGCGATGTTTACGAGCCGCGAATCAGTTACGCCCAGCAGAAGTGCGGCAACAATCCGCAGGGCTACAAGGATTTCCGCAAGATGCTCGACGACAAGAGCATCGATGCCGTGGTGGTCGCCACTCCGGACCACTGGCACGCCCTTCAGACCATCATGGCTTGCGCCGCGGGCAAAGACGTCTATGTCGAGAAGCCGATGACGCTGTTCATCCGCGAGGGCCGCTGGATGGTTACTGCCGCGCGGCGGTGGAAGCGCGTTGTGCAGGTGGGCACGCAGGGACGCAGCGGATCACACTATGCCGAGGTTCACGAACTGATCAAATCGAATTACATCGGCAAGATCCACAGCGTGCGAATCGGGTCGTTCCGCAACGTCATGCCAGGTTTCGGTTCGCCGAAAGACGGCACCCCGCCTCCTGAGCTTGATTACGAAATGTGGCTCGGCCCCGCGCCCAGGCGGCCGTACAATCCCAACCGCGCGCTGTACAATTTCCGCTGGTTCTGGGACTACTCGGGCGGCCAGATGACCAATCTCGGCGCGCACGACATCGACCTGGTGCACTTCGTGCTCGGCGTGAAGGGTCCGAAGGCTGTGACGTGCAGCGGCGGGCGGTATGCCCTGGAGGATAACGGCGAAACGCCCGACTGCCAGGACGCCATCCTCGAATATCCCGATTTCAATATCGTCGTTTCGATCCGCGAGGCCAGTGCCGGCCGGCGCCACGGCAGCGGCTGCGAACTGTTCGGTACCAAGGGAAGCATGACCATCAGCCGCGGCGGCTACGAGGTTTTCCCCGACAATAGAATTCCGGCGGAACGCCAGATTCCCGCATGGTCGACTCCGCCGGCACACCCGCAGCCGCCGGCCAATTTCCAAAGCGGGCCCTGGACCGAGGCAAGAAAAGGGCGCGGCGAGACTTCCGAGCCGATGGGAAGGCATAAGCGCAACTTCCTGGATTGCATCAAGTCCCGTGCGCTGCCCATAGCGGATGTCGAGGAAGGGCACCGCGTTTCGGTTGCCTGCCACCTGGCGAATCTGTCCATGCGCCTCGGCCGCAAGCTGCGCTGGGACGTAGAGAAGGAAGAAATTATCGGCGACCGCGAAGCTTCCACCCACCTTGTCCGGCCCTACAGCAAGCCTTGGGACGAGGTCCTGCGGAGCTTCAAATTGTGACACGCAGGGAGTTCATTGCCGCCTCGGCCGCCGCGCCACTGGCCGCGCCGGCCGCAGTGCGGTGCAAGATGGGCTTCGCGCCCGACGCTTTTGCCGTCAGCCGCCCTCCCAGAACCGCGATCGAATTCCTCGACCACGCGTATGCCGTGGGGGGCGGCGGCGTGCAGGCGGAGCTGGCCTCGCTCGATCCCGCCTACGTGAGACAGGTGCGCCGGCGCCTCGAGGAGCTGGGCATGTACCTGGTCGTGCTGGCGGATCCTCCGAAAGAGGAGGACTTGCCGCGCTTTGAGGCCACAGTGCGGGCGGCCCGGGAAGCCGGCGCCGACTGCATCCGGACCGCCTGCCTGATAGGCCGCCGCTACGAGACTTTCGAAACTCTCGATCAGTGGAAAAGTTTCGCCGCGGACTTCCGCGCGAGGCTCGAGCGAGCCGCCCGCGTCGCCGAGAAGCACCGCTTCCCCATCGCCGTCGAGAATCATAAGGACTGGACCATCGACGAGATGGAGCCGATGCTGAAGGAAATCGGCAGCGAGTACCTGGGCGTGTGCCTCGACTTCGGCAACAACATATCGCTGCTCGACGACGCCGACGAGCTCGTCGACCGCCTGGGGCCCTTCGCCATCAATGCTCACATCAAAGATATGGGCGTTGAGGAGTACGAAGAAGGCTTTCTGCTGGCCGAGGTTCCGCTGGGGCAGGGAATCCTGAATCTGAAGCGCACCGTCGGCGTGCTGCAGAAAGCCCGGCCCAACATCAAATTTACTCTCGATGTGTTCACGCGAAACCCGCTCAAAATTCCGTGCCTGACGGACAAGTACTGGGCGACATTCCCGGAGCGCAACGGCCTTTTCCTGGCGCGCGCGCTGTCGATGGTGCGGAAGAACAAACCGGCCAAACCATTTCCGATTCTGGACGGCCTCGATCAGGCCGCCCGCCTGAAACTGGAAACTTACAACGTCGAGCAGAGCCTGGCCTACGCACGCACTGAATTGAAGCTCGTCTAGCTGCGTAACGAGGAAGCCGCCCGTTTCCCCCTCGATTTAAAAAGAATTCTCCCTTTTTTTGCGGCGCTTTACCGGCTTTTTGGTTCGCTTTTTTGTTGTTGACGCATTTCAGTGATTCCGATATTATCTGTTCGTCGCCTTAATTCTGGGCTCTTCATTGTTCTTTTAAGCCGGGAGGGCGCGCCTGCCGTGGCGCGCTTTCGCCCGTGTCCCCGATGCGGAGCACATTCCCTGACAACCGAACAGGAGATGAGCAAAGTGAGGTGTACTCTGCGTTTCGGCTTTGCCTCGCTCGCACTGCTGGGTCTCGCTTTCATGAGTCCAGCGGTGGGGGCCGATGTGAACCTGAGTGTTGACGTGGCTGCCGGGCGTCATCCCATCAGCCCCGATATTTATGGAGTAAACAACTATTCGGTAGACCTGAATCTGTTCGATATAGGCGGTATTACTCCGCAACGCTACGGTGGGAATCACACCAGTCTTTACAACTGGCTGGTGGATTCCGGCAACGACGGCGCAGACAATTACTTCAAAGGCGGCAGCGGCAAGAGCCCGGACCAGGTTGTTCCCGGTGAGACGATCGACAAGATGGTGGAGTTCGATATCAGTAAAGGCGCCAAAAGCATCATCACTGTGCCGCTCACCGGCTGGGTCAACCGCTACAGCCAAATCACCTGCTCCTACCCGGAAAGTCTTTACCCGAATCAGGATGCCTTTGCGGACTGGCTGATCGACTTCCAGTTGAACTCCCGGTGCGGCAACGGAAGATGGCAGGGCAGGAGAATCAACCAGGATCCGGAGGACGTACCCCGGAACCACCTGGCGATCACTCCCGAGTGGATAGCCGCCTGGATGCAGCACTTGAAGGCAAGATTCGGCGACTTCGAAAAGGCAGGGTTGATTTTCCAGATGGACAACGAACCGGAGGGCTGGCCGATCGTCCACCGCGACGTTCATCCGGAAAACCCGGGTTTCGACGAGGTAGTGAACGCGACATTCGCCTATGGCGCGGCCATCAAGGGTGTTGATCGCGGAGCGAAGATTCTTGGGCCGGGCAACTGCTGCAGTTGGGGCATGTACGGCACCATTGGACCCCCCGGAACTCCGGTCGGGAACGAACAGATGGGCAAGCCCGGCGACGACAAGCTGAGCCACGGCGACATGCCCTGGGGCCAGTATTACCTCAGCAGAATGAAGCAGTTTGAAGAGGAGAACGGCTACCGGCTGCTCGACTACCTGGCCTTCACCTTCTACCCGTCGGTGGATAGCGAACACGCTCCTGGCGTGCAGGAAATCGCTCTTTCAAACGCCACTCCCAACGCAGTGACCGCGGCCGCGCGTCTTCGCTCGACCCGCGCGCTTTGGGACCCCACTTACAAGCAGGAGAACTGGCAGGGCGTCTGGTTCCCGGATACGTTCGGCACTGCGATGTTGATCCGCAAGATGAAGGCCTGGGTAAACGAATATTACCCCGGCACCAAGACGGCCATCGTCGAATACAACTGGGGCGGTTTTGGCTCCGGCGTGGGCGGCATCAACGGAGCGCTTGCCCAGGCGGATGTGCTCGGAATCTTCGGCCGCGAGGGGCTGGATCTGGCCACGCTGTGGGGGCCTCCAAGGGCGAACAGGCCGGCCGCGTTTGCCTTCAGAATGTACCTGAACTACGACGGCAACGGCAGCCGCTTTGGAGACACCTCGGTTGAAGCCACGAGCAGCGATCAGGATCTGCTCTCCATCTACGCCGCGGAACGCGGTTCGGATTCCGCTCTCACCATTATGGTGATCAACAAGACCGCTACTACGCTCAACCCTTACGACATAACCAGCACCATTTACATAAAGAATTTCCTGCCGGCGGGAGAGGTTGCCCAGGTGTACCGTTACAGCGCCGAAGACGTGAATGCGATCGTCCGGCAGCCGGATGTTCCCGTGCGAAAGGTCGCCAATCAGCCGGGGATGCCGCAGCACACGGTCACGGTGGACTTTCCCGCGAACTCGATCACTCTGATCGTGATACCGCGCCCGGGCAAGTCCGGCGAGCATCTGCCGGATCAAGGCTTCATCGAGTAGGGAATGGAGGGCGGCCTCGAGTTACGTAACGACGAAGCCGCCCTCTTCCCCGATCTCGACGGTGAAGAGTTCGTCGAAACCCTCCTCGGGTGCGGGCGGCTGGAGCCGCTTGAGGGCCGCGAGAATTCCGCCGACCGGGACGGCGCGCTTTTTCGGGCGCGCGCTGTTACGCCGGATGGCCGCTCCCGCCTCGGTCCGGAAAAAGTATCCCACCACGCGGAAGCCCGCCCGTTTCGCGGCCTCTATGTACACGGCGCGGGCAGCCGCGGTCACGTTCGTGTTATCGATGACGAAAGGTTGCCGCGCCGCCAAACAAGCTTCCAGAAGAATGCGCTCGCGATTGCGCGTCCGCAGCATGTCCAGGCTGAGTCGAACGTGGGTTTCGAAGAAGCGTTCCAGGTAGAACGTCGTCTTGCCTGAGGCCTGAATGCCCGTGAAGATTACTGCTTCCATTTTTAGATCGCAGGGTTTCCCGTCGCTGGCGATAAGATCATGATCGCAGTAAGAATGCCTGGATGGGCCGGCCCGGTGGCCGCCGGTCTTCTGGGGTGCGCTTTGCCGGCTGATGCGTACACGCTGGTAAATGCACGTTTCTCACGGTTTAAAACGGTGTAGAATGAAACCCGGGAAAATGGAGAGGGACTCGCTGGATAGCAAGGGGATCTTATTTGAAAACCATACACGCCCGCAGGAGCAGGCGGTGCGTGAGCAACTTCGCCGCATCCTGCAAAGCTCTGCATTCCGTGGTAGTAAGCGCGGGATATCATTCCTGGAGTACACCGTTGAAAAAGTTCTCGCCGGGGAAGGTGACCGCATAAAAGAACGGACTCTGGCCGTGGAGGTGTTCGGCCGCGATCCGGCGTCGGACCTCTCGGAGGACTCGATTGTCAGAGTCGGCGCGCGGGAGGTGCGGCGGCGGCTGGCGCAGTACTACAGCTCAGAGGAGGCCGAGGGCGATGAGATCGAGATCCTCCTGCCCCCGGGTTCCTACATTCCCGAGTTCCGGCTGCGCCGCTCAGGGAACGGCGTCGGGTTGCCTCGCCCGGGGCGGAGCCCGAACCTGAGGATGATGGCGGTGTCCGGGGTTGTTCTCCTGGCCGGGGCAGTGGGCTTGTGGCTTGCTCTCAGGGATCCCGCCCACGCAGCTTTCAATACGTTCTGGGGTCCGTTTCTGCGCTCCGGAGTGCCTCCCACGATCGCGGTGGCGCATCCCATCGTCTATCACCCATCGCTCCGGGCGGTGCGCCTGGACGAGGAACTGCACCCCCGTGACAGCGTGCTCCAGCGGGCCATAGAAGTGCCGCCGCACCTGCTGAATGGCTCCGACTTCACGCCGGTGTTCAACGACTACGTGGGCTACGGGGACATGGTAGCGGTCGCAGAGTTGTCGAAACACTTTGCGTCACGGGCCAAGCCGCTCCGCCTGCGCATGGCCACCTCCACCGAATTCGCCGACCTGCGCGAGGCCCCTGCGATCCTCATTGGCGCATATTCGAACCGCTGGACGATACAATTCACGCAGAAACTCAGGTTCCACTTCGGCCAGACGCCGGATGGCGGCCCCTCAATTGCCGACTCTCAGCAGCCCTCGCGGGTCTGGTCGCTTAGCGGTACGCCGGCTGACGGCACCGATTATGTGCTGCTGAGCCGGCTGCCCAGTTCGCCGTCAGGCAACATGATCGTAATCGCAGCCGGGCTGAAGCAGTTCGGTACGGAAGCCGCCGGCCGCCTGCTCGCCGATCCCGACGAACTCAATCGCGTCTTGCAGAATTTACCGGAATCCTGGCCGCGAAAGAATATGGAAATCGTGCTCCGCGTGCGAATCATAGGCCATACACCTGGGCGCCCCGAGGTCGTGGCCAGCCATCTCTGGTAAGCTCAGCGTTTCACTACAAACGGAATGTCGATCCTGCCGAATTGGTGCCCCGTTCGCGCGTCAACGAGATCGGCCGAGAGAGTGGCTTGCCCGGCGCCCTCCGGCACTTGCGGAAAGTAAAGGAAGCCCTCCACGCGCCCGCCGCTGTTCAGCACTCCTTCGGGAATTGCCTTGCGCACCATATCCTCGGTGGGCAGCGCCACGGGAGTTTGCGTGTAGTAGGTTGTGTAGTACGGAAAATCCCAGGCATACGGCCCGTACCAGGGACCGAAGCCGGGATACCAGGGCCCGTAGTATGGCGTCAGGCCGTAGCCGTACCAGCCATAGTATGGACGAGTCACTGCAACCGACTCGCCCGGCACGTTGCCGCTGATCTTCCTTGGCTGCAGTGCGGCGGCGGTGAAGCGCAGGCCGCTGGTCAGGGTGAAATCCTTGTAGCGGATCCGTAATGGGCGTCCGCTGTTATTCGTGATCTCGACTTTGATCGGCGCGATTGCGGCATCGAGATTCGCCGGCTCACCCGACCACGCTTTCCCGTCCGCGTCCACTTGGACGCCGGCTGCTTGCGCCACAGCCACTTCCTTCTTGTCCGCGAGAGTTCGTGCTGTGGGGGCGGGTAGTAACCGGGTTTTTGAGGCGCATCCGGCGCCTATCAGAGCCAGCACAAGAGCGATGCCGGCCGCGCCGGGCATGTACTGCATAAATCCCCTCTGAGCGGGTCTAAGCTGCGGAGCCTTCTATTGAGGTTGCGGACGCCTGCTCCGGACCGAATCCCCGCTTCCGTTTGTAAGCATACCCCCATGCGTGGTGATCCAGAACTACCCGCAACTTAGATTTCGCCTCCATCTGCATGATACCGACCGCCGAGAGGCGGATCAAATTGAGTACTGTAAGTAACGTGACCGCGTGAAAACAAATCGGTACGAGGGGCTTTGCGCTGTGTAAATGCTTTTGCAATCTCCGGCGCAAGCTGTATGATTGAGTCACAGGACCGTAAAGCTGCATGAGCGCTCTAAGGAATTTGTGGCGCGAGGATGACGGGCAGGATGTCGTGGAATACACGTTGCTGCTCGCATTTGTTGTCATAACAAGTGCTGCCCTCCTGCTCACAAACCAGGAAGCCATCAACGCCATCTGGGTGACGACGAACAACAACCTGTCCGCTGCCCAGTCGGTGATTCAGTAGCCCTCCCTTCCCGCCCGCTTTGCTTCCGGCGCGGTTGGATTTAGCCGGATCTCTTGCGTTACCATGGCTGATTCAACGACCGCTGTATGGCCGGGATCAGGACCATCGGCATAATTTCCAAACCGAACGCCCCCAGGGCGGCGGAGATCGTTCCGGATCTGCTGGAGTGGCTCCGCGTGCGCGGGTTCGCGGTGCGGTTGGACGAGGTGTCGGCGGGCTACGCGGACGGTCGCAAGGGCCTGCCCCGCCACGAGGTGCCCGAGGGCTGCGACCTCATGATCGTGCTCGGGGGCGACGGCACGCTGCTGTCCGCGGCGCGCGCGCTCGCCGGGCGCCAGATCCCCGTGTTCCCGGTGAACTTGGGCGGGCTCGGCTTCCTCACCGCCATCTCTCCCGGAGAGATCTACCCGGAACTGGAGCGTGTCTTCCGCGGCGAGCTTCGCATCGGCCGCCGCCGCATGCTGCGCGGGCAGCTCATCCGCGCCGGGCGGTGTGTTTCCGAGTACGAGGCGCTGAACGACGTGGTGGTGGCCAAGGGCTCTTTCGCCCGCATCATCGATCTCGACGCTCATGTGGACGGGCATTTCATGTGCGCCTACAAAGCCGACGGCCTGATCGTCTGCACGCCCACCGGTTCGACCGCCTATTCCCTCTCGGCCGGCGGGCCGATCATGTTTCCGCAGGTCGCCGCGCTTTGCATCACGCCTATATCGCCGCACATGCTGACCAACCGGCCGGTCATCGTGCCCGATACAAGCGTGATCACGCTTGAGAACCGCGCTGAGGACGATACCGCTCACCTGACTGTCGACGGGCAGGTCGGCGAACAGCTCAAATCCGGCGACCGCATCGTAGCCAGCCGCTCTCCCCATATTCTTCAGCTCATCCGGCCGCCGAGGGCGCATTTCTTCGACGTGCTCCGCGAAAAGCTGAAGTGGGGAGAGCGATGAAGCGGCTCTCGCTCACCGCCTGGATCTTCATCGGGATGGCGGCGGGCATTGCGCTGGGGGCCGCGGCGCCCTCGCTGGCCGTTAAGCTGTCTCCACTCAGCAACATCTTTCTTCGCCTGATCAAATCGATCATCGCTCCGTTGATCTTCGGGACGCTGGTGTACGGCATTGCGGGCGCGGGCAATCTGAGAGCGATGGGACGCATCGGCCTGAAAGCGATCGTCTATTTCGAGATCGTCACGACGATCGCGCTGTTTCTCGGCCTCGCCGCCGTGAACCTGGTCCGGCCGGGCGAAGGCATGAAACTGGAGCGGACGGCCTCGGAACTGGCTCTGCCGGAGGCCCAACAATCGCTTGCCGCGATGCTGGAGCATGTTTTTCCGGCCAGCATCATCGAGGCCATGGCCCGAGGCGAGGTGCTGCAAATCGTCGTGTTCGCACTTCTGTTCGGAGCGGCGTGCGCCGCCGTGGGCAGCAAGGCTCAGAGAGTGGTGGACTTCTGCGGCTCGCTCTCGGAAGTCATGTTTCAGTACACCCGCTACGTGATGTACCTGGCGCCGTTCGGCGTAGGCGCGGCGATGGCGGTGACGGTGGGCGGCAAGGGCTTTTCGGTGCTGGTGGGGCTGGGAAAACTGGTCCTGACGATGTACGCCGCCCAGATTATCTTCGTGGTGGGCGTGCTCGGGCCGGTGATGATGATCCTGCGCATTCCGGTGCGCCGGTTCGTTCGCGCGGCCCGCGAACCGTTCCTGATCGCCTTCTCCACCGCTTCGAGCGAAGCCGCCCTGCCGCGCGCGCTCGAGAACATGGAGCGGTTCGGCGTCCCCAAGCACATTGTGGCCTTTGTTATCCCGACCGGCTACAGCTTCAATCTAGACGGCAGCACGTTGTATCTTTCGCTTGCCGCGGTGTTCGTGGCGCAAGCCGCGGGCGTAGAGCTTTCCTTAAGCCAGCAATTGCTGATGATGCTGACGCTGATGCTCACCAGCAAGGGAGTGGCCGGGGTGCCCCGGGCGTCGCTGGTGATTTTGGCCGGCACGCTCGCTACGTTCCATTTGCCGCTGGAAGGGGCAGCGGTTCTGCTGGGCATAGACGCCGTCATGGACATGGCGCGCACTTCGGTGAACGTGTTGGGCAACTGCCTGGCCACCGCGGTGGTGGGCAAGTGGGAAGGCCACAGCTTCGACGGAGTCGCAGACGAAACCGCGGCCGTTACGGAATAGCGCCTTCAGGCTCCGGCCGGTTTGGCGATCCCGAGCTTCGCGTACCAGGGCTTGGCGTGCTTGATGGCCTCGTTCACCGCGTTGATGTTCCGCACGCCTTCGGTTTTCAACCACTCCTCGAGCGCCGCAACGCCGCCCTTGGCATAGACCGGGATGCCATCCTTCCACGTGGCGCGGCCGCAAAGCACGCCGGAGAAATCCGAACCGGCCTCGACAGCCATCTTGAGCGACTCCACGAACTGTTCGTTGTCTACTCCGGCGCTCAGGTAGATGAACGGCTTGGTGGCCGCAGCCGCCGCGCGCCGGAAGTGCTCCAGCGCCTCCTTGCGCGAGTATGCCGCCTGTCCTTTGAACACCACGCTGCCCTCGGTGTACTGGGCGTTGATCGGCACCTCGACCTTGAGCACGTCCACCTTGTATTGCGGCTTGGTGAACTCCTGCATGCTGCGGGTCACGATTTCGGGTTTCAGCTTCGCGTACTCCAGCCCCTTTTCGTCGCCGCCCTTGTGATCGTATCCGACAAACTCGAGGAAAAAGGGGATGTCGTAAGCTTCGCACTCGGCGCCGATCCGTTCGACGAATGCATGCTTCACGTCGTTGATGCGCGGATCCTCGAACGGCGTGTAGTAGATGAGCACTTTCACCGCATCGGCGCCCCAGTCCACGATGCGTTTCACGGAGACGTGATCGAGCAGGTCGGGCAGGCGTCCCGGCTGCGTGTTGTCGTAGCCGCTTTTCTCATAGGCGAGCAGCAGTCCGGCGTTTTTGCTGCGTGCCTTGGCGGCTTCGAGTCCGAATTCGGGATCGAGCAGGATGGCGCTGGCGTGCGGCGTAAGGATCTTAGTGACGGCCTTCTTGAACTCGGCCATCATCTGGGCGGTGATCGCCTTCTTCTCCACCCCCTTGGCCTGTGCGAGTCCCTTCTGAAGACTGCCGCGCTGGTCCATTGCAGCCGCGGCGATGATCCCGGCGTCGTTCGCCAGGGCCTTCATTTTGGTCAATTTGCCTTGGGAAAGTGACACGTGAGCCCCCCTTGATCGCGATTGTATCATCGAGGCCTGCGGCGGAGAGGCGATGGGTGACGAACCACGCCACCCATCGCTTGGAAAGAACTAACTAGACGGCCGCAGCTGCGTACCGCTCGGCCATAACGGAAAGCGGAATCGGCTCGTAATCGCCGGCGTGGCCGGCCTGTCCGAAGGCGATCATGCGCTCCATCACGACCTTCTTCATCGCCTCGCGGGCGGGCTTCAGGTAGGCGCGCGGATCGAACTCTTCGGGATGTTCCATGAACACCTTGCGGATGGCGCCGGTGATGGCCAGGCGGTTGTCGGTATCCACGTTGATCTTGCGGACGCCGTTGCGGATGCCGAGCTGGATTTCCTCGATCGGCACGCCCCAGGTCGGCTTCAGTTTTCCGCCGTACTGGTTGACGATGTCCTGGAGTTCCTTCGGGACGCTCGAGGAGCCGTGCATCACCAGGTGGGTGTTCGGGATCCGCTTGTGGATCTCGATCAGGCGGTCCATCCGGAGAGTTTCGCCGGTCGGCTTCTTGGTGAACTTGTAAGCGCCGTGGCTGGTGCCGATGGCGACGGCGAGCGCATCGACGCCCGTCAGCTTCACAAACTCCTCGGCCTGGTCCGGATCGGTGAGGTGCGATAGCCCGTCGAGGCCAGCGCCGTGACCGTCCTCGATGCCACCGAGACAGCCGATCTCGCCTTCCACGGTGACGCCCTTGGCGTGCGCCATCTCAACAACTTCCCGCGTGACTTTCACGTTGTACTCAAAGGTCGACGGCGTCTTGCCGTCGGGCATGAGCGAGCCGTCCATCATGACGCTGGTAAAGCCCATCTCGATGGCGGACTTGCAGGTCTCGACGCTGTTGCCGTGATCCAGGTGCAGAACGACCGGGATCTCCGGATAGATTTCGGTGGCGGCGATCATCAGGTGATACAGGAACCTGTCGTGCGCGTACTTGCGCGCGCCACGGCTGGCTTGAATAATGACCGGCGACTTGGTTTCCCGGGCTGCTTCCATAATGGCCTGGATCTGCTCCAGGTTGTTGACGTTGAACGCGCCAACGCCATACCCGCCCTTGGCTGCCTCGTCGAGGACCTGTCGCATGGGGACTAGCGGCATTGCGTATTTCTCCTTGGTGAAAAATAAAGCGTCGGAAGAGGACCTACGGCCCTAATAGTGCTTGAACTACGAGCGTATCACATGTGTGAACGGCCGTGGGCGGGACTCAGGAGTCCACGATCCGCCCGTCGAACATGTGAACGATGCGGTGCCCGTAGGCGGCCACGTTCGGATCGTGCGTAATCATCAGCACAGTCTGGTTCATCCGCTCGTTCAAGTCGCGGAGCACACTGAGCACCGCCGCCGAATTCTTCGAATCCAGGTTCCCGGTCGGCTCGTCGGCCAGCAGCAGCGCGGGATGGTTCACGATGGCGCGGGCGATCGCCACCCGCTGCTGTTCGCCGCCCGAGAGCGCCCGCGGCTTGTGATGCAACCGGTGGCTGATTCCGAGCAGCTCCAGCACTTCGCGGAACTTCTCGTCGTGCGCCATGTCTTTGCCCGCGATGTGTCTTGCGATCGCGATATTGTCGGCCGCGCTCAGGGTCGGCAGCAGGTTGTATTTCTGGAAGACGAAGCCGACCATGCGCCGCCGCAGCGCGGTGCGCTCGGCGTCGCTCATGCGCGAAAGGTCCTGGCCGTCGATCAGCACTTCTCCCGCGGTCGGCGGCGTCAGCCCGCCCAAAATATGAAACAGCGTGGATTTTCCCGATCCCGAAGGCCCCACCACGCACACGAATTCGCCGCGCTGGACCGTAAGGTTCACCCCTCGCAGCGCCTCTACATCCACGTCGCCGGCACGGTAGACCTTCCGCAGATTGCGGACTTCGACGATGGGCTTACTCATAGGCGAGCGCCTCGATGGCGTCCTGCCGCGCCGCCCGCCATCCCGGGTATGCCGTTCCCAGCAACGCGCCGGCGAGCGCGATAGCCGTTGCAATGGGCCACCAGCCCGGCACGATGAGCTGCGAGAGCGAGGCCGGCACGAACGTCATCACCAGCCACCGCGTCCCGTAGGAAAACACGATCCCCAGCAGGGATCCCAGTATGGCCAGTAAAACGGTTTCGCGGAACAGAATACTCAGCACGAACCCGGGTGTGGCCCCCAAGGCTTTCAAAACGCCGATCTCGCGCGTGCGTTCCAGCACCGAGGTGTACATCGAAAGGAACACCACGAGAAAACCGACCACGACGGAGAGCCCGATAATTACATAGATGAAAGCCCTTAACCCGGGAACGTTATCCACCGAGAGCAACGAGAGCAATTCCGGCATCGAGTAGATCTGAAAGCCTTCGAGCTTGGACTTGAGGTCCTTGATCACGGCATCCGTGTTCGCGGGGTCGTCCACTGTCACGTAAATCTGGCTGATGCGGTCCGTATTGCTCGTGGCTTGCTGAAGAACCTTCAAGGGAACGACCAGCCGCGCAAGCCGTCCTTCCTCTATGATGCCTGAAATGCGCCATTCCCTGTTCAGCAGGTTCACTTTCGAGTTGGGCCGCAGGTTATTCTGCCGGGCGTAATAGCGGTCCACGAGGATCTCGTCGGGTTCCATGGGAGGCCGCCCTTCGATGTAGCGGAAACCGCCGCTCATGCGGTTGAACCCATCCAGGTCGATGCCGGTGATCGTTGTCAGGCCGCTCACCGGGTGGTTCATCGATCCGACGGCCATCTTCACGTGGGGCTGGCGCTGCACCCAGGCAACGTACTTTTCCGACAGCGGCGCCGAAGTCAGGCTGAGCACCGAGCTGCCCGGCGGCCGGATTATAATGTCCGCGCCCACCCCCTTGGCGCGCTGCTGCGAGTCGGCCAGCATGCCATAGCTCAGCCCGACGATGGTGAGCATCAGCGTGACCTCGATGCCCACCGCCAGAATACTGAGCGCCGTCCGCACCGGCCGGAATTTCAGGTTTTCAATGACGAGTTTGTTGACCAATTCCCTATCTTATTCGAATGTAGCTGCCCTATGTGGCGGGGCGAAAACACCGGCCGGGGTGGCCTTTTCTTGGCCGTTTTGGGGGCGTACCATGCTCGCATGAGGCGAAGGACATTTCTGGGCGGCGCGGCCGCTCTTCTCGCGCAACCTCCGGAAAAGATTATCGACACCCACACGCACTTCTACGATCCGGCTCGCCCGCAAGGAGTTCCGTGGCCGCCGAAAGACGACGCGGTGCTGTACAGAACCACTCTGCCCCCGCGGTATGTGGCCATGGCCGCTCCGCTCGGCATCGTGGGCACGGTGGTGGTCGAGGCCAGCGCCTGGGTCGAGGACAACTACTGGATTCTCGATCTGGCGGAGGAGAACCCCATCATCGTGGGCCTGGTCGGCAACCTGCCGGCCGGCAGGGCCGAATTCCGGGAACACTTCGAGCGGCTCAGAAAAAGGCGGCTGTTCCTGGGTATACGGCTGAACGCGCAGGCGGTTGCCCGCGGCCTGGCGGAGCCGGCGGTGTTTTCGGATATCGAGCGCCTCGCGGGGGCAAACCTCGAACTGGACGTGGTCGGCGGCCCCGCGATGCTCGCCGATGTCGTACGGCTGGCGGACCGCCTCCCCGGCCTGCGCATAGTCATCGATCATTTGCCGTTCGACTGGCCCGCCGATCCGGCCGCGCGCGATGCCGCCCGCGCCGCTCTGCGGGAGCTTGGGAAGCGCCCGCAAGTGTACGCCAAGGTTTCCAACGTACTCCGCCGCAAGGCCCCCACCAGCGCCGGTTTCTACCGCGCGGCGCTCGATGACGTCTGGGACGCCTTTGGCCAGGATCGCGTGATCTACGGCAGCAACTGGCCCGTCAGTGACCTGGTGGCCCCCTATGAGGCGGTGCTCAACGTGGTCCGCGAGTATTTCGCCGGGAAGGGCAGGGAAGCCTCCGAGAAATACTTCTTCGCGAACTCAAAAGCGGCGTACCGGTGGGTAGAGCGATGACCGCATAGCGCGGGGTTGGGGCAGGCTTCCCCAGCGCATACTGGGAGTCGGGGGGCCGGTGCCGGGCAAATGGGATGCGATCGTAGTCGGGTCGGGGCCGAACGGGCTTGCGGCGGCCATCGTGCTCGCGCAGGCGGGGCTGTCCGTGGTGGTGTTCGAGGGCGAGGAGTCTATCGGCGGCGGGACGCGCTCGGCTGCCCTCACGCTGCCCGGCTTCGTCCACGACGTCTGCTCCGCCATCCATCCGCTGGCAGCCGCGTCGCCGTTTTTCCGCACGCTGCCGCTGGAGCGTTACGGACTGGAGTGGATCGAATCCCCCGCCGCCCTAGCCCATCCGTTCGATGACGGAACGGCCGCAGTCCTCGAGCGCTCGCTGGAACGCACTGCCGAAAAGCTGGGTGAGGACGGAGAGTCCTACATCACTCTTATGCGGCCGCTGGTGGAGGACTGGGAGAGACTGCAAGCCTCGGTTCTCGGATCGCTTCGACTCCCCCGGCGCCCGCTGGCCCTGGCGCGCTTCGGGTTGCAAGCGCTTCGTTCGGCTTCCGGGCTGGCCGCCGGCCTCTTCCGCAGAGAGCGGGCCCGGGCGCTGCTGGCCGGCCTGGCGGCGCACAGCATGCTGCCGCTCGCAAAGCCGCTCACGGCGGGATTCGGACTGGGACTCGGCCTTCTCGCGCACGTGGTGGGCTGGCCCCTGGCGCGCGGCGGATCCCAGAAAATCGCGGATGCGCTGGCCGCGCATCTTCGTTCGCTGGGAGGCGAGATCGTGACCGGAACTCAGGTGCGCTCGATCGACGAGTTGCCGCCGGCGCGCGCGATCCTGTGCGATCTCTCGCCGCGCCCGTTGCTGCGCATCGCAGGCCATAGATTCCCGGCGTGGTATCGAAAAAAGCTGCTTTGCTACCGTTACGGTCCGGGGGGGTACAAAGTGGACTGGGCGCTGGACGGCCCGATCCCGTGGCGGGCCGAAGAGTGCCTGCGCGCCGCCACGGTGCATCTCGGCGGCACGCTGGAGGAGATCGCCCTCTCCGAGCGCGAGGTGTGGGCGGGGAGCCCTCCCAAACGGCCATTCGTGCTGCTTGCTCAGCAAAGCCTGTTCGACTCCACGCGCGCTCCCGGCGGGGCGCAGACCGCCTGGGCCTACTGCCACGTGCCGAACGGCTCCCGCGCGGACATGCTGGAACGAATCGAAAACCAGATCGAGCGGTTTGCCCCGGGGTTTCGCCGCCGCGTTCTGGCCCGAAGCGTCATGACTCCGGCGGAAATCGAGCGGCGCAACGCAAATTTCGCCGGCGGCGACATCGCCGGCGGTGCGGCAACCGTGCGGCAGTTTTTCCTGCGCCCTACCCGAATGCTGTACTCAACGCCGGTGAAGGGCCTGTACCTGTGCTCCGCATCGACGCCGCCCGGCGTGGGCGTGCACGGCATGTGCGGATACTTCGCAGCGCGCAGAGTCCTGGCGGCCATCTGACGTGACGGCGTTCACGCTATGATCTGAAGGCGTATGCCGTGTCCTTATCCGGTATTGACTGCTGAAGAAGCGGCGGCGATGATCACTCCCGGGCAGACGGTGGGCTTCGGCGGCTTCACCGTGTCGGGTTTTCCAAAAGCAATCTCGGTGGCGCTGGGGGAGCGCGCGGCGCAAAGCGATTTCCGGATCCGGGGCTTCTGCGTGACCAGCGGCCCCACCGTGGAAACCGCGCTGGCCGGAGTGTTGAGTTTCCGGTGCCCCTACCAGGCGAATGCGCGGACGCGGGCGCTGATCAATTCGGGCGAAGTGGAATTCCTGGATGTTCACCTTTCCCACCTCACCCAGGCGCTGCGCTACGGCTTTCTGGGGCCGATGCACTGGGCGATTGTCGAGGCGGCTGATATCACGCCCGATGGCGGCATCGTCTTGACTTCGGGCGTGGGGGCGGCGCCCACCTTTTGCGCGGTTGCGGAGCGCATTCTGATCGAATTGAACCGCTGCCAGCCGGCCGCGCTGCACGGCATGCATGACATTTACTCACCGGCGGATCCCCCGCACCGGCGCGAAATCCCGATTTACCGGCCATCGGACCGGATCGGCGAAACCCTGCTTCGGGTCGATCCGGCGAAGATCGCCGGAGTCGTGGAGTCCGAACGGGAGGACGATGGCGTGGTGTTCGATCCGCCCTCGGACATCACCCGGCGCATCGGCTGGAACGTGGCCGAATTTCTGGCGCGTGAACTCCGCGCCGGGCGCATTCCCCCCGGGTTCCTGCCGGTGCAGTCGGGGGTCGGCGACGTGGCGAACAGCGTGCTCGAAGCGATCGGCGATCATCCCGAGATCCCGGCCTTTGAGATGTACACGGAGGTGGTCCAGGACGCTGTCGTCCGCCTGATGATGGCCGGGCGCGTCCGGTTTGCAAGCTGCTGCTCGCTGACCGTCAGCAGCGAGATGCGGCGGGAGGTGTACGGCAACCTGGACTGGTTCCGTTCCAGGATGGTGTTGCGGCCGCAGGAGATCACCAATCACCCGGAGGTCGTGCGGCGGCTCGGCATCATTTCCCTGAACACGGCGCTCGAAGTGGATATCTTCGGCAACGTGAACAGCACGCACGTCTTGGGCAGCCACATGATGAACGGCATCGGTGGCTCAGGCGATTTCACGCGAAATGCCTACCTTTCGATCTTCACCTGCCCGTCGACGGCGAAAGGGGGCCGGATCAGTTGCATAGTCCCGATGACGACCCACACGGACCACAGCGAGCACTCGGTGCAGGTGATCGCAACGGAGTGGGGCGTGGCAGACCTGCGCGGGCAGCCGCCGCGAAAACGAGCCTCGCTCATCATCGAAAACTGCGCGCACCCCGACTACCGGGATGCGCTGCGCGCCTACCTGCGATTTGCCGCGGACGGGCACACACCTCACACGCTGGATGAGGCGTTCAGTTTCCACCAGCGCTACATTCGTACCGGAGATATGCGGCTGGGGCGGGCTGCGGTCCAGAAATGAGAGGACGCAGCTCGGTTCAGAGCCCGGTTGCGGCTGGGGGTTCCACGGCCGGGTCGGATTCGCAGCCGTAGCCGAGGCTCTCCGAAATGGCGGCGGCCGTTCGCTTCAATTCCGCGGCGAGCGCGGGGATGTTTTCCGGCGTGACCTGGCTCGTCGTGCCCATCACGCTGATGGCGGCTACGACCCTGCCTTCGGAGTTGAGCACCGGAGCGCCCAGGCAGCGGCTGCCGATATCGGCTTCCTCGTCGTCGATCGAGTAGCCGTTCTTGCGGGTGCGGGCGAGCTCCTCGAACAGCTTGCGGGGGGAGACGATGGTGTTCTCGTTCAACCTCGGGAAGGCGTGATCGCGAACGATGCGGTTCAGGTCTTCCTCGGGCAGCCAGGCGATGAGGGCTTTTCCCAGCGCGGAGCAGTTCACTTCCAGGCTCTTGCCTAGCCAGGTGGATACCCGGAAGACTCCGGTGGGAACCATCTGCTCGATGAGCACCGCCTGGTCGTGCGCGAGGATGGCCATGTGCGCCGTGAGCCCGGTGCGCCTCACCAGATTGCGTAGGTAGGGTTTGGCCACCTCCCGCAATCCGACGCCTCCCAGCGCCAGGTTCATGAGGGAGAAGACCTTGGCCCCGAAATGATACCGGCCCCGGGCGGTTCCGCGCTGGATATAACCGCAGCGCTCGAGCGTGACGAGCAGGCAGTGCATCGAGCTGCGGGGCAGCTTGAGCTTTTGGGTAAGCTCGGTGAGGCTGAGGCCGCTTCGCGACTGGGCGATCTCTTCCAGCACGGCCATGGCCCGCTGGACGGCCGGCAAGGAAGGCGTCTTGAGGTTCTTCAAGGCCAAGGCTCATTTTACACAATAAATCCAACCTATTGGAGCCTCGGCTCGAAACTCCCTTTTCCGGATTGAACCTGGCTCCCGCCTACCGTATGATGCGAATGCGCGAAGTGTGTGTCCCCGGACGGGACAAAAGCGTATCTAACCGGAAAAAGGACACCTCGAGGGAATGAGATGGGCGGCAGGCCGTTCGCCTGGCCATATCTCGTTTTCCTGGCGTAGTTGGATACCATTCAAGTTAGAGGTTTTGGAGCAGGAGGCGCCATGCAGAGGCGGCAGTTCCTGGGGGCCGTGCTCGGCTTCCCGATGATCGTTCCCGCGCGCGCTCTCGGGCGGGCGGGCGCGGTCGCGCCCAGCGACAAGATTGTGATGGGTATGATCGGCGTGGGCGGCATGGGCTCAGGCCACGTTCGCGGATTTCTCCAGCAGCCGGATGTTCGCGTGGTGGCAATTTGCGATGTGCGGAAGGAGGCGCGAGACAAGGCCCGGGACATGGTGGATGCCCGCTACGGCGACAAGGGCTGCGCGACGTACAACGACTTCCGCGAGCTGCTGGCGCGCACCGACATCGACGCGGTGATGATCGCAACGCCGGAGCACTGGCACGCGCTGATCGGCATCGAGGCCGCGCGCCGCGGCAAGCACATGTACTACGAGAAGCCGATCGGCGTGAGCGTGGCCGAAGCCAAGGCCATACGCGAGGCGGTGAAGCGCTACGGAGTGGTGTTCCAGTTGGGCACCCAGCAGCGCTCGGACAGGGCCTACCGGCATACGTGTGAGCTGATCCTGAACGGGCGAATCGGCGAGCTGAAGACCGTCATGATTGGTTCGGCGGGAGGGAACCGGGGCCCCAGGATTCCCGAGGAGCCGGCACAAAAACCGCCGGAGGGCTTCGACTACGACATGTGGCTCGGCCCGGCGCCATGGGTGGATTACACTCCCGAGCGCGTGTCGCGCACCTGGATGATGATCCACGACTACGGTCTCGGGTGCCTGAGCGGCGCCTGGGGGATTCACGACGTCGATATCGCCCAGTGGGTCGCCGGATGCGACGATACAACGCCTATCGAAACGGAAGCCACGGGGCTTTTCTATGACGATATCCGCGACGTCGCGTATTCCTGGACGGCCGAGCACAGGTACGCCAACGGCGTCCGGGTGATTCACATGGACCTGGAGACGGCGAAGAAGAGAGCCCAGCAGTTCCATTTCGGCGGGATGGCCAGCGTGATGTTCGGCACGGAGGGCTGGATCTATGTCAGCCGCCAGGGCATGCGCACGCACCCCGAGCGGCTGATGCACGAGATCATCAAGCCCCACGAGAAGAAAGTCATCAAGAGCGACAACCACCGCAGGAATTTCCTTGACGCCATCCGCACGCGGCAGCAGCCGATCTCGAACATCGATGCCGCGGCGCATGGGGAAATGGTGTGCCAGCAGGCCGATATCGCCATGAGGCTCGGGCGCAAGCTGCGGTGGGATCCGGTGAAGGAAGAATTTGTCGATGACCCCGAGGCGAACCGTATGCTGGCGCGCTCGATGCGGAGTCCGTGGCGGTTGTGAGAACGTGCGGCCCGTCACCGGAGCGAGCATCACAGGGGCATGAAGGGAGGGAGTGTGCCATGAAAATCAGCCGAAGGGAGTTTTTGGCGTTTCCGGCGTTGATCCCGGCCACGGCCCTCGGCAAGAACGGCGCCGTAGCGCCGAGTGAACGCGTTGTCACCGCCTGCATCGGCACGGGATGGCAGGGCGGCAACAACGTCAACAGCATTCTCGAGGAGCCGGGCGCGCAACTCGTGGCCGTTTGCGACATCGACGCCAATCATCTGAAACAGGCGCTCGAAACGGTGAACGCCAAATACGGCAACAAGGACTGCGTCGCTTACCGCAATTACGAGGAAGTGCTCGAGCGCAAGGACATCGACGCGGTGGTGCTCTCCGTGCCGGACCACTGGCACGGCATCCTTTCGGTGGCCGCCGCGCGGGCGGGTAAGGACATCTACGGAGAAAAGCCGCTGGCGCACAACTTCGCCGAGGGCGTGGCGATTCGCGATGCCGTGGCGCGCTACGGGCGCGTCTGGCAGACGGGGAGCTGGCAGCGGTCGGTGAGCCAGTTCCGGTTCGCCTGCGAACTGGTGCTGAACGGGCGCATCGGCAAGGTGAGCAAGGTGGAAGTAGCGCTTCCCGGCGGCTTGCTGGATTGGGACAAGACGGCGCACCTGGACAAGCCGTCTCCGCCTCCGCCGGAACTCGATTGGGACCGTTGGCTCGGTCCTGCCCCGTGGGCGCCCTATTGTCCGGCGCGAGTGCACAAGACCTGGCGCTGGAACCTCGACTACGGCGGCGGGTTGTTGATGGACTGGATCGGTCATCACATCGATATCGCGCACTGGGGCCTCGGGCTGGACAATTCCGGACCGGTGGAAGTCGAGGGGACCGGCGAGTTCGAAAAGGTAAACAGCGTGTGGAATGCGCCGGCGAAATTCCGCGTTTTTGCGAAATACCCCTCCGGCGTGACGATGCAAGTCTCAGGCGGCTACCCGGATTTCAATTTCAAGCTCGGAACGAAATGGATCGGCGATGAGGGGTGGATCTGGGTGGACCGGGCCGGCATCGATGCCCATCCGAAGAGCCTGCTGACGGCCAAACTGCGTCCCAGCGAGATTCATTTGGAACGGTCTCCGGGCCACCACCGGCAATTTCTGGAATGCGTGAAGACGAGGCGCCGGACGTTGACGCCGGCCGATGTCGCGCTGAGATCCGCGACTCCCGGATACCTGGGGCTCATCTCCATTCTGCTGGGCCGCAAAATCAGGTGGGATCCCGTGAACGAGAAAATCATCGGCGATCCCGAAGCGGAGCGCATGCTATCGCGGCCGATGCGCAGCCCGTGGCGCATTTGATCCAGAGGAAGGTCACATGAGAACGGCAGTATTTATTGTTTGGTTATTGACTGCAGCCCTGGTGGTTCCGTCCGCCGGGCAGGAAGCGGGCGGCCCGCCGTCCATGAGTTTCGATGAGGCGCTGGCCAAACTTGCAACCTATGAAGTGGGTCACGACCGCGCCGCTCTGATAAGCCTCCAAGCCATCGTCTATAGGGAATCGGCGTCTCCTGAAAAGAGAAAGACGATGGAGACCGCCTTCATCAAGTTCCTGGAATCCAACGCCACGCGGGCGGGCAAAGACCAGGTCTGCCGTCACCTGATGCTCATCGGTTCCACCGCCTCGGTCCCGGTGTTGACGAAGATGCTGGGCTCGGAAGAGACGGCCGACATGGCGCGGTATGCGCTGGAGCGGATTCCCGGCGCGGCTGTGGACAAAGCGCTGAGATCGATGCTGCCGAAAACCAAAGGCAGGGTGCAGGTCGGGATCATTAACACGCTGGGGCAGCGCAAGGACAACCTGGCGGTTCCGGCTCTGAGAACGCTGGTAACCGGCTCCGATGCTGCCGTTGCCGCGGCTGCCGCCGCAGCTCTGGGCGATATTGGCACGCCCCAGGCGGCGAAGGCCCTGGCCGACGTCCGGTTGAAGACCTCGGGCGCCGTGCGTGCGGAGGCCGATGACGCGTACCTGCGCGCGGCGGACGCCCTGGTGGCGCGCGGAGACAAGAAGGGCGCATTCGCGATCTACAAGCAACTGAGCGCGCCCGGAGAGCCGGAGATGATTCGCATCGGTGCGCTGCGCGGGCTGGCTGTGTCGGGCGGCAAAGATGCCGTGCCGCTGCTGGCCGAAGCGCTGAAGGCGGCCGAGCCCGCAGTGCAGGCGCAGGCGATTCGCCAGCTCGCCACGATTCAGGGCCCTGAAGTGACGAAACTGCTCAGCGAGCGCATGAGCAGCGCGGACGCGCTGGCGAGAGTGCGCATTCTTGCGGCCTTGTCGGACCGCGGCGATGCCGCGGCGCAGCCGGTGTTCGTGAACGCGCTCAAGGACAGCACGCTGGAAGTCCGTCTGGCCGCGCTCGAGGGCATGGGGCGGCTCGGCGGCCGGCCGGCTGTAAGAATCCTGGCGGAAACGGCCGCGACGGCAACTGAAGCCGCGGAGCAGAACGCCGCCCGCGAAGCGCTCAACCGCCTCACTGGCGAGGGCGTGGATGAAGCCGTGGTCGCCGGCATTCCGGAAGGCGACGCCAAGGTGAGAGTGGAACTGATGCGGGCGGCGGCGGCGCGTGGGACTTCGGCCGCGACTCCGGCGCTCCTTCAGGCCGCCCGGGATCCCGACCGCACCGTCCGCCGGGAGGCGCTGCGGGCGCTGCGCGACACCGCCGCGCCGTCCGACGCCGAGGCGATCATCGCGGTGCTCAGAACCGCGCAAAGTGCGGACCGCCGTGAGGCCGAGCGGGCGCTTTCCGCAGTCTTAGCCCGCTCCGAGTCGGCGCCGGTGGCCCCGGTGATCTCGGCCTACCAGAGTGAAACAAACACTGCCGTCCGTGCATCACTGCTTCAGGTAATGGCGCAGATGGGCAGGGAGGAGTCGCTCCCGGTGCTCCGCAGCGCGCTCAAGGACAGCAGCGACGAGATCCGCCGGGCGGGCATCTTGGCCCTGAGCGAGTGGCCGACCCCGGCGCCGATGCCGGACCTGCTCGCGATTGCAAAGGGAGATTCCAACCCGGCATTCCAGATCCTGGCGCTGCGCGGGTACATCCGGCTCGTCGGGCTGCCGGCCGCCGGCCGCTCCGCAAGCGCGACGGCGGCTCTGCTCGAGGAAGCAATGTCGCTGGCGAAACAGCCGGACGAGAAGAAGGCTGTACTGGCGCTGCTTCCCAAGTTCCCTTGTCCCGAATCGCTGAAAATCGCCGAGGCGGCGATGAAGGACGCGTCCGTGGCGAACGAAGCCAAGCTGGCCGCCGACAGGGTGCGGCGGTCGCTCGCTCAGCGCTAGTAACGGAATAATAGTCATTTGGGCTGCGCTGCCAGCTTCCCTTACATAGGGGGAGGCAAGGCCCGGCCCGAGGAGCACAATCGGTATGCAGTTGATCCGCAGTGGAATTTTCGCGGCCGCCGCGCTGGCGCTTTGCCTGGCCGCGGCGCCGGTTGAGGCGCAGACCGGCGGCCTGGAACCCATCCCGCTGGTGCTGCCCAAGCCGATGTTCGAGGGCACACCGGAGAACATTAAGGTCCCGAATCTGGAAAAGCCGCTGGGCAAACCGCGGCCTCCGTTCCTGGCGCCGGCCGGCACGGTGAACGTGGCGCTGAACAAGCCTGTAACGTGCAGCGGCCCCGACCCGACCGTCGGCGACCTCGAGATGATAACGGACGGCGATAAAGAGGGCGGCGACGGCAGTTACGTCGAACTCGCCCCCGGCCTTCAGAGGGTGACGATCGATCTCGAAGCCAAACACACGATTTACGCCGTGGTGATCTGGCACTTCCACAAGCAGGCGCGTGTGTACAACGACGTCATCGTTCAGGTGGCCGACGATCCCGATTTCATCACCAACGTCCGCACGATCTTCAACAACGATCACGACAACAGCGCCGGAATGGGCATTGGCAAGGACCTCAACTACATTGAAACAGCCGAGGGCAAGCTGATCGACGCCAAGGGAGTCGAGGCGCGGTACGTCCGGCTGATCAGCAACGGCAACAACGTGAACGCCCTCAATCACTACGTCGAAGTCGAGGTCTACGGCAAGCCGGTGCAATGAAATACGCATGGGCGGCCGCGCTTCTCGGGATACTGAGCGTGGCCGCCGCCCTGCGGCTCCCCCACCTGGCGGACCGCCCGATGCACGCCGACGAAGCGGTGCTCGCCGATAAGTTCGGCACGCTGCTGGAAACCGGCGTTTACGACTACGATCCCCGCGACTATCACGGCCCGGTTCTGCTTTACGCGACGCTGGTTCCCTCCTGGCTGCGGGGCATCCGTACATACGTGGATCTCGATGAGCAGGCGCTGCGCATCGTGCCGGTCTTCTTCGGACTGCTGCTCGTGGCGATGCCGCTGCTTCTGGCGTGGGGGGTGGGGCGCGCGGAGGCGCTGGCGGCGGCGGGGCTGACGGCCGTCTCGCCGGCGATCGTTTACTATAGCCGCTATTACATCCCGGAGATGCTGCTGGTCTGCTTTCTCCTGGGTGTGATCGCGTTTGGATATCTGTACGCCCGCACCGGGCGGGCGCGCTGGGCCATCCTTGCCGGCAGTTGTCTGGGGCTGGCGTTCGCCGCGAAAGAGACCGCGGCGCTGGCCGTGCTCGCAATGGCCGCCGCGCTGGCGCTTACGACCCGCAAGCTCGGCGACTATCGCGTGCTGGCGCTCGGTGTAGGCGCGGCCCTGGTGGTTTTCGTCCTGGCGATCACGTCGTTTTTCAGGGAGCCCGGCGCCGCCGTGGAATACATCCGGTCTTTTGCCGGCTACCTGGGCCGCGGATTCGGTCGCGGCCCGCACGTTCACCCGTGGCACTACTACGCCGGGCTGATGCTGCGCTCCGAGGCGCTTGTGGTAGTCCTGGCCGCAGTGGGAGCGGCTGTGGCGTTGAAGCGCCGGGACGCCCGGCTGTTGCGGTTTCTGCTCTGGTATACGGCGGTCTTACTTGTTCTGTACTCGGTGATTCCTTACAAGACGCCGTGGTGCGTTCTCAGCCCGCTGAGCGGAATGCTGCTGCTTGCGGGCGCGGGTATGGTTGCGCTCTTCCGTTGGCGCAAGGTTGTGTTCGCCGTGGTGGCCGCCGCCGGCATATTGCAAATGTATGCCGTTGGAAGCAGTCCCTACGTGTACTCGCAGACCAGCAGGGACGTATACGAGATCCGCTCCCGCCTGGAAGCGCTTGCCGCGGCGCACCCGGAAGGGCGCGCCATGCCGGTGGCGGTTTTCAGCAGCGAGAACCTCTGGCCTTTGCCGTGGTATTTGCGGTCGTTCACCTCGATCCAGTGGTGGACCGGCGTGCCGCGGCAGAAACCGGATGCGCCCGTGCTGCTGGTTTCGCCCGCGATGGAGCCCGCGTTGCAGCGCGCCCTCTATGAAACCCCTCCCCCAGGCGAGCGCGAGCTTTACATGAGTATTTTCGACCGCTACATCGAGCTCCGCCCGCAGGTGGAGCTCCGCGGCTACGCAGCCAAGAGCCTGTGGGACAGGGCCGGGCTCTAAACAAGCTGGCGGCTTAGAAGTGGAATCCGCCGCCGCAGATCAGTACCTCACCGGTCACGTAATCGGAAAGCGGGGAACAGAAGAACAGGACGGCGCCGGCCGCCTCCTCGGGCGTTCCGAGCCTGCCGAGGGGGCAAGCCGTCTTCATCATTTCCAGCATCTTCTCCTGCACGCCGATGCGGATTTTGCGCCCCTTCATCTCGATCGCCGACGTTTCCGTCCACGGCTGAACCATGCGGGTTTCGATAAGCCCGAAGCCCACGCAGTTCACGTTGATGTTATAGCGCCCCCACTCCTTGGCCAGCGTCTTGGTCAATCCGATTACTCCGGCTTTACCCGACGAGTATCCCACCTGGCCTGGATTGCCGTCCGTGCCCGCTATCGAAGTGATGTTGACTACCTTGCGCATCACCCTGCGGCCTTCCGCGATCTCCTTTTTGGCCGCCTCGCGGAGGAAAGCGGAAGCCGCCCGCAGGATGCGGAACGGCGCCACGAGGTGGATGTCCAGCATCGCCTGGAACTGCTCGTCGGTTGTCTTCTGGATCACGGAGTCCCAACTGTAGCCTGCGTTGTTGACGACGATATCCAGGCCGCCGAAGCGATCCAGCGTCGTCTTCACCAGCTTGTCGGGGAACTCCGGAGCGGTCAAATCGCCGGTCAGGTGCTCGGCCGTGCCGCCCGCCTGCCGGATGCGCGACTCCGTTTCGCACGCCGCATCCTCGTCAATGTCGTTTACGAGAACGGACGCTCCGGTTGCCGACAGCTTCTCCGCGATTGCCCTTCCAATGCCGCGCCCCGAACCAGTAACGATCGCAACTTTGCCTTCCAAACTGAACGGTGGTTTCATGTGCGCGCAAAATGGCCCGGGGGTGCGCACTCCACCGCGTCAGCTTCCTGCCGGCAGAGCGCGCATGTCCCGGGGCCGCGTGCGCCGGACCTATGCCTGCCCTGCCACGGCCCGGCGCGGTTCTAACTCCGCCCTCAACCGGCGCTGTATATAGGCGTGGTAGTCGAACCGGTGTTCGCAATATTGCCGGAGAATCTCATCCTCATCTCCGGTTTCCGGCTCCACGCTGCGCTTGATTGTCTCCTCTGCCATGCCATCCCCCTTTCCCCGGTGTGTGATTTTGAAACCTGAACCGGAGCCGCCTCTCTCACTCGCTATCCTCTTCGATCAGGGTTTGGATGTAGATCAGCGTTTCCAAACCAGGATCGTGGCTGGGGTCGTGCGCCTCCAGCCTTGATAGCGGCAGGTAGCGGAACCTCTGGATGACCATCCCCTCGGCATCCTGCTCAAGATTTGGGTATTCTTTGAGTCCGGTTGCTGCTCCAGCCATCACTTCAGCTCCTCTTCAGTGAAGTATAACTCAGGATAAAATTTTGTTAATTGACTTAATATATTAAAAGTTGTGTGAAAAAATCCGGCGTCTGATGGGTTGCGGCAGGCGAAATGCGATCTGTTGATTTTTCCCCGTCAACTTACTCATAACTCAGAGCGGCGACGGCGTCCTGCCGTGCGGCGGCGATCCCCGGGTAGAGGGCCCCGAGCAGCACGCCGCCCAGGGTGATGAGGGCCACGATGGGCCACCACTCGACGGCGATCGCCATCGTCAGCGAAGCGGGCACGAGGATGTGAATCAGCCAGCGCGCGCCGAAACTCAAGGCGATGCCCACGATCACGCCCGCCACTCCCAGCACCAGCGCTTCCGCCACGACCACGCCCGCGATGTACCACTGCGACGCGCCAAGGGACTTCAGAATCCCGATTTCTCTTGTGCGGTGCGACACGGCCATGTGCATCGAAAGCCAAATCACGATAAATCCGATCACTACGCCAATGGCCGAGAGCACATCGATGAAGGTTTGGAGCCCGGGCACATTACTTACCGTGAACAGCGAAGTGAACTCCTCCATCGAGTAGATCGGATAGCCGGGTAGCAGGCGGCGGAGCGAGGCGATCACCCGGGGCGCATTCGCCGGGTCGTCCAGCTTGAGGAAGATCTGCGTCACCCGGCCCCGGCTGCCCGTCAGCTCCTGAAGGACGTCCAGAAGCAGGATGAGGTGCGAAAGTTTCCCGGGCTCCACCACCCCGGCCACCCGCCAGTTCCGGTTGAGCAGCGAAATGGTTCCGCCGGCGTGGAGCTGGTGCTGGCGGGCGTAATAATCGTCGATGATGATGTCATTTGGACTCTGAAATGGTCCGCCTTCGAGAAAGATAAACCCGCCGCTCATGCGATTGAAATCTTGGATATTTACGCCGGCAATGTAAGTAAACCCCGAGATACTGAAATTCAAAGCGCCCATCGCCTGCGCTACGTGGGGTTCCTCTTCGAGCCGGGCGGCCAGCTCCTCCGGCAGCGGCGCGCCGGTGAGTGACAGCGCCGAACTGCCCGGAGGCCGCACCAGCACATCGGCGCCGATGCCCCGCGCCCGCCTGGCGGATTCATCGAGCATTCCCTGGCTGAGCCCCACCAGGGACAGGATCAGGGTGACAGGAACGCCGATCAGCAGAATGCTAAGGAAGGTACGAAGCGGCCGGTCGCGCAAATTTTCCGCCACGAGCTTGTGGGTCATACGGCCTCTGGGAGGACGCCGGACTCATTCGTCGCGCGCGTGTACTTCGGCGGGCGGCGCGGTGGCTTCCACGGCGGTGAACGGCTCCAGAATGCGGTACTTGTGCGTCGCCCCTTTCGGCACGATCCAGGAATCTCCCGGCTCCAGCCGGACGGTCTGACCCTCGCTCTCCAGCTCGGCGCGCCCGCTCAGGACGTAGCCCACCGTCTCATAATTGCGCGTGGTGGCGGGCTTGTCGGCTCCGGGCTGCTCCTGCCACAGCCGCATGGAAACGGATTTCCCGCCGGCAAGGTACTTCTGCCCCTGCTTACCCACGGGCGAAGTGCGCGAGTCGATCTTCTTGACGGTTGTATCCCCCATCTCGCCCCCCTTTACCTCCACCTTAACGCGGCATCCGGCCGGATGGGGAAATCGGGCCGGTTCGAGAAAAGGAACCGGTTCTCCTCGCAAGTTCGGCAGGAAGCGATGCGTTTTCGGTGTTTACGGCCCGTTGGTCGATTGTGCCTTGCGCCTGCTCCTCCCAACGGAATATTGTTGAGTGTTGGACTGCAATTCAAGGAGCTAACGGCCATGGAATTCCAATCTTCACGCAGGCGGTTCCTCGCCGGGCTGGGTGCGCCGGCCATCGCCGGATTCGGCGCGCAACAGCAGCCAACCATGCCCATGCGTACCCTGGGCAAGACCGGACTGAAAGTGGCGGTGCTCGGCTTTGGGTGCATGACCACTTCGGACCCCGCCGTCATCACGCGCGCCGCCGATGCCGGCATCAACCATTTCGACACCGCGCGCAGTTACCAGAACGGCAACAACGAGCGCATGGTCGGCGCGGCTCTGAAAGGAAAGCGGAAGCAGGTCATTTTGTCGAGCAAGTCCGGCGCGACGACGAAAAAGGAAGCGCTCGCCCACCTGGACACGAGCCTCAAGGAATTGCAGACCGACTACCTCGACATCTGGTACCTGCACAACAAGAACACTCCCGAAGAAGTCACGGACGAGCTGCTCGAAGCGCAAGACGAGGCGAAAAAGGCCGGCAAGATCCGCTGGGCCGGAGTGAGCACCCACTTCAACATGGACAAGATGCTCGAGCACCTCGTGAAGCGCGGCCGCACCGACGTTGTGCTCACCACCTACAACTTCACCATGAAGCCCGAAATCGGGCGGGCCATCGAGATGGCGCGCAAGGCGGGCATGGGCATCGTGGCCATGAAGGTGCTGGCCGGCGGTTTTGCCCGGATTCGCCGCGGCGACCGGCTGTATGGCGTGAATCCCGATGCGCTCACCAACACGCTGAAGCAGGAAGGCGCGATGTCGGCTGCTATCCGGTGGGCGCTGAAGAACCAGTCGGTCGACACCGCCATCGTGTGCATGACCGATTTCGATCAGCTCGAGGAGAACCTGCGCGCCGCTGCGCAGCCCTACACCTCCGCCGACGAGAAGTTGCTAGCCGCGCAGCTCGCCTCCATCCGCCCCTTGTACTGCAGCATGTGCGGGGAGTGCGGAGGAGTGTGCGCGAAGGGCGCTCCGGTGAGCGACACGCTCCGCATCCTCACCTACGCGGAAGGCTACGGCAACTTCGCCCTGGCGCGGGAGCGGTTTTTGGAGCTGCCGGAGGACGCCCGTGCGGTCCGCTGCCGCGACTGCGCGTCCTGCACGGTCCAATGCCCCAACGGAGTGGACGTGCGGGGCCGGTTGATTCGCGCCCAGGAACTGCTGGCGTAAATTCCGCGGCGGTTTTCCATCGCACCCCAGGGGGGAGTACCCGCTCCCTGTACACAAAAGCTGCATCCTGGCGTTGAAAAATATGCTCCAGTAGGAGTATGACCTGTCGCCGGTGCGCTCTCCCTCGGCCCGCTATGACATGGGCGCCCAGTACTGCCGTTTGGTGTCCAGCGGAGGGGGGCAGTTTGCTCGAGGGGACAATGTCCTATACTCTATAGAGATATAGAGATTCGACGAAGCTCTATAGAGTTTTGGGACTTTTTGAGACTCAGGAGGAGAGACGAATGTTTTTTGCGGATAACTCACTTTCGATCGGCCGTACCCCGTTGGTTAAACTAAACCGCACCGTGGACGGCTCAAAGGCAACGGTTCTGGCGAAAATCGAGGGGCGCAACCCGGCGTACTCGGTAAAATGCCGCATCGGCGCCGCCATGGTCTGGGACGCGGAGAAGCGGGGCGTGTTGAAACCCGGCATGGAGCTTGTGGAGCCGACGAGCGGGAACACCGGTATCGCGCTGGCCTTTGTGGCCGCGGCGCGCGGATATCCCTTGACTCTCACCATGCCGGACACCATGTCTTTGGAGCGGCGCAAGCTCATCAAAGCCTTCGGCGCCAAGCTGGTCCTCACGGACGGCGCACTGGGTATGAAGGGCGCGATCGCCAAGGCCGAGGAAATCAAGGCCAGCGACCCGAACCGCTATCTGATCCTTCAGCAATTCAAGAACCCGGCCAACCCCGACATCCACTTCCGAACTACCGGGCCGGAGATCTGGGAAGACACCGAAGGCAAGATCGACGTGCTGGTGAGCGGTGTAGGGACGGGCGGCACTCTCACCGGGGTATCGCGCTACATCAAGTGCGAAAAGAACAAGAAGATTGAGACGGTGGCGGTGGAGCCGGCGGCAAGCCCGGTAATCACGCAGACGTTGAAAGGAGAACCGGTTAAGCCGGGGCCGCACAAGATTCAAGGGATCGGGGCGGGCTTCATTCCCGACACGCTCGACCTTTCGATGGTAGACCGCGTCGAGCAGGTCACCAACGAAGAAGCCATCGAGATGGCGCGGCGGCTGGCCAGAGAGGAAGGCATCATCAGCGGCATTTCCTCGGGCGCGGCGGTGGTGGCGGCGCGCCGGCTCGCGCTTCAGCCGGAATACGCGGGTAAGACGATTGTGGCCGTGCTGCCCGACTCCGGCGAGCGCTATCTCAGCAGCATCCTTTTTGAAGGATTGGTTTAGAGATACCGGTCGCGCACGCGCGGCATGCCACTCGCGCGGATAGCTGTTGCGGCATCAGTGCCGCACTCCATGCGCATGGAGCCGCTGGTGCAATCGTTCGCGCGCATCCGCGCAAACTTTGAGGATGCGCGCGAACTGTTCGGGGTCGTCGGGGCGCGTGGCCAGCGTCCGCAGCCAGGCTTCCGACGCGTCAATCAGGGTCAGCATGTAAGCTGCCGCGTCCGGGGAGAACAATTCGCGCCCGGGCATGGTCAGATAGATGGGCGACGTATGCGCCTGAATGCCAAACGGCCAGGCGGTTTGCGCGCCCAGCTTTGATGCGCAGCGGGCGGCGATCCATGCCGGTCCCGTGACCTTGATGGTTTCTCTCAGCTCCATTTGGCGGGCGCCCGCGGCTTCCTCGCGCGACGCCACCACGCGGCCGTTCATCACCACTTGCAGCCTGTGAACCGGCACCGCGCTGATTACCGACGCGCGCACTTCTACGGAGCCGCCTCCGGCCGGAATGCGAATCTCGTCGCCGGGAACGCGCCCGTCCGCCTCGAAAGCGATCAGCGGGCCCGTGGTCATGAACGTGCGGCCGGCGCGGACGGCTTTCGCCCAGCTCTCAAAGGAAAGCTCGTCGCCGCCGATGTGCGCGTAGGTACGGTTCGCGCCAGCGGGCATGCTGGCGCTCATCTTGTCCGTCCCGCCGACCACCGGCAGCCGGTAGCCGCAATTCAGATAGCGATACCAGTCCAGAAAGCGGGCCGTATTGGTGTGCTCGCCGTAGGGGTAGACCTCAACCGCGTCGATCTTGCCCAGCGCGATATCGGCCGCGAGTTCCCCATTCGGATACGGGAAGTGGACCGCGATGGCGAGGCCCTCGCGTTCGCGGGACTCGTCCGCCCAGCCCGCCAGCGAGTTGTGGACCGGATCTCCCAGGTAGCTTTCGCCGGGTCCCGCCGCGGACATGGGAAACACCTGCGCGCCGTGCAGCGCGAGATGCCCGAGCAGGTGCTGCCGGTTTTCCGTGCCCATCCAGACCATGGCCTCGCCGTCGCGCGAGCGCACGTGGCCGTGATAGAGGTCTCCGACGTTGGTGAACAGGTCGCGCCACTGCGCCGCCAGCAGGTTGATGGCGTTCAAACCCTCGGCGTGGGCTTCCAGCAGCGCGGTGGACGGCGAAAGGAAATGGACGTGGCTATCGGCCGAAATCCAACCCCGGGACCGCCAGTCCGCAATGCGCTTGATCTCGAGCCGCAGTTCGCGCTGGCCCGGTTGGATATCGATCCGGCGCCGCACAGCTTCGTACTCGAAGCCGCGGCTTAACTCCACATACACCTCGCCGACCGGCAGCTCGACCTGGAACGTGCCATCGATATAGGCGAAGGAATCGCCGCCGAGCGCAAGGTCGGCGCCGTAGTCCTGAAACCACCCGCGGTTGATTTCGGTGCGATGCCCGTACGGCGGAATGTAGCGGCCCTCGCGCGAGCGGAAGGCGATCCGCACGGGAACGGGCCGGCCGGTGGCGGCGTCCACGACCTGCCCGTGCAGCCAGGTTTTGCGCTGCTCGAGAAACTCGATGCGGGCGCCTCGCGCCTGCTCCGCGGGGATGCCGCTCTCGGTGGCGCGCGAGAGCTCGAACGTATACCGCCGTCCCGACTTGCTATCGGTCAGCGCCAGGGTGGCCTCCGGGCTTGCCGTGATTTCCAGGTAGAGTTCCCTCGCGGATGTCACGCGGCGCTGCCGCTCGCCGCGGCCCGGCGTGGCGGATTTCAGCCACTCGTCGGGACGGAACTCCGGCAGCGCGTACGTGCGCGCAACCACGCCGAGATCCACCTCCGCCTTCCATTGCGAAGGATTGACCGCCTCGGGCAGCGTCACCCGGTAGAGCTTCAGCCGCTCCCGCCGCAGCGGGTGCTCACGCCCGTGGTAGAGGGTGACGCCGCAGATGGCCACCAGATCGTCGGCCGCGGATTCAAACCGTATGGCGCGGATCGCCCGCTCGGGCTCGGGATTCTCCAGCGCGCTGATCCAGATGATCGCGGGGTTGCCCATCGGATAGCAGTTGTCCCAGACCGTGGTTTGCAACTCGCCCCATAACGCCATCGCGTTGAATAGCGAGTCGGTGAGCTTCACCGGTTCGTGCTTTACGTGTGTCAGCGCGGTGAAGCTGAGGCGCCCCCAGGAGATTGACGGCGAGTTCACTTCGAAGCGGCGGCGGATCGGCAGTGGGTTGCTGGCGCCGTTCTCGTATACGAACACCACGCGGGCCAGCAACTGCCCGACCTTCTCCGCGACGTCCGTGTCGAGCGGCGGTGTTTCGTTTTCGTCCCAGTTGCAAAACGCCGCCAGGCAGAGGAAACCCGCCTTCGCTCCGCCCGCGGGCACCTCCACGGCACGGCTGCCGCGCGCGCCCAGAAGGACCAGGTTCTTCGTCGTCACGCCCTCGCCGCCCAGCAGGAAGGGAATGCCCTGAAAATTCTGGCGGCCCGAAGGCGTGCGCACCAGGCCGTCGCGCTGCGAACCGGCAAGCCGGCGCCACCGGTCATTCGCCCCGAAATCCTGCGCCGAAGCGTTGAAAACGGACCCGAGATCCAGCGGGCTGAATTTGCCTGGCGCTTCGAATGGCGCTCCCGGCGCGGATGGCGCCGCCGCTGCGAGCGCGAGCACAGGAGTTTCCATGAGGGTCCTTCTAGTCAGAGTCATCGGGTTGTTTCCACCTTCCCAGCTTCGAAGTTTACGCCATGTTCCCTACGCGCGATTCTATTAGAAAGACCCGTGGTAACGCTAGTTCAGATCGAATCCGGCGACCGGCGCCTGCTGGACGCCGTCTCCGCGGCGATGGCCGAAGCGGCGCGCCGCAGCGGAGAGTGGCTCGCTTGCCGGCCGGGCTGTACGCAGTGCTGCATCGGCCCGTTCGGCATCACTCAACTCGACGCCCTGCGGCTGCGCAAGGGGCTGCTCGCTTTAGAGGCCGCCGATCCGGAACGCGCCGCGCGCGTGCGCGCCCGCGCGAAAGCCTATGTCGCCGAAATAGCCCCGCAATATCCGGGCAATCCTGCCACGGGCGAGCTGTATGACGAAGACAGCCTCCCGCCTTCGATGGATGACGTCCCCTGCCCAGCGCTCGACCCGGAGACCGGGCTTTGCGATCTCTACGAAGCCCGTCCCATCACCTGCCGCGCCTTCGGACCGGTGACACGGGCGGCCGACGAAGTGTTCGCGGCCTGCGAGCTCTGCTACCACGGGGCGACGGACGAACAGATGGCTCAGTGCGCCGTGGACATCGATCCGGAAGGCCTCGAAGCCGGTCTGCTGGCCGCACTCGAAGCGGACGGCGTGAGCGGGTTAACCATCGTTGCCTATCCGCTAGCGCAGGAATAGGCTGAGGTAAGCGCCTGCTCGTGGCGCGCCGGTGGCCCCGTTACAATGGTGTCGTTCACACATCGAGGCTGGCAGGAATGGCGTCACCTTACACAGCGGGCCACGCTGCGCTCGGCCACGGCGCGTCGCTGCTGAACATGGCCGGGCACGGCGCCGGCGCGATCATCTTCGCCATTTTTCTTTTCCTGCTTGCCCGCGACCGCACCGGGGCCCGCCCCAGCGGCAACCTCCTCGCTATGGCCGCCGCCGCCCTGGCGTTCGCCTGGAACCTCGGCGCGCTGGCGCTCATCGCCATGCCGCCCGGCCATCCACTCCTGAGCGACGTTGTAGGAACGATTGCTTTCAGCAGCCTCAGCCTGCTGGCGCCGGTACTGCTGCATCTTTCACTCGGTCACCGCTGCCGCCTCGCCATCGCCGGGTACGCAACCGGCGCCGTCGCCGCCCTTCTACATCTCGCTGAAATCGTTTTCGCCCGGTCGGAGCTTCATGTGTACGCGCTCGGGCTTATGTCCGTCGGGCTCGGGGGAGTCACTTTAGCTTCCGCCGTCCACCTTGCCCGTTTGCCGGGCGGGGAACGGGAAGGAGTTGTTCGCCGCCTGCTCGGCGCCGGCGTGCTGTTCGTTTTCGTGGGGACCTACGTTCACATCGCCCTCGAGCAGGGCGCGCACACCTGGTCCCATGAACTCGTCCTCCACCACGCCAGTATTCCTCTCGCCCTGTTCATCATTCTTCACAACCACCGCTTCGTCTTACTCGACGCCCTTGTCCGTTTCTGCGCGAATTTCGTGCTGGCCGCCCTTTTCGCCTTCCTCTGCCTGCGGCTTATACGCGCGGAGTTCCTTGCGAATTCCGTTGCCGGGGAAGGCGGTTTCGTTCTTGCCGTCTGCCTTCTTTTTCTGCTGTTTGTGCTCGCGCGCAGCCGCCTCCAGGGGTGGATGACGCGGATCGTCTTCCGCCGCGGCGACTCCGCCGCGCTTGCCGCCGAGCTCCGCTCCGCTTCCGGCTTCAAGGATGAAGCCGCCTATCTCGACTGGGCTACCGGCCGCATCGCCGCTTTCATGCACGCGGAAAGAATTCCGGCCGGTGACGCCGCTCCCGCGCTCTCCGCCGACGTGGCCGATCCGCGCGAGGCCCTTCGCCTCGGCCGCCGCCGCGGCGGACAGCCCTACATGAGCGAGGACCTCCAGCTTCTCCGCGAGTTCGCCTCCATCGTCGCGGAACGCGCCCAGGCGATACGCGAAGCCGAGCTGCGCCGCCTCGCCGCCAATGCCGAACTCCGCGCGTTGCAGGCCCAGATCAACCCTCACTTCCTCTTCAACGCGCTGAACACGCTCTACGGATTGATCCCCGGACAGGCTGCCGACGCGCGCCGGACCGTCCTCAACCTCGCCGATATCTTCCGCTACTTCCTCAAGAACGAGAACACGACCATCCCGCTTGAGGAGGAGCTGCGCATCGTGGACGCCTACCTGCAAATCGAGACGCTGCGCCTTGGCGGCCGCCTGCGCACGGAAATACACGCCGACCCCGCCGCGCTTCGGGTTCCGATTCCGATCCTGTCCATCCAGCCGCTGGTTGAGAACGCCGTGAAGCACGGCATTGCTCCGCATGCTGCCGGAGGATCGGTGTGTTTGGAAGCCCGCCTCAGCGGCGGCAATCTCACCGTCACGGTCCGCGATACCGGCGCTGGTTTTCGCGCCGCCGGACAGGCGCTCAGCAACGGCATGGGCGTTGGTCTGGAAAACGTCGAGCGCCGGCTCAAGCTCGCCTACGGCCCGGACGCGGGCCTGCGTATCGAGAGCGTTCCCGGCGCCACGGAAGTGAGTTTTACGATTCCGGTGGCACAGCCGGCGGAGGCCGCGCGATGAGAGTGCTGATTGCGGACGACGAGCCGCTGGCCCGGCGCATCCTGCGCGAGCACCTTGCGGAGTTCCCCTGGGTTGACGTTGTCGCCGAAGCCGCCACTGGAGCCGAGGCCGTCGAACGCATTCTGGAATTCGAGCCGGACGTGGCTCTTCTCGACCTCCGCATGCCGGAACTGGACGGCCTTTCCGCGGTCCGCTCGCTGCCTGGCGCGCGCATGCCGCTCATCATTTTCGTGACGGCTTATGAACAGCACGCGCTGGACGCCTTCAACGTCGGCGCAGTCGATTACCTTCTGAAGCCGGTGCGCGCCGAACGCCTCAAAGAGGCTTTGGAAAGGGCGCGCGCCAGGCTGCAACCGCCGCCCGCCGCGCCCGGCGCGCGTCCCGCGCTCCGCAAGATCATTGGCCGCGCCGGAGCGGAGCTGCACGTGTTCGATCCCGCCGAGGTGATCGCCTTCGTCGCTGAAGGCGAGCTCGTCTACGTCGTTACGACCACGGGGAGGTTTCTGGCCACCCACTCGCTCCGCCGCCTGGAAGCCGGACTGCTGCCTCCGGTCTTCCGCCGCGTCCGCCGGCAGGTGATCGTCAACATGGATCACATCCGCACGATTGCGCCGCTTACCAGCAAGCGCTGGCTGATCAGGCTTTCCAACGGCATGGAAGTCATTGCCAGCAAGAGAATGGCCGGCGCCATTCGCGAACTCGCGTAGCCAACAGGAAGCGGCATGTGCCCGGTCCGTGGGCGGGCAGCTTTTTCGCGCCGGAACTCGGGGGCCGCCGAGTCGCCCGGTGTGATACTTTTCCCACATGGCCCGAACGACCCGCAGACGGTTCTTGACCTCCGCGGGAGCGGCGGCTGCCGCGCCGGCTGCCTCGTCCGCCCCGCAAGCCCAACGCCGCTATACCCGGACCACTTTCGCTCCCACCGGAGCGCCCCGGAGACTCAGCGAGAACCTCTGGCTTTTCGAAGACACCTGCAACGTCTACGTGATCCGCGACGGCTCCTCGGCCGTGTTGATCGACTTCGGTTCCGGTAAAATCCTCGACCATTTGCCCGGCCTCGGCATTTCGAAAGTCAACTGGATCCTTCACACGCACCATCACCGCGACCAGTGCCAGGGAGACTGGAAGGCGGTCGAGCGCCGCATCCCCATCGCCGTCCCCGCGCACGAGGCGCATTTGTTTGCCGACGCCGAAAATTTCTGGCGCAACCGCCGTGTCTTCCACCTCTATTACGTGCGCAACGATTTCAACACGATCACCGAAAACATTCCCGTTGCGCGCAAGCTCGAAGATTACACGACGTTCCGCTGGAACCGGACCGAATTCTTCATCCTGCCCGCGCCGGGGCACACCCTCGGCTCCATCGCGCTGCTGGCCACAATCGACGGCAGCCTCGCCGCGTTCACGGGCGACCTCATCTACGCGCCCGGCAAGATCCTGAACCTGTACGATACGCAGATCAACTACGGCGGCGCGGAAGGAGTCGATCACGGCATCTATTCGTTGGCGCGCCTGCGCGAGCGCAAGCCCAGCCTTCTATGCCCTTCCCATGGCGAGCCTATGCGCGACCCCGAGCCCGCCATCTCGGAAACGATCCGCAGGCTTTCGGCGTATTACCGCTTCCAAGTAGGCGAACCCAGCGAGACCTTCCGCCCCTTCCCTGTGAGCCGGCACCTCATCGCCCACCATCTCACCAACGCTTCGTTCTACGCCATCATCAGCTCGAGCGGGAAAGCCATGTTCGTCGACTACGGCTCAGCCTCGAACATGCACTTCTCCACCTTTGAGCGGGCCACCGCCGCCACGGACCGCATCCGCTTCGTCGAGCACAACATCGAGGAACTCAAGCGCACTTACGGGCTGAAATCGATCGACGTGGCCATCCCCAGCCACATGCATGACGATCACATCAACGGCTTTCCGCACCTCATGCGGAACTACGGCACGCAGATCTGGTGCTACGAAAACATGGTTGACGTTTTTCAGAACCCGCGCGGATACAACCTCGGCTGCATCCTCGGCGAGCCCATCAAGATTTCGCGCACCTTCCGCCACGGCGAGAGATTCCGCTGGGAGGAGTTCGAGTTCGAGATCACGCATTCGCCGGGCCACACCGAGTACCAGATGGCCATGTACGTCACCATCGACGGCAAGCGCGTCGCCTTCACCGGAGACGCCTTCTTTGAGAATCCGCGCCGCGACGGCACGCTCCGCCACAACCTCATCTTCCGCAACCACGTCGAGAACGACAGCCATTTGAAGTCCATCCGCAACCTCATCGAACACGAACCAGAAATCATCTGCCCCGGCCATGGCAGACCCTACGCCGTGGACCGCGCCACGCTGCTCGCTACCGAAAAGAAGCTCACCCGCCAGCAGCAGTTCTTCTTCGACCTGCTCCCCGAAGGCGAAACGAATTTCGGTCTCGATCCGAGTTGGGTGAGCATCTATCCGTACCAGATCGTGCTCCGCGCCGGAGAATCGCGGCGGATCGAAGTGCGCGTTCAAAACTACCGCGCGGCGCCGATGAAACTCGAGATCGCGCTGGTCGCGCCCGCGGAATGGAAAATCGTGCCGGACGTGCTGCGCTTCGAAGCGCCCGCGGGAGGAAAGGCCGCGCGCACGCTGACTCTCTCCGTCCCGCGAAACTGGGAGGCGCCCGGACCCCGCTTCGCCATCGCCGCCGACGTCGTGAGCGACGGCCGCTACCTCGGGCAGATCACCGAAGCCATTGTCGAACTAGCGGGTTAACGGCGCATACCCTTCGTCCGGAGGCGGCCTTTGGGCCGCCAGTTACGCTGGTGCGTTACAATTGACAACGCATCTGCATGGAGACCATTGGCCGATACCAGATCCTCGGCGAGCTGGGACGCGGTGCCATGGGCATCGTCTACCGCGCACTTGACCCGGCCATCAACCGCCCGGTTGCGATCAAGACGATCAAGCTTGCCGAGTTCACGGATGAAGCCGAACGCGAGCGCCTTCGCGACCGCCTCTTCCGCGAGGCACAATCCGCCGGCATCCTGTCTCACCCGAATATCGTTACCGTCTACGATGTCGGCGAGCAGGGCGATGTCACGTACATCGCGATGGAGTTCGTCAATGGCCCCAGCCTCGAGAAGGTGCTGCTGAATCCGGAGCCGCTCGAGCCGCAAAAGGTGATCAGCATCCTCCAGCAGACCGCCGCCGCGCTGGATTTTGCCCACAAAAAGGGCATCGTCCACCGCGATATCAAGCCCGCCAACATCATGCTCGACGAGGAGGGCGTGGCCAAGATCACTGACTTCGGCGTCGCCAAGATCACCGAGTCCCAGCAGATGACCCAGACCGGGACGGTGCTCGGCACCCCGAATTACATGTCCCCAGAGCAGGTGCAGGGCAAGCCGGTAGACGGGCGAGCGGACCAGTTTTCCCTAGCCGTTGCCGCTTACGAGATGCTCACCGGCGAAAAACCGTTTGCCGCCGAGCAGCTCACCACGGTGCTCTACAAAATCGTTTCCGAGGAGCCGATTCCCCCGCAACACCTCAATCCTTCGCTGGGCTGGGCTGTCGCCATGGTGCTGGGCCGCGCGATGTCGAAGGACCCCGCCAAGCGCTACCCAACCTGCACCGAGTTCATCAACGCTCTCGAAGCCGCCCTGAATACCAAGAAAGGGTGGAAGCCCATTCCGCGCGGGGCGAGCCAGAATCTGCCCACCCAAGTTGTCAGCGCTCCCATCGGCCTCGCTGCCACGCAGCGCGCCGATACGGTGGAGGCGCCGCGCAGGAAACTTGTCTGGCAGATACTTGGCGCCGCTGTTGCGGCGCTCGTGGTGGTTGGTGTGATCTTCGTCGGGGCCAACCGCTGGTTTTCGCAAGACTACCTCGAGCAGGAGGCAGCGAGCCCGCTCCCGCCCGAGGTCGCCATGCCCCGGACGGAATCGAAGCCCCCGCCGATGCCTCCCGCGCCGGCCCCCGCTCCCTCTCTCGACAGCGTGGCGCCCGCAGAACCGCCCGCGGCTGCCGAAACACCGGTGGCGGAAGAGCCCAAACCTGCCGCCGCTAGCGGAACACCGGTGGTGGAAGAGCGGAAACCTGCCGCCGCTCCGCCCGTAACGCAGTCCAAGCCCGCGCCGGCCGTAACACAGTCCAGGCCCGCGGCCGAGTCCCCGGTGGAGCACCAGCCGCTTCAGATCGTCACCAGTCCGCCGGGCGCCGATGTGATTCTCGACGACGACCCCTCGAAAACCTGCAAGACGCCCTGTTCCTTCGACGTGGTCCCCGGCCGCCACACGCTCGTCATCACCATGGACGGCTACCGCCGCGAGCTGCGCATCGCCGAGGTCGGCCAGCGCCCTCAGGAACTGTTCGTGAACCTCATCCGCGCGATGGGCGTGGTGATGATCTCTACCGACATTCCCGGCGCGCAGATCCTGATCGATGGAAAGCTCATCCCGGAAAGGACCCCGGCAAAATTATCGCTTCCTGCGGGCAGATACATCGTTAGTGTCGTCAAGGATGGCCGCCGCGCCGATCAGGAAATCCACGTGAAGGACGGCTCGCTGCTCAACTTCTCGCTTCAGCTCAACCCCTAGCCCGGCTGCGCGCCAGGCGCCATCTCTCGAAAAACGGCTGTAGCAGCAGCACCCAGACGAATCCGGCCGCGCCCAGTTTCGGGTGAAGCGTTCCCAGCGCCAGCGCCAGCGCCGCCGCCGCTGGAATTATGCGCAACCGCGAAGTGATCTTCGCCAGCAGATCCAAATCCGCCTCGGGATCCACCATGTACTTCCGCCTGGCGTAATGCCAGTGCCAGTTCGCCATGATGCCGAGCGCCAGCACATTCCCGAAGTAGCACGGATACACAAGCGGCTGATCGGGAAAGCGGCCCAGCATCCCCGCGGAGAAGGGAAGCCCCGCCACGAACATCAGGAAAACGATATTGATCCAGATGAGAACGTGGTCGGTGTGCCGGATGAAGTGAAAGGTCAGATGTTGCAGATACCAGAACACGCCCGCCAGCAGAAACGTGCCCCCGAAGACCACTATGGAGGGCGCCATCGCGCCGATCGCCTCCAGCAGCCTTCCGGATTCCGCGCCGGCGGGCAGTTGGGGGATCTGGATCTGAATGGCAAGTAGCCCCATCGCGACGGCAAAAACGCCATCGCTCAGCGACTGGGTGCGCGACTTTCCCAGCGGGACGCTGTTCACGCTAGCGCGGCGCCCGCCCATCGTTCTCATAGCCACCGCGAAAGTGACTAGCCTACCAGATCACGCGGTCCGAGGCACCCGTGTGCCGGCGTCAACGGAATACACGTATTCACGCGTCCACCGCCGCCGTGGCGCGCCGCGCTTGCTCATGAGCACCTGATAAACTCCGATGGTTCCTTCTTCGAAGCTCAGCGCCGAACCCGCCAGCCATATCCGCCAAACGCGAAACGCCTGCTCGTCCACCAGTTTCAGCGCCGCTTCCCGGTTCGCCTCCAGCCGTTCCTCCCAGAGCCGGCACGTAAGCGCGTAATGCGGGCGCAGGTTCTCCACGTCGAGCACCTCGAAGCCGCTTTCCTCGGCCGCCCGGATCATTTCGTGCAGATGCATGAGTTGCCCGCCGGGAAAGACGTGACGGCGCACGAACAGGCTCGCTCCGTCGTCGCGCACGCCTTCAGCCCGCGCGATAGCGTGGTTCAGAAACAGTCCCGCCGGAGCCAGCAGGTCCCGAATCTTGCCAAAGTACTCCCGGGCGCGGCGCGGCCCTACGTGCTCGAACATCCCGACCGAGGCGATTTTGTCGTACTCGCCCGTGAGGTTCCGGTAATCGCAGTCGAGCACTTGCGCTCGCCCTTCCAGCCTCGCTCTGGCATAGGCGTACTGCGCGCCGCTCAGCGTGCAGCCCGTGGCCACCGCGCCGTACTCGGCCGCCGCATGCCCGATCAGCGCGCCCCATCCGCATCCCACGTCCAGAAAGCGTTCGCCCGGCTGCAGATCGAGTTTCCGGCAGATATGGTCCAGCTTGGCAAGCTGGGCTTCCTCCAGCGTAGCGTCCTCCGACCGGAAGTAAGCGCACGAATACACCATGCGCGGGTCGAGGAACAGTTGGTAGAACTCGTTCGAGCGGTCGTAGTGAAAGCGGATGTTTTCTGCGGTGCGGGCCTTGCTCTGAATGGCGGTTTCAATCGCCGCTGCGCAGCGCGCGACTGCCCAGCTCAGCCTTCTTCGCAAGCCGCTGCGGGGCTGCCACCCTTTGTACTGGATTGCGGCTTTGAGATCGCCCTTAACGTCGAACCTGCCTTGGGTGAACGCGATCCCCGCCGAATAAGCATCGCTCGCCAGCAGCCATTCCAGCTGGTTCCGGTCCGTAACGCAAAACGTGAAGAGCGGAACCCCCTCCCCGTACCTCTGTTCGGTTCCATCGCTGAAAACCACGCTCCAGGCGGGCTCCCCCATACCCCAGAAATAGAGCAGCAGCCTGGTGGAATCAATATGGGTCCTTGAACTGTCTGAATTGCGCGCCCGGCGGAGCCGCTCACGTGCGCGGTCCCTCCAGCCCGCGCAGCACGCCGAATTCGGAGCGGCGATCGAGCTCCGATCAGCCCCAGAGGTCCACTGTGTTAACCGGCTTGCCTTGAAGTTTCAGGTAGTAAAACAGTTGACTTTTGTGCATTGCGAGATGCTGGATCATCTGAAGCAGGTGCCGGCCCAGTGCGTATTCTTCGTCCGGCGCCCAGGGAGCCGCTACCTGCTTGTTGGCCAGATCGTGTTCGCCCGCTTTATCGATCATCTGGAGCGCGAGCGCCTTGTCCTCCAACAGCAGCTTCCTGGCTTCCTCGACGCTGCCGATCGTCGGCATCTTTTCCGCGGGCGGCAGCTGTTGCTCCGGAGGCAGATCTTCGAACTTCACGCCCGGCGGCAATCCCCAATCGCCGGTGACGAAGCTCTTGAACGCGGCGCCGCAGGCATTGGTGAGGTGCATGAGGAGCTGGCCGGTAGTCATCCAATTGCTGCCGCTTTGCGGCTTCCATTCCAGACTGTTCGGGTCTACTTTGTCCAGAAGCTTCAACGTCGCCGAATAAGTGGTTTCGACTTCATCCTTCAACAGTTGAGTCCAGGTCAAGGCGCTGCTCCTTTCCCGCTCCCGCCACGATTATACCGGCGTTCTCTTTCAGCAGTTTGGCATGCGAAAATAGAACTTCGCTGCCGGACGGCCAGCCGCTCGTTCCCTTGCGAATCCTCTGGCGGGCGCTGCCGGGATCACGAACCGGCACGAGTCTCATGCCGTGGCGGGCGGCATGTCCCTGCGTGCGCCCAATCCTCAGCAGGCGATCTGGCAGAGGAATCGGGGAGTGTGCAGGCTTATCTCCCGCCATATTGAAGGAGAACAGTACAAAATGCCGCTTGAAAACGCAATTACGGAAACCGCCATTTCGAAAGCAATCGTTGAGAGTTACTATCGCAAGCTGGCGGACCGGATCGAGAGTGATGTGATTATCGCAGGCGCCGGGCCTTCCGGCCTCGTTGCCGCCTCTTGTCTTGCAGGCGCGGGCAAGCGGGTCACGATCATCGAAAAGAGGCTGAGCCCCGGCGGCGGCATCTGGGGCGGCGCGATGGGAATGAACCAGGTCGTCGTGCAGAAGGAGGCGCTTCCGATTCTCGAAGCTGCATGCATCCGGTTTGTTCCTCAAGACGGGTTGTACGTCGCGGATGCGGCGGAACTGGCCTGCGGCCTTTGCATCCAGGCGCTCCGCGCGGGGGCGGTCCTGCTGAATCTGGTGACGTTGGAGGACCTCTGCGTGCGCGACAACAGGGTGACGGGAATCGTGGCCAACCGCACGACAATCGCTGGCGCCCTGCCGGTGGATCCGCTCGTGCTATCCGCCGGCGCGGTGATCGATGCGACCGGGCACGATGCGGCCGCGGTCCAACACCTTCGCAAGCGGGGGCTTCTGGATGCGGCGCTTGCGCCAGGAGAGGGACCGATGTACGCAGCCGCGGGAGAGTCGTTTGTTGTCGAGCGGGTGGCTGAGGTCTATCCCGGGTTGTGGGTTACCGGAATGAGCGTGTGCACCACGTTTGGAGGGCCGCGCATGGGGCCGATCTTCGGCGGTATGCTGCTATCCGGCAAGCGCGTTGCCGAAATGATCCTGGCGAGGTGAGCGCGAATCGAGGATAAGAATGAGCCTTGCGGAAGTTGCGGAAGCCCGTTTTCAGGAAGGGTACTCGTGCTCCCAATCCGTGTTTTCGGCTTTGGCCGGGCCGTGGGGCATCGATGCCGCCGTGGCGCTGAAAGTCGCGGCGGCCTTCGGCGGCGGGATGGCGCGCTCCGCCGGGACGTGCGGCTGCGTGACCGGAGCCCTCATGGCGATCGGCCTCGCCCAGCGCAGCATCAGCCCGGCGGAGAATCGTACCGAAAAGGAAAAAACTTACGAAGCGGCCCGGCAATTCATGCGCGCGTTTAAAGAGCGGAACGGCTCCTTGCTCTGCTCTGAACTGCTGGGCTGTAACATCAGCACACCCGAAGGCATCGCGCAGGCCAGGCAGGAGAAGCTTTTCGGTACGCGATGCCCCAAGTTCGTGCGGGACGCCGTGGAGATCGTTCAGGAGATGACCGCCGCCGGCACGCTATCGCCTCCGGCGGTCTCCGGGGCCTGAGGGTTTTGCAAGCGCCGCCGGAACGTACTCAAGCACAGGATCTACAATCAGAAAGCGATGGAACGAACCGCACTGCGCACCCGAATCGAGCATCTGCTGGCGATCGACCGGGACGCGAAGCCCAAAGTATATCTTCAAGTCTTTGATTCCGCCGAAGTCCTCAGTTTCAACTACGCTTTGGAACTGCTCTTGTCAGCCGGAATCGCCACGTTCGGCCTGGTGTTGGACAGCCCAGCGGTCGTGATCGGCGCGATGCTGATTTCTCCGCTGATGGGCCCTATTCTTGCCGGCGGGTTGGCGCTTGCGGCGGCGGACCTCTACCTGGGGATCAAATCTTTGCTCAGCATTGTCTTGAGCTCGGTGTCCGCTATCCTGTTCGCGGCCACGCTGGTATGGCTGCTTCCCTTCCAGTCACCCACGCATGAAATTCTCGCCCGCACGCAGCCGAATTTGCTTGATCTCGGCATCGCGCTTTTTTCCGGGCTTGCCGGTTCCATTGTGGTGTGCCGCGGCGGCCATGGCGGCGGTGTCACAGCGCTGCCCGGCGTGGCGATCGCGGTAGCCCTTATGCCTCCTCTGTGCACGGTTGGGTTTGGGGTTGGCAGCGGCTTCGACTGGCCCATTATCCGCGGCGCCGGGTTGCTGTTCCTGACCAACCTGGCCGCGATCATGGCGAGCGCTTTTGTTGTGTTCTACGCCGTCCGAATGGATGCGCCTGAACTGCGCATGAGAATCGATTATTCGATTCTGGAGCACGCTTCCTCGGACAGGCTTTACCGCCTGCTGACGAAGACCCGCCTTGCTCGCGCGTTCGGTGACATCGGCAAGCTGCACTGGCGCGTGCTGATGCTGGTTGCCGTTCTTGTCGCGTTGTTCATTCCCCTGCGGCAGTCTCTGTTTCAGTTGAGAGAAGAGACGATTGCCCGGACAGCCGCAAACGAGGCCGTGCGGCTGATGGCATCTCCGGGGATGATCTTCACCCAGCAGCTCGATGTGACGCCTGAGCGGGTCATCCTGCGCATGATCGTGACCGACACCGTGCCCGAAGAGAAGATTCGGGAAGCGGAGAAACTCCTGCTCCGCCGTACGGGGAAGGACGTCACAGTGGCGGTCCGCAAGGTGGCCAGCGAGGAGGAACTGGCCATGCTCCGGGAGCGGGTTCGCACTCCGCCGCCTCCTCCTCAGCCGCGAGACTTGAACTCCATGCGGGCAGAGTTGATCGCGCGGGTTGAACAGCCGCTGAAGGAGGTCTGGCCGGCCGATCTGGCGCCGATGGTTTCCTTTGAAGTTGGGTTTACCGCCGAGGAGCTTCTCTTGCGGGTCCGGTACAAAGCGGAAAAGCCGCTCGATCCCGCGGTGGAAGCTGTGCTCGGCCAGGCGCTGCAAACCCGGCTGAAGGAGCCCACCCTGCGGCTCCTTTTGGAGCACGAAGCGCCTCCAAAAACCAACACTGGACGCAGAATCAGGAAATAGCTCGCCCCGGCGCCGTGCGGCTCACTTTTTCTGGGAAGTCTGTTCGCGGGCGCTGACGGTGGGCCAGGCCGGGTGTTCGCGGACGGCCTTCCACTCCTTCTCGAATCGCCTTCGCTGGCGTTCCGGGAGCTTATCGACCTCCGCCTCGAACTCCTGGGCCAGGTGCGGCGAGCACCACCCGGTGGCGATCTTCATGGAGATCACAACGAGTTTGCGCGCCAGTTCCTGCGGAAGCTTGCCCTCCAGCGCATCCAACTGCTTCAGCAAGTCTTTCCTGCTCGCCTCTTCTTCAGACGGCTGATCCGCTTCGGCGCCTTGTTGGGCGTCTTGCGCCGGCGAAACCGGCATCGCAGCGCACGGCAGGATGAGGGCGGCCGCAATGGCGGCCGCCGCCAATTTCGGCAAAAAAGATCGGAAATCTACGCTCAATTCACCACCAGACTACCCCGGCAGCGCCGGGAATGTCCAGCGGACCGTGTCAGCCCGGTCAGCTCTTGAATTCCACCAGATAGTAGATTGCCCGGTCTCTGCCGGTGTCGATTTGAAACTCCGAAAGCCTGGCCGAGGGGTTTACGGCCAGCGGGGTCGTACCGGGGCGACGCCGCCCGTCGTGATCCAGCGGATGGACCTCGCAGCGCCCGGAGCGCCGGATTTTGATGGTGGCCCGCACGGGCTCGATCAGCACCGGCGGGTTGCCGCGCTCCACGACTCTCCCCGCCGCCGTGACCTTCATGCCTGTGTTCGCCGTGCGCGCGATCGCCTGCACCAGCAGCGAACCGGCCTTGGCGATCGGCTGCGTCTTATCCAGGCTCGTCACGTAGACCAGGGCGAACGGGGTTTCGACGGTGATTGTTACGTCGGAAAGCGCGTGCTCGCGGCCCGAGGCAAACCCTACCACACCCTGCGTTCCCGCCGTGTTGATGGTGAAGAAGCCGCGGTCGCTGTAATCCCACACGAGCTGCCCCGTTTCCGAGCGCACTACTTTGCGTTGCTCGTCCAGATAGCGGCTCAGATCGGGAGGCACGGTGCGGGTAGGTTTTTCCACAAAATCCACCACCACCCGGCCAACGGCGAGCGCCGCGGGGGGCACCGTTCCGCTGAACTCCTTCACGTCGCCCCGCTGCCGGACTTGGTCCTGGAATCCCAGGCGGCCGCTCTGCAAGTCCGCAAGCGCCACCGACCGGGTGGAAATGACTCGTCCTTCCCGAACATCCCCGCGGAGAACCATGCGCGAGAGAACGGGATACTGACCAATGTCGGCGGGCGCGTCCACGTTGTACTCCCGCAGCCCGGCGTTCAGGACGTCAAAATCGCTGGCGAACTCGCAGGAGAGGTCCCAACCCTGCAGACCCATTCCGTAGGCGGCGATAATGGCCGGCGCCTCGGCCTGCCAGGGATTGCCCAGCGTGCTCTTCCATTCCGAAATGCCGAACGGACGATTGGCCACCTGCTGCATGCCGGCGCCGAAGATGCCCGAGCCCGGCGCGCTCACCATCGCCCGCATGCCGCCCGAGTAGTTGTGCCGGTCCACGATGCCCACTTTGGCATCTGAGAGCAGGTTGTAGTAGTGGCTGATGCCACTACCGGCCTGCCAGCACGAGCCGACAATCGCGCCCCGGTAGCCGGTCGCGCGGATGGCTTCCACGAACCTCGAATAGAACTCGTTCTGCTTTTCGTGCAGGAACGCGCAGTTGTCGAGCACGCGCTGGGGCGGCGTCTTACCCTGCCGGACGGCGGCCAGCACCTGGCCGGACATCTCGGTGTTGGCGTACGCCGCGATGTTGCCCTTCTCCAGCGACTCGCCGGGAGCGAGCGCGCCCTCGCCCCAGGCAGCGACGAGCTTCGCCTCCGTTCCGTACTTCTTCCGCAGCCACTCGGAGAACTGGCTGTGGAACATCCGCTTGTAGGTGGGGCACCTGTCCAGGTGTACCTGGGTGTGGCCCCAGAAGATATCGTCTTCGTTTTGAAGCTCGATGTAGGCCAGCGAGGGGTCCTCCGCATAGCGCTTGCCCGTCACCGTGTTTACGCGATTCAGCATGTTCACGGTCAGGCCGATGCTGAGGTCCTGGAGGTCGCGGGCGAAGTTGACCAGGCCGATCGTGCTGCGCCGCAGGTGCGCCCACGGCAGGTTCGCATTCATGATTTCGTCATAGGCGGCGACCCGGTCGCGGTCCGCCGGCGTGAGCCGGTGCCCGTAGATGTGCGACCAGGCGGTGTAAATGCCGCGTTTGGCGAGCCCTGCGCAGAAGTAATCCCAGTTGCGCGCCAGCGGCTCCATCAACTTGAGCGAGTCCGCCGGATCGCCGATTCCTTCGCGGCCGCCGGGCCAGGTGAACTTGTGCATCCGCAGAATGTTGATGCCGTACTTGGCCAGTTTGTCCGCGTAGCGGTCGGCCCATTCTTTCGGCATGCCGACGCGCGCGTTGCACACGTTCGTGCCCCAGAATTTAACGGGCGTGCCGTCCTCAAACACAAGCCGGTCACCGCGGACCTGAACAAAGCCGTGCTTGCCCGCTGGGCGGTCTAACCAGTCCGCCATCCCGATTACACTCGGTCCGGTGAAATCGTTCTCGGGTTCGAAGGGGAACCAGTCCGGCTGTGCCGTCCAGCCCCCCTGATCTTGGGCCAGCGCCCCGAAAACTGCCAATGAAGACAATATGAAAGACCTACGCTCCATGGGGACATTATCGTATGACTCTGGGCGGGGCATTCTACACTAAGGGGGATGCGCTCGGTCCTTCTGGTGGAAGACGATCCCGACCAACTGGAGGTAAGAAGCCTGCTGTTCGAGGCGGCCGGCCATCGTGTACAGGCCGCGTCGAGCGCCGCCGCTGCCCACGAGGCGTTCTGCCGGTCTGAACCGGACGTCGTGGTGATGGATCTGCGGCTGCCCCGGATGGAGGACGGACTCGAGTTGATCCGGTGGCTGCGCGAGCGCTCGCAAGCCGCGCATATTATCGTGCTCTCCGGATGGGCCTCGGATTTCGCCGGACTGCCTGAACGCGCCCTGGTGAATCACTGCCTCGCCAAGCCGGTGAGCTCGCGCCAGCTCCTCGATCTGATTGGATAACTTGGATAACAGGCTCTCGCAAGCGGGGGCCGCGCTCCATCTGATATTCTGACAGAGACGGGCCACTCCTTCTGCCATGCTGTACAACCGATACCAAAGCACTGGCTACTACACAAGCTATTTCCCGCCGGGCGTGAAGTGGCTGCTGATCGTGAACATCGCAACGTTCGTGGTGAACTACTTTGCGATCGTTCTCTTCAACACGGATCCCTTCCGCGTGTTCGGGCTGGTGCCGTATCAGGTGCTGAGTTACGGCTTTCTCTGGCAGGTGGTCAGCTACATGTTCCTGCACGGCGGTTTCGGCCACATCCTGTTCAACATGCTGGCGTTGTGGATGTTCGGGGCCGACCTGGAGCGGGATTGGGGCACGCGGCAGTTCCTGAAATACTACTTCTACTGCGGCATTGCCGCCGGTGTGTGCGTGATCGCCTCGGGCATTCTGTTTCACCAGATGGGGGCGCGCACCATCGGCTCCTCGGGCGCCATTTTCGGGCTGCTGCTGGCTTTCGGCGTTCTCTATCCGGACCGCACCGTGCTGTTGAGCTTCCTGTTCCCGATCAAGGCGAAATACTTCGTCATGATCATCGGGGTGATTGCCTTCATGGGTTCGTTCCGCGTGAACACGGGGGTCAGCGACATCGCTCATCTGGGCGGGCTGGTGTTCGGCTACATCTACCTGAAAACCGGCATGCTGCGAGCGAAATACAGCTCCCGGCCGCGCCGGGCCGGCTGGTTCGCGTCATTGCACCGCCAGTACCAGGACTGGAAAATACAGCGCGCCCGCAGGAAGTTCCAGGTTTACATGCGAAAACACCGCTCCGACGACGACCGCTGGGTGAATTGACCGGTGCGCCCGGTACGCCGTCGAGCTTAGCGCTTCTTGAGTTCCGCACTGGGCCTGTCGTCCGCTTCCAGATCTCCTAACGCATACTGGATTCCCGCAAGCAGGTGCTCGAGCAGCGGCGCGTTCCAGAAGATCGAGGCGTTGTGCCCCAGCCCGAAATAGAACACGCGCCCCTTCCCATGGCGCTTGATCCAGGACATGGGGAAATCCTTGTCCTGCTGCCGAACGGGCAGGAAGCGTCCCCGCCGGGAGGGCGGCGTTTTTTCCACGTCGATGCTGAACAGCACGTGCAGGCGGTCCCGGAACGAGGGTTCCTGCAACTGAAAAGCCTGGTCCGTGACTTCGAATCCGCGGCCCTTGAAGGCGGCATTTATCGGGCTGTCCGGGTCGTCAAGCTTCATGACCATGAGCTCGTTATTCCAGGGATGGCCGCCGTTTTCCGTGCCGCCGAGCATCTGGCCGAACTCCGGCCACTGATCGTATCGCGGATATTGGACGAACGTAGCGATGGCGTCGTGGATTCCGATCAGCCCTTTCCCTCCGGCGACGAAGTCGAGCAGCGATCGCCTCAGTTCCGGGTCCTCGAACAGCACGCCGGTGGTGTTGTTGAAGCAGACAGCGTCGAACTGGCGGATCTTGTCCGGCCGGAACATCTCGACGTCGTTGCTGAAGACGGTCTCGAAGGCGCCCGTGCGTTTCCCCATTGCCTCAAGGGCATAGTTCGAAGCGGGATGCACGTTCCAGGCTCCCCCGCGCACGACATTTCCGTCCCGCACGGAAAGGTTGATTACCAGAATGCGCCGGGGCTGTTTCGGTTTGGCGGGCGCTTTGGCGGGAAGCGCGGCATCGATCGACTGTTTCTGCTCCGGCGGCAGCGGGGGTAGCGGGGGCAGCTCCTGAGCTTGCAACAGGCCGAAGCAAAAAACATAAGAAAACAGTAGAAGAACGCGATTCATTGTGACTCCCTGTTCGATCGGCCTCGCGGCCGCGGTGCACCAAAGCATTCCAGCGGCGCGAGGCTCAACGCTTGCCATTACATCACAGGGAGATTCCGAAAGCGAGGGGAGCGGATGGGTCCAGAAGCGGCGGAGTGGATGGGCCCGGGGGAAGCGAGGGGGAATGCGCGCCGGCCGCCCGACGGGCCTCTGCACTTGAAACCCATCGAGCGGCCGGACTTCGCGCGTGGTCAGGTCACTGCCGCTGAGCTACCAAATCAGCTTCATGCGCACCTGCACCTGCCGGGGATAGCCGTTGCCGATCCAGGCCTGGCTCGGAAACTGCGTCCCGAAGTTCGAGTCGGTCGGTGTGGTGTTGAAGTGGTTATCGCGCCCGTAATAGTAGTGGTTGAGCACGTTGAACGCCTCCAGGCCCAGTTGCAGCCGGAAACGCTCGGTGATGGTTGTGGTCTTGTTCAGCGATGCGTCGAACGTGAGCATCGGCTGCTTGCGGATCTGCCCGCTGCGGTACGGCGTCATGCGGGGGGCGTAGTCGGCCGTCATGAGCCACGCGTAATTGGAGAAGTCTTCCCCGCAGCCGGATGCCAGGCTGTAGGCCATCGGCTCGATGCGGCCGTCGTTGAACTGCCGCAGTACGCAGTTGTTCCAGCCGACCACCTGGTGGGCCTTCCAGTCCACCTTGCCTGTCCAGCGGCCGCCGATCGTTCGCGGGTCTTTCAACTGGATCACGTTGCCCGGCAAATTGTTCGGTTCACCGGAAGCCCAGTTGAAGAAGCCCGTGATCTCCCAGCCGCTGATCAGCTTCGAGACGACGCCCGTCGTTCCGGCGCCGAAACGCTGGTTGCGGCCGAACGGCAGGTCGTAGACCGCCGTTGCTTTGAACCAGTGCGGGCGGTCGTTGAAGTACAGACCCCGCTGCTCGACATTGTTGAACGGATCGTTGTAGCCCCAGCTCTCGACCGTCTTGCTCAGCGAGTAATTGGCAAGGAAGGTGAGGCCGCGGCCGAACCGGTGGTTGTAGTTGATCTGGAGCGAGTTATACCAGAACCGGCTGCCGTTGCGGCCCTGCTCGGTCATATCCCCGCTGAACTGCGGGAACGGACGGGCAAGCTGATATCGCGACAGAGTCGCGGCGGTATAGAAGCTGGTGCCCTGGAACGCTGGGACGTTCCGGAACGGGTTAGGCAGCGCCTGGTTGCAGTAAACCGGATCGCCGCCTTCCAACAAGTTGCAGCTCTTGCGGAATTCCGCCGAAGGAATGTTGAACGCCTTTTCGTTGTTGGCGTCGACGGTCCGGGTGCCCACGTAACTCGCTTCCACGGTAGCCGCCTGGGTGAGCTGATACTGCCACCCCACAGAGAAGGAGTGGAGCTTCGGAGTGACGAAGCTGGGGTTAAACCAGCTCGTGTTTTGCCCCACGTAGGTCAGGAGACCGCGGGAAGCGCCCGGCGGCACGTTGATGCCGTCCGGGAAGGGGTTTCCGAGATTGACGATCGGAGTCCGGTTGCCGTCAATGCTGTAAACCGACGGCGTGCTCGTGCTGAAACCGACGAACTTCAAATAGTCGTTATTCGGGTTCAGGTAGTAAAGGCCGTAGCCGCCGCGCAAGACCAGTTTCGAGGTGAGCTGGTAGGCGGCGCCGATACGAGGCTGGAAGTTATTCAAGTCGCGGTCGCCGACGATCCTGGGCAGGCCGTCCACGCCGGCGAATCTTAGCCCCCCTTTCAGGTCCCTCAGTTGCGGATACTGGTCCAGCATCTCAGCGGGAATCTGGCTGGCCACCGGGTTGGGCGCGTTCCGGTCGAAGCCGCGGTTTATGCGGTTCCACTTCTCGTCCGGAGGACCGTTGTAATCCCAGCGCAAGCCCAGGTTCAGGGTCAGCCTGCGGGTCACCTTCCAGTCGTCCTGAATATACGGCGCGATGTACCACTGCCGGGTGAACGGATACAGCGGGTAGTTCGAGGAGGCATTCACAATGCCGAGCAGGAACGAGGCGTAGCCGTCCCCCGAAGTCTCCTCCCCCTGGTTATACAACCGCTGGGTCCACCGCGTCTGGCCCTGGAAGTAAAGGATGTTACCGCTGTTTTGCTGGATGTAGTGGATGCGGCGGATGTCGACACCCATCTTCACCGTATGGCTGCCCGCCACCTTGGTTACATTGCCCATCAGCGCGTAGTTGTTAGTGATGTTGATCGACTGATACCGGCCCAGCGGCGCGTAGCCGTTCTCGAATTCCCAGCGTCCGAAGTAGGTCGGGCCGGGGAGCTGGCTGATAAGCGAGGGGGGCAACCCGAGCGAGGTCAAATCGAAGTTCTCGTTGCCGCGCCCGAAGCCTTTTTCGATAAAGCGGTTATACGCTCCGCGCACGTTCACGACCAGGGTCGGCGAAAGCGATCCGACCCAGTCCAGCACGTAGGCATCGTTGATGCGCTGGAAAGGCTGCTGGCCGTCCATGCCGGGACCCTCGCAGATGCCGTTAATGCACCGGTCCTCGGTCCGGTCGTTCGAGGCGTGCCGGATGAAAGCCCGGTGCTTGTCGCCAAAATTCCAGTCGAACTTCAGAATCAGGTTGTAGAAATCGTCGGTTGCCGCGTACTCCGGATTCAGCAGGTTCTGCATCGAGTACCGTTGACCCGGAGTTTTCGCATTCGGCATCGGCATGTACTTGGTCACCTCCCTGGCGACCGGGTGGATCATGCTTTCAGGGATCCTGTTGTTGGGGAACGGTTCGCGAATCGGGTCTCCGTTTGCATCAAACCGGCTCGTAAACGGGTTGTAAATGATGATTGGCCGGCCGTCCGCGGTGGTCAGCTTGCTGAAGTCGCCTTCCCGCATCTCCGGCTCGGGAAACGAGTTGCGGAGGAACTGCGGCCATTCCTCGTAGTAATTTTCGAAGCTGCCCAGGAAAAAGGCTTTTACGTTGGAGTCCTTCTTAAGAAGCTTGGGGAAGTAAAGGGGCCCGCCCAACTGAACGCCGTACTGATGCAGCTTGTGGTCCGGGCGCTCCTCCCCTATCGCATTGTTTTGGAACGTGTTAGCGTCTAATGCTTTGGTTCGGTAGAACTCCCAGGCAGCTCCGTGCAGCTCCTGCGTTCCGCTTTTCAGGATGACGTTGAAGATGCCGCCGCCGGTATGCCCGTACTGGGCGTCGTAGGAGTTCGACTGCACATTGAACTCCTGCACCGCGTCCACGATGGGCACGTAGGCGATGTTGTTACCGCCCGCCTGAGCATTGTTGGGCGCGCCGTCCAGCAGAAACTCGTTGTTGGACTGCCGGCCGCCGTTCACCGACCACTCGGCGATGGCGCCGTTGTCGAACGGCCGCTGCCAGATGGCCGCACCGCGGAAGGTGACGCCCGCCATCATCGAGCCGAGCATAAACGGATTCCGGCTGTTGAGCGGCAGCTCGGCTACCTGAACGGTGTTGACGACGCCGCCGCGGCTGGCCGTCTGGGTCTCCAGCAGCGCCGCTTCAGCAGTGACGCTGACCGATTCGGTAACCTCGCCGACCTCCAGTGTTACATCGATGCCGGCGATCCTGCCAACTTCCAAAGTGATATTCTCACGGATGAACTGCTTGAACCCCTGCGCCGTTACTGTCAGTCTGTACTGGCCAGGACGGAGAAAGGGAATTGTGTAAGCTCCCGAAGCATCCGTGACTGCGGTTGCGGTTTCGTTAGTCGCTACGTTTACGGCCTGTATGTTGGCGCCGGGAACGGCGGCGTTAGTAGGGTCGTAAACGTGACCGGAAATCGTGGCGCGGAACTCCTGCCCAAATAGGAGGGAGGGAAGGAGAAGACACGCCACACCCAAGCACTTGGTCAGCTTCATAGCCCCTTCCTTTATAGTTGAGTTGAGAACCCACCATCTGCGAGGGACTCCTTGCCCCTTCGCAACTCACCGTTGCTGGTAGGACAGGCTATTATAATCCGGTTTAAGCCTGACACGCAAGATACAAGTTAATAAAATTTACAATTCGGCAGTGTGGCTTAACTGGCAAACCTTACAGTAGAGTAAAGCAACCGCTGTCAGGTACACGCAAAAATTCACTTTCGGTAACCCAAGTTCTTACATAACAGGCGGGTATCACCGTTTCCAAACTCTATAGAGAATAGGGAGTAGTCTCGGATTTCAGGGGGTCCGGATCGCGGTGCGGCTTTACTGATGTAACGGTAGGGTGATACTGCCTACTGTTAGTGTTCAGGTCAGGATGCTGCCAATTCGGTTTCTTACTTCAAACTGTCCCTACTTACGTCTTGTCGCAGCCCCCACCCCTGAGTGCTGTCGCCCCCCTACAGCCCCCTCGTTCGAGGCGGGGCACACCCGGGCTGGACTGAAGAGACTGCCGGCGGGCCATCTCCGCCCTGACCACCACTCTGCAGGTGTTGACCGTTCCCGCCGGCTGTTAACAAAGTGCGACAATCGTCAGACAGCAAACGATTCGCGTTACGCTGGAATTAGAGAGGCTATTTCAGGCATGTTAATCCGAAAAGAAGATGCGCTTGAGTATCATTCGAGTCCCACGCCGGGGAAAATCTCGGTCACCCCTACCAAGGCCTGCCGCACCCAGCGCGACTTGAGCATGGCTTACACGCCAGGGGTCGCGGTGCCTTGTAAGGAGATCGAGCGCGATCCTACGCTGGCCTATAAGTACACCGCCAAAGGCAACCTGGTCGCCGTCGTGACCAACGGCACTGCCGTCCTCGGGCTCGGCAATATAGGCGCCCAGGCCAGCAAACCCGTCATGGAAGGCAAGGGCGTTTTGTTCAAGCGCTTTGCCGATATCGATGTTTTCGATATCGAATTGGCCACCACCGATCCGGAGAAAATCATCCTTGCCTGCCAGCTCCTGGAGCCCACCTTCGGCGGCATCAATCTCGAAGACATCAAAGCCCCGGAGTGCTTTGAGATCGAGGAAGAGCTCAAGCGCACCATGAAGATTCCGGTATTCCACGACGACCAGCACGGCACGGCCATCATCTCCGGCGCAGCCCTGCTCAACGCCCTGGAGATTGTCGGGAAGCGCATCGAAGAGGTGAGGATGGTGATCAACGGAGCGGGGGCCAGCGCCATCTCTTGCGCGGAGCATTACATACGCCTTGGCCTGCGGCGCGAAAACATTCTGATGTGCGACTCCAAGGGGGTCTTGTATAAAGGCCGCGAGGAAGGCATGAACAAGTACAAAGCGCGGTTTGTACAGGACACGAGCGCCCGCACCCTGGCCGACGCCATGCGCGGCGCGGACGTCTTTGTCGGCCTCTCCCGCGCAGACTGCGTCACGGCCGAGATGTTGAAGACCATGGCGCGCGATCCGATCGTGCTGGCGTTGGCCAATCCCGATCCCGAGATTCCCTACGACGTGGCCATCCGGGCGCGCCCCGACGTGATCATGTGCACCGGCCGGTCGGACTATCCCAACCAGGTCAACAACGTTCTCGGATTTCCCTTCATCTTCCGCGGCGCCCTCGATGTCCGCGCCACAGCCATCAACGACGAGATGAAGCTCGCGGCTACGCGCGCGCTCGCCGCTCTGGCCAAGGAGGACGTGCCCGATTCGGTGCGGGCCGCCTACGGCGTGGACCACATGGAGTTCGGCCGCGACTACATCATTCCCAAGCCGTTCGATCCCCGCGTGCTCATTTGGGAATCGGCGGCGGTCGCCAAGGCGGCCATGGACAGCGGGGTCGCCCAGCAGCCCATCGATTTGGAGGAATACAAGGAGCAGCTCGAGCGGCGTCTCGGCCGCGCCCGCGAGGTGATGCGCATCATGATCCACAAGGCGCAGCGCCGTCCGATGCGCGTTGTTTTCCCCGAAGGCGAGGAGACCAAAATTCTCCGGGCATGCCAGATTCTGCTCGATGAGAAAATCGCCCACCCGATTCTGCTCGGCTCCGAGTCAGTCATCCGCCAGCGCATTGCCGAGTGCCGCCTCAACCTCGAGGGCGTCACCATCATCGATGTCCACACATCACCCGATCGCCAGCGCTACGCGGAAGAGCTCTACCGCCTGCGCAACCGCAAGGGGCTTACGCTGAGCGAGGCGCACGAGGCCATGCTTCAGCGCAACGTTTTCGGTTCGATGATGGTGCGCCTCGGCGACGCCGACGCCCTGGTCAGCGGCCTGACCCAGCACTACCCCGATACCATTCGCCCCGCGCTACAGGTCGTTTCGGTGCGCGAAGGCCTGCACAAGGTCTCCGGCGTTTACATGCTCATTACGCCCAAGGGTCAGGTGTATTTCCTCGCCGATTGCACGGTGAATATCGAGCCGACGTCGGAGGACCTCGCCGAAATCGCCCTGTGCACCGCCGAGACGGCGCGGCGATTCAACGTGGAGCCGCGCGTCGCCATGCTTTCTTTTTCCAACTTTGGAAGCACGCGCCACCCGCTCGCCGAGAAGGTGCGCCGCGCGGTCGAAATCGTCCGCCAGCGCGAGCCTTCCCTCATCATCGACGGCGAGATGCAGGCCGACACCGCCGTGGTGCCCGAGATCCTGGCCGAAACCTACCCCTTCGCCGCGATCAAGGGCGGCGCGAATGTACTGGTGTTTCCGGACCTGGAAGCCGGCAACATCGCCTACAAGCTGCTGGCGCGCATCGGGGGCTGTGAAGTGATTGGCCCCATTCTGATGGGAATGTCGAAACCCGTGCACGTATTGCAGCGTGGCGCCGAGGTCAACGACATCGTCAACGTCGCCGCCATCGCTGTCGTGGACGCCCAGGAATCTCAGGGCGCGGGCCAGGCACGGCCCGCCGCTACCACTTGACCGGCTCGCCCGGCTTCAGCGTCCAGACTTCGGTTTCGCGCTGGTCTTTGATCAGCTCGGCCAGTTGCTCGGGCCGCCCGCTCAGCGCGGGGAACGTTCCGAAATGCATGGGAATGATTTTTCGCGGCTTGAGCATGCAGCAGGCCAGCGCCGCCTCTTTCGGACCCATCACAAAGAGATCGCCGATGGGAAGAATCGCCAGCTCGGGATGATAGAGCTGCTCGATGAGGGCCATGTCGGAGAACACGCCGGTGTCGCCGGCGAAGTACAGCGAGCGGTTGTCCGGAAAACGGAGCACGTAGCCGCAAGCCTCGCCGCCGTAGACCATGTGGTCTCCGTCCTTGATGCCGCAACTGTGCACCGCGTGGGTCATTGTTACCGTTACCGCTCCGACTTTCTGAGAGCCGCCCTTGTTCATCGGGTTAAGCTGGCCCACGCCCTTGGACCCGAGCCACTCGCACGTTTCGTAGATCGCCACCACCTGCGGAGAGTACTTTTTCGCAAGCGCCACGGCATCGTGGATGTGATCGAAATGCCCGTGCGTGATCATGATCGTGTCGATGCGCGAGAACGAGTGATTTGCGGGATACGATGGGTTCCCCTCGATCCACGGATCCATCAGGATGACTTCGCCCGATTCCAGCCGGAACTGGAAGGTGCCGTGCCCAAGCCAGGTAATCTCCACCATGTGCAATTATTCTCCTCTCCCAGATGATAGCGGATCGTGGAGTGTGGAAAGCGGTGTTTCTCTACAGCCCGTCGCCGTACCTTGCCACTCCCGGAATCGTGACCGGCAGCTTCCCGCGAAATGGTATCTCGCCGAAGAGAGCTCTTACGGCCGCCCGTTCGCAGGGAGGCGCCGGGCTATACGCGGCGACATACGCGGCTACACGTGGAAAGCTGCGCGCCAGGTACGGATTCCCCAGCGCGATCAGCGCGACCGGCGGCCCGCCCGCGATCAGCGTCTCGAGTAGCTTCGGATAGCCTCCCGCCAGCACGGCGCCGCCGCGATATGATGCGACGGAGGCGAACGCCGCCACCACGACCGCCCGCGCACTCTTCACAGCCTCGATCGCACTATCGAACTCCGCCTGCGAGGCGCCCGGTTCGAGCACCACGAGCGAGGCGTCCGGCGCCCGCTTTCTGACCTCCGCCGCGAACACTTGGCCCTGCTCGCCGCGGGCGGATTCCCGCAGAACCACGAAAGCGGTCCCGGCGGCGTTTACCGGCAAGAGCGAGCCCTCGTTCTTCACCAGCGTCATGGCGCGCTCGGCGATCTCGTCCACGCGCGCGATGTCCTCCGGCCGGTCAAGCGCGTCCATCATGGCTTCCGGATCGACGTACTTCTTCCGGTGCAGATTCACCCGCATCTTCGCCGTCAAGATGCGGCGGACGCTTTCGTCAAGCCGCCGGCGGCTGATCGCGCCTCGTTCCACGGCCCGCACGATGCCCGCAATCGCCCGCTCGGGATTCGCCGGCATGATCAACACGTCAGCGCCCGCCTGAATGGCCTTCACCGCCGCTTCGGCTGCGTTCCAATGATTCGTGATGCCCTTCATGTTGAGGGCGTCGGTTGCGATCAAACCGCCGAAACCAAGTTTTTCCCGCAAGAGGCCTGTCAGGACCGCGCGCGACAGTGTCGAGGGAATCTTGGGAGAGTCCAGTGCCGGAACCGCGATGTGCGCCGCCATGACGGAATCCACGCCTGCGGCGATCGCCGCCCGAAACGGCGCCAGTTCCACCGCATTCAGCCGTTTGCTATCCGCGTTCAGCACCGCCAGGGCGAGATGCGTGTCCGTGTCCGTATCGCCTTGTCCGGGGAAGTGCTTTACGGTCACCAGAACCGGGTCCGGAGCGGAATGCGCACCTTCGATAAAGGCCCGCACATGCGCCGCTACCTCTTCGGGATTCTCGCTGTAGGAACGTATGTTGATGACCGGGTTTTCCGGATTATTGTTTACATCCGCAACCGGCGCGAGAATCCACGGCACTCCCAGCGCCCGTGCCTGCCGCGCCGTTGTCTCTCCGGCGAAGCGGCTCAATTCGGGATCGCGCGCCGCCGCGAACGCCATATTGTGCGGGAACTTCGTCTCGGATACGACGCGCATGGAAACGCCGCGCTCGAAATCGCTGGCCACAAGGAGCGGGACCCTCGCCTCTCGCTGCACACGGTTCAGGAAAGCGGCCATGGCACGCGGCTCGGCGCGTTGCACCGAGCCGTCCCTCACACGGTTCACCAGCACGAGCCCGCCCACGCGCAGATCCCTCACCCAGCGGAGATACTTCCTGTACTCCGCCGACCCTGTGTTCAGCGCTTCTCCGTAAAAGGGAACAAATACGAGCTGAGCCGCCTTGTCGCGGATACTCATCGAGCGCATCCACGAACTGACGGGAGAGGACTGCGGCGCCTTGACCGGACGGCTTTGCCGCGCCTTTTGCGCGGCGAAACACGTCGCCCACACTAACAGAACGGCAATGGAAGTTCGGGTGAAGTTCAATGCACTAGTCTTACGTCAGCGCGCCTGGCGCTTCGCCTTCACACGAGCGCGCTGGCGAGCCGGCGGCTTTTTCTGAGCACCCTGCCGCAAGAGCCGGTTTACGCAGCGCACAAGCTGCGCCACCTCGTTCGCGCTCTTGGGTATCACCGCATCCGCGCCGGTGTTCTCTTCAGTCATTCCGAGCGCGTCCGCATAGCCGGAGATCAGGATGATCTGTGCGTCCGCGGTTCGTTCGCGGATGCGGCGGATCAGTTCGAGCCCGTTCATCTTCGGCATCTTGTAATCCGTGATGACGAGATCGAATTTGCCGGCGCCATACAACTCGAGCGCCGTACTCCCCTCCGATGCGGTGGTAATGTGATACCCAAGTTCCTCTAGTACCGACTTACGAGCAACCAGCCCCAATCGGTTGTCGTCGACCAAGAGAATATGCGCGGAAGGACCGGCGGTTCGAGTGTCCCAGTCTGACATGGTGAAAAGCGAAATTAACAGAGCGCGTAGTCCTCTGTCAACGAACTCGTAACGATCTGGAAAATAGCAAGATCAAATTCTTGACTTTTTCGCAAAAAAGGACATTCTTCTCCGCGGGCGCGTTTTTGGGGCCCTACTCCACCTCGCGCGGCGCGGTGTAACCGTTCTTGGCGATGATCTGGTACTTGATGGGCTTGTTCTTCTGATCCGTGATGCGCAGCGGTTCGCCGGTGGCCGGGTTGACCAGTTCGACCTTGATCTTGCGGAACTTGCCATCACGCGCCTGGTTCGTCGGGTTGTAGGTCAGCACGTACTGGCGCCGCAGCGCGTCCGATATGGCCTGGAAAATGGCGGGGAATTCGCCGTAAAAGCGCGGAATAAAGGCCATTCCGCCGGTTTCCTTGGCGAAAGTACGCAAGGCATTGTTCGCTTGAAGCGCATCCAGCCGGGCGATCGGGCCCATATAGCCGTGCGCATCGTACCACTGGCGGATCGCTTCTCCGATTCCGATTGCGTAAATCGGAACGCCGGCCTCCTGAAGTATTTTGCGCGTCTTATCGAACGTGAGCTTGCTGAAAGTGTCGTAGCCGGAGGCGATCAGCACGATGGCTTTGCGGCCCTCGATGTCCGACATGCGCTGAGCGGTCTCGGCCACCGCGTCATACATGTTCGATTCCGAGTAGGCTGCGATCTGAAGCCGGCGCATGGCCTCGTAAGCTTCGCGCTTGTCTTGGGAGAAATCCGAAAGGATTTCCGTCCGCAAGTCGAAGGCGACCACCGCGACGTAATCTTCCGGCTTGAGCGTTTCGAGGAATCCGTAGGCGGCTGTCAGCGTTTGATACCACGTTTCGGTCCAGTAGCTCTGCCACAGATTGCTGAATTCGATCACCATGGCCACCGTCATCGGGGCTTCGCCCTGGCTGAATTCCTTGATCTGCTGCGGCACGTTGTCTTCGAGGATGCGGAAGTACTCGCGCGGAATGTTTGGGATAAACTGCCCCTTGTTATCCAGCACCGCCACATCCACCGTTACCGTGGTGACGTCGCTCCTGAAACTCGGCACGCCCTCCGGCAACTGCTGGTCCTTCTTGCCGAATCTCGAAGGGATCTTGGGCCCTTCGGGCGTTTCCGCCGGTTCGCTCTTCTTGCTGCGCGGCTTGGCGACCGTTTCGCTACCCTCCTTGCGAGGGCCCTGCTGCGCAGTGAGTGTAAACAATCCGGCGCAAAGGCTTACCGCCAAAATTAGCGCGATTTTCATTGACGTCTTCATGGCCGCCTCTAAACCGAGACTCTACCAAAGATTTGGATGCGCCGGGGAAAAGGTATGTTTCAGGCTGATTGGGTCTTAATCGCGCGGATGGCCGCGCCCGCCGGCATCCCTGCGCCGCCAGATCACTCCGAGCGGGCCCGGAGGCGGCCGCGGGCCAGCCGGATCTCAAGAGCCGACCCGGGCGGAACTTCGGCGGGATCCTTCACAATTCGTTTCGATTCGTCCTGGACGATTGCATAACCGCGCTCGAGAACGCGCAGCGGGCTGAGCTGGTTAAGCTGGGCGGTGAGCCCTTCCAGGCGGCCGCGGCCCGCATCGAGGCGGCTGCGGATGGCCTGCGCGGCGGCGGATTCCGCAATCTCCAGGCGGCGGCGGGTGCGGGCGAAGCGCAGGCGCAAATCCAGCGCGGTCAGGCGGGCGTCGAGGTCGCGCAGGCGGGCGCGCCGCGCGTCGATCACCGCGCGCACCGTATTGCGCAGAATGTAATCGAGTTCGTCGATTCGCTGAAGGGCGCGTCCGATGCGGCGGTGGAGCAGGGAACTGGCGCGCTCGATGCCGCGGAGGTGGAGCTGGCGGGCCGCCTCGGCCAGCCGGTAGCGCAGCGCCTGGCGCAGCTTCGAGACGCAGCCGTCAATGCGCTCGAAGACGTGCTCCCGTTGTACGACCACAAGCTCGGCGGCGGCTGAAGGCGTCGGGGCGCGGAGGTCCGCCACGAAATCGGCAATCGTGACGTCAGTCTCGTGCCCGATGGCGGAAATGACCGGGACGGAACAGGCGGCGATGGCGCGCGCGACCGCCTCCTCGTTGAACGTCCAGAGGTCTTCGAGCGAACCGCCGCCGCGGGCGACGATCAGCACGTCGGGCCAGCCCGAGTTGCTGAAGTACTCGATGCCGCGGCAGACTTCCTCGACCGATCCCTCGCCCTGAACCTGGGCGGGATAGATGCGGATGTGGAGGCCCGGGAAGCGGCGGCTAAGGATGTTGAGCATATCCTGAATGACGGCGCCGGCCAGCGAGGTCACGATCCCGATGCGGGACGGGAATTTTGGGATGGGCCGTTTGCGCGCGGCTTCGAACAGGCCCTCGGCGGCCAGTTTCGCCTTGAGCTGTTCGAAGGCGAACTGCAGAGCGCCGCGGCCCTGGGGTTCCAAATGCTCGACCAGCAGTTGGTACTCGCCGCGCACCTCGTAGACATCGATGCGCCCGCGGGCGATCACGGCGACTCCGTCCTGCGGCTTGAACTTGAGATAGCGGGCCGTGGAGCGGAAGCAGACGCAGCGCAACTGGGCGTCCTGCTCCTTGAGGGTGAAGTAGTAGTGCCCGCTGGCGGCAAGGCGCGTGCCCGAGATTTCGCCCGTGACCCAGACGTCGCCGAACTCGCGGCCGAGCAGGCTGCTGATCGCGGCGTTCAGCTCGGAGACGCTGTAGGTTTTTCGGGCGGGTTCAAAAGAAAACGCGATCTGTTCCACTCGGTTTGATGTTTCCTGTTGACGCGGGAATCTCCTTCCGCTATTCTAGAAAACAATTGCGGTTGCGGCATCCCCACCCTAAGTCTACCCACCCACGGGAGGATGAATGAGCCCTAAAGAAGTATTGGAATTTGCAAAGAAAAACGATGCCAAGCAAGTCGACCTGCGCTTCGCCGACATCCCCGGCCTGTGGCATCACGTATCGTACCCGATCACCCAGTTGAGCGAGGAGTCGTTCGAAGAAGGCTTCGGCTTCGACGGATCGAGCATCCGTGCCTGGGCGGCCATCAGCGAGAGCGACATGCTGCTGATACCCGATCCGAACACGGCGTTCATGGATCCGTTTGCCGAAGTACCCACGCTGGTGATGACCAGCGATGTGGTCGACCCCATCACGCACCAGCACTACGAGCGGGATCCGCGTTGGATCGCCAAGAAAGCCGAGATGTACCTGGCGAATTCCGGCATCGCCGACACGGCTTACTTTGGCGCCGAGGCTGAGTTCTTCATCTTCGACAACATCCGGTTCGATCAGAACCAGCACTGCGGATTTTACTTCATCGACGCCGAGGAAGGCCGCTGGAATTCGGGGCGGGAGAAGGACAATCTGGGATACCGGCCGCGCTACAAGGAAGGCTATTTCCCCGTGCCGCCGACCGATCATTACCAGGACCTGCGCAGCGAGATGGTGCAGACCATGCTCCGCTGCGGCCTGACTGTGGAATGCCATCACCACGAAGTGGCGACGGGTGGGCAGGCTGAGATCGACCTGAAGTTCGATTCGCTGGTCAGATCCGCCGATGCAATCCTGCTTTACAAATACTGCATCCGCAATGTGGCGAACCAGTACGGCAAGACGGTGACGTTCATGCCGAAGCCGATCTTCGGCGATAACGGGAGCGGGATGCACTGCCACCAGAGCCTGTGGAAAGACGGGCAGCCGTTGTTTGCGGGGGACTGCTACGCGGGGCTGAGCCAGTTGGCGCTGTGGTACATCGGCGGGCTGCTGAAGCACGCGCGGGCGCTGTCGGCGATCATCGCCCCGACGACGAACAGCTACAAGCGCCTGGTGCCGGGCTATGAAGCGCCGGTGAACCTGGCGTACTCGCGGCGCAACCGTTCGGCGGCGGTCCGTATTCCGATGTACTCCTCGAACCCGAAGGCAAAGCGCATCGAGTTCCGCCCGCCGGATCCCTCGGCCAACCCCTACCTCGCTTTCGCGGCGATGATGATGGCCGGACTGGACGGCGTGCTGAACAAGATCAATCCCGGTGAGCCGCTCGACAAGGACATCTACGACCTGTCTCCGGAGGAGCTGCGGGATGTTCCGGCGATGCCGGCGTCGCTGGACGAGGCGCTGACCTGCCTCGAAGAGGACCACGGCTTCCTGATGAAAGGCGACGTGTTCACCGAGGAGATGATCGAAGCGTACATCGACTACAAGCGCAAGAACGAGGCTGAGGCAGTACGGCTGCGCCCGCATCCGTACGAGTTCGCGCTATACTACGACATCTAACCTGCCAGGTTAGCTTCGTTTTACTGTTCTTGAGAGAGCGGGCCGGGTCTGCCCCGGCCCGCGAGTTAAACATTGCAAGGCACCATACTTCAAATCAACCTTTCCCCGGGCGGACTGCCCAAGCGGCCGGTCCCGGAGGCGTTCTTGACCCCGCTCGGATTTGAGGGGGACTCGGTCGCGCATCCGGAGGTTCACGGAGGCCCGCTGCAGGCCGTTCTTCTGATTACGGCGGAGGGCATCGACGAACTGGTTGCCCGCGGCTATCCCTTGTTCTACGGCGCGCTGGGCGAAAACCTGACCACGCGCGGACTGGACAGGCGCATGCTCCGCGGCGGGCAGCGGTTCCGGATCGGAGAAGCGATCGTGGAGCTTACAAGGCTGCGCCGGGCCTGCAAGAGCCTCGACGTGTACTCCCCGCAATTGAAAACCGAGATCTACGAAAAGGACATGCAGCCGGGCCATCCGGCCTGGGGACTGAGCGGCTTCTATGCGGCGGTGCTGAAGCCCGGCTGGGTTCGCGCGGGCGACCCGATTGTGCTCGCGGAGATTGCGGTCTAGCGGCGGGCTATAATCTCTATGCCGGATCACTATGCGGGCACTCCTCAAAGAGGTCGAGTTCCGCGACCCCGAGCGCGCTGCCGCTAATGTGCAGAACCTTTGCGAGCACGTTTCGGAGGACCTGCAGGCGCGGCTTTACGCGCTGGTGAGGGCCTGCGCCGATCCGGACGACGCTCTGCACTTCTTCGACCGCTTGCAGCGCGAGCAGCCCGACGCCTTTCATCGCCTCACCGGGTCGAACGCCGCTCTCCAGGTGCTGGTCGCGGTCTTTTCCCACAGCCGGTTCCTTTCCGAGGCGATACTGGTTCATCCCGAGTGGGTGGATGAACTCGTCGCGAGCGGCGACCTTTACAGGGTGCTGACTGCGGAGGACTACGCGGAGCGGCTGGAAGCCGAACTCCAGGCCGAGGGCAGCCGCGTTCCCACACCGCTCTCGATCGCCGTGTTCCGGCGTCGCCAGATCCTGCGCATTCTGGCGCGCGATGTGATGGGGCTTGGCACGCTGCCGGAAACCACCGAAGAGCTATCGAGCCTCGCGGATGCGGTCCTCGACGTCTGTTACCGGCGCATCAGCGAACAGTTGGCCGCGCGCTACGGCCGGCCCACGGACGCGGGTTTCTCCATCATCTCGCTCGGAAAGCTGGGGGGAAAAGAGCTCAACTACAGTTCGGACATCGACCTGATGTTCATTTACGGGAGCAACGGCGAAACCCCCGGACCGCAGCGAATTTCAAACAAGGAATTTTACAAGAAGGTCGCCAACCAGCTTACCGATCTGCTTTCCACCTATACCAGCGCGGGCACGCCGTACCGGGTGGACTTGCGCCTGAGGCCGGACGGCCGCCTCGGCGAAGTCTGCATGTCGCTCGAGGGAGCGAAAAGCTACTACCAGAGCCGGGCGCGCGACTGGGAATTGCAGATGCTGATCAAGGCCCGGGTGTCGGCCGGTGAGCGGCAGCCGGGTGAGGAGCTGCTGGAATTCGTCGACCCGCTGATTTATTCGAGCACGCTCGACTTTTCGGTTGTGGAGGAGGCGTCGGCGACGCGGGAGCGGATCGGCGAAAAGCTGGCTGCCCGCCGCAGCGCTTCTCGCGGTTTCAATATCAAGCTGGCGCCCGGCGGGATTCGCGATATCGAGTTCCTGGTGCAGTGTCTCCAGCGGTTGCACGGCGGCCGGGAAAAATGGGTGCGGCACGGCGGAACGCTGCTGGCGCTGTTCCGGCTGCGCGACAAGGACCTGCTTTCCGACACCGAGTACTCGCGGCTGGCCTCGGCTTATCAGTTCCTGCGGACGCTGGAGCACCGGCTGCAAATTTACGACGACCGCCAGACCCATCTACTGCCCAACCGGAAGGAAATCCTCGACGTGTTGGCCCGCGAGATGCCGGCGGCGCAGATCGGCGCCGCGCCTTCCGCGGACCTCCTGCTCCGCCAGGTGAATCAACACCTGGAGGAAGTGCAGGAGATCTACGAGCGCGTCATCCACGCCCAGCAGCCGATTTACTACGGCCCGCCCGCGCCTGCGCAAGCGCCCGAGCCGCCGCTGGAGCCGCGGCTGCAGGTCGAGGAACCGGGTCCCCAGGAACCTGCCAGCAACCTGGTCCGATTTCTGGATCAGTGCGCGCCGAACCTTGCGGGCACGCTCTCCCGGGTGAACCTGCGCCGCGGGCGCACCTATTTCGAGCACTTTCTGGAGCGCATCGTGCACCGGCCGGAGTGGATGGAGTGGATGAACACGGACTCCACCCTGGCCAGGCACGTCATCGACATCTTCGAACACAGCCCGTATCTCGCCGAGCAGCTCATACGAACGCCGGAGCTGATCGCTGAAGTTCGCGCGATGCGCGAGGACTCCCGGCCGGATGTGCCCTATCAGGACGTGATCCCCGAGCTGGACGACGCCACCGAGCTGCGCCGCTTCTTCCGCCGGGAGATGTTCCGCATACAGTGTGAGAGCATCTGCCTCGAAACTCCGATCTTCACCACGCTGGAGCGCACTTCGGAACTGGCGGATGCGGTCATCCGCGCGACGTACCGCATGGCCGTGGCTGAGGTCGCCGCGAAGCATCCGCCTGCCTCTCCGGATTACGCACCGTCCGAGCAGATGATGGTGATCACGATGGGGCGGCTCGGGATGCGTGAGTTCGACATGGGGTCGGACGCGGACCTGGTTTTTGTCATCCCGGATGAGGACGTCCGGGAACTTATGTTCTGGACGCGCGTAGCCGAGCGGATGATCAGCATCATCAGCGCGTACACCGGCGACGGCGTGATGTTCGCGGTGGACACGCGGCTCAGACCGAACGGCCGCGAAGGCGCGCTGGTGCAGCCCGTGTCCAGCTACAAGGATTACTTCGCCACTACCGCCCAGGCGTGGGAAGGCATCACCTACATGAAGACCCGCGCGGTGGCGGGCGACATCGAGCGTGGCACGCGCTTCTTGAACGAATTGCAGGAAGTGAACTGGCGCCGCTACGGGCAGAGCTGGCGCTCGCGCCGGCAGCTCATGCAGATGCGGATGAAGCTGGAAAAGGAGCAGGGCGGCGGAAATCCTCTCAAGGCGGGGCAGGGCGGATACTACGACATCGATTTCGCGCTGATGTATCTGCGCTTGAAAGGGGCCGGCATTTTCTTCAAGGTGTTGAACACGCCGGCGCGCATCGACGTCATCGAGAAGATGGGCCACCTGGAAAGGCAGGATGCGGATTTCCTCCGCGACGCCGCCACCTTCTACCGCGCGCTGGACCACGGCCTCCGGGTGTTGAGCGGGCACACGGAAGGCGACCTGCCCGCCGCCGGATCGCAACTGGAAATGCTCACCTCACTCGTGCAGCGCTGGACGCCGGATCACCTGCACGACCAGCCGCTCGATCTGGAACTGGCTCAGATTCAAACGCGCACGCGGGAGTTTTTTGACCGGCTATTCAAGTCTGCGGCTGTTTCATAATCCACGCGCCGCTGCGCGCTTTTCCCATTAAAAGCTCGCGAATTCGCGAGTAGCACGCCGCCGCGGGATCCGTGCTAGCATCTGGTTAATCGCACACAGGAGGGGCACTCGATGGCGGCAACGGTTCTATGTGTGGACGACGATCCCCTTGTGCTCGGAGTGACTCGATTGGCATTGGAGCGGCGGGGTTATCACGTCCTGACGGCTACTACAGGCGCAGAGGCGCTTTCCATGTTGAGACAGGCGGGGGAGGAGATCGCGCTTGTTCTGCTGGACTGGCGCCTCGAGGATTTGGACGGCGAGGACGTGCTTCTCAGTATCAAACAGATCAGTTCACGCGTTAAGGTGCTGGTCACCAGCGGAGATGGAAGCCCGGCGGCGCTTCTCACCGAATCCGGCGGGCCGGCCGCCGGCTTTTTGGAGAAGCCCTACAGTCCGGCTCAACTCCTTCGCTCCGTGCAGCGTGTTCTCGGACAGGAGACGCAGACGGCGGCGGCTTGAGCATTTCGCACTACCGGCATGTGCTCAATATACCCAACGGGCGGTTGGACGCCATGCAAGCGGCCAGGCAACCCCGGCGTGCTAAACTGGCTGCAAACAGAGGGCGACGACACAAATGGCTTCCACCGTCTGGAAAGGGTACATCACGTTTGGACTGCTGTCCGTTCCCGTCCGCCTGTTCGCGGCGGCGCGCAGCGAGCGGATCAGTTTCAACCAGCTTCACAAGGAATGCAAATCGCGAATCCGCCAGTGGCTGTACTGTCCGGTGTGCGACCGCAAGGTTGAGCGCGAGGAGATCGTTAAGGGATACGAGTACGAAAAGGACCGCTACGTCCTGATCGACGACGATGACCTGGAGAAGATCGCGCCCGAATCGGCCCGGACGATGGAGATCCTTGAGTTCGTGAAGGCGCAGGAGATCCCCTCGCTGTTTTTCGACACTTCGTACTACGTCGTGCCGGAAGAGCCGGGCCGCAAGGCCTATCACCTGCTGGTCGAAACGATGCGCGCCTCCGGATACGCGGCTTTGGCGAAGGTGGCCATGCACCAGCGGGAGCACCTCGTGATTATGCAGCCGCACGGCAACGGCCTGACGCTGCATACGATGTATTACGCCGAAGAGGTGCGCCAGGTGGCCGAATACGGGCAGCCCTCCGATGTCGAGGTGAAGCCGCAGGAAGTGGAGCTGGCCAAACGCCTCGTGGAAACCCTTGCCGCGCCCTTTGATCCCTCCAAGTACCGCGATGAATACCAGCACAGGGTGCGGGAGATGTTAGAGACCAAGCGGCAGGGTCTGGAAGTGACGCCCGCGACCGCACCGCGCTTAGCGCCGGTGGTCGACCTGATGGAAGCTTTGCAGAAAAGCCTGGCGGCTCTGCCCCGCAAGCCGGCGAAACCCGCCGCCGAAGTGCGCGCTATCGATGAAGCCGCCCCGGCTCCCGCGCCAAGGAAACGCTCCGCGAAGAAAGCCTCAGCGTGAACCGGGGAGTTCAGTTTTCGAGAGGCTCGCCGATCTGGACCAGCGAGATGTGGGTGACGCCGCCCTGCTCCCGAATCGCGATTACCGTCTGATACCCGCCTTCGGAGTGCCGCATTTCGACGCGGCCGTCGCGCATGGTGAAACTCCAGTCCGGCAGTTCCTGGCGATAGAAGGCGCTGACGTTCGCAACGGAATCGGCGGTCGTGTAATCGGCCGCTGAGACGTTGAAGTTCTTTTCGTCGCCGAGCTGAAACTCCAAATTGACAGTTTTCCCTTCACCGGGAGCGACCGCCGCGCCGGGGTAGACCGGGAGGCCGAGGCGCCGGAGATCGTCCGGGCTGCCGGCCTCGCGAACGCGCATCGAGCCGACCGGGGTTTCGAAACGCACCACTTTCCCGCGCTCCGAAGACGATTCCTCGACGCGGACGTGGCGCGCCATAAACAGGCCGAGGAAGATGGACGCGCCCACGAACAGGATGGCCAGAACGACGAAGGCGGCGAGTACACCGGCCAGAACACCGCCCCGCCTCCGGTTTTCAAGGCGCAATTCGCTAGCTCCTCCCATCAGTCAGTATAGTTCCTGAGGCAATTCACAGAAGTGAGCTACCGGCTCTTGCGGCGCAGTGCTGCGCCGGCGGCAATCGCGAATCCGCTCGCGCACAGCAGCAGCCAGGTACGGTGCGTGGTCATCCATAGCTGGGTACTGCGCTCTTGAGCCCTGGCGCTGAAGGCTCCGCGCGCCGCGAAATCTCCCCTCACCGGTTCGAAGAGGTTGTCAGGCCTGTCCGGAGCGACAGGCTCACCGGTCTGCTGCGACTTGTAGCCTGTTCTGGCCAGGTATCTGTCGAGCAGACCCGGGGCGATCTTGTTCCCGATGATCGAGACAACGGTCGGCCACCCTACGTAAACCTCCCTGCGCCGGTTGGCGGCAGCCCAAACCACCGCCTCGGCCCCCACCTCCGGCTGATATACCGGAGGCACGGGCTGGGGGTGATTCGGCAGGCGCGACCGGCACCAGTCGAACTGCGGTGTGTTCAGTGCCGGCATCTGCACCATCGTGATGTGAACCCGGCTGCCATTGTGGAGCAGCTCGGTTCGAACCGAACCGGTGAAGGCGCGGATGGCGGCCTTCGCCCCGCAGTAGGGCGCCTGAAGCGGAATGGAGCGGTAGGCGAGAGCCGAGCCCACCTGGACGATCACGCCGTCATCGCGCGGCGCCATGCGCTTGAGAGCGGCCATGGTCCCGTAAACCGTGCCCAGATAAGTGACCTCGGTGGCTCTCCGGTATTCCTCGGGCTTGATCTCGGAAAACGGGGAAAAGACCGTGACCATGGCGTTATTGACCCATATATCGATCGGGCCGAATGCTCGCTCCACGGCTTCCGCCGCAGCCTCCACCTGGCCGGCATCGGCCACATCGGTTGGCAGCGCGAGCGCCGCGCCCCCGGCCGCCTCAACTTCGCGGCGCGCCGCCTCGAGGCGAGCGTTGTCGCGCCCGAACAGGCCGATGCGGGCCTTGTCTTTCGCGAACCGCCTGGCGATCGCTCGACCCAGTCCGGCTCCGGCCCCGGTTACGACTACCACTTTCGGTTTGTCAGGCATGCTTTGACCGGTTCATCACCCAGTAGAGTGCGCCTCCCGCCAGCAGGGCGCCGGCTGCGAGCCCGAGAAGCCTGCCGTTCGCCGCCGGACCGAGGTCCTCCAGGTATTCCCGTTCGGGGTAGTCGTGGCAGGGGCCTTGGGCGCCCTCGCGCAGCGCCATCTGGAGAACCTGCGCCAGATGAAGCGCCCTGCGGTCTGTGAGCTGCTCGATCTGCTCGCGGCAACTGAAACCGTCGGCGATGATCAAGGTGTCCTTCGCGGCATTCCGCACCGCGGGCAGAAGAACCCGCTCGCCGCACTTTACCGAAATGTCGTACTTGGAGGACTCGAAACCGAAACTGCCGGCCATGCCGCAACAGCCTGAATCCAGAATTTCAAAATCGAGGCCGATCGCCTTCATCAGCTTCTCGTCCGCGTCCATTTTCATGATTGCCTTGTGATGGCAATGTCCGTGGACGACGGCTTTGCGATGAAAGGACGGTGGACGGTAGCCCTGCGCGTTGTTAAGAAATTCGGAAAGCGTGAATGTCTGTTGTGCAAGCCGGCCGGCGTCGATGTCTTCAGGAAACAGGTTGCGCAGCTCGTCGCGGAACACGACTACGCAGCTCGGTTCCAGGCCCACCATCGGAGTGCCGTCGTGAATCGCCGGGCGCAAGGTTTCAAGAGTCGTGGCCAGCATACGTTCGGCCGTGTCCAGCATGCCGAAATCGTAAAGCGGGCGCCCGCAGCAGAGATCTTTGCGCGGAACCAGCACGTGATATCCGGCCGCTTCGAGCACTTCAACTGCGGCTTGTGCCGTCCGCGGGTGGAAGTAGTTATTGAAGGTGTCCGGCCAGAGGATCACTTTGGGTCCGCCGGCGTTCTTCGGCGTGTGGGTTCGGAACCATTCCTTGAACGTTCGCGTCGCGAATTTCGGCATGCTGCGGCGCTGGGAAATTCCTCCCGCCGCCTTGATGAGGTTAGCCAGCCCCGGAGTCCGCGTGGCCAGATTGGCGAGGCGGGGGACTTTCGAGGCGAGCCGCGCCCAGTACATGATGAGGCCCATGGAATAGGCGTGGCGGGGGCGGAGCCGGCCCTCGTAGTAGTGAGAAAGGAACTCCGCTTTGTAGCTCGCCATATCGACGTTGACCGGGCACTCGCCTTTGCAGCCCTTGCACGAGAGGCAGAGGTCCAGCGACTCGAAGACGTGGCGGCTCTTCCAGCCTTCGGTGATCAGCTCGCCCTGAAGCATCTCAAACAGCATGCGCGAGCGGCCGCGCGTGGAGTGCTCCTCTTCGTGGGTCACCATGTAGCTCGGGCACATCGTGCCGCCTTCTCCCCGCCTGCACTTGCCGACTCCCACGCAGCGATCAACCGCGCCACTCCATCCGCCTTCTTCCGGAAAGTGAAAATGCGTCTCTAGAACCGGCGGGCTGTAATCGGCGCCGTGCCTGAGGTTTTCGTCGATACGGTAAGGATGGACGACCTTGCCCGGATTCATCCGGTTTTGAGGGTCCCATATCGCCTTGAATTGCTCGAAGGCCCGAATGATCTCGGGGCCGAACATCATCGGCAACAACTCGGCGCGGGACTGCCCGTCGCCGTGCTCGCCGGAGAGCGAACCGCCCATGCTGATGACAAGCTCCGCCGCCTCGTGCATGAATCGCCGGTAGTTTGCGATGCCGGCGGCGGTTTTCAAGTCGAAATTGATGCGGGTATGAATGCAGCCCTGGCCGAAATGGCCATAGAGCGCGCCCACGTAGCCGTGCCGGTTGTACAAGTTGCGCAGTGCGCGGAGGTAGCGCCCCAGGTTTTCGGGCGGCACCGCGGAATCCTCCCAGCCTTCCCAGGTGACCGGATCGCCCGGGACGAACGCGGTAGCGCCCAGTCCGGACTCGCGAATCTCCCAGACAAGCCTTTCCTGCCGGAGATCATCGTAGAGCTTCATCGAGGGCGGGTTCGTCTCCCGTCTCAGCCGCGACATGAGAGCTTGCGCTTTCCCGTCGGCATCGGCCCGGTTCTCTCCCCCGAACTCCACCAGGAGCCATCCCTTGCCTTCCGGCAGAAACGGAAGATCCCCCATGTGCAGGCCCTTTTTTCTCATGTTCTCGACGAGATAGTCGTCGATGCCTTCGAGCCCGATCGGGGCGGCCTCCCGAATCTCCATGATGTGATCGGCGGCCTCGTACACCGAGGGATAACCGAGAGCGAGCAGGCTGCGATGCCGGGGCCAGGGAACCAGCCGCAGCTTCGCCTCCAGGATCAGCACGAGCGTCGACTCGCTGCCGATCAGAGCTTTGGCTAGGTCGAAGCCTTTTTCAGGCAAAAGGTAAGGCAGGTTGTATCCGGAAACCCGGCGCGGGATATCGGGGAAGCGCGCGCGAATCAGATCGGCGTACTCATCCCGAAGCCGCTTCATGCCCGCGTAAATTTCGCTACGGCGGCTGCCCTCGGAGATGATGCGCCCCAGTTCGTCTTCGCCGGTCTTGCCAACCCACATGCGGAGGCCGTCATAAGTGAGGATTTCGAGTTCGTCGGTGTTGTCGTCGGTTTTCCCGCCCATGATCGAGTGGATCCCGCAGGAGTTGTTCCCCATCATGCCGCCCAGCGTGCAGTGGTTGTGGGTGGCGGGATCGGGAGCGAAGGTGAGGTCGTGGCGGTTCGCCTGGCGGCGCAAATCGTCCAGAACGACTCCCGGCTCCACCCGCGCCGTTCTGCCGGCGGGGTCCAAATCCAGAACGCGGCGCATGTATTTCGAGCAGTCGATGACGACGGCGGCGTTGCAGCACTGCCCGGCCAGACTCGTGCCTCCCCCGCGGGCAAGAATCGGGGCATCGAATTCGCGGCAAACCGCGACCGTTTCAATGATGTCTTCCTTGTCGCGAACGACCACGACTCCAATTGGCGCCTGGCGGTAGTTGGAGCCATCCGTAGAGTAGAGCGCCCGGCTGCCCGGATCGAAACGGACCTCCCCTTTGACCCTCTTTCGCAGTTCTCGCGCGAGGTCCCCGGCGTAGGCAGGTTGCCTGTCATCGGGGCGCATGCGGCTCGGGCCGGGCACGTTGTCCAGCCGCCCGGCAGGCTTTACCGTTACCAAGCTCGCCATCGTTCCCTCCTAGCTGTTTCCGTAGATCCGATATCCAGCTGCATCCGTATGCTTCAGCTCCAAACCCAGTCCGGGACGGGTGAGATCGGGGCGCAGCATCCCATTGGCCGGCCGCGGCGCGCCATCGAACAAAAGTTGCTCGATGCGGGCGTGATCGTAAAAGTACTCGACGTTGCAGCCGGGCAGCGCCGCGCAGCACAGAGGAGTGTGCAGAGAGGGCGCCGTATGGGCCGAGAAGCGCACGGAGTGCGAGGCTGCCAGCGCCGCCGCCCGCATGAACTCGGTGATTCCCGCGCATCGCGTCGCGTCCGCCTGCAAAACGTCCACAGCGCCCGCTTCCAGCATGCGCCGGAAGTAGACGAGGTCGTAGCCGTACTCGCCGGCGGCAATGTCGAGCCCCGGAGGCCCCTGGTCGCGTATCAGCCGCAGCCCTTCCAGATCGTCCGACGATACCGGCTCCTCGAACCAGGTTGCGCCCGCTTCGGCAAAGCTTTCCGCCATCCTGAGCGCCTGCTTGCGCGAGTACGCTCCGTTGGCATCCACGTAGAGGCGAACCTCCGCGCCGATTGCCTGGCGCGCTGCCGCGACGCGCGCGGCGTCTTCTTCGGGGCGCGAACCCACCTTCATCTTCACCGCGCCAAAGCCCTGCTCCGCCCAGCGGCTTAGCTGCTCCTGAAGCTGCTTGATGGAGTAGGAAGTGAATCCTCCGCTGCCGTAGGCTTCTACGCTCTCGTGTGCCTGGCCGAGCAGCCTGGCCAACGGGAGGCCGAGCAGCCGGGACTTGAGATCCCAGAGGGCGATATCGATTGCCGCGGTCGCCATCGAACAGATGCCTGGCCGGCCAAGGTTCCGGATGCGGCCCACCAGCGCCGCCCACACGGCAGCGATATCGAACGCATCGCGCCCCACGACCGCATCCTTCAGCGAATCGATCAGCACGGCCGTGGCCGGATCCGCGTAGGTGTATCCCAGCCCCGGGCAGCCCGCCGCTTCGAGTTCCACGACGACCGCTGTGGTCTTGCTCCAGGCGAACGTACCGTCCGACTCGGGAACCTCCGTCGGAATGTCGTAAGCCGAAACGTTCACCGGCTGATGGCCGCGTCCGGCCTGGCGCTGGCGCCCATGAGTCTTTCTGAATCGCGCCGGCAATGCCCCCCGGAACTGCCGGCAGCACGTGTTGGCTACCTCCATGATCGCATACCGCTCCTGCCGAGGCTGTATCATGCGGATAAGGTTGTATTACCGCGGTTCCGCCTTTCACTGGGGCTCCCTATGTCGTACCCCATCGAAGATTACGCGATGATTGGCGACTGCCAGACCGCGGCTCTGATCTGCCGCAACGGTTCCATCGACTGGCTCTGCCTGCCCCGCTTCGACTCTCCCGCCTGCTTCGCGGCTCTGCTGGGTAATTCCGAACACGGCCGCTGGCTGATCGCGCCGGAGGTCGAAGTAAAGCGGGTCCGGCGCCGCTACCGCGAAGACACACTGATTCTGGAGACCACGTTTGAGACTGCCGCCGGCGTCGTGAACCTGATCGACTTCATGCCGCCGAGGGCGGAGGGCGCCGACTTGGTGCGCATCGTCGAGGGCGTTAGCGGCGCCGTGCCGATGCACATGGAACTCGTCATCCGCTTCGATTACGGTCGCGTGGTGCCCTGGGTGAGCGGCACCCGGGAAGGCATCCATGCCACCGCCGGTCCGGACACCTTGCACCTGCGCAGCGACCTGTCCGCCAAAGGCCGGGATTTCCGGACGGTCGCAAGCTTTACTGTGCAGGCAGGGCAGAGGCTCGCATCGGAGCTGTTGTGGACGCCCACCTACGGTGCGGCGGCCCTCCCGAAATTCGATCCGGAGCATACGCTGCAGGTCACCGAGCAGTGGTGGAAGGAGTGGTCCGGCAAGAGCGCATACAAGGGCCGCTGGCGCGAAGCCGTTCAGCGCTCGCTGATTACGCTCAAGGCGCTCACGTATTCTTCGACCGGGGGCCTGGTTGCGGCGCCCACAACATCTCTGCCGGAGCTTCCCGGCAGTGTCAGGAACTGGGACTATCGTTACTGCTGGTTGAGAGACGCGGCCTTTACACTCGATGCGCTCCTAGCGGGCGGCTATCGCGAAGAGGCGCGCGCCTGGCGCGAGTGGCTGGTTAACTCGGTGGCGGGCTCGCCTGCGCAAATGCAAATCATGTACGGAGTGGGCGGGGAGCGCAGGCTGGCTGAATGGGAAGTGGACTGGCTTCCCGGGTACGCAAACTCTTCACCGGTGCGAATCGGCAACGCCGCCTTCGTGCAGCGCCAGCTCGACATTTTTGGCGAGGTCATGGAGGCTCTCTACCAGACTCTGGAGAGCGGGCTGCACCCGGATCAGAACGCCTGGCACATAGCGCGCGAGCTGCTCGATTACGTGGAAGAGGTCTGGACGCAGCCGGATGAGGGTATTTGGGAGATGCGCTCTCCGCAGCAGCACCACACGCACTCCAAGGTGATGTGCTGGGTGGCGCTCGACAGAGCTGTGAAAGCAGTCGAGCGGCACGGCGTTCCCGGCGACGTCCGGAAGTGGCGCGAACTGCGGGACCGCATTCGTCAGGACGTGCTGGACAAAGGTTTCAATGCGTCGGTAAACGCCTTCGTGCAGTCTTACGGCTCCACGGAACCGGACGCAAGCCTGTTGTTGCTGCCGTTGGTAAAATTCCTGCCCGCCGGCGACCCGCGCATGCTCGGGACGGTCCGGTTTATCGAGCGGCACTTGCTCCGGGACGGCTTCGTCGCGCGCTACCGGCCCGGTGTCAATGGGCTCCCGCCGAGCGAAAGCATGTTCATCCTTTGCACGTTCTGGTATGCCAACAATTTGGCGCTCCAGGGCCGTGGCGAGGAGGCGCGCGCCATCTTCGAGCGGCTGCTTGAGATTCGCAACGATGTCGGATTGCTCTCCGAGGATTACGACCCGGCGCAGCGCCGCTTGTTGGGCAACTTTCCCCAGGCGTTCTCGCACGTGGGATTAATCAATACCGCGCGGATTCTGGATCAACAACAACAGGAAAGCAAAGCATAGGAAGGAAAGGAAACGGAGGGGTGGGTCTGCTAAGGCCCGCCGGACTATAAGCCGGTTTCTGTACCCTTGCGGGCGGCAGTCATTCATCTAGGCCAGGCATTACTGCCAGGCTCAAGCGACCTACCCGAGAGTCAAACGGAGCGGGCCACTCCTCCTCTCCTATTTGGTCTTGCTCCGCGTGGGGTTTACCCTGCCAGCCGGATTACTCCGGCCGCGGTGCGCTCTTACCGCACCTTTTCACCCTTACCGGACGGAAACCGCCCGGCGGTATGTTTTCTGTGGCACTTTCCGTGAAACCCGCTTTGAGCGGATTCCCCCGGCCGTTAGCCGGCACGCTGCCCTTTGGAGACCGGACTTTCCTCCCCCGTGTGGGGGCGACTGCCCGTCCGGCAGGCCTATCATTAAGTATAGCTTATCTTTGAAACATCCTTTACATGCAAACATTTAGCGCCACCCGCGCTTGCGAACGCGGCGCACACGCCTGTATTCTGGATACAAGGCATTAAGAGAAGTTGATCTGATGTGCGCCACCGCTCCACCGGGATGGCGCTGGAACGATGGCGGAATTTCGCCAGTTGGAGGAGACTATGCAAGTTCACAAAACTCTTGTTCTGCTAGCTGCTTTATGCCTCTGTGCTGCGCTCCTTTCTGCGCAGGGACTGACTACCACGGCAACCAAGGACGATTGGGAAGAGATTAATTTCGAGTTCAACTCGGCAATTTTGTCCGATGGCTATCCCAGTCTGCTCAGGCTTGCCGAGTTGCTGAAAGCGAATCCTGACTACCGAGTGCGGCTCGAAGGCAACACCGATTGGGTGGGATCGGACAGCTATAACGACAGGCTTTCGAGGCGGCGCGCCGAAGCGGTCAGGGATTTTCTGGTCAAGTATGGCGCCAGTGCCAGCCAGATCACCATCGAGGCGCGCGGAAAGCGGGCTCCCAAGGTCGATAACCGGACCCGGGAAGGCCGCTTCATGAACCGGCGCGTTACCATGACCGTAACCGACGGGCAGGGGCGGACCGTGTCCGCCGGCGGCGTCGGCGACGCCATCAGAGCGATGCAGGCGCTTGAGAAAAAGCAGGAGGAATGCTGCCAGGAAATTCTCAGGCGTCTCGACAAGCTCGATGAAATTCTGGCCGCTCTCAAGGATCTGAAAGCCGAAAACGAGAAGCTGAAGCAGGACGTGGCGGCGCTCCAGCAGGCTCAGTCCGGCATCCAGAAGCAGGTGGCCGAACTGCCCAAGCCGCCTGAGAGGGCCGAACTCCAACAGATGATGACCCAGACAGCGACCGACGCCATCAACCGCGCCAAGCCGCCGCGCTTTGCGTTGCTTGGGTTGAACATCGGCCCCACCCTGGCTGACACCTTCCGCCCGGGCTTCGATCGCGACATCAAGTTGTCGAACGCGGGCAACATCACCTTCACCGGGAAGGGCCGCTACTTCGCGCCGTTCGGCAGGACGGAAACCATGGCGGTGCAGGCCGAAGCCGAATACCTGTACTTCCCGGGCCGGCAGGAGGGGCAGTTCGACATCGGTCTCGTGAATCGCTGGAGAAGTATGCAGCTCGGTCTCTTCAACAGCATGAAGCACGTGCACATCAGCGATCTCGGCGCCGGCGGCACGCTCGGCCAGGGAGTGCTGACGGCGGACTACCTGTTCAAGTACGGCCGTGTCGGCGTGTTCGGCACGAAGTCGTATCTTAGCGATCGCGTGCTGGCGCGGACTCCGGTGCAGACCGCGTCCGGGCTGATCAACTTCAACGTTTTCGATGAGACGATTCTGCGGGCCGTCGATCAGGTCGGCGGAAGCACGTCGCTCGGCCTGTGGAAAGACGCGTACCTGGACGCCAACCTCGGTGCGCTGTTCCGCAAGGGCGGCGAGAATCGTGCCGGCGCCATGGTCCGCCTGGTGCAGCCGATCAACTCGATGTGGGCGTTCACCGTGGAAGCGGGCCTGAACCCGACCATGGTCGGGCCCACCAACGACGGGCGCATCGTTTTCGGTCTGCAACTCGGAAACTGGCTGAGCCCGAAGCAGTATACGGCCGTCGAGCACGCCGTGCCGATGGAGATCCCGCGCGTGCGGTATGAATTGCTGACCAGGCGCGTGCGGACGGGCAACGGCGCCCCGGTGGCAAATGCGGGACCCGACCAGATCGGCGTGGCGGCCGGAACCATCACGCTGGACGGCTCCGGTTCATTCGATCCGGACGGCGACACCCTCACCTATCAGTGGACCCAGATCGCCGGGCCTTCGGTGACTCTGTCTAATCCCACTTCCGTGACGACGACCTTCACAGCGGAAGCCGGGCAGACCTACGCGTTCCGGCTTACGGTGAAAGATCCCCAGGGCGCGCAGTCAGCGGCGCGCGTCACCGTGACCACGAGGGGGTCCCAGGCGCAGCCGGCCATCGTGAGCTTCCTGGCCAACCCGACGACCATCGCGCCGGGGCAGGCAGCCGTGCTGATCTGGCAGACGCAGAACGCCGATCAGGTGACCATCAGCGGCATCGGCGAAGTGGCCCTGAGTGGCAGCACGTCCGTATCGCCCTCGGAAACCACCACTTACACGTTAACGGCGACCAATTCGGAAGGGCAGACGACGGCTACGGTGACGATCACCGTTACCGGCGCCGTGCCCGGGCAGTTGCCCGTGATCGCCTCTTTCACGGCGAACCCGTCTGAGATCCCCGCGGGCGGCACCTCGACACTGAGCTGGCAAACGCAGAATGCCGACCAGGTGACTATCAGCGGGATCGGTCCGGTGGCGACCAGCGGCAGCGTAAACGTATCGCCTGCCCAAACCACGACTTACACTCTGATCGCGACCAACAGCACCGGGCAGACGACGGCCTCGGTGACGGTGACCGTGACCGGGGCGCAGCAGGCCCGAATTCTCTCGTTCACGGGAACCCCGACAACGATAACGGCCGGCGAGATGGTGCTGCTTTCCTGGCAGACCGAGGGCGCTGTCTCGGCGAGCATCAGCCCCGGAGTCGGCGCGGTGGCGGTGAACGGGTCGGTGCAGGTGCAGCCGGCCACAACCACCACCTATACGCTGACGGTGCAGGGCGCCGGCAGCGACACGGCAACCGCGACCGTGACGATCACCGTGAACCCCGCTGTGCAGCCGCCGGTGGCTAACGCCGGTCCGAACCGGATCGTGGACGTAATGCAGGTCCCGTTGAATGCGGGCGCATCCACCGATCCGAACGGGCTGCCGCTGACCTTCTCCTGGGTTGCGGACCACCCGGGTGTGACGCTGATCAACCCGAATACCGCGACCCCCATCGCGCACCTGCCGAATCAGGACGGGGCCTATACCTTCACCGTGACGGTCACCAACAGCGAGGGCCTGAGCAGCTCGGCATCGGTCACGATCACCCTGATCCGTCCGGCGGTAACGCCGTAAACGGCACACGGCTGTTTTTTCGGGACGGCGGCATCCCGGCCGCCGTCCCGCGTTTCGGCCGCGTTTTTCGCTAGAATCGAATTGAAACAGCCCCGCATGCCTTTGCAGCCCGCGGAGAAGCCGCACAACATGATTGCTATCTATCCGGGGTCATTCGACCCCATCACGAACGGCCACCTTGACTTGATCGAGCGTGGCGCCAAGCTCTGCGACCGCCTGATCGTCGCGGTCCTGCGCAACCAACACAAGCAACCGTTCTTCACCGCCGCCGAGCGCATGGAGATGTTGCGCGAGGTCGTGGGCGAGAACCCACGCATCGAGGTGGATTCGTTCGACGGCCTGCTGGTGGATTACGCCCGGCGGAAGCAGGCCAGCATCATCATACGCGGCATCCGCGCTATTTCCGATTACGAGTACGAGCTGCAGATGGCTCTGATGAACCGGCGGCTCTGCCCGAGTATCGAAACCGTTTTTCTCATGGCCAGCGAAGCGTACTCGTTCGTTAGCTCGAAGCTGGTCAAGGAAGTGTTCCGCCTCGGCGGCGACGTGGCGAACATGGTGCCGCCTTCCGTGGAGGCGCGCCTCAGAGAGCGTGTTCCGAGAGGCGTGTAATCAGCGCATGCTGCAGGCGGCGGACCTGGCGGACAGAATATCGCGGATCAGCGTCTCCACCACGATGCGCGTAGCGGCTGCCGCGGAGAGCCTGCGCCGCGCCGGCGAGGACGTGGTGGACTTGGGGCCCGGCGAGCCGGATTTTCCCACTCCCGCCAACATCAAGGAGGCCGCGGTCCGCGCCATCGAAGAGGATTTCACCCGGTATACGGCCGCCAGCGGCATTCCGGAGCTGAAAGAGGCGGTGTGCGACCGTCACGCGGCCGACTTCAATACGCGCTACTCGCCTTCGGAGTGCGTCATCTCCGTGGGCGGCAAGCACGTGGTGTTCAACGTCATCCAGGTGCTTGTGAATCCGGGCGACGAGGTCATCATCCCGGTTCCGTACTGGGTCACGTTCCGCGACGTGGTCGCCTACGCCGGCGGCAAATGCGTCTTCGCCCCCACGGACGAAAAACAGGGGTTCCGGCTGACCGCCTCGCTCATCGAGCCGTACCTCACCAGCCGCACGAAGGTTCTGATTGTGAATTCGCCGTCAAACCCGAGCGGCGCGGTGATCGATCCCGAGGAGTTTGAGCGCATTCTGAGCCTCACTTCGCGCCGCGGCATCTACCTGCTTACGGACGAATGCTACTGCCATTTCGTCTACGGCGGCGCGCCGTACTCCGTCGCTTCCGCCCCAGGAGCAAAGGCGACGGTGATTGTCGCCGGCTCGCTATCGAAAACCTACGCGATGACCGGCTGGCGCATTGGTTTTGGCCTGGGTCCGCAGCCCATTATTGAGGCGGTGGCCAAGCTCCAGAGCCATTCCACGTCGAACCCGAATTCGGTGGCTCAGAAGGCCGGCGTGGAAGCGTTGCGTGGCCCGCAGGATTCCATCCGGATCATGCTTGCCGAATACCGGCGGCGGCGCGAATTCGTGCTCCGCCGGTTGAAGGCAATCCCGGGCATCTCGTGCGCGGAGCCGATGGGGGCCTTTTACGTTTATCCGAATATCGGGGCGGCGCTCGGCCGCAACGGCATCGAGAACACCGCGCAGTTTGCCGAACGGCTGTTGCAGGAGCAGCAGGTCGCCGTCGTGCCGGGCGAGGCCTTCGGCACCAGCTCCCACATCAGGATCTCTTACGCCACCTCCATGCACGAGCTGGAACGCGGTCTGGACCGCATCCAAACTTTTCTTGCGGGCCTAGTGCAATAAGTCCGCCACTTCCCGGCAGGAACTCGGACTCCGCTTGGACCGCATGGAAAATTCCTTGCCGGCCTGACGCAATAAGCCCGCAACCCCTGTCAGGAACTCGAACGCGGCCTGGAGCGCATCCAAGACTCTTCTTGCCGGTTTAACGCAATAAGTACTCCACCCCCCCTTGCAGAAACTGGACCGCGGCTTGGAACCCAGACAAAAATTTCTTGCCGGCGTGAGGCAATAAGGCCTCTGCCGCCCGCCCCTCACGCGGACTTGCTGGTCTTGGGGCCCGGGCCAAGAATACGGAAAGCAACCACCTCGGCGTCCTTCGCGATACCCTCGACCATGCTTGACTTCAGAAGGACCTCGAAGTAGGGGAGTTCCCCGCCGTTGCGGCTGGTAATCATCCGCATAAGCTGCTTGTAAGTGGCGGGGTTAGTCACGTGTTCTGCCGCCGTTTCCGTGGCTTGCCCCGTGGTTCCCGCAATGATGAGGATATTGCCGCTGCGCCGCAGGTTCGGAACAAATGCAATCACGCTGTACACTACCGAACGGTCGCCTCCCTCAGTGGGGGGGTACACCGGATGTTCGCCGGGTAAAGGCGATTTGTTCCGAACGTAAGCCGTGTTTTTCAGCTCGTCCCACTCCACCCGAAAGTTAAGCTGCTGATCGAACAGGGCGTTCCAGGGATTCGATTGAACGCTTCCCACAATGATCGCATTGCCGCTGGTGAAATCGTGGATCTGGACCGTTTTTGCCGTGCGGATCGAGATCCTGTCCCAGTCCGAAGTGACGCTCTGGAGGCGGCCGACCAGACGAACGTCGGCAAGATCGGTCCACGTCCATGCCGGAAGCAAGCTGAGTATTCTTTCCGCATCCTTTCCCAACACGGCTCCGGGCGGGGCGTAGCGGCGCCTGGCGTAATCATCCAGGGAGAGAGGGCGGCGCAGAAGTGCCTGGGCCATAACCAGCGTCGAGTCGGCGCAGACAATCAGAGTCTTCTCGTTGGGATTGAAGATGGCGGGCCACAGCGGTGACCAGTCCGGCGCCCGAGGGCCCCCCGCCGTCCAAAGTCCGGCTACAAACCCGATGCCAAGCAGGGCGATGGCAGCGGCCGCGATGGGGGCGATCCGGTACCGCCTCCCGTGCGCCGGTATAGCGGCTGCCGCCGGCGTCCCGCTATCGCTAAGTTTGCGTGGAAGAAAAACCGGGATATAGGAACCTTTGGGAATACTAATGATAATCGGTTCATCCCTTCCCTCGGAGTTGAAATACTCATCAAGGCGTTGTCGAAGGCGCCGGATTTGGACGCGGACGACGTTGTCCTCTCCCGGGTTGTAATCGGGCTTGCGGAGGAAAACGTTACAACCGATCAGTTGCTCGCGAAGATCGTCGGGGCGGTTGAGCAACGCGCGTTCACAAAGGTAAAGCAAAAGCTGTCTGAGACGAGGCGAATTTTGGAAACACGCGCTGGCGGATATCCTTTGCACGAGAATCCAGGAGGGATTATCGGCGAGCGCGTCGCGTTCGATGTCAGCTACGTCGGTACCCACGTGCCCCTTGCTGGGCGTGGCCGTCAGGCTGGGGTCCACGGCCTGCCGCTGGTTGCTTGTACTCCGCATCTGTTTGCAAAAGCTAACTTGTCCCAGTGACTTCCCTGTGACATCTCTTGAGGAAGCCGTTGACAGTATGCCATTTTTCCCTGGGAGTTACAAGTAAAGGGGAGAAGTCTGAATAAGGGGGTTGTTAAAACGGTTGCAGAGACTTCTAGTCAAGGGTGAAGTGCGCCTTAAGTTTTCGACCTTTTGGAGGAAAAAGCTATGAAAGTGGGATTGTTCGCCCGCTGCTTCCTCGTGCTGGTCATACTGGCCGCCGCTGCCTCAGCACAGGATTTCCGTGCGACGCTGACCGGTATCGTAACCGATCCGAGCGGCGCGGCGATTCCGGGGGCGACAGTCAGGGCTATCAATGTCAGCACAAACACGGTTAAAGAAGTCCAAACCACCAACATAGGGAATTACACAATTCCCTATCTGGATCCGGGTACCTACAGAGTCGAGGCGTCCGCCCCGGGTTTTCAAACTCTTATCCGGGAAAATATCGTGCTTCGCGTGGCGGATAAAGTAAACTTGCCGCTGGAAATGGCGGTCGGTCAAACGACGGAATCCGTTACCGTTACAGCCGCCCAGGCCCTGGTCGAAACGGCCTCGGCGGATCGGGGCCTGGTTTTCGACCCGATTAAAACGCAGCAGTTCCCGCTCAACGGACGCCAGACGTACATGCTGATGTCGCTGACGCCGGGGGTGATTTTCACCCAGGAAAGGTTCGGACCGGGCGGATTTTCCGGAACCCGCGGCTGGGACGTAAATAACGCTTATAAAATCAACGGCGCTCGCACGGGCCAGAACCTGTTCCTTTTAAACGGCGCCCCGATCAGCGACAAGGACGGCAACTGGCAGTTGGCCCCGAACGTCGAGGCTGTCCAGGAATTCAAGGTGATGACCAACACCTATGATGCCTCCTACGGGCGATTCGGCGGGGGTGTGGTCAATACCACCATTCGCGGGGGTACCAACGAATGGCACGGCGACGTGTTCGATTATTTTCGCAACACCGTACTCGACGCTAACAGGACGGAAAACAAGCAGATCAATCAGAAGCGTCCGGCGCACAACCAGCATCAGTTCGGCGGCGTCGTGGGCGGACCGCTCCGGCGGGATAAGGACTTCATTTTCTTCAGCTTCGAAGGTTGGCGCGAAGTCCAGCCGGCTTCCGTGATTTCCAGCGTTCCGGCCCCTGGGCTGGCCGACGGCCAGCACTTCACGGAATACGGATACAAGATTTACGATCCGATGACCTCCAAGCCGTGCGCTCCGCCGGCGGATTGCAGAGGGTCGGCCTACATTCGCGATCCCTTCCCGAACAACGTCATCCCGAAGAGCAGGATCAGCCCGGTGGGTGCCGAGGTCCTGAAGTATTATCCGCAGGCGAACGGCCCTGACCCGCGGGCCATCAGCAGCAACTACTACGCGAACACCAACGGCCGCTACCGCTACGATCAGCCGATGGGCCGCTGGGACCACAACATCAGTGATAACCACAAGTTTTACGTCCTGGTGACGTACCAGCACGGCAAGGAGTACCGGAACTCCACCGGTTTTCCTCCGCCGGCCGGCAGCGGCGACATCAACTCGCAGCGCACGAACCAGAATTACATCACCGCCTGGAACCACGTACTGAATCCGACCACTGTGCTGGACGTCCGCGGTTCCTTCGGGCGGTTCACTTCGTGGTTTCCCCGCTACACGGATTATGATTTCACGGTGGATAAGCTGGGCATGACGCACATGCCACACGCTCCCACGAATCCCAAGGCCACCGTGCCGCGGTTCTGCCTGGACGGCCTGACCTGTCTGTTCGCCGGCGGCAACGCGGGAGAGTGGAACACTTACAACCAGTGGAACTTTGCGCCCAGCCTGATGATCACCCGGGGCAGCCACACTATCCGTACCGGTTTTGAGTTGAACTATGTTGCACAAGCTTACGGGAATCGCGCCTACTCGAACGGCTACTTCAACTTCAACCGGGATTGGACCCGGCAGCTCTCGGGGTACAATCAAGGCACTTACGACGGCAGTTCCGTCGCCAGCCTGCTGCTCGGCTATCCCGCCAACGGCCAGGTTGACTGGAACGACAATCCCTATCGCACCCGCCCCTACTACGCCGGTTACATCCAGGACGACTGGAAGGTGGCCCGCAACCTGACCTTGAACCTCGGGCTCCGCTATGACGTCCAGATCCCCTGGGTGGAACGCTGGAACCGCTCCAACCGGGGGTTCGATTTGACGACGAAAAATCCTCTCAGCGACGCGGTGCTCGAGAACTGGAAGAAAATCAAGGAGGAGTACGACGCGACCAACCCGAAGTACCCGTTCCCGGACGCGCCTCCGGTGCTCACGGGCGGCTACTTGTTTGCCGGAGTCAACGGGCAGCCCCGGCGTCTCTACGACACCGACTGGACGAATATCGGCCCTCGTGTGGGCGTGGCCTGGCAGGTGGTGCCCGGGACGGTAATCCGCGCCGGCGGCGGCATCTACTACCAGTCGCCGACCCAGAACAACACCACGACCGGCTTTGCCATAACCACGAATTATCTGAGCTCGATTGACGGTATGACGCCGAGCGCCGGTCTCAACCTGACCGGGCCTTACTCGTTGGTCGATCCGTTCCCTGCTGGCATTCTGGAGCCCACCGGCGCTGGCGATGGCCTGCTGACGAATATCGGCCGGGGAGTCAGTTGGGATCCTCCGAGGTTCAAAATCCCACGGACCTACCAGTATTCGTTCGGCATCCAGCAGCAATTGCCGGGCAATATTCTCGCGGAGGTCTCCTACGCGGGCAATTACCAGATCTATGTCAATCTCGGAACGAACTACAACGAGATGTCGTTGTATCACTTGCAACAGGGCGTACCAGGACACCACGTACGCGAGCACCCAGATCCCGAACCCGTTCTACGGCATCCTGCCTCAGAACGGCGGGCAGGGGCAAAATCCAACAATTGCCCGCAGCCAACTGCTCCGGCCGAACCCCATTTTCCAGGGGATGACAGACAACCTCACGCAGTGGGGTTGGTACCGTAACGACGCGTTGCAGACGAAGATTGAAAAGCGGGTGCTGGGCGGAGAGAGCACCGGCATTTTGACCTGGGTGCTGTCCTATACGTTCTCCAAGGGGTTCGAGGCGAACCACCGTTTGCAGAACTGGAACCTCGAGGAGCCGCTGGTCAAGGAGCTTGATTATCAGGACAAGCCCCACATGCTGTCCTTCAGCGGCGTCTACGACCTGCCGATCGGCAGGGGCCGCAAGTACCTCAATTCCATCAACCCAATGGTGCGCCAGCTTATCAGCGGCTGGCAGACCGTCTGGATCTACACTTACACTTCCGGATATCCGACGAGCTGGCCGGACCTCGTGAACTACTGCGGCGAGTGGCACGCAAAGAAACAGACCCGCTATTCGTGGTTCAACAACGACAAGTCGTGCTACGCAACGCGTCAGAGCTATACGCTGCGGGTTCTCCCGGACCGCTTCCCGGACATCCGCAACCCGGCGACCAAGCAGTTGAACTTCGCTCTGGAGAAAACAACTCACATCAACGAGCGATATCGCTTCGTGATTCGAGGCGAGGCATTTAACCTCACAAACACCCCCGGCTACGCCGGACCGGACACCTCCTTCAGCAGCGACCGGTTCGGCAGACTGCCGGACAACCAGCAGAACTGGCCGCGGCTCGTTCAACTGTCGGCTAAGTTCTACTTCTAACCTGGAAGGCGCAGCCTGAGGGTCTGCCCGGGAGCCGCTGGGCTTCCGGGCGGATCCTCTAATGAAACGAGGGCGCCGCCCGCGAAGCGGCGCCTAACCCATCCCAAGTTCGTCCGCGCGCTCGAGAGGCGTTCCGCACTGGCGGCAAATCACGGCTAGGCAATCGCCGCACACCAAAGGATCATCGACCTGCCGCGCGCATTTCGGGCAGTAGAGTTCCCCCGGCTCTTCCATACCCCTCATCGTAGCCGCTTTGCGCTACTCGTTCCGGAGAACAAGCACGGGGTCCACCAGGGTAGCGCGCCGCGCGGGGATATAGCTGGCCAGCAGCCCGATGGCAAGGAACAGGACCGGCCCGGCGGTGAAGGTGGCCAGATCGGCTGCCGTCACGCCAAACAGCAGATGGGACATCAGCCGCGTGAGCGCCAGCGCACCCGTCAGCCCGATCGCAATGCCGCAGGCGGCCAGCGCCAGGCCTTGCCCGACCACGCTCGCCAGGATCTCGGAACGGCCCGCTCCCAACGTCGTTCGCACCCCGATCTCGCGCGTCCGCCAGTTCACCAGATACGAAAGCACGCCGTAAATCCCGATCGCGGCCAGCACGAGCGCGCATCCGGCAAAACAGGCGAGTATCAACATTTGCAGCCGGCGCTGGAAGACCTCCCGGTCCAGGATCTCCTCCATGGTTCCCGTGTTGGTGATTGGCTGGGATGGCAGGCGGGGGGCGTTCTCTCTCAGATGCAAGCTGCAATATCATAGCGGACATGCGATCTCACGAACGCCGGCAAGGAATCATGCGCGCGCCCCGCCTGGTGTGGGATGCTCTCGTCCGCGGGCGTTATGCGTTCGTCTATGACCGCATGCCCATGGTTGCGTCCGGGATGTCCTGGCGGAAGCGGCTCAACCTGCTCCGGTCTGGCTTCAACCTGCTCCACAGGCGGGTGAAGCCCTGGAGCATGCCGCTGCACATGCAGTTCGAGCTAACCAACTACTGCAACCTGCGGTGCCCGGTGTGCCCGGCGGGAACGCGCTCGGTGCGCCGTCCGGCGGCGGCGATGGATGTGGATCTGTTCCGGCGCGTCTGGGACGAGGTTGGCCCCTATCTTTTGACCGCGTCTCTCTGGGCCTGGGGTGAACCCACCTTCCATCCGCGGCTGAAGGAAATCTTGCGTGCGGCCCGGATGCACGGCGTGATCACTCTGTTTTCCACCAACGGGCAACAGCTCAATCACGAGCGCGTGCTGGAAGCCCTCATCGAGGAACCACCCGATTACCTGCTGGTCGCTCTTGACGGCCTGACGGACCAGACGAATTCCGTTTACCGGGTTGGAGCGAGGATGAGCCCGATTCTGGAAGGCGTGAGGCGTCTGGCGGAGATGAAACGCCGGCGCGGGCAGAGCGCGCCGCTCCTCAATATGCGGTTTATCGTGATGCGGCACAACGAGCACGAAGCCCAGGAGGTCATGGAGTTCGCTAGAGAGCACGAGTTCGAGCTGTTGTCTTTGAGGGACGTGTGCACCTATGTCGAACCAGCCCACGATCCGGACGTCGGCCGCCGGTTGCGGCCCGACCGCGTTGCCACTGAGCCGGGCGGAACGTTCTACTGCCTGCATCCGTTCTGGTTTCCCACCCTGTTTGCCGACGGGACGGTGGTGCTGTGCGAACAGGACTATAACGCGGAACTGGCGTTGGGACGCGTTGAAGGCGATGTGTCGTTTACGGACCTCTGGAAGAGCGAGAAAGCGGCCCGGCTACGGCGGCTCATCAGGGACCGGATGTCGGAGGTCGGCTTCTGCCACAACTGTCCCTACAAGGACCACCCGGTGTCGGACTTCAACTCGAATGTCTACGTACTGGCTGAGGGAGTAAGCGCGCAATGACATCCAAAAATGCGATCCGGCTGGGAATCATCGGGTGCGGGCGCGTGGCCTGGGAGCGCCACTTGCCGGCGCTGTCGCGTGTGCCCGAGTTTCGCGTGACGGCGGCGGCGGATTGCGACGCAGAGCGGAGCCGCGCTCTGGCCGGTTGTTTCAAAGGCGCGCGGAATTTTGCCGATTACCGCGCTGTTCTGGAATTGGAGGATGTGGACGCGGTTGCGATTCTGACGCCCACCATGTCGCATGCCGAGATCGGACTGGCGGCGCTGGATGCAGGCAAGCACGTGTTCATGGAAAAGCCCCTGGCTATGAACCTGGAGCAGTGCGACCGGCTCATTGCCCGCGCCGCGGACTCGCCGTGCAGGATCGTCGTCGGGTTCAACCTGCGGTGGCACCGCCTTGTCCGGCGCGCCCGCGAGTTCCTCAGCACGGGCGCCCTGGGCCGCTTCAAGGCAATCCGCAGCGTTTACACGCACAACCGTACCGGCGAAAACGCTCCCGACTGGCACCGGGAACTGAAGCTCGGAGGCGGAGTGACGCTGAACGAAGCCGTGCATCACTTCGACCTGTGGCGATACTTCACCGGCAGCGATGTGGAGGAGATCCACGCCTGGGCGGCGCCGTCGAAGCGCTACGAAGAGGAAACCAGCGTTGTGGCGGCGCGTTTGTCGGGCGGGGTGCTTGCCACCGGCGTCTTCTCCATGGGGAGCGCTCCAAACAGCGAAGTCGAAATTTTCGGCGAGAACGGCCGGCTCTGCATCTCGCTTTACCGCTTCGACGGCTTGGAATTTTTCCCTTTTGCGGTCTATCCGGGGAACCTCACGGACAGGTTTAAGAAAGCAGTCCGCGCGCTGGGCGAACTGTGCGAAGTATTGCCGCTTCTCGCGCGGGGCGGAATCTTCCAGGCCACGTTTGAGGGTATCTGGCGGCACTTCGCCGGCTGCGTCCTCAACGGTCAGCCGAGCGAGTGCAGGCTGGAAGACGGAAAGAGGAGTCTGGAAGCCGCCCTCGCAGCCATCTGTTCGGAGCGGACAGGCGCGCCGGTTTCGATCAGCACCTTGCAGTCGAGCCATGGGCACGCCCGCAACTGACGGCATAGACTTCACGATCATTGTGCCCACGCGGGACCGCCCTGCCCAGCTTGCGGCGTGCCTCCGCGCGCTGGCGGATTTGCGCTACCCGCGATCCAGGTTCGAGGTCATAGTGGTCGACGACGGGAGCAGGGAACTGGTGGAACCCGTCGTGGAGCAAGTGCGCGGGCAGATTCAGATCAGCGTACAGAAGCAACGTGGATCGGGGCCGGCCGCAGCCCGCAATCTCGGCGCCGCTTGCGCGCGGGGCAAATACCTGGCCTTCACGGACGATGACTGCGCGCCGGAGCCGGACTGGCTGGATCGGCTTGCGGCGCGTCTTGCGGAAGCGCCGAACGCAGCCGTCGGCGGCAGAACGATCAACGGGCTGGAGAACAACGTTTTTTCCGCCGCGAGCCAGGCGCTCCTCAGCTATCTTTACGAGTACTTCAACAACGACCCCACTAAGCCCTGGTTCCTGGCGACGTGCAATTTCGCGCTCGACGCGAAGATCTTTCACTCCGTAGGCGGCTTCGAACGTTCCTATCCCTGCGCGGCGGGCGAGGACCGCGATCTCAGCGACCGGCTGCGCCTCAAGGGACACCCCATGGCGTACGCGCCGGACGCGGTGGTGCGCCACCGGCATCCGCTGACGCTGGCGAGTTTCTGGACTCAACACTTCCGCTACGGGCGGGGCGCACGGATTTACCGGCGCGAGCACCGGAAGCGCTGGGGGAGCGATGTCCGCTTCGAGCCTCTGCGTTTCTACTGGGGGATGCTGAGCTGGCCGCTGCGGCAGGAAGGCCTTCGGGCGCCGCTGGTGGTGTCTGCCCTGATGGCGCTGAGCCAGGCGGCGAATGCCGCTGGATTCTTCTGGGAGTGGTGGAACGAAAAGCGCGGCCGTTCGCACGCCGAACGCCGTTGAACTACGCAGAGGCGGCCTTGGCGATATCGCGGTGTGTGGCCTTCACTTTGAAGCCGAAGCGCGCCAGGCGCTTCCGCATCTCATCCGCGATCATCACAGAGCGGTGCTGACCTCCGGTACAGCCGAATGCGATGGTGAGATAGCTCTTGCCTTCACTGATGTAGTGGGGAATCAGGTAAACGAGCAGGTCGGAGATGCGCTGGATGAACTCGGTAGTCTGCGGGAACGAGCGGATGTAGCGGGCCACCGACGGGTGGCGTCCGCTCAGCTTCTTGAACTGCGGGATATAGTTCGGGTTGGGCAGAAACCGGACATCGAAAACCAGGTCGCTGTCCGGAGGAACGCCGTAGCGGTAGCCGAAGCTGGTGACGTAGACGAGAAGCTTCGACTGCTCCCGTTCCCCTCGGAACTTCTCGGCGATGATATCGCGCAGCTCGTGAACGTTGAATTTCGATGTGCTGACGATGTGGTCCGCCAGCGCGCGGATAGGCGCGAGCGCCTGGCGTTCGGCTTTGATGCTGCGGGCCACCGAGCGTTCCGTGCCGAGAGGGTGCGGGCGGCGCGTTTCGCTGTACCGGCGCATCAGCGTTTCGTCATCCGCCTCCAAAAACAAAAGCGTGGTGCGAATCTTGCGGCGGATCCGCTCATAGATTTCGGGGAAACGCTGGAGGCCCTCGCCTTCCCGGATATCGACTACAAGGGCGGCCTGGGAGATGCCGGGAGATGCTTTGGTTAACTCGGCGAACTTGGGAATCAGGTCGATCGGCAGGTTATCGACCGAGTAATAACCCAAGTCCTCCAGGCACTTCAAAACGGTTCCTTTGCCGGATCCGCTCAGACCTGTAATGATGACCAGCTCCGGGGATGCCGGCCGGGCGGAGGACTCTCTGGTGCGGTTCACGCCTGGATCAGGTCAAAATTGCCGTCGCGCCGGCGCACGAGCACGGAAACCCGACCCGATTCCGCGTCGTGATAAACGACATAATTGCGGCCCTCGATCGCCAGCAGCGCCTCATCGAGCGTCATGGGCTTTTGGCCGGCGTGGTGGTTTACGCGAAACACCTGGGGAGCAGCCGCGGTTTCGGTCTCAGACTCCTCTGCCGCCTCCGCTTCGGCCTCGGCTCCGGCCGGGGCTTCAAGCTCGGTCTCCGGTTTGGGGCCGCGATGGCTGTCGCGCACGCGCTCGCGCAGCCGGAGGATTTGCTTTTCGAGTTTCTCCAGCGCCAATCCCATCGCCGAGTAGGTGTCGGCGGCGGAGCCGACGCCGACCAGGTCGCGATCCTGGTAGCGAACGGTAATTTCGGCGTGGTTTAAATGCCGTTCCTGGCTCAGGATGACGCGCGCTTCCCGTTCCCCTTTGCGCGCGTCGAGGAGTTTGGCCAGCTTGGCGAATTTTGCCTCGATTTTTCTGTTTTCAGCGGGCGTCAGACCTTCGGGTTTTCCCGTGTACGTGATCTTCATCGCTTCTCCGATTCCCCGGTTCAGGCGCGCACGCGCCTCTGGTGCGTTGACGGGATTTTCATGTCCTCTCGGTACTTCGCCACCGTGCGGCGGGTCACCTGGATGCCGGCGCTTCGCAGGCGGGCGGTGACCTGCTCGTCGGTGAGCGGGTGGGCAGGGTCCTCTTCCTCGATCATCTTCTTCACCATGCGCTTGACGATCAGCAGCGGAGTTGTGCTGCCGGAGGGTCCCTGCACGGCTTCCGAGAAGAAATAGCGCAGTTCGAAAACACCCTGCGGCGTGTGGGCGTACTTGTTCGCCACGGCGCGGCTGACCGTGGAAGGATGTACGCCGATCTCCTCGGCGATTTCCTTGATCATCATCGGCTTGAGGGCGTCGATGCCACGGTCCAGGAACTCGGTCTGGCGCCGCACAATCGCCTGGCACACGCGCAGTATCGTCTGCTTCCGCTGCTCGATGTTTTTCATGAGCTGGAGCGCGGAGGCGTAGCGCTCCTTGACGTAATTGCGAACTTCCTTGCTCGGTTCCTGGCTGCGGTCGAGCATGCGGCGGTATTGGGCGTTGAGCCGCAACTGCGGCAGATCGTCGTCATTGAGCTGGATGACGTACTGGTCGCCATCCTTGAAGATGTGGATGTCGGGCTCCACCTGGCGGGCGCCCGGTCCGGAGTAGCGAAGACCCGGCCGCGGGTTGAGGTGGCGGATCACCTCCAGCGCGATCTGGATGTGTTCCATCGGGCGGCCGAGCGCGCGCGCCAGTTCCCGCGACTGGCGAAGCTCCACCATCTTCAGATGGTCGGACACAATCTGCCACGCTACGCCGCCGCGGCCGTTCCGGCTCTCCAATTGGAGCAGCAGGCACTCGCGCACGTCGCGCGCCCCGACGCCGGCCGGATCGAGTTTTTGCACCTCGCGCAGAGCGGCTTCCAGGTCCTGCAGCGAATACTCACCGGAGGCGGCAATCTCTTCGAGCGACGTGGTCAGATAGCCGCTCTCATCCAGGTTGCCGATGATGGCGTCGGCCGCGTCGCGCACGCTGCCCGACAGCGGAACCATGCTGAGCTGCGACCGCAGATAGTCACCCAGCGTGACCGGAGCCGAAAGGAACGTCTCAAACGAAGGCTTCTCGACTTGCTCCGACGACGGGCTCTTGTAGCCCGGATCGAGGTATTCGTCAAAAAACGAGCCGAAATCGATTTCCTCGAAGGGGTCGGCGGCTTTTGTCTCGATCGGTTCGATCGGTTCCCCCGCGTCGGCGGCTTCCGATGCGGGCAACCCGCCGGCCAGCGAGGGCGCGTCGCTCTCCAGGTCCGCGAGGGGGTCGGCGGCTCCATCGACAGTGGCCGCTTCGAGGATGGACTGGTCGGCCGGTTCGGCGACCCGCTCGGCCTCCAGAAGTTGCTGAAGCTCCTCAGGGCTCAGTTCCTCGCCGGCGTCGTCCCCCGCCTCCTCGAGCACCGGGTTCTGAGCGATCTCCTGGGCTATCATCTCGCGCAGTTCAAGGCGGTTCATCTGCAGAACCGTAACCATCTGGACCAGCCCAGGGGTCAAGATCTGCTTCTGCGCGACCTTTAACTGCAGCCTCGGCGACAGCAAGCTCATCTGCTCCTCATCATAACAAACAGGGCATCAGTCAGCGCACAAGAGAATCATCCACAGCCACTTGCGCGGGGGCGGGAAGATGTTAAAAACGCTGGCTTACCCAGGTGGCCCCTGGAGTGCGTTCCGGCTACACGGCGCCCACGTCCAGACTATCGCCGAGGTAGACGCGCTTGACTTCGGGATCGCAACTTAGCGCTTCGGGGCTGCCTGCGCGGAAGATCTTGCCGTTGTTAATGATGTAGGCGCGGTCGGTAACGGCCAGGGTTTCCCGCACGTTGTGGTCGGTGACCAGGATGCCGATGCCGTTGCGCCGGAGGTCGAAGACGATGCGCTGGATCTCCCGGACCTGTATGGGATCGATGCCGGAAAACGGCTCATCCAGCAGCAGAAAACTTGGCTGGATGGCCAGCGAACGGGCGATCTCAACACGGCGCCGCTCGCCGCCCGAAAGCGCGTAGCCCTTGTTGTTGCGCACCTTCTCCAGCCCGAGTTGCTCGATGAGCTGTCCCATGCGGGCGCGGCGCTCGCCGTTGGTCAGCGGCAGCGTCTCCAGGATCGCCATCAAGTTCTCTTCCACCGTCAATTTGCGGAACACCGACGGCTCCTGCGGAAGATAGCTGATGCCGCGCCGCGCGCGCTGGTACATCGCCATATAGGTGATCTCTTCGTCGTCCAGGATGATGCGGCCCGAATCCGGGCTGATCAGCCCCACAATCATGTAGAACGACGTGGTCTTGCCGGCGCCGTTCGGGCCCAGGAGACCCACTACTTCACCCTGCTCGATATAAATCGACAGGCCATCCACCACACGGCGCCGCCGGTAGGTCTTGCTGATTTCCTCGGTTTGGAGTTTTCGCATGCGCGGGCTTCTAACGCCGTTTGATCAGCGTTTTGACGGGCTCCTCCTCGATTCCATTCACGAGCAGCTTATCGTTATCGGCCCAGTAGGTCAACTCGCGGCCTTTCGTGTACCCGCGGGCGCTGTCCACCAGCGTGGGGTTGCCTCTGTTGAGGACTACCTTTTGCTCGGCGGCGAAATACTCGGCATGCTCGCTGGTCCCGGTCAGGGTGCGGCGGCTTGCGTTGCGGACGATCTCCACCGCCCCGTCCGCGAAGGCGCGGTCCAGCGAGGAGCCGGCGCCGCTCTCATTGAACCACGCGCGGATTTCCGAGGCTTTCACCTCGAAGCCGGGACGCGTGAGCCGGGCGCCGCCGGTGTAGTGGGCCAGGCGTTCGGCCTCGGTGTGAACCAGGTTCTGCGCCGTGACTTCAAGGAATACTGCGGCCGGTTTCGCCTTTGCTTCCTTTTTCTGCTCGGCGGTTTGCCGCTCAAGGAACCGCGTGCGCACGTTTCCTTGCGCGGTGAGGCGGCGGCTGGCGCGGTCGATATCGAGGCTGTCCGCCCAGATGTGGTTAGCGCCCTGCCAAAGGGTTACGCCGCCCTCGTAGTGGATCTTTCGATTGCGCTCCGTGGTCGTCATGCGCGCCGCACGCGCGTTTAAAGGCTCCTCCTGCGACAGTACCGGCGAAGACGCGCCCTTTTTCTCGGGCAGCCGCATGGATACGACGTTGCCCTCGGCCAGCACATCGCCCGATTTCTGGTCCAGCGTGATGCGGTCGGCGGCGGTCGAACCGGTGGAGTCCCAGACGCGGGCGGCCTGTTCGAGAACAACCATGCCGCGCGCCTCTTCGAGTACGGCGCGGTAGGCGAGGGCCCTGCGGTCGCCTTCCTCGTAGCGGAAGTCGTTCCACTGCTCGAGCCGGGCAAGCTGGCCGGTCTTGGGGTCGAAGTCGGCGCGGAACTCGTTGCTCCAGGTCAGCACGGGGGGATCGGGCGGCCGCTTGTCGCCTGGCGGGCGCGGCGGGGGATCGGTCCTGGTGGCCGCCTTGTATGCGCTGACGGATTCGATGCGGTTTTCCGGGCCGTAGCGTATGGTAATTCGCTCCGCATCGAGCGTGCGCCGCCGCTGCCCCTGGTGGTTCGGGAGGAACTCCAGGTGTCCCGGGGCGTGCGTTTCGACCGTGGCCACTTCGCGGCCCCCCTCCCGCATGGTGATCACGATCGCCTCGCTACGCAGCCGGCGCGTTTCCGGCGGCTGCACGCCCTTGCGCGGGAGGGGCACGGACTCCATCGACGCATTGCCCATGGCCAGGGCTCTCCTGAGCACGCTTTCGCCCGCGGCCGTATTGAAGTCGAGCTCCACGCGGTCGGCGGTGGTGCCGGTTCGCGCTGAATCCGACGTTGCGGTCATGCGGGCGTTGCGGCTGCCGACCAGTTTCTCGATCTCGCCGCCCGCATCCAGAAGCATCAGCAGTTCGTCGGCGGCGTACTCGATTTTGCGGTTGGGATAAACTGCCGAGCCGCGCGCCTGTTTGCCCTCGATCTTCCGGATCATGCCCTCTTCGAGCGTCACCACCGAGTTGGTGGCGTTCAGCTCAACTCCCTCGCGAGTAAAACGCGACCACGCCGGGAGCAGCACGAGCGAGTCCGCCTCCCGGTAAATCAGTTCCTGGGCTTCGAGCTTCATGGGCCGGGTTTGCGGCCCGGCGCCGTGCCAGTGGAGCTCGACCTCGCTCTTCAAAATCAGCTCGCGGTACGTCGGATTGTAGGCCGCGCCCACAGCCTTACCCCCGCCGAAATCGAACGTGAAGCCGACCTCGCGATCGGTGCTCACGACGCTTGTCTTGACGTCGAAACTGACGCCGGAACTGCCGATGGCAAGCAGGCGTCCCGGGGGCGCTCCATCGGCGGGCATGCCCATGCTGATCTCGACCTCGCCCTCGGAGTACAGCGTCTCGGTGACCTGGTCGAACTGGGCGCGCGCGCAGCTTATCCGGTCGAACGTGTTGCCGTCGGGCTTGAACAAACGGATCTCGACGTTGTCGAGTTCCAGCCGGCTGGGCTCGTTCAACTGCCGGAAGTCGCGGGCACGGACTTCGTAGACGATGCGGCCGCCCTGGTCCTTCGTCAACACCCAGTCGGTGGCGACAGTGGTGGTGTCGAGCGGAAGGGATTTAGGCGGCTTGGGCGCCTCGCGCGACAGGGTAGACTTCTGGCGGTACCACGAAGCTCCGACCGCGCCAAGCATCAGGACGAAGGCCAGGAGCAGCAGAACGCGCGTGCTCCGCAACATCTTCACTTCAGGATAGCGCGGTGCGGGGTGCACGCCGTGACGTTCGATTCGCCAGCTCTAATATGCGCCGCGCCCGCCGAGAACGACCTTGACCGTCTTTAACAGTACGCCGAAATCGACAAGCGGCGTCCAGTTACGGATGTACCTGGAATCAAGCTCCACCCGCTCGCGGTAGGTCGTATCGTTCCTTCCGGAAACCTGCCACAGCCCGGTCAGTCCTGGCCGTACCCGCGAGTAAAGCGCAAAGGCAGCGCCGTACTTGGGGATTTCGGCCTCGACGATGGGCCGCGGTCCGACCATGCTCATGTCGCCCCGCAGCACGTTCCAGAGCTGAGGCAGTTCATCCAGGCTTGTCTTTCGTAAGAAGCGTCCGACGCGGGTCACCCGCGGATCGTTGCGCAGCTTGTGTTTCAAATGCCATTCCACAGCCATGCCGGGATGTGCTCTTAAGTATTCCTCGAGCACTTCGTCGGCGTTAGTGATCATGGAACGGAACTTCCACAGCCGGAACCGCCGGTTCCCTTTGCCGATCCTTGTATGGGTGAAGAACACGGGGCCGCGCGAATCGATGACGATCGCCGCGGCGATTAGCAGGCCGGCAGGCAATGCAATCAGCCCCAGCAGCAGCGCGAAGATCACGTCGAAGACTCGCTTGAGCCGCTGGAATTCCGGGCGGAGGAGTCCCGTTCGCTGTTGAATTACCAGGGCAGGCGCCCCATATACTGGAGCCGGTCTTACTAACGTGCTCATGCTGAATACCGCTTCCGCGCCGAGGGGAATCTATCTTTCAACGTATCATAGAGAGCGACCGTTTTATCGAACATCCCCTCGAAACGGAATCTCTCCTCGTATATCCGACGTGCAGCGGTACCGAGTAGTTGCCTCTCTGAAGCACTTTTTATCAACTTCCCCAGCGCCGCCGACATCGCGCCCGGATCCCGCCGCGGCACGAGGTATCCGCTGACGCCGTTGGCGACCGCCTCCCTGACGCCCCCGACATCCGAAGCCACCACCGGCAGCCCGGCCCGCATGGCCTCCAGGATGCTCCGGGGAAATCCCTCCGAGGTCGAAGATAGAGCGAAAATTTGCGCGCGCGCCAGGGCGGCTGCGGGGTCAATTTGGTATCCCGACCAGCGGATGCGCGCGCCGATGCCCAGTTTCGCGGCGACGTTGCGGACGTTGTCCTCCAACGGCCCGTCGCCCACTAGCTCCAGTTCCCAATCCGCTTCCCGCAGCGCCGCCAGCGCCTCCAGCAGCGTATGGTGGTCCTTGGGCGGTTCGAATCGCGCGACGCAGATGATGCGCACCGGCCGCGCCCCGGGTTCGGCCCGGAGAGCAGGCGGGACGTCGCGCACCCCGTTGTAAATCAAGTGGAGTCTTTCCGGGCTTGCGATTCGCCGTTTCAGCGCCAGCTCCCGTTCAAACTGCGACACGCAGACAATTCCGCCCGCCCACCGCGCCGCGGCTCTCTCCGCAATCGCGAATAGCGGCCCCCGGAGCCTGCCCATGCGGTCCTCAAAGGGCCAGCCGTGCGGAGTATAAAGGACCGGCAGGCCCAACCGCGCGCAGGCCGCGCGGCCGATCCATCCGGCTTTGGCCGTATGGGTGGAAACAAGCTCCGGCCGGTACTCTTCAAGCGCTTCCGCCAGCTCGTAATAGGCCCGCGCATCGCGGTACGGGTTCACCGCGCGTTGGAGGAATGCGAGCGGGCGGAAGGGAACGCCCGCGCATTTCAGCAGCCCTGTTACCGGCCCTTCGCCTCCGGAAAACACCATGACCTCGTGCCCGCGCGATAACATCTCGCGGGCCATGTCGCGCACGTGGATGCTGGCGCCTCCAACGGCATCGGCACGAGTTATGACGTAGGCGATTCTCATGGTTCCAGTCAGGCCGGCTTGCGGGATACGAGCACCAGGAAGGCGAGCTTGCGGAACAACGCCGCCGCCGCACCCGGCGCGCCCGGCAAATCGAGCAGCCGCTCCAGCGGCGCAAGCGAACGCCGGTCGCGCAGCCGGTAGCGTATGTAGTCGGGCTCGCGCAGTTCCGTCTGGAAGTAACGCCCGAACGCCGCAAAAATTTCTTTACGGCTGCGGTAATACGTGTACGTGTCGATCCACTTCAGCTTGTCGGCGGCCCACTGCCGCCGCGTCGGCGCCTGCTCCTTCCACGTGCCGGCGCCCAGCGACCGCAGCGCCCAGGTGTACAGGAACCGCGCGCGTGAATCCTTCTTAAACCAGTGGGCGAACGGGATCCCGATGTGGCCTTCGCGGAACACGTCGCGCGAAGGGAAGATGCTGAGCACGGTTCCGCCCGGTTTCAGCACGCGGTTCAACTCGCACAAAACGGCGTCGAGGTCCTCCACGTGCTCCATAACCTGGTTGTTGGTAATCAAATCGAAATACGAATCGGGAAACGGCAGCTTTCCGTCTTGAATCTCCAGAATCGCGGAGCCGAGCAGCCCGGAGCGTTCCGCTTCCGCGCGCGCATTCGATCCGCTATAGAAAACGTCCGCGCCAACGATATCCAGGCCCGCCGCGCGCCCTGCGATCACCACCGCTCCCGCGCCGCAGCCGAACTCGAGAATCTTCGCGCCGGGCCGGGCGCACGCGAATCGTTTCGCGAAATCCAGCATGAAACGGTTCGTGACGTCCATGGGCAGTCTCCCATCCTAACCGACCAAGGTGAGTAGCTGGGTGTAGAGGCGCTCCCACCGCAGCACCACCGCCCGGATATCGAAGTTTGCCGCCGCGTGATCGCGCGCCGCCTGGCCCATCCGGCTGCGCTCTTCTGCCGTCATGCGGACGATGCGCCGCATCGCGTTTGCGAACGCCGTTGCATCGCCGGGAGGCACAACGAATCCCGTGCGGCCGTCGATCACTACGTCCTCCACGCCGCCTACCGCCGTCGCCACCGCAGGCAGGCCGCTCGCCGCCGCTTCGAGCAGCGTCATCGGAAGGCCTTCAATCACGGAGCTGAGCAGGTAGCCGTCGCAAGCCTTCATCAGCTCCGGGACGTCGCTGCGCAGGCCCAGGAAGCGCACGTTGGCGCGGAGGTCTGCTGCGAGCGCGCGCAGTTCCGCCTCCTGCGGTCCCTCGCCCGCAATCCACAGCAGCCCTTCACCCTGCGCAGCGAACGCGCGCAGCATCGTGTGGTAGTCCTTCTTCCACATCAGCCGCCCAACGGCGAGCCAGACGAATTCGCTGCCAACGCCGAGTTCGCGGCGCACCCTTTCCCGCGTCTCGCGGTCGGGCGCAAAGCGCGCGGTGTCCACGCCGTTCGGAACCACGACGCCTTTCCTTCCGGACGTGCGGCAGACCCTTGTCGTGACGTCCGCAAGGGGATTGGTAAGGTTGTAGACGGCTTCGCGCAGGCGCGCCCCGCCGCCGGAACGGCTGCTATCGATTGCGCTGTGGATCGTCGAAATCACCACCGGAACCGGACAGAACAGGCGCACTACCCGCCCCAGCAGATTCGCGTGGAACATGTGGCAGTGCAGCACCTGCGGCCTCAATTTTCCAAGCAGCGCCACGAGCCGCGCGAATCCCAGCGGATTGGGCACTCCGGGTTGCATCCCCAGGGAATACACAGGAACGCGGCATGCCGCCAGTTCTTCTTCGAAAGCCGACGGCGGCAGCATAGAGATCACGCTCACATCCCAGCCTCTCCGCCGCAGGCCGCGCGCCAGTTCCACAACCTGCGTTTCCGCCCCGCCACGGGCCAGGTTCGTCGAGAGCATCACGATGCGTGTCGTCATAGCGCCGCTTTCCATACCCGCTCGAAAAGTGCCGCATAAGACGATGCCATGACCGAGGCATCGAACCGCGTCGAGGCTGCCCGCGCCGCTTCTCCCAGTTCACGCCGGCGCTGCGGATTCCGGATCAGGCATTCCAGCGCCTGCGCCAGCGCTTGAATGTCACCCGGCGGCACAAGCAGGCCGGTGACGCCGTCTTCCACGATTTCGGGGACGCCGCCCACCGCTGTCGCCACCACCGGCAGGCCCGTGGCCATGGCCTCCATCAGCGACAGCGGGTGGCCTTCCCAATCAGAAGCCAGCGCGAACGCATCGCAGGCGTTCAGAAGCTCGGGTATGTCCGTCCGCACACCGAGCAAGCTGACCTGCCCGCCGACACCCAACTGCGCGGCCCGCCGGCGCGCCTCTTCCATCAGGCTGCCCTCGCCCGCCATCAGCAGGCGGCAGCGGACATCGCCTGCCGCCGCGGCCGCGAATGCTTCGATTAGCCCCAGCGGGTTCTTCTGCGGGTCCAGCCGGGCCGCCGACAAAACGAGGATTTCGTCCTCGCCGAAGCCGTTCGCCGCCCGCCACGGCAGGCGCGCCTCGGGCCGCTGAAACGCGCCGGTCTCGATGCCGTTGGGGATGAGCTCCGGCTCGACGCCGTAGACTTCCCGAACGGTGCGCGCCACCTCGCCCGCGATCGCCACCGGCGTGACCCTGCGGCGGAACGCGTAGCGGTGGATCATCCTGCCCGGCCAGTCCGCCTCCCGCTCGGCTAGATTGTGTACGGTATGCACCATCGCCGTGCCGCGCCGCGCAAAGATCGGCAGCGCATAGCGGAGGACGTAAGAGTGCGTATGGACGACGTGCGGCCGAAACTCCTTCCGTAGCGCCGCAAGCCTGGGGTACATGCGCGGATCGAAGCCGCGCCGCTTCCCCAGGTGCCGCACGGCAACCCCGCCTCTCTCCAGCGCCGGCTCGAGCCCGTTCGGAAAGGCATCGTATAGAGACGCCACCAGGGTTTCGAAGCGGCGGCCATCCAGCCGGCAGGCAAGCGATACAACCATGTTTTCCGCGCCGGCGCGCTTGAGTGTCGGGATGATTTCGAGTACGCGGATCTTCATGCGCGCTTGCAGTCCTGCCGGAACGCCGTTGCCCACTGGGTCATGATGAGCGCGAAGATCAGCCAGCTTGGCTTGCGGTGCTCCCAGGTCAGCGTCGAAACCCCCGTGGCCCACACCGCCAGCATCACCGCCCACAGCACGCGTTCGATAAACGGCATCATCCAGACAAACACCGCCAGCGTGGCGAGCATCGCCCCGTACAGCGCCAGCCCGATCATTCCGGTTTCCACCAGCACCGAAAGAAACGTGTTGTGCGCGACGTACTCGTGCCCTTCGATGGCGGGCCTGCCGAGCGCGGGCCGCACGGCCTCGGGATAAGCGGCCGCGCCGGCGCCGGCCAGCGGGTACTGTTTCAGCGTCTTGAGTCCCGCTTTCCAGATCCTGGTGCGGTTGTGCAGCGTGCCCTGCGTCAGTTCGTTAGGCAGGGTTGCAAGGCGCTCCCGCGATGCCGAAGGCGCAAGGCGGAAGGTGCCGAGCAGCAGCACTCCCAGCAGCAGTACGCCCGCGACGCGCTGCGGCCGGTCCGATTGCCTCCAGGTGAATATGACGAAGCAGAACGCCAGAAAGGCGCCGATCAGCGCCGTCCGTGAGGCCGCCAGCAGAATGGCCGCGATCGCCGGCAGCACGGCCGCGCGGTACATCCAGGGCCATATGCCCCGGCTGCGCGACGCCAGATAAAACGCCATTGGAATGGAAAGCGCCACCGTGAGTGCAAGATCGTTCGGGTCGAAGCCCGGGGCGGCGTAGCGGCGGTAATAGGTTTGAAGGTTTTGCACGTAGCGCGCCAGCGTGGCCAAGGAAGCCAGCACGGCGCCAGCCACGTAAGCCTGCATGAGTTGCGGCGGCCGTTCTTCCACGCGCGCCTGGTCCCAAACCAGCCACACCATGGCGAGCAGTTGCACGAAGGTCCAGCCGCGCGCGGCGGTTGCCTCCGGGGCGAGGCTCCAGAAGTAAGTCGCGCAGGACCACGCAACGAACGCTCCCGCCAGGACGAACGCCAGGTTCGGCGCCCGCGTCCATTTCCGCCGGATCGCGGCCAGCAGGCCTGCCGCCAGCGCCACCATGCCCAGGAACCGCGAAATTGTTCCGATGCCGGGCACCCAGACGCTCTTTTCCCACGGAATCGAGAACACGAAAAGGCACAGCAGCAGCCACGCGGCGCTCTCCAACGGATCGAATTGCCGGCGTGCGTTCACGCCGCAGCCTCCGCTGGCGCTTGCAGTTTCAGCATGGTTCGCGAAAGAACCCAGACCGCGCCTCCGATCTGTACGCAGGCGGCCAGGGCCACCGCCGCCGGTGCGCCGTGCAGCCCGATGGCCGGAATCAGGATCCAGCTCGCCGCCGCCGCCGTTGCCGCCGTCGCCGCCAGCAGCGGCATCTGCGGCGCGAACGCGCGCGCGCTGGTCATGATGTATCCCAGCATGGCGCCGGTATAGCTAAGTACGCTTGCGCCCATCACCGCCACGAACAGGCCGTTGTACGCCGCGTACTCGGGACGGTACAAGAGGCTCAGCACGAAGCCGCCCAGCAACGCCGCTCCCGCCACGCCCGCCGCTCCGAGCGCCGCGCTCAGCCCGAGCAGCCGCAACGAGAGGCCGCGGAACCGCCGCAGGTCGCGCTCGGCGAAATAGCGCGCCAGCCGCGGCGTGGCGGACTGCCCCAGCGCGTTGATGACCATCGCGCCTGCGGTCATGAACGAAGCGACGGCCGCGAAAGCGCCCAGCTCGCGCGTGCCGAGCTTGGCTTCGATGGCGTAACGGGGCACGTTGGCCGTCAGCGAAACCAGCATCAGCGAGACGCCGAGCGGCAGCGCCGTACGGAAAATTGCCCACCGCGCGCTGATGCCCGCGCTACCGCGCTCCTCGCCCGCAGTGCCCCGCGGGCGGTCATACGCCGCCAGGACCGCCAGCCGCGCCAGCACCAGCGCCGCCACCGACCAAAGCAGGCTGCGCGTCAGCCAGAGCGTGATCCCAAGCGCCGCCGCCGAGGTAACGCCGCGCGCGATCATCGACCGGGCGATCTGATCCATGCGCTCCCGCCGCTGCATTAAGGCGTAGTAAAGGTCGCTCACGTTTTCCGCGCCTAGCGCAAGTCCCATCAGGATGATCGCCGCCTGCACCGTGCCGCCGTAGCCGGAAAGAAGCGCGATCGCGGCAATTACAGCGAGGGAAACCGCGGTTGCCCCGAGCCGGACCGCCAAATAGTCGCGGAACGGATAGCACCGCTTGATGTCCGTCGCCAATACCGCGCGCAGGTTCAAGTGCGACAGCATGGCCGGCGGCGCCGCTATGGCGACGGCGAGCGCGTACTGTCCCAGCATCTCCCCCCCGCCCAGCTTGGCCAGCAGGCTCAGGATGGCCCACTGTCCGGCGCCGTATACCGTGTTTCCCGCGATTGTCCAGGCGAAGTTTCCACGGAGCGAGGGAGGGCGCGTGCCGCCGGGCAGCGCATCCAATGAGACTTCTGCATTCACTTCTTCCCATTCTAGTGGGTCTGGGGGCCTCTCCCCGCGGCAGCCGGCTCTCCGGACGCACTCGACTTCTAATTCCGGCCGGTGTACGTTTATCCTGAATTGATGCGTTTGCTGTTTGTGTTGATTGCGGCGGCGGCGTGGGGCCAGACACTTTCCGTCCAACAGGGGGAAGTGATCCGGCTGCGTGGGCCCGCCGGCGCCGTGCAAGCGCGCATGAACGACCAGACTGTTCCCCTGTTCGCCCAGGAGGACGGGAGCCTGCTGGGACTAATGCCCGTGCCCGCGACAACGCCGCCGGGCAACTACAGCCTGGAGATGCTGGGAGCGGATGGCGCCGTGCTGCAAACCCGGGACGTCGTTGTACGGGACGCCAGGTTCCCGAAGCAGAACATCATCCTTGGCAAGGCAGTGGCGGAGCTGAAACCCTCGCCGGGGGAGATGGAGAGCATCGCCACATTCCGGAAAAACCTCAGCAAGGAGCGCTACTGGGACGAGCCGCTGGTTGCTCCGGTCTCTGGCTGTATCAGTTCGCCTTTCGGCGTGCAGCGGTTGTACAACGGCAAGCCGAGCGGAAGTTATCACACCGGCGTGGACCAGAGATCGCCGGCTGGGCATCCGGTGCGCGCGGCGGCGGGCGGCGTGGTGAAGATGGCCCGCATGTGGAATGTTCATGGCGGCACGGTGGGGATCGATCACGGCCAGGGACTTCAAACGATCTACCTGCACCTATCGAAGTTTGCGGTCAAGGAGGGCGCGGTGGTGAAGAAGGGCGACGTGATCGGATACGTGGGGTCCACCGGGCGCTCTACCGCACCGCACCTGCACTGGGGCCTCTATGCCCATGGCGTGCCCGTAGACCCGCGGCAGTGGGTGGCGCTTAAGCCTTGCCCGCCACGCGCACCCGCGCCTAAGAAGAAATAGAAGGCCGCCCATTAAGGCCGCGTGTACTTCGAGGCGCTCACGCGCTGCGGCGCTGGTAGGCTAGACCGCTATCGTAGCGGTCGGCTACATCGGCAATGCGGCCGTCGAAAATCCACTCCAGCGCGCGCTCCCCGTTAAACGCCTCGGCGCGGCGGCGGATCACCTGCGGCAGGCGGTCGGGCCGGAACAGCCACAGCATGCGGTCCAGCGCGCCGTCCGCCGAAACCAGCCGGGCGAAAGTGAGTTCGGGAATCTCGGCTGCGCCGGACTCCCACGCGCGCACGTCCTCCCCGGTTGCGCCGAACATCGTTCCGAGATCCTCCTGGCTCAGGTCGAGACAGGTCCGCAAGCGGTCGAGGATAGCCAAAGCCTTTTGCTGCTTTTGGGCTCTCTCCATAGCATCCCCTCGTCCCAGTGTGACACAGGCGAAATAGTAAAGATATCGCGGGATGCCACCCGTCAGACTTCTTCGAATTCCAGTTGATCTCCCGGCTGGGTTCCCGTGGCTTCCGCCGTGCCCGCGGGAAGTTCGAGCACGGAATGCGCGCTCAGACACAAGGCGATCCTCCCGCGCGGCATGTTCGCACGGATCTTGAGCACCTTGCGTTTGCGGTCGAGAAAAAGCACGTCAATGGGAAATTTCATGCCGAAGGTGTGAACGCCTTCGCAGGGGACGATCCAAAGCCCTTCGCCGGCGGGAAGGCTCGTGTGCTTCAACAGGCCGGTGCGGCGTTTCCTGCTGGTATCGGCGACGTCGGCCGCGCAAGCCAGTTCCGCGCCGCGTGTGATGTTGCGAATGCGGAGCGCCATAGCTGCTATTCGATCACCATGACTTCGTGGTCCAGCACGGAGGCGACCTCGATGACGAGCTGGCCGCCTTCCCTCGCCGGCGTAAGCTCTTTGCCCGCGACGAGGAACCGGACCCGCCGCCCGGCAACGCCTTCGGGCGTCCGCAGCCTGACGGCGAACGGCCCCACGGGAATCAGCTCGTCTATGGGCGCGCGCCAAGAGCCCGCGCTGGTGAGGTTGACCAGGTGGAAAATGACGCGGCCGGGCTGCGTATAGAGGTTGCAATCGATCAGGCCGCGGCCTGTGACCGTGAGCGGGATGCTGTCACCTGCGATCCAGCGGACGATGTTGGCCAGCAGATCGCCGTGGTCGGGCAGGTTGTCGCGCGCGAAGCGGCGGTCGATGTCCGCTGGAAGAAAAGCCACGCGGCGGTTCAAAACAAGGCCTGGAATATTTGTTTTCGGCTCGCGCATCCACGCGGTTTCGGGCGGGTAGACGGGGAATGGCGGCACGAAAGTCAGCGGCACAATTACGCCCGGGTCTGTCTTGAGCGGGGCGAGCATGCCGCCGAACGGCAGGATATCCGTTTCGTCGAATCCTTTGAGGACGGCGTGGCGCTGGCCTGCGGGTGAGGGTTCGTCGCCGGCTTTGGGTCCCCATACGCGCGCGCGCAGTTCGGGCGTGAGCCGCAAATAGGTGTGGAACGATCGCGAGGCCCAGCTTCGCTCGGGCATCCCGGCGGCGTGCGCTCCGAACAGACCGGCGAGCGCGTAGTCGGGGCGCGGGTCGCCGTATTCATTGAACAGGCTGGTCGTGCCGGTGGCAATCAGGCCCCCGCCATTGGCGACAAAGCGGCGCACCGCGTCGCACTGGGCATCGGACATCGCCCCGATGTTCGGCAAAATGAGCACCTGGATCTCGCGGCCGTGCCGGTCGATGTTGTCGATGTGGATCGGGACGTAGGGGATGCGCGCCCGCACCAGCGCGTGCATCATGCCGCGGTAAGGCGCATCCACCATGTCGGCGGCCTCGTCACGGCCGTAAAAATCGGTGTTCCGCTGCGACCACACCAGACCCACGCTGGCCATGGGGCGGCGGTTCACCAGATACTGCTCGTTGGCTTCGTGCCATTGCATGACGGGCGCGGCGGTCCGGTAGGCCCGCCGGTCCTCGTGATACGCGCCCACGTGATGCCACCACGGCTGAATTCCCCCGGCGAAGCCTTCCAGCATCCACATGCGGGCCTCCGCGGCGGGTTTGGCTGCGACGCGGAAAGCATTGCGGCCGGCCTGGTACATCGCCATGCTTTCCGGGATGAGCTTGCCCCAGCCGAGGACCCCGTGGATGAGCTTGCCCGTATCGGCGTTCTGCTGGAAGCCGCCGGCGTCCGAGCGGGTCTGATGGTCCAGCATGATGATTTCGGCGCGCTCGCAAATGGCTTTGAGGTCGCGGAAAGACGCCGCCTGTCCGGAAATGGAGCCGCTGTTCATGCCGGCCCAGATGCAATCGGGCCCTCCGGCGGCCTTCGTGGTGCGGTTGTTGAGATCCCAGATCTCCAGGCGGCGCGCGTAGCTCCACTCGATCCACTGGCGGTAAACGGGATCGTTCCAGTCGCGCTTTTTCGGCAGCGCGGCGCCGGTCTTGTCGCGGAATTTGCGGGCGCAGTTGTCGCAGTAGCAGATGCTGTCTCTGCCTAGCCCGGCCCAACTGTTGTCGGTGACGCCTTCGGGATGGGAGCGCTCGATAATCTCGGTGAGGACTGCCGGCAGGTACTCGTCGTAATAGGGACTGTTGATGCAGGCGATGTACTTATCGGCCGCGCGGTAGGGTGCGCCGGAAGCGTCGCGCGCGAACCAGTCCGGATGGGCCTTGAAAAACTCTTCGGAGGCGCGGTTGGAATCCATGCGGGCGAGGACGGCGAGGCCGTCGTCGTGGGCGGCTTTGACGAGTTCGCCGTAAAGGTCGCGGCCTCCCAGAAATTGAGCGCGGTAGTGAAGAGGAAACTTGCTCGGGTAATAGGCCACGATGCCGCCCGCGTTGATGATTACACCCTGCACGCGCGTGCGCTTCCAGTATTCGCGCCACCAGGCGATGTCGTAGCGCGTTGGGTCGCGCTCGGTGATGTTGGTCTGGCCCCAGCGGTAGCAACGCCGGTACCAGGGCGTTCCGGAGGCGGGCTTTTGCGCCGGCGCTGCGGCGGCGGCCAGCGTCTGCGCCAGGAATTCGCGTCGGGTTTCCATCATTCAGCCTCTCGCGTTGTGCCGTTCTGAAACCTGCTTCGGATCAGTATACTGTGAGCATTGCTGCAAGCTGCAATTCGGAGTGGGAGCAAACTATGGGACCAACGGCGAAGCGATGGATAGCTGTGGGAGCGATTGTGCTGGCGGCAACGTCCACTCTGGCGGCACAGCGATTCGGGCGGCGCCGGCCGGCAATGACGAATCCGCCGGTTGCGGAAACCGAAGCGGAAAAAAGGATCCTGTCGGTGCTGGAGAGCGCATGGAATGAGGGTAACGTCTACCTTCAGGTGCCGGCCGAAAGCGGCAGGCTACTGCGCCTGCTCACCGAAGCCACGAACGCGAAGAACGTGGTTGAGATCGGCACTTCGACCGGCTATTCCGGACTCTGGTTCTGCCTCGCTCTTCAGAAAACGGGCGGCCGCCTGACTACCTTCGAAATCGACCGCGGGCGCGCGGCCATGGCCCGGAAACATTTTGAGCAAGCGGGCGTGGACGGGATCGTTACGATTGTCGAAGGCGACGCCCACGAGACCATCAGCCGCGTGAAGGATAGCGTGGACATCCTGTTTCTGGACGCCGACAAGGAGGGCTATCTGGATTACTTCAACAAGCTGTACCCGCTCGTGCGTCCGGGAGGCCTGATCGTGGCCGATAACGTCGGCATGGCGCCTGATTACATGCGGGCCGTGACCACCAACCCGAAACTGGATACCGTCTTCTTCGGCGATCTGTCCGTGACTTTGAAAAAGCGCTGAACAAAAGGGTCCGGCTCGGGATATAATCCGGCAATGAGACGCCGCGAATTCGTTCAGGGTACTCTTCTCGGCGCGGGCGCGTTCGCCCGCGTTGTACACGCAGCTCCGCCTCGCGCGAACGACCTTATCACACTCGGCCCGGACAAGGTGAGACTGTCGCGGCTCGCCCAAGGTACGGGCACAAAAGGGTATTCCAAGAGTACGAATCAGACCCGGCAGTTGGGGTTGCAGGGACTGGCCGACCTGCTGAAGTTCGGCTTCGACAACGGCATTACGTTTTGGGATACGGCCGACGCCTACGGCAGCCATCCGCACGTAAGGGAAGCGCTGAAGAGCGTGCCGCGCGAAAAGGTCGTCATCATGACCAAGACGCTCGCCCGGACTGAGGCCCAGATGCGGGAGGCCCTCGACCGGTTTCGCACGGAACTTGGAACCGACTATCTGGACATCGTGCTGCTCCACGCCATGATGCGGGAGAACTGGCCGGAACAGTGCAAGGGCGCGATGGAGTATCTTGCGGAGGCGCGCGAGAAGAAGATCGTTCGCACGCACGGCATCTCCTGCCACTCGCTGGCCGCACTGCGCACCGGCGCCAAGACGCCTTGGGTGCATGTGGTCCTGGCGCGGATCAACCCCGCCGGCGTGATGATGGACGCCGACCCGAAAACCGTCATTCCCGTCCTGCAAGAGTACAAGGCGGCGGGCAAGGGCGTGATCGGGATGAAAATTTTCGGGGAAGGCCAGTTGCGCGACCGGCCGGACGAGATGCTGCGGTTCGTTCTCGGGCTGGACTGCGTCGATTGCTTTACCATCGGCGCGGAAAACCGCCAAGAGATGGCCGACTTGATCAAACGTATTCCAAACGCGGTGTGACTTGAGGCGGGATCCGGAATTCTTCGGCGATCAGGAACTGGCGCTCATCTACATCGCCAAGCGCCTGAAAGAAGCCCTCAAACTGGAGGCCCAACTGACTGAGGCCGGCGTCGACTATCATGTCGAGGCCGACAAGTACGCTGGCGGCATCATTTTCCGCACCGAGCGGGTCGGCGCGTTCTTTTACGTCGCGCAGCAGGATGTGGAAGCGGCGCGGGCCGTGCTGGTCCGTCACGGATACATCCCCTACGAAGAGAAGTGAGGCGCCGGCCGGCCTCCGGCGCCTTGCACACCCGTGATATTCTCATCAACCATGGACCGCAGACATTTCCTTCAGGCCGGCGCGGCGGCTGCCGTCGCACCGCGCGAAACCCGCCCTGCGGCGCCCCCCCGCAAGGCCCTGATGAAGGCCGGAACGCAGCACAACGACTCCGACGAGGTGCTCCGCGTGATGGCCGCTTTCGGCGTCAACCACATCTGCAGCCGTCTGCCCTCGGCCAAGTTCGACGAGAACTGGTCGGTCGAAGGTCTCCTGAAGCTCCGCGAGCGGGTTGAGTCGCACGGCATCAAGCTCGAGATGGTGCCGCTGCCGCTCAGTTCCGTTTACATCACCCGGGCGGAGAATCCGAACATCATGCTGGGGAAAAGCCCCGAGCGCGACCGCGAGATCGACACTATCTGCCAGATGATCCGGAACGTCTCCAGGGCGGGCATCCCCGCGGTGAAGTACAACTTGAACATCTTGGGTGTCCCGCGGACCGACCCCACACCGGGACGAGGCGGCGCCCTCTACAGCACCTTCGTCTACAGCAAGGCCAAACAGGACCCGCCGCTCACCGAGGCAGGGCGCGTCAGCGAGGAGGATGCCTGGGAGCGCATCACTTACTTCCTGGAACGCGTGATCCCCGTCGCCGAGGAGTATAAGGTCAAGATGGCGTGCCATCCGCACGACCCGCCCATGCCGCGCAAAACCGGTTTTCGCGGCGTCAACTGCGTGCTCGGCAGCGTGGACGGCCTCAAACGCTTCATCGACATCGTGCCCAGCGATTACCACGGCCTGAACTTCTGCCAGGGTACGATCTGCGAAATGCTCGAAGATCCCAACCGCGAAATCGCCGACATCATCCGGTACTTCGGCAAACGCCGAAAGATCTTCAACGTCCACTTCCGCAACATCAGCGGGAAATTCTTGGACTTCCGGGAAACATTTCCGGATGATGGCGACGTCAATATGATTCAGTGCATGCGCGTCTATAAAGAAGTTGGTTACGACGGCATGATTATGCCCGACCACGTGCCCCGCATTCAAAACGATCCGGGCGGTCGCCAGGCTTTCGCTTTTTGCTTTGGCTACATACAAGCCTTGATTCAATTGGTTAGTCAAGAACCTTAGGTACGAAGTGGTTAAAAAATAACGACAAGCGGGTCTGATATGCTCTCTCAGCAAAATGCACGCCCTCATCTTGTTCCGATGCGCTGGCCCGCCGAATGGCGCGACCCCGCATTATTGGAACTGCTAACAGGAACCCCAATCAACTGCCTGGTGTCCACCGGAGAGGAGGCGCCTGCTCCGGCTGTCCTCGAAAAAGCCAAACAGGCCGGGCTTACGTTCGTCCAGGCGGGGAACTCGCCCGCGGTTGCCTGGACCGAACGGGCCGACGCGCCTTGGGACGGCTCGCAATCCGTGCTGGCGATCACCGACGGCGTCTGGCCCGGAGTCCAGCGGCGTTCCCGCGAGGAAGCCGGTCCGACGGGGGCGCCGTGGATCGATTCCAACGGCTGGATGATTCAACTGTGCCGCGCGCTGGCGCAGAACAAGGACATCTGGGTCGCCGCGGAGCCGCCGGAGGACGCGAATAATTTACGGGCTGCGGTTTACCAGCTTGCAGTGGCAGACGCGGAGGCCCACGGCGCCCGGTGGGTCATCTCGCTTGACAAGCAGTGGTGCGACGGACTGGCCAAAAAGACTCCGGCCTTAATGGACGGTTGGAAGACGATTACGGCCGCATTGCGGTTCTTCGACGCGCACAGGGATTGGGCCGCGTACAAGCCGTTGGGCGCGCTCGGTGTCGTCTCGGATTTCCATGGCCCGAACGAGTTCCTTGCCGGCGAGGTGCTCAACCTGTCGTCGCGGCGCAGTCTCCCGTACCGCATTTTTATCAAGTCGCGCGCCGTGGCCGCCTCGTTCGCAGGGCTGAAGGCGATTGTTTATCCCGACGAGCAGGCGCCCGATGCGGCCCTGATGAAGAAACTGCTGGACTTCGTGAACGAGGGCGGGCTGCTGATGGTCCCGGCGAATTTCCCTGCGCCGAAGGGCACTCCGCTGGGCAGCGATGTCTACGGCCGCTATGACCTGCGGCAAGTGGGAAAGGGACGCATCGCCGTGGCCAAGGAGGAATCGCAGGATCCGTGGCTGATCGCCGCCGACGCCCAACTGCTGATGAGCCACAAAAACGACCTGGTGCGATTTTTTAACACGGGCACCCTCAACTGCTACTACACCGCGTCGGCCGACGGCAAAAAGTCGCTGCTTCAGATCATCAACTACGCGATGCGCCCGTCCAACAATCTGGTTTCTGCGTCATTTACGAGGCGTTTCCGCGCGGCGCGCCTCTGGAAGCTGGAGGACGGAACGGCGCAGCCGCTCGAGCTGTTCCCGACCGAGGACGGCGGCATGGAAGTCCACATCCCAGCATTCAATGTGTATGCTGCCATAGAATTGGATAGTTAGAGGGGCACGGAGAATCGACATGACGACACAGATCACTCGCAGAGAACTCCTGGCCGGTCTGGGCGCTGCGCTGGCGGTAAAGCAGCCTGCCCGGGCAGCCGCGCCTGCTTCGCCCGTTGCCGTCGCCAAGTGCAAGAGCTACGGCTCCGAGCTGCTCCCCACACTGGAGCGCATGTTCGATCAGCTCGGCGGCATGGGGAGACTGGTGAAGGGCAAGACGGTCACGATCAAGATCAACCTTACCGGAGACGTGAACTACCGCTTGGGTTACCGCCCGGCCGAGCTTGCGCACTGGACGCATCCGCGCGTGACCGCTGCCGTTACACACTTGCTGGGCAAAGCGGGAGCGAGGCGCATCCGCATCGTCGAGTGCCCCTGGTCCACCGCGGATCCGCTCGAAGAGGTAATGCTCCAGGCGAACTGGTCTCCTTCGATGTTCCTTAGCGCCGCGCCGCGGGTGGAATTCGAGAACACCAACTGGCTGGGCAGCGGGAAGAAGTATGTGCGGGTGTTTCCTCCACACGGTGGCTACATCTACAAGTCGTACGAACTGAACCACTGCTACGAGGACACCGACGTCTTCGTGTCGATCGCCAAGATGAAGGAGCATGCCACCACGGGCGTGACTCTCTCGATGAAGAACTGCTTCGGCATTACGCCATGCACGATCTACGGCACTGGCGCTAGAGACCAGGGCGAGCCGACCAAGTTCCCGCAGGGTGGCCGCGAAGTGTTCCATCGCGGCCGCTGGCAGCCGCCGGGAAATCCCGAAATCGACCCCAACTCGCCGCGGGACGACGGATATCGCGTGCCGCGGATTGTAGCCGACCTGGTAGCCGCGCGTCCGATTCATCTGGCGGTGGTGGAAGGGATAGAATCGATGGGCGGCGGCGAGGGGCCCTGGATCCGCGGTTCGTACCCGAACAGCCCTGGGCTGCTGGTCGCGGGACTCAATCCCGTGTGCACCGACGCGGTCTGTACAGCCCTGATGGGCTTCGATCCGATGGCCGATCGCGGCACGGCGCCCTTCGAAAAGTGCGATAGCACACTGCGCCTGGCTGAGGAACTCGGGGTTGGCACGCGCGACCTTAGCCGCATTGAGGTGATCGGCACACCGATTCGTGAGGCCGTGTATCCGTTCCGGCAGAAGGGACAGCCGGCGCGCGGCCGCAGCTAGACGAAGTACCTTTCAGAGGGTCAGTCCGCCGTCCACCGTGAGGACTTGGCCCGTAGTGTAATTGTCCGGCTCAAGGAAAAACCTCACCGCGCGGGCGACATCCAGCGCCTCGCCGAAGCGCGGGATCGCGCCTTCGTTCAGATAACGGTCATACTTGCCCGAGGCGATGCTCGCCAGGGCCATGCCCGCCCGATTTACGCCCGGACAGACCACGTTGACGCGGATGTTGGCTCCCCGGCACTCCTTCGCCAGAACGCGGGCAGCCGAGATGAGCGCGGACTTCTGCGAAGCGTACGCGGTGGAGCCCGAAAAAACCGCCACCGCCTGCATGGTTCCGATCAGAACGATGGCGCCGGGCGTGCCCGAAACTCGCATCCGCTCGGCGGCCTCCCGCGCCAGTAGAACGGGACCGAGAAAATTCAGCTCGAAGGAACGGCGCATGGCCCCTTCCAGGGCGGCGGGATCGGCGGCGCGCGCCGGATCGCCCGTGAACACCACCAGTCCATAGAGGTCCGGGGCGGCGTCCAAAAGGCGTTTGCGGTCCGGCGAGGAAGTCAGGTCGGCCGCGACGGTTTTCGCAATTTCCGAGAGGGCCTCGGCCGCATTGGCGTTGTTCAAGTAACCGGCGACGACGGTTGCGCCCTCGGCCGCCAGCAGCCGCGCGGTTTCCGACCCGAGCCCGCCCGTTCCGCCGGCGAGCACGATCTGTTTTCCCCGCAGCGAGCTAAACAATGGCGCCTCCGCGCCGGCGGCACGAGGCGGCAGGCGCCGGCAAACTTGCAGAGCCGTATTGGAAGTAAGCCGGTTTCAACGTTCTCAGTATGCCAGAATGACGTTAGCGGAGCGAATGATGGAAGTTTACCTGCTTAGGCATGGTGAGGCGGAGGAGTCGTTCCGTATCCCGGACGAGGAGCGTTCGCTGACGCCGGCGGGCAGGCGGGGGCTCGGAGACGTGCTCTTGCGGGCACGCGCCGCCGGGGCAGGGGCCTCGCTGATCCTTGCGAGCCCCCTGCGACGCGCCGTCGAGACGGCGGAACTGGCGGCGGAGATCCTGGGAACCCACGCGCGAATCCTCACGACAGACGCCCTCCGGCCGGACGCCGTGCCGGCGGAGGTCTGGGACGCCATCCGCACTAATAGTGGGGAAAATCAAATCCTACTGGCGGGACACGAACCCCTGTTGAGCCAGGCGATCGCGTTCTTGCTGGGAGCGCCCGCGGCGCAGATCGACATGAGAAAGGGCAGCCTCGCCCGGGTGGATATCGACCAGTTCGGCTCCGAACCGCGGGGCGTACTTCGCTGGCTGATTACGCCGCAACTGGCGGCCCAGGCTTGACTTGGGACGCGGTTTGGCGTAGACAGGGCAGGAGGAGTTTGCGGCATGCTGCGTTTGGGCAGGCGCGACGAGCCCGAAGATGACGAGAAGCGCGTCGTCTATCTGGAATTCATAGCCGCCGCAGCGATTCTTGCCATCGTCGTCCTGGTGCTGTTCATGGTGTTCAGCTTCCGGCCGTCATAGCTGCCGTTGCGGCTCTGCCGGGGCGCACCATTGTTCTATACCCCCGCTCATGCTCTGGCAGAGGCGGACGCCTCGCTGCCGCAGCCATTGCGCGGCACGCAGGCTTCGGACTCCGTGCTGGCAATAGAGGACGAGCCGGCCTCGCTCCGCTTTCTCCTTCAGAGACGGCAACGCCTGGGGAATCGTGCCCAGCGGAATCAGTTCGGCCCCATCGATGCGGCGCCGCGCATACTCGTGCGGTTCGCGGACATCCACGAGCGATACGGGTTCTCCCGCCTCCAGCATTCTCTTCAATTCCAGCGGGCTGATTTCGATTGGCAGTTCCTCCACAGACCCTCCTTTGCGAAATTATGTTCCCACAGCGCCGGTCACGCGCCGCCCGCCCGCTCGAAACCTCTTGAAAAACCGGATCTTACGGACGACAAGAATTCCGTGACTCCAAATTCCTAACGCCCACATCCTGTCAGAGTCTAATGAGTCGGATGGAAGACAACGACGCAGACGCCGTAGAGCGGGTACGCCGCGGTTCCACCGAAGCATTTCGCGAGCTCGTCGAGCGGCACAGCCGCACCGTCTTCCGTCTGGCATATCGCATGACCGGTAATGAACAAGATGCAGAAGACATGGTGCAGGAAACATTTCTCCGGGCGTACCGGCAGCTTAACCGGTTCGACTCGCGGGCGAAGTTCAGCACCTGGCTGTACGTGATCGCAGCGAATTGCTCGCTGGATCTGATCCGGGCGCGCAAGCGGAGGCAAGAGTCCGAGGCGGAGGTTGCGCCGCCGGAGTTTCGGGCGGAGGGGCCGTCGCCGGAGCGCCTCGCGCAGAGCCGCGAGATCCGCGAACGGCTCGCCGCCGCGATGGACGAACTGAGCGATCTCGAGCGCACTGCTTTCGTGATGCGGCATTTTGAGGGCGTCCCGATTGAGGAGATCGCGCGTGCGCTCGGCCGCCCCAACGGGGCCGCGCGCCACAGCGTGTTCCGCGCCGTGGAAAAACTTCGCCGCGCACTCGAGCCGGTAATGAGCACCAGGCAATGAGACATCTTACGGAAGAGCAACTGGTTTGGTTTTACTACGGAGAAGAGGAGGGCCACGCGGCCGCGGAACAGCATTTGGCCGCGTGCACGGAATGCCGGGCCTCCTATGCCGAACTCGAGCGCAGCCTGAACCTCATCGGGGAGGCGATGCCGGCGGCGGAGCGCGACGAGAACTATGGGGCGCGGGTCTGGGCGCGGCTGCCGCTGGAAGAGAAGCAGGCCTCAAGCGGCTTCCTGGCCGGACTGTTCGCGCCGCGCCGGTGGGCGTTGGCGGGAGCGATGGCCGCCCTCTTAACGGCGGCGTTTCTGGTGGGGCGGTTCCGGCCGTATTCGCCGCCGCAATCCAACATTGCCTTGCCGGCGCCGCAGGTCCGGGAACGCGTGCTGCTGGTGGCTGTTGGCGATCACCTGGACCGCTCGCAGATGGTTCTGCTCGAAATCGTGAACAGCGAGCCGGACGCCGAGGTGGACATCTCCGCCGAGCAGCAGAGCGCGCGGGAACTGGTTTCGGCCAACCGCATTTTCCGGCAGACAGCCGCGCAAGCCGGCAACGCAGCCGTAGAGCGGGTACTCGACGAACTCGAGCGCGTCCTGCTGGAGATCGCCAACGGGCCTTCGCGCCTCTCGCCGGACGAATTCGAAGGGCTGAAGAGGCGGGTGGCGGCCCAGGAGATTCTGTTCAAGGTCCGCGTCATCGACTCCCGCATCAGGGAGAAAGCGATTCCGAGGAGTTCATAAATGCGCAGGAAATTATTGACGTATTCGTTGTTTGCGGCGCTGGCGATGCCCGCGGGCGCGCAGCCGGTTGGCTGGCACGGATTTCTGGCCGAATCGCAGGCTCGCTCCGATCCGAACTATGAGCGAGGCCAGGCCGCCCTCCGCGAGAACCAGTGGGACAAGGCGCTCGAAATTTTCGGTGCAATCCCGAAAGATAGCCCGCGGGGCGATGCCGCGCTTTACTGGAAAGCCTACGCATTGAACAAGCTCGGACGGCGGGAGGAAGCACTTGCCGCTACCGCCGATCTGCGGAATTCATTTCCGAATTCGCGCTGGGCGAACGACGCCCGCGCTCTCGAAGTGGAGATCCGGCAGGCGAGCGGCCAGCCCGTTCCTCCGGAGGCGGAAAGCAACGACGACCTCAAGCTGCTGGCGATCAACAGTCTCATGACCACCGATCCGGAGCGCGCAATCCCGTTGCTGGAGAAGGTTCTTCGGAGCACGGCTTCGCCGAAGGTCAAAGAGCGGGCGCTCTTCGTGCTGATGCAGAGCGGATCGCCGCGAGCCCGCGAGATCGTGGCGCAGTTCGCGCGCACCGGCGCCGACCCCGCGCTGCAAATGGTTGCGATTCGGAACCTCGGCTTGTTCGGCGGCAGCGCGAGCCGCCAGACGCTGGTTGAGATCTACGCATCGTCAAACGACGTAAAGGTGAAAAAGCAGATCCTGAGGTCGTTCATGCTTGCCGGGGACCGCGACCAGATTGTGGCGGTCGCCAGGCAGGAAAAGAACACCGATCTGCGCGCCGAGGCCGTGCGCATGCTCGGAATCTCCGGCGGCGTCCAGCAACTCGCGGATCTGTACAAGTCGGAATCCACCGCGGAAGGCAAAAAGGCGATCATCGAGGCGCTGTTTCTGGCCGGCGCGGCGGACCGCCTGGGTGAACTGGCCCGCAACGAGAAAGACACCAACGCCCGCCTGGAAACCATCCGGCGCCTCGGCCTGATGGGTAGCCGGACTGCATCCGACCTGACGGCGATCTATGCGAGCGACCCGGATAAGAACGTTAAGAAAGCCGTGCTGCGCGGGTTGTTTCTCCAGGCGAACGCCCCCGCTCTCGTTGAGATCGCGCGCAAGGAAACCGACCCCGAGCTGAAGAAGGAAGCCGTCCACCGGCTCTCTCTAATGAACTCCAAAGAAGCGTCCGAATTCATGGCGGAGATTTTGAACCAATAAACGCCCTGCGGCTCCGATTCGCTTTGATTCGTCTGCTCGCGCCCGCGTAGTGAGTCCCGCCGGGAGCCTGCAAGTCCTCGCTTCGCTTGTGCACTCAGCCGAACAGCGCCGCTAACACCTCGCCTGCTATATAATTCTCCCTTTGCTGTTGTGTACCTGAAGGGAGGTTCTTGTGAAACTCTTTCAAGGCCGGTTGCGGTGGGCCCTCATTTTTTGGATGTTCCTCATCAGCGCGATTGCCTATCTGGATCGCGTCAACATTTCGATAGCCGGGCAAGCCATACAACAGGATTTCAACCTGGACGACGTCCAGCTCGGCTGGGTTTTTAGCGCCTTCGTTCTTGGTTATGCTTTGTTCCAAGTGCCTGGGGGACGCATGGCCGATCGTTTGGGTCCCCGGCGCATTCTGCTGCTGGCCGTAATCTGGTGGGGCATTTTCACCAGCCTCACCGCCGCGACGCCGCCAACTATCGGCTTCGCCGTGGCCCTCCTCATCTCAATGCGATTCCTGCTCGGTGTCGGGGAAGCCGTGGTGTACCCGGCCTCCAACAGCCTGGTCGCAAGGTGGATTCCGTCCGCGGAGCGCGGCATCGCAAATGGCCTGATTTTTGCGGGTGTCGGCGCGGGCGCCGGCGTTACGCCGCCGCTGATCACCTGGATTCTGGTGAACTGGGGATGGCACGTTTCCTTTTATGTCAGCGCGCTGATCGGGTTGGTTGCCGGCTTCATCTGGTACTGGCTCGCGCGCGACAATCCGGATCAACATCCTTGGATAACGCAAAAGGAGCTGGAGCACATCAAGGCCGGTCTGCCTCCAGTTTCCAAAGCGGCGCGTGGCAAGCAGGGACTTCCCATGAAGACGATGCTGACCAGCAAGAATTTGTTGTCGGTCAGCTTCGCCTACTCCGCTTACGGCTACGTGGCGTACATCTTTTTCACCTGGTTCTTCATCTACCTGAGCCGCGTGCGAGGGCTTGACTTGAAGTCGAGCGCGTTCTACGGGATGCTGCCGTTCATCGCCATGGCGACCTGCTCGCCTCTTGGCGGAGCGATTGCCGACGCTCTGACGAAGAAGTACGGCAGCCGGATCGGCCGGTGCGTGATTGGGGTTGTCGGGATGGGATTCGCGGCCGTGTTCCTGGCGCTTGCCACCCAGGTTTCCAGCGCCGTACTGGCCAGCTTTGTGCTGGCGGGTGGCGCAGGGTGCTTGTACCTGTCGCAGAGTTCCTTCTGGGCGGTCACGGCCGATATCGCCGGGCCCTCCGCCGGCTCGGTCTCCGGCATGATGAACATGTGCAACCAGATTTGCGGCGCCATCACCGCGTCCCTGACTCCTTGGATCGCCAACAACTACGGCTGGACGGCTTCCTTCCTGACAGCCGCTGCGATCTGCGGTTTGGGGGCGCTGGCCTGGCTGTTCGTGAATCCCGCTGTTCGCATCGGCGAGGAAAAGGCCTAAGGCGGATTTAGCTTCGCGGTAGCTGCCCGCCTTTCGCGTCCGCTTCCAGCGAGGAGCAGAGACTCGCGCCTGCTCTGAATCGCTGATAGGCTGACCGAGGGAACGATGAACAATCTGGCGAAAGGCGGGCGAACCCCGGTTGATGTCCGCCGGCTGACCGCGTTTGCGGCCCGGCACTACGGCCAGGACCCTGGCCGTTTGCGCATCACGGTGCAGGAACTGCGCGGCGGGCTCTGTGCTTCCGTGATGCGCGCCCGGGTTCGTTTCCTCGATCCGGAGCGGCGGCCGCGAACGGCTGTTTTCGTGATCAAGCGCGTGGCCGGCGGCGACATACGGGAACTCGGAGCCTACCGGTCGCTCGCTGGAAGCCCCTGCGCGCGGATCGCGCCCCAACTTCTCGGCGCCGAGCAGACGCGCTCGGGCTGCGTGAATCTTTACCTCGAATACATCCCGTCCTTCCACCCCTGGCCGTGGGCGGATGTGAAGGCTTCCGAGCTCGTGCTCAAGCGGCTCGCCACCGTACACGAGGCCCTCGCTCCCGAAAAGGTCCCGGAATGGGATTACGACGCCGAGCTTCAGGAGTCGGCGGGCACAACGCTGGAGATTCTGGAAGAGGCGGCGCTTTTGGCCGATTTCACCCCGGTTCGCCGCTTTCTGCCCTCGGTGCGGCGGCTCGCAGCCGCGTTGCCCGCTCTGCGTGCCCAACTGGTGAACCGGAGGTGGCCGCGCGTTGCCCTTCACGGAGACGCACACACCGGGAACGCCATCATCCGGCGCCAGGGCCGGAGTCATTCTGCCGTGCTGCTGGACTGGAGCCGCATCCGCCTGGGCTCCGCCCTCGAGGACGTCTGCTCGTGGCTTCAGTCGATCAGTTTCTGGGAGCCCGAACCGAAGCGCCGCCACGATACGCTGTTCCGGAAGTACCTGACCAGCCGCGGCATGCCCGACGAGCTCACGCCGGAGCTTCGCGAACTGTACTGGCTCGCCGGGGCGTCGAACGCCTTTGCGGGCGCCCTTCGATATCACGTGGTCCGGATGGGTTCGGCGGCCACCCGCGCGGAGAGGACGATGGCGTCCGCCGCCGTCAGAGACTGGCTGCGCATCCTGGCGCGCGCCGATGCGTGCTGGAGCTAACCGTCTACTGCAAGCGGCCCCAGGTGGCTGCGGTCGTCGTAGCGCCGCACCGTGGGCGAACCGCCGTTCCAGTCGATCTCCGTGATGCTCGCATAGCCGGGACGGAAATCTTCCCACCGCGCCGCGCTCACGCCGGCAAGCGCTCCCAGGACCTGGCTGATCACCCCCGCGTGCGTAAATATCAGCACGCGCTCCTGTTTGTGATTCGCCGCGATGGCGCTCACCGCCTCAAGCACGCGCCGGCGAAACTGCCGGTAGGACTCGCCGCCCAGCCAGTTGAAATCCTCGTCGTTCTGAGCGAGGTTGCGGCGCCAGAGTTCCGGATGGCGCGCCCGGATCTCCTCCAGCGGCCTTCCGTCGAGCACGCCGCAATTAATCTCGCGGAGCGAGTCGGCCGGCAGGGGCTCCAGCGGCGCCGCCCGGGCCGTTTCCGCCGCCCGCCTCAACGTGCTGGAGTAGACCGCCGATGCCGTCGGCTCCATCCGCAACCATTCCCGCAGGCGTTCGGTCTGCGCGCAGCCCAAAGGAGTCAGAGGGACGTCATACCATCCGCATAAACGCGCGGCGCTGCCTGTCCCCGAATCGCACGCCGCATGGCGGATAAAGACCAGAGTCGCCATCCCCGCACCCCGTACTTCTACTCCTATTATCGCGGGCTCCGGGCGCGGTTTACGAGCGGTATACGAATACGGATATTCCGAGCCCTTAGTCTGCGTTATACTTCCAGAGAACGGGCGCGCGAACCCGCCGCTCGATTGCATCCGAGTCTTCATCTGCAGAGCTACCGCTTGGCCGGGGAAGAGCAGTGATGGTGTGTGCATGCGGAACTGTTTTGTCGTGATCTTCATCCTGGCGGGCTGCTCTTGCGCAGCGCAGGAGCCCGTGGGCCAAAACCACAGCCCGTCGTTCGAATTCGGCTTTGAGCAGCGCGTTCGCAACGAAAACTGGAACAACATCCTCGACTACAGCAGCGCCCAGGACGACGAGCGCCAGCAGATCCGCTACCGCACGCGCGTCTGGATGAAAGCGCCACTGGCCTCCACGGTAGACCTCTTCGTGGGCTTGAACCAGGAAACGAATCAGAAGATCGGCATGGCGAACCGCTTCGACGAAGTGATCTTCGAAAACGCCTACCTGGACTTCAAGCGCCTCTTTGTCGACGGCCTCTCGCTGCGGGTAGGACGGCAGAACCTCATGCGGGGCGAGGGCTTTTTACTGTTCGAAGGCACCTCCGGCGACGGCTCGCGCGGCATTTACTTCAACGCGGCTCGCCTGGCTTACTCGCGAAAGAAGTCCACTATTGAGCTGATCGGAATTTTAAATCCAACTTACGACCGCTTCTTACCTCGCATACACGATCAGCACAAACTTCTCCAGGAATGGAACGAACAGGCGCTCGGCGTTTATTACACCGATGCGAACCTGAAGAACACGGGCATCGAGGCGTACTACTTCTTAAAGAAGGAAGTCAACGACGTCCGCCCGGCCGCGAACCCGCAATTCCAACCGGACCGCCGTATCAGTACGTTGGGGGCCAGGGTGGTCCGGGAGATTTCTCCCGGCTGGCGCGCAACCGGGGAGTTTGCGGGCCAGTGGGGTGTGCAGCACCCTTCGACAAGCGTGCGAGGCTGGGCCGGCTACGGCTATTTGAGACGCACGTTCCAGCACGCATGGAAACCGTACTTACAGGCAGGTTACTGGGGTTTCTCCGGAGACGATCCGGTCACCGCGGACCGGGTGGAAGGGTGGGACCCGCTCTTCTCGCGCTGGCCAAAATGGAGCGAGTTGTATCTTTACAGCCTGGTGAGAGAACGTGGAGTGGCTTACTGGACTAATCTGGGCATGTGGCAGGGGGAAGCCGGATTCTATCCGCACCGAAAACTGGAGTGCAGGCTGACTTACTACCGCATGGGCGCTTTTCATCCCTTCCGCGGCGACCAGAGCGTCTTCGGCGACGGAACCCGGCGCGGCGACAATATCCAGGCGCGCCTCGATTTTATACTGAATCCGAACTGGCGGGGTCACGTTTTGTATGAAGAGCACCTTCCGGGCAGTTTTTACCGAATGCAGAATAAGGGGTACTTTCTCCGCTTTGAACTGAGTTTCCTCATTCGCGCGACGCCTGCGGCCGAAAGCGTGAAGAACATCCTGCGCTTTGATTGAGAGCCCCGCCTGAGCCTGCTACACAGCACCTCCGGCTTACGTCCGATGATAGACTGAATGAAGATTCGCCGCCGGGGCCGGGGAAGTCCCTCCTTGCACCTACCTGTTAGGGCGGCATCACCGAAGCGACGCACAGTAAACACGAATGCTTACTGCTGTTGCCTCCGGGTTTATCCTAGCCATCCTTGTAGCGCTGGTTCGCAGAATCAGCAGCCCGGCCGCGGGGTGGTTCCTGGCAGCGCTTCCCGCTTGTCTCGCCGCGTACTTCTCTTCGCAGGCATCCAGGGTCTGGCGAGGCGGCCCGATCCTCGAACACCACACCTGGGCACCCGGGATGGGAGTCGCTCTGGACTTCCGCTTGGACGGCTTGAGCCTGCTGTTTGCGCTGTTAATTACGGTGATCGGCGCGTTTGTGCTCGTATACAGCGGAAAATACCTGCGCGACCGCGCCCGGCTTGGCCGCCTTTACGGGCTGCTGCTATTTTTCATGGCCTCCATGCTGGGGCTCGTGCTCGCCGGCAACCTGCTGCTGCTGTACGTGTTTTGGGAGCTTACCAGCATCAGTTCTTACCTGTTGATCGGCTTTGAGAATCAGCGCGCCGCAGCGCGGAGCGCGGCTCTTCAGGCGCTGCTGGTTACGGTGTTGGGGGGACTCTGCCTGCTGGCGGGCATTGTTCTGCTGGGGAATATCGGCGGCAGCTTCGAAATCACCGCACTGCTTGCCCAGGGCGATGCGATCCGGGCGCACGCGCTCTATCCCGCGGCGTTAAGTCTCATTCTGATCGGCGCTTTCACTAAGTCGGCGCAGTTCCCGTTTCATTTCTGGCTGCCCAAAGCAATGGAGGCGCCCACCCCGGTCAGCGCGTACCTGCATGCGGCGACGATGGTGAAGGCCGGCGTGTACCTGCTGGCGCGGCTCAACCCGGCGCTGGGCGGCACCACCGCGTGGACAGCGGCTTTGGTAGCGGTCGGGGTGGTCACGATGGTGGGCGGAGCGGTTCTTGCGCTGAATAAGACGGACCTCAAACAAATCCTTGCTTACTCAACGGTCAGCGTGCTTGGGATGCTTGTCTTTCTAATCGGCCTCGGCACGCCGCTTGCGTTCCAGGCAATGGCCGTCTACCTGGTTGCGCACGGGCTTTACAAGGGCGCTCTCTTTCTGGTAGCGGGCGCCGTCGAGCATGAGACGGGCACGCGCGACATCGGTAAGCTGGGTGCGCTCTTCAAGTCCATGCCGGTTACCGCGAGCGCGAGTGTGCTCGCCGCGCTTTCCATGGCGGGGCTGCCGCCTATGCTGGGTTTTACCGGCAAGGAACTGCTCTACGAATCGGCTTTGCATGCGCCAGTGCACGCCGGCCTGCTGACCACGGCGGCTGTCGCAGCCGGAGCGCTGCTGTTTATTCTGGCGGCGGCGGCCGGTTTTGGGCCGTTCTTTGGTGGAGGGCGCCACTCCGGCGCGGATGTCCATGAGGCGCCTTCCGCCCTCTGGATCGGTCCGCTTGTACTCGCTACGGGCGGGCTTGTGTTGGGTTTGGCGCCTGCCCTGATGAACGCCGCGGTGCGTTCGGCAACGCTCGCAGTCGCGCCCGCGGCAGCAACGCCCGTCGATTTGGCCCTTTTCCACGGCTTGAGCCCCGCGCTGGTGCTCAGCGCCGTCTCGGCCGGAGGCGGACTCGCGCTCTACTCGCTGCACGGGCGCCTCATCGTGGCGGGAGATGGGCTCAAGCCGCTTGCGCAATGGGGGCCGGCAAGCATTTACGATCGGGCAGTCGGGGCGCTGAACCGGATCGCCGTTACCCAGACGGGGCTGCTGCAAACCGGATACCTGCGCCATTACATGCAGATGGTGATCGTCACCACCGTCGCTCTCGTGATCGCCGGAATCGTTCGCTGGGCGGCGCTGCCGCAGATGGTCGGGCCAGTCGGCCCCCAGTTTCACGAAGCGGTACTTGCGGTAGCGATCATCATCGCGACGATTTTCGCCGTCCGAAGCACTTCGAGGCTCGCCGCCGTGGCCGCTCTCGGCGTGGTGGGAATCGGCGTGTCGCTGATCTTTGCGCTGTTTGGCGCGCCGGACCTGGCAATGACGCAACTCACGGTCGAGAGCCTGATCGTCATCCTGCTGGTCCTGGTGATGTACCACCTGCCCGATTTCGGCGTGTTCGGGCCGAGGCGCTACCGGCTGCGCAACCTGATCGTCTCGGCGGCGGGCGGGATCACCATGACCCTGCTGGTGCTGACGGCGGCTTCGGTTCAGTACGCACCGCCGATCTCCACTTACTACGTCGAGAACAGCTACACGCAGGCGCATGGCCGCAACATAGTGAACGTAATCATCACGGACTTCCGCGCGCTCGACACGCTGGGCGAGACGACGGTTGTGGCCGCCTCGGCGGCCGGCGTATGGGCGATCCTGCGCCTCCGGTCCAGAAAGGGGTTTTTCAAATGACCTCCGGAATTCTGCGCACCACCAGCCGCCTGCTCAAGCCCCTGTTGTTGATCTTCTCGATCATCGTGCTGCTGCGCGGGCCCAACGCTCCGGGGGGAGGGTTTGTGGGCGGCCTGCTTGCCGCCGCCGCATTTGCGCTTCAGGCGATCAGCACGGACGTTGCCTCTGCGCGCCGGGGGCTGCACGTCAGCCCGCAAGTCCTGATGGGCGCTGGACTGGCTCTGGCGACGCTGAGCGGGACAGTGGGCCTGCTTGCCGGTAGACCGTTTCTCACGGCGCAGTCCGTGGCGATCGCCCTTCCGTGGGGCGGGGAGTTGAGGCTTGGGACGGCGCTCGCTTTCGATGCCAGCGTGTATCTGGTCGTCCTTGGCGCCGTGGCCCTCATCATACTCACGCTGGCGGAGGAGTGAAATGACGCTGTTGCTCGCAGTTGTGATCGGCGTGCTTTACGCGGGCGGCCTCTACATGATGCTGCGCCGGAGCCTGGGGACCCTGATCATCGGGCTGGCGCTTCTGAGCCACGCCGCGAATCTGCTGATCTTTACCGTGAGCGGGCTGGCGCGCGGAAGACCTCCGCTGCTGCCGGATAACGGTGTGCCGGCCGGGCCCGTCTCCGATCCGCTGCCGCAGGCGCTGATCCTCACGGCGATCGTGATCGGTTTCGGCGTGCTCGCGTTTACCCTCACACTGATGCACAGGACCTACCAGATAACGGGCAGCGAGGACATCGACGAGTTGCGGAGCACTGAATAGATGGGCGTCCTCCTGACCCTTCCCATTCTGATCCCGCTGTTCACCGCCGCATTGTGCCTGCTGGCGTGGCGCTGGTGGAGAGTCCAGCGCGTACTCGGGTTGGTGAGCGCCTTCGCCCTTCTCTGCGCGGCCGCTGCGCTGCTTTACCGCGTGCGGACGGAGGGGATTCAGGCCGTTCAGATCGGCGCCTGGCCCGCCCCGTATGGAATCTCCCTGGTGGCGGACTTGTTCTCGGCCATGATGGTCATGATCACCGGCATACTCGGCGCGGCCGTTGCGGTCTACTCGGCCGGCTCGTTGGACAAGGCGCGACAGTCGTTCGGCTACTACCCGCTCTATCACGTGCTGCTGATGGGCGTTTGCGGAGCTTTCCTTACCGGCGACATTTTCAACCTCTACGTGTGGTTCGAAGTGATGCTGATGGCTTCGTTCGTCCTGCTGGCGCTCGGCGGCGGGCAGGGGCAGATCGAAGGTGCGCTCAAGTACGTCACGTTGAACCTGATGGCTTCGTCGGTGTTTCTGGCCGCGGTCGGGCTCCTCTACAGCGTTGCGGGAACCCTGAACATGGCGGACCTGGCGCGAAAGCTCCGCCACGCGCCCGAGCCCGGCATCGTGACGGTGCTGGCGATGCTTTTCCTGGTGGCGTTCGGGACAAAGGCCGCCACCTTCCCGTTGTTCTTCTGGCTGCCCGCTTCCTACCACACGCCGCCCGTGGCGGTTTCGGCGATCTTTGCCGGCCTGCTCACCAAGGTCGGCGTTTACGCGCTGATCCGTGTATTCACCCTGATCTTCGTCCGCGATGACGTTTATGTCCACACGCTGATCCTGGTGATCGCCGGGCTGACGATGGTAACCGGCGTTCTGGGCGCCATCGCTCAGAATGAATTCCGCCGGCTCTTGTCCTTCCACATCGTCAGCCAGATCGGGTACATGATTATGGGGCTGGCTCTGTTCACGCCGCTTGGGCTGGCCGGTTCGGTGCTGTTTATTATCCACAACATTCTCGCCAAGTCGAATCTCTTTCTGGTCAGCGGCCTGGCGCAGCGTTTCGGCGGGACTTTCGACCTGAAGAAGCTGGGCGGGCTCTATGAGGAGCACCCGGCGCTTGCCGTGCTTTTCCTTGTTCCTGCGCTGTCGCTGGCCGGGTTGCCGCCGTTTGTCGGCTTCTTCGCGAAACTGTTGCTGATCAAGGCGGGCCTGGAAGCCGGTTCTTACGTGATCGTGGCGGTGGCGCTCGGCGTCAGCCTGCTCACGCTTTTCTCCATGATGAAAATCTGGACGGAGGTTTTCTGGAAGCCCGCGCCGCAGCGCCATCCAGCGGTGCGGCGGCGTGCGGGAGCCGGGCTGTGGGCATCAACCGCCTCGCTTGCCGCGCTGACGTTGGCGCTTGGAATCGCGGCCGGCCCGGCTTTCGATTTATCGCGCGACGCGGCCGCGCAGTTAGTCAATCCGCAGAGTTACATCGACGCTGTGTCGAGGGCTCACAGATGAAGCGCGTGCTGCTCAGACTGGCGTACCTGCTGGAGTTCATCGGCTTCTTTCACTGGCAACTGGTGCTGGCCAACTTGCGCCTCGCCCGCGAGGTGCTCGGCCCCGTTTCGCGGCTGCACCCCGGAGTCGTCGCCATCCCGCTGGAGCTGACCGGCGACGGAGAGGTCACCGTGCTGTCCAACATCGTCACCCTGACGCCAGGCACGCTCAGCCTGGACGTCTCCTCCGACGACAAAGTCCTGTACGTGCATGTGGCGAACATCAGCGACGTCGAGGACGTGCGAAGAGACATCAAAGAGGGGTTCGAACGCCGGATCCGGAGGGTTTTCGGATGACGCCGTTCGCCGAGGGAATTGCCGCGAGCGCCGCAGGCGCCGCTATCGTCCTTCTGAGCATTGCGGTCGTGCTTGCGCTGATTCGGCTCATTCTGGGGCCCGGGCTCCCCGACCGCGTAGTGGCGCTCGATTTGATGTCAACGCTGGCGGTCGGCGTGATCGGCGCTTACTGCGTTGTCACGAACGAGAGCTCGATTCTGGACGCGGCGCTGATCGTCGCCCTGGTGGCGTTTCTCGGGACCGTGGCCTTCGCCAGTTTTCTGGAGCGAGGACGGCGTCGATGAGTTCGGTGATAGCCGGTTTCTTTCTTCTGGTGGGCGCGGCTTTCATGTTGCTGGCGGCCCTGGGCGTGCTGCGGATGCCTGACCTGTTCATGCGGATGCAGGCGACCAGCAAGGCGACCACTCTCGGCGTTGGCTGTCTCATGCTGGGCGTCGCCATCCACTTCGGCGATCTCGGGACCGTTCTCCGCGCCTGCGCCATCGTCGCGCTTTTCTTCGTCACCGCGCCGATCGCCGCGCACGTCATCGCACGGGCCGCGTATTTCCTGGGCGCCGTGATGTGGAACCAAACCATCATCGACGAGCTGCGCGGCCGCTACGACGAGCGCTCGCACCGCCTGAAGAGCGATCCCGGCGGTTCATCGTAGCCTCCTGCCGGGATCGCGAGTAATCCAAGGAACAAAGCCCGCCCCGGCATCGTACACCGGAAGAGGTTCCGGCTATTATGCCAACTCATCACACGATGCTATTGCGGTTTGCGTTCATCGCAACTGCGCTCGCTCTGCTGTCAGTCGCGGTGCTCGATGGACCCCTGGCGCTAATGCTGGCGTCCGTTCCCGAAGAGGTCAGGGATGCTATCAATCAGGGCGTGCGCCTGTGCGAGTGGCTGTTCGGCTTTCCCGTTTCGCCGTATTTATACGGCGCACTGCTGGTCGCAGCCGGAATTGCCGCGAGAAAAAGATCCCCAGCGGTTGCCCGCGCGCTGGTCTTCATCGGACTGGCGCACCTGACTACCCGACTTGTGGCCGGCGTGATGAAGCCTCCGTTTTCACGGTTTCGGCCGTACGAAGCCCTCGCCGGCGGCATCTGGCAGGATACGTGGTTCACGCCAGTGGGGAACTCTTTCCCGTCCGGCCACGCCGCCCATTTCTGGAGCCTTTTCTTTCCGCTGGCCGTGCTTTTTCCGCGGTACTGGCTTCCCCTGGCCGTCCTGCCCGTGCTGATTTCAGCGGCACGAGTCGTGGTGAACCACCACTATCTCAGCGACGTCGCTGCGTCCGTTGCAGTCGCCGCGTCGATCACGTGGGCGTATTTCAGGATCATTCTTGCGCGTGGCCGGAAGAGCTTGATCTCGTTTCCGCCGCAGCTGGGCGCGGCTCGAGACGCGGCCAACCGGCGAGCGTCTCGAAGCGCCGGCTCGTAAGCTAGGCCGATGGCAACGCGTCCACGAATTCAGCCATGCGCTTGCGCATCGCCTCGTCCGGCAGGCGTCCCACGGCGCCGCCGAGATTGTCCAGCATGTTCTTCGGCTGGCTCGTTGCGGGAGTGACCGCGGTGACCGCCGGATGCCCCAGCACATACTTCAGGAAGAACTGCGCCCAGCTCTTGGCGTCGAACTCTGCCGCCCAGTCCGGCAGCGGGCGGTCGCCTACGCGGCGGAACAGCCGGGTGCGGCCGAACGGCACGTATACGAGCACGCCGATCTTTCTCTCCCGGGCAAGCGGGAGAATGGCCTCCTCGGCATCGCGGTTGTCCACGGCGTAGTCCACCCCGATGAAATCCAGCGGCTCATTCCTCATCGTTTCGAGGAGCAGCGGATACTGGTTCTTCGAAGTCGAGGTCACGCCGATGTACCGCACGCGCCCGGCGCTCTTCAATTCCTTGAGGATGCTAAGCTGCGTGGGAAGATCGGCCAGGTTGTGGACCTGTATGAGATCGATCTTCGCCTTCTTAATCCGGCTGAAAGAAGTCTCGATCTGAGCCCGCGCGGCGGCCGGGTCGGCTTTCCCCTGCCGCGCGACGTTCACCTTGGTGGCCCAGAAGATCTTGTCCGTGAAGCCCTCTTCCTGGGCGATGCGGCCCGCCACTTCTTCGGAAGCGCCATAGGCGGGGGCCGTGTCGAAGACGGAGCCGCCGTTTTGGACCAGTGTACGCAGAACCGCCCTGAGCGCGCTTACGTCCTCGGACCGGGCCACTCGCGAAAAGGTGGCTGAGCTGCCCAGCCCGACCACAGGCAGGGCTTCCCCGCTGGATGGGACTTGCCTCGTAATCAGGCGTTGCTGTGCGAACAGTTTTTCCGCGTACAGCGCCGAAGCGCCCGCGGTGAGCTTCAACCAATTGCGGCGAGTCATTTCAGACATGGGTTATCTTCCTCCGGCGGCGGCTGTAACGATGCGTATCAAGCGAGTTCCGGGAGACCAGCCGGCCGCTTCTTGTCTCTGATGGCGCCCGCCATTTTTTCCTGTCGGCGGCCGAGCCACCAGGCATTGCCGGCCCAGGCCAGCGCAATCGGCACCGCGGTCCACGCGATAGCGCCCGCGCCAAGCCCGAGCAGAGTAATCAAGCTCGACGACCAGGCGCCAACCTGATCGCCGAGACGGTAAACCACGGTATCGATAAAGTTCTTCGTCTTGTACTTGTCTTCGCGGCTGACCACCGTGAAGAGCACTTCGCGTGTCGGCCGCGCAAACACGAAATTTCCCGCCCGCCGAAGCGCCGTGAACCCGACGACGACGGCGGCCGTGGGCATCATGCCGAGCAGCAGGAACCCCGCGGCGGTCAGGGCGGGCACGAAGGTGAGCGTGATCGCCACCCCGGCTCGCGTCATCGTCCGGCCTGTCAGGAAGCACTGGCCCCCGAGCGTAAGCACGTTCACCAGCAGATCGACGCGCGCGAAGAAGACCGTGCGCGCGGCGCGGTCCGCGAAGGTACGGTCAACGATTTCGGCCTGCTGGAAGTAGAGGAACGTGGAGAGGACCGTGTACAGGAGCATGTACACGCAAATGCCGAGCAGATAAGGGGAACGCAGCGCGTTGGTAAGGCCGGCCATCACGCTTCCGCCGATGGGGGTCTCCGGGCCGGCGCCGCTCATGGATGCGGCGGGAGTGTGCAGCACCGGCTGCAACCGGCCCAGCCGCCGCGCCGAAAATACGCCCACCTCCAGGAGCCCGATCGCGATCAGAAGCAGCGCCGGGACGCCGAGGCTGCGCACCGCAGCGGCGGTCACGCTCGACCCGAGAATTCCGCCGACGGTTGCCGCGGCGGCGATGAAGCCGAACAGCCGCTTCGCCTGGCCGCTGGTGAACAGATCCACCATGAAGGCCCAGAACACGGAAACCACGAAAAGGTTAAAAACGGAGGTCCAGATGAAGAATGCCCGTCCGGTCCAAATGTTGGCGCTACCGGTAGTGGTTTGAAAAAGAACCAGAAACACGAGCAGGTTCAGCATGAAGAACCGGTACGTGATGGCGATGAAGCGCATCCGGGGCAACCGCCTGACCAGGGCGCCGAAAGGCGGGTTCAGGGCCATCATGGCGAGCAGCGTGCCCGTGAAGAGCCAGGAGAGATTGGCGACGCCTCCCGCCACCCCGGCCTCGTCCCGGATCGGCCGGATGATGTAGTAAGCGCTGAAAACGGAGAAGAGGTAAAGCCATGCCCAGGCGACTCTACGCCCCTCGCCCGGATGGATCAGCACCACCCGGCCAAGAAGTCCCCGGCGGGGCGGGGAAGGGGCAAAGCTCTCCTGTGGCGGTTCTGGCGTCAACGGCTGCACTAAGAAAAAGATGCAGGAGAGCGGCCAATAGGCTCGCTCAAATGCGCCCGGCCCGGTGCCGGAGACGTAAATTCTGCGGCTTGCGAACCGAAACGGTGCCGGTTCGGAAGGCGGCCGGGACGCCTGCGCGGCGCGTTGCTTTTGGGTTACTCTATATACCCCCGCAGCCGGATGTCGCGCGAAGAGCTTCCGATAAATACTTCACGGCGGCCCTCGCCGGGGGCCCAGGCGTGCTGTTCCGATGACCAGACCGAGAGGGCGCGCGAACCCAGGTGAATCGTTACATCACGGCGCTCGCCTTTTGCAAGTTCAATCCGCTCAAACCCGGCCAGCCACCGCGGCGGCCTGTTTGCGGCCTGACGCTCCGGCGGGCCCAGGTACAATTGCGCCACCTCGGCGCCCTTGACGTCGCCGGCATTTCGCAATGAGAAGGTAACACTGACGCCGTCACCCCGCTGGATCACCCGCAAATCGGAATACTCGAAACGGGTGTAGGACAGGCCATGGCCGAACGGGAACAAAGGTTCGATCCCCTGTTGGTCATACCATCGATAGCCGACGGCCAAACCTTCGGAGAAAACCACTTTGGGCGGATTCGGGTCCACTCCGGCTATGCCCGCGGGCGCCGGCGGGGCCCACCGCTCGGGATGACCGGGGGCGCGCGCCGGTGTGTCCTGCAACCTGACTGGAAAGGTCACCGGAAGTTTTCCGCTGGGGTTCGCCCTGCCCAACAGCAGGTTCGCCGTGGCCCAACCGCCCTCCTGTCCGGGGTACCACATCAGCAGAATCGCCTTCACGCTTTCCTTCCACGGCATCGCGACCGGAGCGCCGGCATGCAAAACCACAATCGTGCGGGGATTCACCGCGGCAATCCGGCTGATCAGTTCGTCCTGCTCCTCGGGCAAGGACAGAGAAGACCCCGCCTCGTGCCAGGCGAAGACAACAGCGGCGCGCGCCGCCGCCGCGGCCTTGACCGCCTCCTCCCGTTGCTTGCGCCGGTGCGCCGGGCTCGCCCAGGCAAACCGGATGCGAAACGGAGACCTTCCGGCCGAAAGGGCCCTGAACTCGATCTTGTGCGAGCCCGGTGTGAGGTGAATCGCGGCGCGCGCGTTGTCCAGGCCGTCCGCCGTCGGCAGCAGGCTGGACCACGGCCTTTGCACGGCTCCGAAACCGCGGAAGCCGCGTGAGCGGACCACCGGGCGCCCGTCAATCAGCACTTCGCCGCCGCTCCCGCCATCCGCTCCGACCGCGGTTTGAACCATGAAGACGTACTCGCCTTCCTCCTCGACCGCCAGCGTGCCCGACCAGGTAAACTCTGAGCCCGGCTGAAGAGCGCCGGAGCCGGAAAAATCCATTTCTCGAACCGGATGCGTCGTAGAGGAGAGCTCGGGCGCGCCCAGCGGCTCGCCTGCCAAATCGTTCCCCACGAAGTAGCGAATTTTCGCGCCGGGGGCGGACCTGCGCAGAGCGTCCAGCGCAGAGATCAGCCGCGATGAAAAGCCGGAGCCGCGCTCAGTCTGATAACCAGTTACCGGCTGCCGCGCGGTAGGCCCAACCACAACCAACGATTCCAGATCGTTCCGCGACAGCGGCAGGGCGTTGCCGTCATTCTTGAGCAGCACCGCGCCCTTTTCCGCGATCTCTCGGGCGATCTCGGCGTGAGCCGCGACGTCGATCGCGCCAGTTGAGGAAGCCGGACCGCGTTTCAGCAAACCGAAGCGATCCATTTGCCGGAGTATGCGAGTGACAGCCGCATCGATCGCGGAAACGGGGATTTGCCCTTGGCGCACAGCTTCCTCAAGCGGCTTCCCGAAGTGCGGTCCTCCCCTGCCGAGCACCTCGCGCCCGGGCATCTCCATATCGACTCCACCCAGCAGGGCCTGCGGGCGCCGCAGAGCGCCCCAATCGCTGGTGATAAATCCCAAAAAGCCCCACTCCCCGCGCAGAATCCGGTTCTGGATCTCGTCGTTCTCGCAGGCGGAAACGCCGTTGACGCGGTTGTAGGCGCACATCGCGGAAGCCACTCCCGCACGTACCGCGGCCTCGAACGGCGGCAGGTAAATCTCCCGGAGGGTTTGCTCGTCGATGTAGACGCTATCCGGCCCGTTGTAAGCCGCAAGGTGCTTCACCTGCGCCATCACGCCTTGACTCTGGACGCCCTCAATGTACGCGGCTCCCAGGCGGGCGTTGAGCAGGGGATCCTCGCCCAGCGTCGCATGGTTCCGCCGGAACAGCGGATCGCGGACGATGTTCACGTAGGGCGCCAGCAGCACGTCCTGCCGCAGCGCTCGCGCTTCGCGTCCCAAGACCTCGCCGTAGCGCCGCGCGGCTGCGGCGTCAAACGTGGCCGCCAGCAGAACGGGCGCCGGCATGGCGGTAGCTTCCCGGTCGACATTGACGCCGGGCGGCCCGTCCGCCAGACGCATCGGCGGAATCCCAAGCCGCGGCAGACCGGACCAGTAGCCTGCCTGCCCGAGATTTTCGGGATCGCGGTCGCCGCGCAGCAGGCTGAGCTTCTCTTCGAGAGTCATCTGGCGCACGAGATCCTCGATTTCGGCAGCCGGAGCCCCGGCCGGCCAGCCGCAAACGGCCAGCAGGCAGGCAACGGCTTGTAAGATTAGCGATCGGGTGGACATGGGCAAGTGATACTCGAATGCCGCGATACTCGGGGGAAGACGGCCGCGCTGCACGCGGCGGATTTTTCGCAGCGCGGCCTGTTAGGAGGAAACTCGAAGGCTCCTTACCACTCCGGGGCCGGTTTCAAAATATCGAGGCTGAACGGAACCGACGCGATCGTGTTTCCCCACGCCACTTCGAGCTTGCCCGCCACTTTGCCGAAGCTGGTGAGCGTCACCTTAAGCGCTTCGGCCGGCGCGGCGTTCTTTTTCATATCCATAGGCACGCGCCCGAGCACCATCTTCGGGTTCAGCTTGGCGGCCTGCGCTTTCGGCTGCTTGCTGAAAACGAGTTGCCATTCGTTGGCGTCCGGTTCCACGAAAAGCGTGTAGTCGCCCTTCGGAACTGCCAGGCCCTGCACTTCCAGATCCGAGTCCGTATGGAAGAAGGCGGGTTTTCCTGCGATCTGGCCCTGGGATGGCAGCGCGGGGTATTCGATCTTGATGACCTTCCCGCTCATCGTCACCGACGCTTCCTTCAGCCCCGCCGGTTGGGCGGCAACCAGGCCCGCCGTGAGAAGCAGCGCGGCGGCACAGTGGATAACGGATTTCATTGTCTGCCCTCCTTCTTTCTTGGCACACCTTTCGGGTGGCAATCTACGCACTTCACCCAGTGAATATTGTTCTTGCTTTCCGGAGACCGGAAAGTGGTGTCCATCGTTTCGACGTCCAAACCACAGTTTGACATCTTTGGATGGCACTCCGCACATGAGGCCCGCGTTTTCTGGCCGTGCTTCTGGTGGCACGACAGGCAGCTTATGCCTTCGTGTACGCCGATGGGCGTGCGGTCGTCGCCGCTGCCCACCTGCATCCCGGCTTCGGGCGCGTGGCACTGATAGCACAGCGCCTGGCGGCGGTCCGTGCTCATCTTGACCTGACGGTCGCCTTCCAGCATTACGGGCAGCGGCAGATCGGCAACCGGAATCGATTTCCCGCTCCGGCGATCATAAAACGCCAGCGACGGGCGGTGAATCTCCTGTTCCGGTCCGGCTATGCGGCCCTCCACGCCAACTTTCTTGAGCATCGGCCCCTCGCGGTGAATCGCGTGACAAGCCAGGCAGGGGATGCTGGGTTGATCGGCCAGTCCGGCAGGCACGATCCGCCACGGCCCCGTCCGGTCCAGAGGAGCCACCAGGTCCCGTATGCCGCCTTCATAATGCATGCCGTGGCAGCGCAGGCAGTCGTCCATGAGGAGCCGGCCCGTGTTGTGCTCTTTGTCGGTGAAGATGCGCGCGTAGGTGGCGCTGTGCGGACCCGCTTGCCATTGCGCGAATTCCTGCTGATGACAGCTCCGGCAGCGCTCCACGATGGCCGGCACGTCGGCGTTACGAATGCGGATCTGCTCCGGCAAATCCCCTTTCAGGTGGTAGTAGACCCTGCTGGCGTTCTGTAGGTGGAACCCGACGTCGGCCGTGAAAGCTCCGCCGTGGCACTTGGAGCAGGCGATGCCCCGGTGACTGGAGGCGCGCCAGAAATCGTACTGAGAGTTCATCTCGTGACACTTCGTACAGTTGGCGCCTCCGCCAGACTCGTAATACAAAGTCGCTCCGGGAACCAGTAATATAGCGGCAATTAGTCCGGCGCCGGCGAAAGCGGCAATTCTCTTCATACGCGGCCCTTCGTGTTTTTCCAGGTCTTGATCAGGTTATCGGAGGCGTAGTATGCGATCGCCAGAATCGTCAAGACCGGGTTAAATCCGCCGTTGGTGACGTGCACACCTCCATCAACGACGTAAACGTTATCCACATCGTGAATGCGGCAGTATTTATCCACCACCGAAGTCTTCGGATCGTTGCCCATGCGGCACGTGCCCGCCTGGTGCTGGCCGCCGCTCAACCCCGGAGAGGGCTGCCTTCGCCAGGTGCGCCTGGCGCCCGCCTCTTTCAGCCATGCCTCCGCCTTCTGGGTCATGGCGTGCGCGATCTCCATTGTGTGCGGGTGCTTCCCGCCGGACAGCCGCGCGACCGGGATGCCCCAGTGGTCCTTCACCTTCGGATCCACCTGCACTCTGGCGTCGAAGATGGGGATCTCCTGAGTCGGCCCTATGACCACAATGGTTCGCTTGAAGGCATTCCGCATCCACTCCTTGTGAGCCAGGCCCCAGGAAGGCACGTAAGCCGGCGCATAATTGACGACGTGATAGGGTAGCCGTATAAACTCGTTGGCCAGCATGGCGCCGCCCACCAGGCCGGGGTTTCCGTGGTTGTAGTCGCAGATGGCGATCTGGGCGCCGGGCCCGACGTCATCGTACGTATCGAAGTCGAACAGGCCCACCGCGCCGGAATAGGTGTGCCCTTGCAGGTTTCTTCCGACCCAGTCGTAGCGGTTGCCCAGGCCGTTGGGGAAAAGCTTGCTCTTGGAGTTCAGCAGAAGCCGCGCGGACTCGATCGCCCCGCAGCAGATGATGATGAGATCGGCGGTCTGCTCCTGGCGCCGGTCGTTCTCATCGAAATACACGACGCCGCGGGCCCGCCCGTGGTCGTCCACCATAACCTCGCTGACCATGCACTCGGTGCGGAGTTCGCAGTTGCCGGTGGCCAGCGCCATCGGGATGACCGAATTGTGTGTCCCCGTCCTGGCGTCCACTTCGCAGGCGAAACCCACGCACCAGCGGCAGCGCATGCACGCCCCCCTGCCGTTGTAAGGCACCGAGTTGCGCAGCATGGGGATATGGAACGGGTGCAGGCCAAGCCTTTTGGCCGCCGGCTCCAGGATTTCAAATTCCCGGTTCGGCGGCAGGGGCGGCATCGGCAATGGCTTGCGCCGCGGGGCTTTGAAGGGGTTCCCCGAATCGTCTCCGGAAACTCCCATCTCCCATTCGGCTTTTTCGTAATACGGCTCCAGGTCGAAGTAGGTGATGGGCCAGTCCTCGAGCGTGCTTCCTTCCACCGCTCCGTAAATGGACTTCATCCGGAAATCCTGCTCCATGAACCGCCACGCCATGGCGCCGTAGCTGAAGGTGCCTCCGCCCACGCAGGCGGCGTTGTTGCTGTAGCCGCCTTCGCTGGCAAGCACGATGCGCTCGCGGCCCTTCTCGTCCACCAGCACGCGGGGGTTCCGCTCGTCATCCGGGCCGAATGCGTTGCCCAGCACGGTGGTCCGCTGGTTTCTGAGGTCGTCCTTGCGGCAGTCGGCGGCGGAGTAGGATTTCCCGCGCTCCAGCAACACGACACTCAGGCCGGCCGTGGCAAGTTCTTTGGCGACGACGCCGCCCCCGGCGCCGGATCCCACTACGACTGCATTGACATGCTTTAAAGCCATCAGCTCACCCTGCTTTCCTTGTCGAGGCGTGCGCGCCCGCGCACCGGTGGCGACGCCAGAGCCAGCATCTTCCAGCTCACCCACTCGCGATTGCCGCCGTGGCGGGGATCGCCGTAATAGCCCTGCATGGTGTGATTGCGGATCAGCGCGAAGAACGCCGGGTCCTTCTCCTCGATCGTGGTCAGCACCTCGATCTGCTGTTGCGGCTCCAGCTCCGTGAAGCGCTTGCCGAAGGTCTCGCGGCTGACGGCCTCGACGTTCGCGACGCCCTTGCGATAGGCGGCGCGGTGTTTCTTGTAGTGCCTCGTCAGTTGCAGATCGATGAAGTTCACCACTCCGGCCTGCGAAGCGCCCGGGAAATCGTCCGCCGGGATAATCTGCTCGCAGATGGCATCCACGGTGCGCGCTTCCTCTTCGGTGAAGAACCGCCAATGGGGACCGCCTCCCGTGCGCCCGCAGGAGATGAGCAGTCCGGATGCACTCGCCGCAAGTCCGATCTTGAGGAACTTGCGGCGCTTTACAGTTTTTCGACCAGTAGACATGTGCTATCCCACTCGCGAGCTGCGGCGGCATGCGGTGTCGAAGCAGGGAAGTAATTCGCGGCGTTCACTACCGCGGCAGAGCGGGCTCAACATCAATTCCAGGGGTTCACGAGCTTCCCCGGTGCCGCCACAGACTCTTGTGTCTTCAATCAGGATGTGGAACCGTAACGCATTGTCCAGTAAGCGTTCTCTTTTACCTCATCTTTTAAGTACGGAAACAGGCCCACGCAGACCAAATCGATCGGCTTTATGCTGTCGAACGCCAGCTTGAAAGCAGCCTCGATGTTGCTCACCCGCCCGGCAGCCAGGATCTTGAAGGCGACGCATGGTTTTTTCGTTTGCCGGAAGACCTTGTACATCCGCGGCGGATCGCCCCGCAGATACACTTCCTGGACATCTTCGGGGAGTTCGCCCGACATGAGCCGCTCGAGTTCCTCCTGGGTGCGCCGCCGGTTGTAGGCGCAGCCGGCGTAGAAGTCCACGTCCCAGCCCTGTTCCTCCACCAGCGCGAGCACTTCCGGGATATGGCTGCCGACCCCGACCATCTCGACGCCCAAATCGCGCAGCTTCTTACAGTAGTCGCGGATTGTGTTCAGTTGGTTGCGGCGATACGCGGTGTCCACGCGTTCGCCTATCACCCAGACGCCCGCCGGCTTGATGGTCTTCACCATTTCGGTCGGATCGTCCTGATATGCCTGAGCGACGATGTGCATCTTGCCGCCTTCCGCCACGTAGCGTTCCCATTCGGCGTAAAGGCGTCCGGCATGGACGTAGTTGAAGCAGTTGATGCCGAAACTCTCGCACCGCTTCAACACTTCGGCGACTTTCCCCGACCGGTACCACTGTCTCATCACGCCGTCGAAGGTGCGATTGAGGTGCGAGGTGCCGTTGAAGGGGTTGCACCCGATCATGAACCGGCTCAATTCATACTTGCCGAATTTCACCTTCGGGACTTTAATCTCAGAATCCGGAACGGCATCGATGGGGTTCCTGGCTCCCCTCCGGACCTGAGCGAATGACAGGGAAGACGCGCTGCTGAATCCGGCTCCGAGCGCGGCCGTGGTCTGCAGGAAACTCCGTCTCGTCTTCGGCATCGGGGCCTCTTGTTCGTTCGAGATCAAAGGCGTCGTCAGACATCAGCGACGCCGGCCGTCGCATATTCCATCTGCATTCCACTGGCACTAGTGGAACGCACGACTCAACTCGCCAAACACCAAGTCACAGATCTTAACACCCGAAACACTCAGGTTTCCAACCCTTGTGTTTGTTTCCACTTCCAAAGAAGCAGTGAATGGCTCTTTGCCGGAAACAGCGCTTCAGGGTGCGTTCTCCTCCCGGCTGATTCGGGCAGGCCTGTTCCGCCGTTCTTTGAAACGACACAATCCGCGCCGTTCCAGATCGGAGTTTAGCACCCTGCTCCTGGCCCGGAGCGGTGATTACGGTACGTTGTTACCGTCGCCTGGGCAACCGTGTTTCCGCGGGACAGGAGTGGATCATCCGCAGCCAATCTGTTGTCCAAAAGCGGCTTATCAGGTGTTAATACGTCTTTGTTACGTGGCAGGCGCGGGCGCAATTTGGCGTGCCTTCGATGGCCGCCGGCGAGGTCCGCACAGGGCTCTTGAAGGGGTGGATGTGTTGAAATCAGCATCAACTTTCGGGACGAGCGCCGCCTCCGGGCAGAGTTCCCTGTTCCAAACGCCACAGAATTCCCTCGCAGCCAGAGGGGTTTCCAAGAAAGTTGTTACCGTATCAACTCCGATAATGGCATGGACCTTCGCCACGCTAGGGGGATTGTCACCAGCAATGGACGGCCAGGATGCGGGGCGGCCCGGTTTCCCCATTGATGATCCGGGTGGAGAACACCGCTTGCACGTTCTTCGCTTGCCAGCCTTTGGGGGCAGCCGCCGCGAGCAGCGCCATGGACCTCGCGTCGGTCAGGAACTCGCGGGAGGCCAGGGTGCCGTAGTAGGCGATTCCCGAGGCCACTACGATGTACTGCCGCGTCGCTGGCTCAAAGTATCGCGTGACGATGCCGTAGTCCTCGTTGAAGGAGGAGTGCGGGGCTTCAGCATCGATCGCCCATCGCTGGGCCGGGTTCTGCTGGTCCTCGATGTAGTAGATGGATGAGTCCAGGCTCCAGGCGTACCGGAAGCGCAGAGAGCGCGTGAACCGGAGGATCCACTCGTTGTTGTATCCGCCGATCAGTACCGCCGGACGTCTTCTTAACTCCGCGAGCGTGGTCTCTCCCGCCCGGAGGGGAATCGGCGTTTTTCCATTGGCGCGGAGAAAGCTCGCCAGGTCGGCGAGAGTCAGCGCATCGGCCCACGCCACTCTGTGCTGGCGAATGATATCGAGTATGCTGGGCGGCTTCTCAGGATCGTTCTGCGAGACGGCTCTGGGCAGTCCTCCTCCGACGCAGATCAGCACGGAGTCGGACGATTGCCACACGGGCTGCCAAAATTCCTCCAGCGGGCTATCCTTCCATGCGTCAACCAGGAGCAGGCCGGCCGCCACCAGGGCGATTCCGGCGGCAACGTATGGCAGAATTCCGAACCGCTTCCAGATGCCGGGCTGCCGGCGAGCCGCAACCGGCGGCGCGGTGGCGTCATCAGAAACAGTCTCTTCAGCGCGGGCATTCTCCGGTTTCTGCGGTGGCGGCGCGGCAGGGGCTGCCTCGGGCTCGGCCGGCGCCGGCGGCTTACGAAACTCCGGCACGTAGGAACCAACCGGCAGCTCGATGCGAATTTCGTTTTCGTGCCCCGGTTCCTCGTAGTATTGGGCGAGGCGCCGCCGCACCTGCCCCGCCGTCATGCGAACAACCGGGTCGGCGCTCGTGTCATAGGACGGATCCCGCCCGAAGACCTCAACCCCTAGCGTTCTCTCTTTGAGTTCTTCGGTGCGCCCCTCAAGCGCGCGAGTCACTACGTGACGCAGGAAATTGGGATACCGGCGGCTGATCCTGAATTGCGGGGTTGCGAGGATGCGCTCCAACTGGGCGCGTATGGCCTCCTGCTCTTCGGGTGTCACGTGAGGCCACCGCTTGAAATTGGTTTAGTCGGGCCAAGACCTCTTGGAGCGCCGATCAACTCCATGGAGTGCGTTGAAGAGTATACATTATCCTCCGGAAACGTATCAACCAGGGTTTCCGGTTTTCCGCGCGTAAAAAGTCCGCCGTATGTTACACATTCCCAATACGTTACTGGTTGCCCGCGGCGTGAAAGTCTCGCCGGCGGCAGCGGGACCGAAGACACAGAATAACGCTCACCGATCCACTATGATGGCGCTCATTGGTTTGGCAGTTCGTTGAAAGGTAGTAACTTATTGGATAGTCATACCTCATACCTCGTACCTCTACGCCGTTGACCGCCGATACGAATGTCTGTAGAATAAGCGATGTGCCGAACCCAGTCGAAAGCGCTCCTGTGAAAACTCCACGTGCAAAACCGCGTTTCCGGGCGCTGGGCTCCAAAAGCGGCCTCGTTCATCGCGTTGTGGAGGCGATTGAAAAAGAGATCGTGGAAGGGCGCCTTCCCTTGGGCGCCAGCCTCCCTCCCGAAAGAGAGTTTTCCGAGCGCTTGGGGGTCAGCCGGACGGTCGTCCGGGAAGCCGTCCGCATCCTCGTGACGAGGGGTTTGCTACAGACTCGCCATGGCGTGGGGACCACCGTGCGGGCGCTGACGCCTGAACAGGTGACCACTCCGCTAACGCTGTACATGCGCACCTGCGGCTCGGCAGTCACCATCGAGCATCTGCACCAGGTGCGGATGATGCTGGAGGTAGGCATCGCCATCCTGGCCGCCGAACAGGCCACGGAGGAGGACATACAGGACCTCCGCAGGATCTTTGCCGAAATGGAAGAGGTAGCGGCCGACCCGCAGCAGTTCGCCGCAAAGGACGCCGAGTTTCACCGCCGCATCGCCGAGGCTACTCATAACCCGCTGTTGACGTTGCTGCTGGACTCCGTCCGCGACCTGATGTCGGAAGTCCGGACGCGCGTGGGGCAGCGGCCCGGCCTGTTCGAGCGGGTAATGCCGACCCATCTCCGCGTCCTGGAATGCATCGCTTCGCGCGATTCCGAGGGCGCCGGCACGGCAATGCGCGAGCATCTCAACATCGCGCTGAGTATCCAAAGGGAACTGACTCAAGATCAGCAGTGAGGTAGCCGGCGCGTCCTAGGCGCTCAGGATTTTTTCATGGGATCTGGCGGGTCCCAGAGGGGTCCGCCGATCATCGTCTCCTCAGCCTCGCGGATTAGACCGAGCGAAATGTCGTGGCGCCCTCCTTCGTACGGGGTGTTCAGCCAGGCATCCAGAATATCCAGCGCCTCAAATACGCCGGTGATCTTCCCTCCCAAGCACAAGATGTTGGAGTCGTTGTGGGCGCGGGTGAGCCTTCCCATATAGGTGCTGGTGCAGAGCGAGGCGCGAATTCCTTTGTACTTGTTGGCAATGATGCTCATTCCGATGCCTGTGGAACAGATGAGAATGCCGCGGCGCGCCCGCCCTTCGGCCACCGCCCGGGCGACCAGCGACGCGTAGTACGGATAGCGCACGATTTCGGTGGAGTCCGAACCCACGTTCCGGACTTGCACGCCCAACTCGCGAAGATGTTCAACAACAGCGAGCTTCAGTTCATAGCCGCCGTGATCGTTTCCGATCCAGATGTCGTCCATAGTCCTATGATTTCACCTCGGAAGTGACTTTTACCGGCTCGATCTTCCCGACGAGCAGCAAAATGATCAAGAAAGACGCCGGATGCATCAAGCCCGCGATGAGAAAAACCGGCGTGTAGCTCTGGTAATGGGTAAGCAGCATACCCACCAGGCCGCTGAACAGCATCGCTCCGAAGGAACCGACAGCGCCCATCAAGCCGGAGACGGAGCCCACCACCTTCGAAGGGAACATATCGACGGCCAGAGTCTGCATGATCGTCGACCAGAACTGATGGCCAAAGAGCGCCATGCTGAAGAAGACGATGGCGAGGCTCAACGGGGAGGCGGTGATCAGCAGCGACACCGGCATAATCGCCGCGCTTATCGCCAGCGTGACTTTGCGCGACCGGTTGATCGAGAAACCGCGGCGGATCAGAAAGCTCGACAGCCAGCCGCCGATAAAACTGCCGGCTCCGGCGAAAGCGTAGGGAATCCACGCGTAGTAGCCGATTTGCTTGATGTCGAGACCGCGGACGTCGCCAAGATACTTGGGAAGCCAGAAAATGAAAAAGTACCAGGCGCAATCGGAAAGGAACTTCGCGCCGAGCAAGCCCCAGACCTTACGGAAGCGGAACAACTCGATCCAGCGCGGGGCGGGCCCTTCGTCAACAAAGTCGAGGGGGCGGGAAGACTTGAGGTAGTCGCGTTCGGCGGCCGTGATCAACTTGTGCCTGCCGGGCAGATCGTAGACGAAAAGCCAGATGACAGCCCAGAGGATGCCCGCCGCTCCCGTCAGGAAAAAGACCCATCTCCATCCGAGCCACAGCACCACTGCCGCGATCAACGGCGGCGCGATGACAGCGCCCACGCTGGAGCCGGTGTTGAAAATACCGAAGGCAAACGAACGTTCCTTGGGAGGAAACCATTCCGAGACTGCTTTCGCCGAGCCGGGAAAGCCGCCCCCTTCACCGAGGCCGAGAAGAAAGCGGGCGGCGCCGAGGCCGAAAGCGCTGTTCACCAGGCCGTGAAGAACTGTCGCCGCCGACCACCAGATGATCATAATGGCATAGCCGAGCCGGGTGCCCAGCCAGTCCATGATCCTCCCGCCGCCTGCATACATGACGCCGTAGGCGAGCAGAAAAAGCATCTGAAGGTTGGCGTACTGCTGATCCGTGATCGGGATCGTTTTCTGGACTTCCGTAATGACGACCGGCAGGCTTTGCCGGTCGAGGTAGTTGAGCGCGGTAGCCGCCGCCAGCAAGCCGGCGATCCACCACCGGAGGTTGCTTATGCGCATCCGGGCCTCGTCTGGGCAAGCCGGCCGAGCATCGTCGAAAGATACTCCGCCGCCTGTTTGGCTGCGGAGACGGGATCGGGCTTGGGCAGGATCTCGGCCGTGATATAGCCGTCGTAGCCGATGTCAGTCAAGATCTGAAAGATCTCTTCAAAGCGAAGCTGACCCCAACCCGGCGCCAGCCGGTTGTTGTCGGCAACGTGAACATAGGCGACGAACTCCTTGCCAGCCTCGAAGGCACCGCGGAAGGAGGACTCCTCAATGTTCATGTGAAAAAGATCGGGCATCAGCTTCAGGCACGATCTGCCGGATGCCTTGATGGTCTCGAGAACCTCGGCGCAGGTGTTGAGGAAGTTGATTTCGTACCGGTTCACCGGCTCCACGATCAACTCCACGTTCAAAGGCTCGGCAACGGCAGCGCAGCGCTCGAGACAGGACATAAAGCGGGAGCGGGCGAGTTCCGGCGTGTCGCCGTCATGGATGAAGCCCCGTACCCGGCCGATATTGACTTTGGCTCCGAGTTCCGCAGCAAGAACGACCAGGCCGCTGATGCGCGCCACGGCCGCTTGGCGGATCTCTTCATCGGGATGTGTGAAATAGAGGTGGTCCGCCGCGAAGACCTGGCCAGAGGAGATGCAGGGGACCTCCATGCCGGTTGCGGCAAGCCATCCCTTCAGAGCGGCAAGATCAACCTGAGAAGCGTCGCGCAGGGCGAGTTCCACGCCGTCATAGCCGAGGTCGGCGGCACGCTCAATCGAGCGCTTGAGGTCGTCGCGGAATACGACAAAGGTGGACGGGGGAGCGTCTGCCGGCGCGATCGCGATTCCAAGCTTCATCACTAACCTTCCTTTACAAGCGCTTTGGCACGGTTTTCGATGTGTTCGGCCGATATCCCGTACTTCTTCAGAAGCTCCATATAATCGCCGGATTCGGGGAACGTGTCTTCGATGCCTATAAAGTCCATTCTGGCGGGAGCCAGCCGGCCAAGGGTTTCCGCCACCGCTCCGGCAAGGCCGCCGTGGATCGAGTGTTCCTCGACGGTGAGCACGCGACGGGTCTTAGCTGCCGAGCGGGCCAGCGCCTCGGCGTCGATGGGTTTCAGCGTGGACACCTCCAGCAAATCCACGGAGATGCCGGACGCCGCAAGCCTGTCGGCGGCTTCGATCGCCATGAACGTGGGAACGCCACAGACCGCGATGGTGAGATCGCTGCCATCGCGGAGCTTGCGGATCTTCCCAATCTCCAAAGGAGGGCTGCCTTCGAACAGGACCGGCGTCGGGTTGCGGGAAAGACGAATGTAAACGGGGCCTTCCATGAGGAGCGCGGCTTCCAGAGCCTGCCTGACCTCGATAACATCCGCCGGCACGACAACCGTCATGTTGGGCATCGCCCGCACTACAGCCAGATCGGCGATGGACTGATGGCTGGCGCCGTCATAGGAATCGGAAAGGCCTCCGTATCCGGCAGCGAAAATGACCGGAAGCTTGCCGTAGCAGATGGTGTTGCGGATCGGATCGCCCGCCTTCAGCGTGAGAAAGATAGCGAACGTGCTCGCTACCGGGCGCAGGCCGCATGTGGCCATTCCGGCCGCAATGTCCACCATGTTGGCTTCGGCGACTCCAACATTGAAGAAGCGTTCCGGATAGGCTTTGCCGAACGCAGCCGTTCGCGTGCTGGAGGAGACGTCCGCATCCAGCACAACCATATCGGGGAACCGGGGAGCGAGTTCCAGCAGGGCGTCGCCCAGGGCGTCGCGCATGGCGGCTTGCGTGACGGTCATAGCTTCGCCTCCAGTTCCGCCAGCGTCGCCTCCAGCTCGGGGCGCCCGCGCGCGTAAGACTCCGCGTCGATCGGCGAGCCGTGCCAGTAAGCGTTGTCCTCCATGAACGATACGCCGCGGCCCTTGTGCGTCGTATAGATGACCGCCACCGGCCACTGGGACTGGCAGCGGATCCAGGTGAACGAATCGAGGATTTCGCCCACACAGTGGCCGTTGTAAATGGTGGGCGCCACGTTCCAGTTGAAAGCGCGAAGTTTATCCGGAAGCGGATCGAGCGGCATGATTTCCTGGCTCGGTCCGTCCAGTTGAACCTTGTTGTAGTCGATCAGCATGACAAGCCGTTCCGGGCGGAACTTGGCGGCGCTCATGATGGCTTCCCAGGTTTGGCCTTCGTTGAGATCGCCCTCACCCACCAGGACGTAGGTCCAGTAGCTCTTTTTGAGAACGCGGGCGGCAAGAGCCATACCCACAGCGACCGAAACGCCGTGCCCAAGCGCGCCGGTGGACATGTCGACGCCGGGGGTCTTCACCATACAGGGATGGCCCTGCAGACGGCTGTTGAGCCGGCGAAAGGATTTCAATTCCTCCACCGGCAGGAAGCCGCGCCACGCAAGCACCGTATACAGCATGCACGAGGCGTGCCCCTTGCTGAGCACCAGGCGGTCGCGGTCAGCCCAGCGCGGTTCCTCGGGCTTGACGTTCATGGCGTCGAAGTACAGCGACACCAGGAGTTCGGCGGCCGAAGACGCACCGCCCCAGTGCCCAGTACCTCGCTCGTGCAGGACATCAAATACGGACAAGCGGAAGTACTGAGCCAGGTACTGAAGCTGCGCTGCCTTGCGAGACCTGTTTTTCTCGGCCAGAACGGACGGGATATCGAGCTTCATTTCGAGGCCACCACGGCTTTCCGCCAATAGGCGCAACTGGAGAGCTTGTCGGCTAGCTGCGTAACTTGATAAAGGCGGATTTCGACCTCCTGCCCGCTGAACTTGGAAAGATCCACGCTGATCTGTTGCCAGTCTCCGCGGCCTCGGGAAGCGGGACCTTCGATCACGCGGTCGAGCAGGCGTGCATTGTTCACGAACACGTCGAGGCGCCAGGCGCGGTTGCCGTCGGCAGCGACTTCCAGCTCCAGGACAGGGGCGGCGCCCAGCTTCACCTTGCGGCGCAGCAGCAACCCGCGGTATTCGTCACGCGGGAAGGTGACGAGAACGTCGCCGTTGAGGTGTGTCCCACCGCACGAGCCGCCGAGTCCGGCGCGCTCCAGCGTCCATGCCGGGTCCCAAAACTTCGTGAACTCCGCAGGGCTGAACGTTTCGGCCGGCTGGGTAACAACAGGCCGGTAGGGGACTCTGATTTCGCCGTTGACGATCTTGCCTTCGCCGCGGGTGGTAATCATCTTCTGCCCGAGAGCGGCAATGCGGCGGGCAATATCGGAAATGCTTTCATCGACGGGCGGGGTCAGAGCGACGGGGCCCATCTTGTCGCCTTGGATCCGGTCCTGCAACGCCGCGATAAGGTCTTGCGGAAGGGCTTTGGTCCCCTTCATGGCTCCGACCACTGCTCCGGCGTTGGCCGCGTTGCAGTCGGCGTCGGAAAAATCCGCGGCGCGGAAGGCAAGATTGATGGTTTTCAGATAATCGCCTTCGCCGAACCAGACGCTGGCGGCAACCAGCCCGCCGTTTGCGACCGCATTGTTCATCGCGGGGTACTCGATACGCCAGCGATCTTCGATGGCGCGGAAAACTTCTTCGGGGCTGGCGCCCTTTTCGGCCATGGCAATCACCATGTCTATGCACTGGCGATAGGGCGAGGAGGGATGAATGAGGCGAGCGGCCTGCCGGACGATGGTTTTCGGATCGGACTCGCGGAACGCCAGGCTGACCATGCCCGCGACGAACACGCCGCCATCGGTTCCGACCGCGTATCCGTTAATATGGCCGTACTCGCGGGCCAGCTTTCCAGCCAGGTTGGGGTCCCCAGGCGCGATCAATCCATAGGTATCGCCGCTGAACTGAGGCCCGATCGTCCACCACAGCCGGTTATAACGCGGGTGGCCCGCCTGGCTGCCGGGAACGCCTTTGGCGAGCTGCATGCGCGTCTGGGCGCTGGAGCCCCAGGAACCTGCGGAGTTCTCCTTCCACTGCTCGCCGAGTTGATCGAGCGTCATGTTAACGCCGTACTTCTCGAAGGCGCGCAGGGCTACGAGTTCGTAGTAATAATCGTCATCCACCGGAGCGGTCTTGAAGCGTCTGGGGATACGGTCCACCATGACCAGGGGGCTGGAGGCCGCCTTTCCCTCGAACTCAAAACCGGCAAGCGTGCCGATGATCTGGCCGAGCCAGGCCGCATGGACGCGATCCTGGTATTCGGCAAGGCTCAGTCTTAGTGGTTTCTGGGCAAAAAGTATTCCGGCGGAAAACAGAGTTGCGGAGAGGATTGTGGCTAACCGGCGTCCCGAGTTCGACATAGGCGCCCATTATGATCTGAGCTGGCTGGAAAGTCAAGATGGCTGTCAGAACCCTATGAAAATGAATGCAGTTGCTCTGTGGTAGAAGATCATACCTCTTACCTCTGGGAAGGATATGAGACTTGACCTCCCGCGCCGCCGGGCCGTATAGTTTATTATCGCGTTTCACATCATCTGCTGTTAACATGGCCACGATCAAGGAAGTCGCCAAGCGCGCTCGCGTATCGGTAGGCACCGTTTCCAATGTCATGAGCGGAGCGGTGTCGGTCAGCGCCGCCCTGCGTGAACGGGTTGAGCGAGCCGCGCGGGAGCTTAGTTACCAGCCGAACCATGTTGCCCGCAGCCTGAAATCCCGCAAGACCCAGACCCTCGGGATGGTGATCTCCGATATCACGAATCCCTTTTTCCCGCTGATGGTTCGAGGCGCGGAGGATGCGGCCGTCAAGCGGGGATACCTGTTGAACATTTTCAATACGGACGACCATGTGGAGCGCGAGCAGACGGTGTTCGCCATGCTGCGAGTCCGGCGGGTTGACGGCGTGCTGGCGGTCGTAGCGCCCCACAGCAGCAAGCCGGCACACTTGCAGCAGATGATTGACGCGGGCACTCCCCTGGTCTGCCTGGACCGCCTGCCGCCCGGCTTGCAGGTCGACGCCGTCGTGGTGGACAACGCCAAGGGCGCGGCGATGTGCGTGCGCCATCTGCTCTCGATGGGACACAGGCTGATCGGGATGATTTCCGGCTCCTCCGCGTTGCAGACCGCCAGGGAGCGCGTGAACGGTTATCGCAAGGCGCTGTCGGAGGCAGGCATCCCGTTCAACCCCGACCTGCTGCGCGAAGGCGATTTTCGGCTCGAAAGCGGCTACCGGCTGGCGAAGGACTTGATCCTGGGCAACCCCCGGCCCACGGTGCTGTTCGTCGCCAACGGGTTGATGGGGATGGGCGCGATCAAGGCGATTCAGGAGATGGGTCTCCGCTGCCCGGAGGATGTGGCAATCGCGGTCTTCGACGACGTGCCGGGCGCCGACATCTTCCGCCCGCAACTCACGGTCGTCTCGCAGCCGGCGTACGAGATCGGCTACCGCGGCGCCGAGTTGCTCATCCAGCGGATCACCGGCGAGATCAAGTCCACAAAGCCGGTCAGTGTGGTGCTCGAGCCCGAGCTGAAGGTTCGGGAATCGACTCTCGGCGTGCGTTACACCGCGCAGCCGATTCCCAACCCCGTTGCGCAGCTATAGCGTAGCCAGTCCGATCAGCATCAGCCCGCCGGCGTATCCCGCGAACATGATGACGATCAGCGGCGTGGTTCCTCGCGGGGCCCCGGCGAACTCCTTCCAGATGAATACGCCCCAGATGGCGGCCACCAGCGTTGCTCCCTGGCCGAGCGCGTAGGAAATCGCCGGTCCCGCCACGCCCGAGGCGAGGATGTTCACGCTGAGCGCGAGCATCCAGATCAAGCCGCCGAGGAAGCCCAGCGAGTGCAGTCTCGCGGTGCCTTTGAAGTAGTCGCCGTAAGTCAGTCCGCCGGCTTTCATGAAGACGGTGTTCACTACAAAGTTGCTGGCCAGCAGTCCGATGGCGAAGAACACCAGCGCCGTATAGGGCGTCAGATACCCCGGTTCGATCACTCCGGCGTCGAGGCTCGGTGAGATTGCCTTCGCAAGCTGAGGATAAAAGAACCCCATCAGGCAGCCGGCGACTACGGCAAACATCACGCCGCGCGCCCAGCCGCCTCCGGACTGCCTCGGCAGCTTGCTGTAGGCGAGCGCGGAAACCACCATCGCCGAAACGACAAGGGCAACGCCGGCGAACAAAAGTACTGCGCTCCCTTTCGGCGCCTGCAAATAGCTCGCTACCGTACCGATGACGAGCGCGAGACCGACACCGACTGGAAATGCAACCGACATCCCGGCGGCGTCAATCGCCACCACCAGCAGGATGTTGGAAATATTGAACAGCACGCCGCTGAAGACCGCCCGCCAAAGCGGCCCTGCATCGGCCTGGCCGAGGTTCGCCAGCGCGGGCATCCCCGCGTCGCCAAAACTCCCAAGAGTGAACATCAGCACGAGGCTGAGCGCGAACACGCCGATTGCGTAATCCCAGTAATAAAGCGGGAACTGCCATTTATCCTTCCCGGCGAGTTTCTGGGTGTTGGCCCACGATCCCCAGCCGAGCATGGTGATGACGCAGAAAAAAATGGCGAGTCCAAGATTCTCGACGACAAACATACAAATGGCTCCTTACCGGGCCGCCGCGGGCCCGGTCTTCTGCTTCAAAAATGCCTCGACCTCATTCCTGCTAGGAACGGAACTTTGCGCTCCCGGACGCGTGACCGAAATCGCCGCCGCGGCGCTGGCAAAGACGGCCGCATCCACCAAACCCTTTCCCTCTGCGAGCGCGACGGCGAAACCGGCGTTAAAAACGTCGCCCGCCGCCGTGCTGTCGACAGCCGTCACCGGGAACGCGGGCACGGACTCGCACATATTCGCATTCGCGATGAGACAGCCGAGGCTTCCGAGCTTCACCACGACGGTTTTCGGCCCCAGGGACAGCAGTTCACGCGCTACTTCAGCGGCATCCTCGAATCCGCGTGGCTCGCAACCGGGACGGCCCAGCAGTGCCGCCGCCTCGGTCTGATTCGGCGTGAGGAAATCGACGCTGGAGAGCACATCACGCGAAAGAGATTGTGCCGGCGCCGGGTCGAGGATGGTGGTCGCCCCGGCGGCGCGCGCCTTCGAGAGCGCAGCCGCTACCGTCGGCAACGGAATCTCGAGCTGGCAGAGCAGCAGATCGCCGCTCTGGAGCGAGTCCAGCTTGGAGAGCGCAATGTCAACGTCCAGCGTTGCGTTTGCGCCCGGGGAGATCACGATCGAGTTCTCCCCATCCGGCAGCACGTAAATCGACGCGCAGCCGGTTGGGCGCGCGGAGACTCCGATGCGGGAGGTGTCGACACCGTTCGCGGCCAGGCTCTCGATCAGCTTCGCGGCGAAGGGATCGCTGCCAACCTGGGCGATCATCACCGCTTTGCCCCCCAGTTTGGCGGCGGCGCACGCCTGGTTGGCCCCCTTTCCTCCGGGGTGCAAGGCAAGATCGCCGCCGGTCAGCGTCTCTCCTTCTCGCGGGAGGCGCGGGAGCGGCAGCACCAAATCCATATTCGCGCTGCCAAGGACGATTATGTTTCGGTGTGTCATAGTCTCAGCTCTAGCGGAACACAATCAAGCTATCGATTCCGATGTCGGCGCCCTTGGAACCGGGGTACGGCTCGCCCCGGACCACCAGGCGCACCGTGTGTTTCGTATCTTCGAGGCCAAACGCGTGCCACACGCTCTCCCCGTTCCGGGTAGTTTCCTCGTCCGGGTACACGTCCACGGTCCGGTCGAGCTTCCCGTCGAGATACACGTCGGCCTTGCCTCCGGTGGGCAGATACGGGCCGACCAAGACAGCTCCCGTGCCCTCGAAGGTGATGGAGACCTCGGCGCCTTTTTCACCGCTCACCTTTCGCTCAAAGGTCCGCCGCGCCTTGACGGTGCTCGTGGTCCACTTGCCCTTCCATGTCCAGCGCGGGTCGCCGGTGTCGATTTGCTCGACCGGTGAACCGTAATCATCCCAAATTTCGAGCGGCACGGGTGTGGCAGGTTGTGTCCTGACGATCAGAGTGTCGCCCTCGACGCGGCCTCCCGCGCGCTCCACCATGGCGACGGCGCGCTTCACCGTGCTCTCGATGATGGAATTGAACGAATAATCCGTGTACCGGAATTTCTCGTCGGCGACCGCGGCGATACCCGATTTCCACTCGTCGGGGATATTGTTATAGCCCAGAACGACGCCGAGTATTCCGGCTGCGCTGGACGGGTTGCAGTCGGAGTCCTGGCCGCAGCGCGTGCTGATTTTGATTGTCTTACCCATGTCGGAGTCGCCGTACAGAAGGCCAAGCGCAATGTAGGCGCCGTTGAGCTTGGCGTCGATGTTGAACGGCTGCATGGCTCCCTCCGGGCAGGGCTCGCGCTTGTTCCATTTCTCCTCGATGCGGTTCCATACCTCGATCCAGTCGGATGTCTGCTTCGACCAGGCGAGGACATCGGTGATTAGCTGCGCATATGGGCTTTCTGCCGGCAAGCAGGCCAGTCCGGTCTCGACGATTTTCCGCGGGTCTTTTTCGAAAAACGCCGCGGCGTACATGCACGATACGAAAACCCCGCCGTAGATTCCGTCGCCGTAATTCATGACGCGTCCGACTCTCAGGGCGAGGTCGTTGGAAGCCTGGAAGAGGCCGGGGCTCATCAGGCCGATGAAGTCGGCTTCGATCTGGAAGTCAATATCGTTGGCATGAATGTTGTACTTCGGCGTTCCGGAGAGTGTGGCGGGAACGCCCCGCTTGAGGGCGCGCCTGGCAGCCAGGTTGGCGTGCCACAGCGCGTACTTGCTATCGCGAAACATGGCCCCGAAGTCTTCGGTTGTGGCGTCCAGACCCTTCTCGTCAAGCACCTTGGCGAAAGTCATCTCGACGTAGAGGTCGTCCTGGCGGATTGCATTGCGCACTCGTTGCGGGTTCCATTCGGGTAGCTGGTCTTCGGGAATAATTTGGTTGAGGTAGCGGAACTCGGTCGGCGCGCCGTAGCTGACGCCGATCATCTGGCCGGCCCAGCCTCCGGCGATCTTGTCTCTTAGCTCGGCGAGCGAAATACTCTGGGTATCCTTTGGTCTCTGCGCGGCGAGGAAATAAGCCAGAACCAGAACGGCGGCGGCCAGAACGGCGGCGAGGTAGATCTTCTTGCGGGCCATCTGAGTCAGTGCTCCTTAGATGAAATTGTTGGATCGGTTCAGATCCTGTCCGAACCATACTGTCACCGCCCGCCGGTGGTGTCAAGAGCCGGATGCGGATGCAAGCATTGGTTTTGACCCCTGCAGCTTACTTTTTTTGCAGGATTCGGCCACGAAACCCGAGGTTCTACTCTGCCTTGACGGTGTCTGATTCGTGTGATATACCTTGCGCTTGAGAGATGAACCGTTTCAGGAGGTATCAATGCCTAGAAAATTAAGCGCCGTTGGCCTTGTGCTTGCGGCCAGTCTGATGGCATCCGCCGCCTGGGCGCAGTTCACGCTGCGCAGCAACATCACCGGGCTGATCACGGACCCGTCCGACTCGATTATTCCGAATGTCACCGTGACCCTGACCGATCTCGATCGGAATCAGACCTTCACGACTCAAACCAACGAGGCGGGTCTATACCTGTTCTCCAACGTGAATCCGGGGCGCTATCAGGTCAGCGTGGAGCCGTCCGGCTTCCGCAGGGCCGTCTCCGCTGTGTTGGAAGTCACGGCCCAGCAGACCGTGCGCGTCGATCTTAAACTTGAGCTCGGCGACGTCACGCAAGTAGTCGAGGTCAGTTCAACAGCGTCGGCGTTGCAGACCGAACAGAATCAAATCGGCCAGACGATCCAGCGCTCCCTGGTGGAAGCGCTGCCGGTGAAAGGCCGGAACTTCACCAGTTTCGCGGCCTTGAGCCCGAACCTCACCGCTTACCCGCGCGGCAATAACGCCGGGACGTGGTCGGTCGGCGGGCACCACCTGATCGGCGGGGCCAACGTCGTCGCCGGCGGCGGCGGCGACAACGGCTTTTACATGAACGGCGTGAACATCAACGACAACTGGGTTGGAGGGGTCAGCTACGCGCCGTCGATGGAGGCCGTTGCGGAAGTGAAAGTTGACGTGGCCGGCTTTTCGGCCGCTAACGGGCGCGACATCTCGACGGTCCAGGTGCAGACGCGCGGCGGCGGGAACCAGTTCCACGGCACGCTGTTTGACTACTTCCAGAACAGCGGGCTGAACGCGTGGAATGCGTTCTCCAAGCTGACTGCGGCGCCGGGCCAGAAGAAGAGCGTACTCCAGCGCAACCAGTACGGCGCAAACTTCAGCGGTCCGGTCGTGGTTCCGAAGCTGTATGACGGGCGCGACAGGGCGTTTTTCTTCGTGAACTATGAAGGCACGATCGAGCGCCGCGGCGGCGCCAGCGCGCTGTACCGGGTGCCGACCGAAGCCGAGCGGCAGGGAGATTTCAGCGCTTACCTGACTCGTTTCCCCGGCGATCCGAACTACGTGCTGTGGGATCCTTTCTCGACCGTGATCGATGAAAACGGGCAGAGCATCCGCCAGCCGATTCCGAATAACGATCTGCGCAACATCGCCGCGCCGATACACCCCGACGCGAAGGCGATGCTTGCCATGTTCCCCATGCCGAACGGATACTCCAACCCGTTTGACCCGAGCGATCTCAGGAACTACCGTACTTTCGCCGCTGGCGGGCAGGACAATTACCGCTTGGACATGCGGTTCGACTATCGCCTGAGCGATAACGACAACGTTTACGTCAACGTTTCGCGGTCCAAGGGCCTCGACCTCAACAGCGGTGGGCTGATTCCCGAGCTGGCAGCCAGCGTTGAAGACAGATCGTACCTGGTGACTGTAAACTACGCGCGTATTTTCACTCCCTCGTTGACCAACGAGTTCGTCTTCGCCACTGGAAAAGGCACCATGTACAACGTTGACGGGGACGTTCGCTCCTATATGAGCAAGGCGGACACCCTGAGGAACAAGTTCTTCAAAAACCTGGGAGAGCCCGGCAAGGACTTTGGATACCACGCAATCTATCTCAGCGGCCGTTCCTGGCCGACCATCGGACACGAAGAAGTGTTCATGTCATCCAACCCGACGCTCCAGTTCTCCGACAACGTGAGCTGGATCAAGGGCAGCCATTCAATGAAGTTCGGTTTCAACTTCTTCAACAAGAAGCAGGCCGACTGGGTATACGTCCGTGCGGTAAGATTCAACAATCGTTTCACCCGCGCCGGCAGCGTCGATCAGAGCCGCGGCGGGGACGCGATGGCATCGTTTCTGCTCGGCTTGCCGACGTCAATCAGCCAGCGGTACCGCTTCGTCGGCGGCTCGCCCGATCTGAACTTTGCCTTTCCCTACTGGGGCTTCTTTGCGGAAGACAGATGGCAGGTCACGCCGAGGCTGACGCTGAGCCTTGGCTTGCGGTACGATCTCTCAATTCCGCTTTACTCTCCGACCCGGTACGGCTCGGCGATCGTTGATACCAGCGTGCCGGGATGGGAGCTGGCCATTCCCGGAAGGGCGGACGGCGTGCCGCTGCACTATGTGCCGGCGGACAAGAACAACTTCGCGCCCCGGGTCAGCCTCGCTTACCGCCTGCGTGAAGACCTGGTTGCCAGAGCCAGCTACGGCATTTTCTACCAGGCCGGCATCTCGCTGGTCGGCAGCAGAATGGATAGCGCATACGGCTCCGTTCCCGGATTTGTCGGCGACTACTACGACAATGCCCGCTACGGCATTCACGACGACATCCCGTATCTGACGTTCTCGGATATCTTCCCCCAGCCGGCTGAAGTCGAGGTGGGACGCTATCCCATCAGCAGCGGACCGGGCCGGGGCATTTTCGATTACCCGGCCGACATTATGTTCAGCGATAAGAAATCGGGAACGGTTCCCTATTATCAGCGGTACATGCTGGAGATTCAGAAGAGCCTGAACCAGGGCGTCGTGCTGAGCGCGTCGTACCTGGGCGGCAGAGGCGTGAAACTGCCGTATTACTGGAACATCAACGCTCCGGAATACCGCACCGGCTGGCCCTCTGAGGACGCCTATAATCAGGCGCGTCCCAACAACACCGGGCGCTTCGGAGACGTCAATGTCATTCGCCATGGGTTGAACTCCTTCTACAACAGCGCGACGATCAAGCTCGAGGGCAGGCTGGCCGAAAACCTTCAGCTCATAAGCCACTACACCTTCTCCAAGACCGTAGCCGACCGGTCGCCGTTCGCGGCCGAGGCTTTCGGCTTCGACACCTCGTACTGGCACTGGAACCGCCGTCTTGGCCGGGGTGAAGCGCAGTTCTCGCATCCACACCGGTTCGTCACGGCGCTGAGTTTCCAGACGCCCTGGGGCGCCTCGATGGGCAGAGTGGCCAAAACGCTCCTCTGGGGCTGGAACGTCAACGCGATCACGACCTTCGAATCGGGCGATGCCCTGACTGTCTACAACGGCGTAACCAGCGCGCGCGACTGGGAGCCCAATATGCCTAACGTTTCCGGAAACCCGAACCTCCCGCGCGGGGAACGGACGCCCGGGCGGTTCTTCAACACCGCCGTGTTCTCGGCCCCGCCGCAGGATGTGAAAGGCAACGCGGGCGTTGGCATACTCCGCGGTCCCGGCATCAACAACTGGGACATTTCGTTTGGGAAGACCTTTGAGGCCAGGGAAAGGCTGAAATTCGAGTTCCGCGCGGAACTCTTCAATGCATTCAACCATTCGCAATGGGCATCCATTGACACCTGGTACACCGACTCCTCGACCTCGAGATTCGGTCAGGTGACAAGCGCTAGGGAACCACGCATAGTGCAGCTGGGCCTGCGCATTCTCTTCTGATCCGGTTCTGACCCGGTGATCCGGCGGGCAGGCCGTGTTTCTTCGGCCTGCCCCCGGTTTTTTTGTGATGTCCTGTCCCGCCTTCCTGCCTCACGTTTCTTCCATCCTGCCGGGCTTGGCCTTTTCTCCACGCCGCGAAGAAATGGCGCCGCCAGAAGCCCGCCGATTATCTGAGCCTCCTTCGCCGCCTACCTGGCGGGCCGCATCGAAAACGGACCCGGAAGGCCATCCGGTCCGGTAAGCAGGCTGATTCACGTTATCCCACATGGGCAGACGCGTGTCTCATCAGCAGACAGGCTATGGCTTCCGCAATTTCAACAACTATCGGTTGAGGGTTAGGATAATGTGTGGGTGACGGTCAGCAGCGGGGTGCCCCCATTAATGGCGTAGAGCCTAGAGCTGTAAAGCCGCCCTGCTCAACCAAAAAGCCAATGTACACAACAGGCTTGCGGTGGGGTGGGTGACGGGATTCGAACCCGCGACATTCGGAACCACAATCCGACGCTCTACCAACTGAGCTACACCCACCGCGAAAAGGGGGAACAGAGTCAGTTTAACATAGGCTCCCGGCGGAGTAGGCGCGGGAGCACGAACTATTTCAGCCCAGCCTGCTTCCAGAGCTCATCGACCCGCCGCTGCACCTCCGGCGTCATGCGGATCACCTCCGGCCAGGGCCGCGTGAAACCCTCCTCCGGCCACTTGCGCGTGGCGTCCACGCCCATCTTCGAGCCGTAGTTCGGCAGCCGGCTGGCGTGGTCGAGCGAATCCACGGGGCCCATGACGAACTCGATGTCGCGCTGCGGGTCGATGTTGTTGAGCGCCTTCCAGGCGACCTCGCGGACGTTCTGCACGTCCACGTCCTCGTCCACCACCACGATGCACTTGCTGAACATCGCTTGGCCCATGCCCCAGATGGCGTGCATCACCTTGCGCGCGTGGCCGGGATACGACTTGCGTATCGAAACCAGCAACAGGTTGTGGAACACGCCCTCGGCCGGCATACACATATCGCGAACCTCGGGCAGTTGCAGGCGCATGAGCGGCAGGAAAATGCGCTCGACCGCCTTGCCCATGTAGTAATCCTCCATCGGCGGCGGGCCGACGATCGTGGCCGCGTAAATCGGCTTCTTCCGCTGCGTGATGCAGGTGACGTGGAAGACCGGGTAGTCGTCCGCGAGCGAATAGAAACCCGTATGATCGCCGAACGGCCCTTCGCGGCGCAGCTCGCCGAGCTCGACGTAGCCTTCCAGAACGATCTCCGCCGCTGCGGGCACTTCCAGGTCCGACGTCTCGCACTTCACCATCTCGACGGGGCGGGAGCGCAGGAAACCGGCGAACAGCATTTCGTCGACGTCGGGGGGCAGCGGCAGGATGGCGGAGAACATCGTGGCGGGATCCGCGCCGATGGCGACCGCGACGTCCATGCGCGTCTTTTTGCCCTCCTTGGCCAGGCGCCGGTAGTGCTCCGCGCCGTGCTTGTGCGTCTGCCAGTGCATGCCCGCGGTGCGCTCGTCGTAGATCTGCATCCGGTACATGCCGCAGTTGCGCTTGCCGGTTTCCGGGTGCCGCGAAAACACGAGCGGCAGGGTGATGAAGCGGCCGGCGTCCTCCGGCCAGCACTTGAGAATCGGGTAATCGAACAGCGAAAAATTATCGCGCCGGATCACTTCCTTGCACGGGCCGCTGGAGACGCTCTTGGGAAAGAACGAACCCACTTCGGCGAGCCGCGGCAGCATCTTCAGTTTGCCCATAAGCCCCTCGGGCGCCTTCATCTCGAGGAGGCTCTGTATGCGCGCGGCGATCTCGTCGAGGGACGAAACGCCAAGGGCCAACTCCATGCGGCGCGTGCTCGCGAACGCATTGATAAGGACCGGGACGTCGGAGCCCTTCGGCTTTTCGAACAGAAGCGCCGGGCCGCCCCGCTTGACGGCGCGATCGGCAAATTCGGTGATTTCCAGTTCCGGATCGACCTCGACGCGGACGCGGCTGAGTTCGCGCTCCTGCTCCAGCTTCTGAATGAATTCGCGCAAGTCGGCGTAAGACATATGGCTTCAAACGTCCAGCTTCTATTATGATTGATGTTTGTTTTGACGCCTGGAGATGAAATGACAGATCGCATTGCTTTTGTTACGGGCGCCAGCCGCGGCATCGGCCGTGCAATCGCCCTCACCCTGGCCAAGGCCGGCGCCAGGGTGGTTGTCGCCTCGAACGAGCCGGAGAACAACGAGAAGGTCGCGGCGGAGATCCGCGAGGCCGGCGGGCAAGCCGTCACGGTTTTCCTCGACCTCACTTCCCCGGATTCCATCAAGCAGGCATTCGGAGACATTCTGAAGCAGTTCGAGCGCGTCGACATACTGGTCAACAACGCCGGAATCACGAAGGACAACCTGGCGCTCCGCATGAAAAAGGAGGACTGGGACCTGGTGCTCTCCATCAACCTGACCGGCGCGTTTCTCGCGTCGCAGCAGGTGATCCCGGGGATGATGAAAGCGCGCTGGGGCCGCATCATTAACATCGCGTCGGTGGTGGGCCAGTCGGGGAATCCGGGCCAGGCCAACTACGTGGCTTCGAAGGCCGGCATCATCGGGCTGACCAAGACGCTGGCCCAGGAACTCGGCAGCCGCAACATCACCGTGAACGCTGTGGCGCCGGGATTCATCGAGACCGACATGACCGCCAGGCTCACGGAGGAGCAGCGCGCCGCGATGCTGGCGAAAGTGCCGTTGAAGCGCGGCGGGCAGCCTCAAGACGTCGCCAATGCTGTGAAATTTTTGGCCAGCGACGACGCGGCTTACATCACCGGCCACGTGCTCGCCGTCAACGGCGGAATGTATATGTAGGTCGTGATCGACGAGTTTCTCGAGCTTCTACGCGGCGCCCGCATGTACGATCTGGCGCAGCCGTGGTTCGTGGGGATGCCTCACTATCCCTCGCATCCCCCGTTTCTGTTCAGCCTTTCCAAGAAGCACGGAGACTACGTTGGGCCGGGCGGGGTCAGCTCGGCTTCGGAAGCAATCGCGCTCGGCGGGCACGTGGGCACGCACATCGACGCGCTCTGCCATTACTCGTGCGGCGGCATGCTGCACGGCGGAGTCCCAGCCGAAGGGGTGCAGTCCTACTCCGAGGGTCTGCGGCACCTCTCGATCGACACCGTGGGGCTGGTGCTGCGGCGCGGCGTGCTGCTCGATATCGCCGGGCTGGAAGGGGTCGAGGCGCTGCCCGTCGACTACACGATCACGCCGGAGTGCCTCGATGCCGCCGTGCGGGCGCAGGGCGTCGAGATCAGGCGCGGCGATGTCGTCCTGCTCCGAACGGGTTGGGGGCGGTTTTGGAACGAGCCGGCCCGCTACATCGCGGAAGTGCGCGGGCCCGGACCGGAAGCCGAGGGCGCGCGCTGGCTGAGCGAGCGCGGCATATACGCCGCGGGTTCGGATACAGTTTCGTTTGAGCGCGTCCCGGCGCCCTCGATGCCGGTCCACGTACACCTGCTGGTGGAAAGCGGCATCCACATCATCGAATCGCTCAACCTGGAAGAGGTGGCGCGCGAGCGCGTCTACACGTTTCTGTTCGTCGCCGCGCCCCTGAAGATTCGCGGAGGCACCGGTTCGCCGCTGAGGCCGTTCGCGGTGGCGCCGTGAGGCTTGCTTTTCTTACTGCCACGCCCCTCGATGTCATCCGCGGTAGCGGAACCTTCAGCGGCATATCCACGCTGGCGCGCGCTCTCCGGAAACTTGGCTGCGAGATTCACTTCTTCACGCCGGAAGTGCGCCTGCCGGTGTTCACGCTGGAACGGCTGTGGTTCAACGAACAGCTCCGGCGGCGCGATTTCAGCGGCTTCGACGCGGTCGTCGGCTTCGATATGGATGGATACCGCGTGCGCAGCGGCCGCCCGCATGTCGCCTCCATCAAGGGCGTGATTGCCGACGAGGCGCGCTTCGAGCGCGGGCTTACGCGCCGCACCATGCTGATTCAGGCGGCGTGCGAGCGCGCTCACGTGCACCGCGCCGGTGCGGTCATAACCACCAGCCGGTACGCGGCCGGGCGCATCCGGGAGCTGTACGGGCTCGCCAAAGAGCCGCAAGTGGTTCCGGAACTGATCGATCTCGACCTGTGGCGCGAGCTGTTCGCCCGCAATCCCGCCGCTCCCGATCCCCGCCGCTTCACCGTGCTTACAGTATGCCGGTTCTACCGGCGCAAGCGCCTCAACGTGCTGCTCGAAGCCGCGGCACGGCTGCGCGGGCGCGTTCCCGAACTCGAACTCCGGATCGTGGGAGGAGGACCCGAGCGGCGGCGGCTGCACCGCTTGGCGCGCGAAGCCGGACTGGGCGAGACCGTGCGCTGGCTCGGCGACGTTCCGCAGGACGTTCTGGCCCGCGAGTATCAGAGCTGCGACGTGTTCTGTCTGCCCAGCGTGCAGGAGGGTTTCGGCATCGTGTTCCTGGAGGCGATGGCTGCGGGAAAGCCAATCGTGGCTGCGCGCGCGGCCGCTGCGCCGGAAGTTGTGCCGCATGGGCTGCTTGTGGAGCCGGAGAATGCCGGGGCGCTGGCGGACGCCCTCTTCCAGTTGCGCAACGACGGCCGGATGCGCGCCGCCCTGGCCGAGGCCGGCCTGGAAACCGTGCGCCAGTACGACGCCCCGCGGGTGGCGCGGTTGTTCCTGGATGCCCTCGGCGCCGCGGCCGAATAAGCCGTTATACACGGCATAGAAACTTTCGATTGGACGCCTGCCGAAGTTGTCTCTTACTCTCGAAGCATGAGCGCCCCGACAGGAACAACTGCCGAGCCGCATCTTGCGCTCCTGCACCGGACCAGCCGGATTGTCAGTTCCGGCATGAGCCTTCGCGAAATGCTGCAGGCTCTGATCGAGCTGGTTGTCGAGGCCACCCGCTGCGACGCCTGTCTCGTCTATCTGCCCGACTTCGCCACCGGCGAGGTCGTGCTGGAAGCCTCGCAGTTGCCTCACAAGGCCGAGATCGGAACGCTGCGGATGAAGTTGGGGGAGGGCATCGCCGGCTGGGTCGCGGAGCACAAGTCCGTGGTCGCGCTTTCGAGTGGCGCGTTCAACGATCCCCGGTTTAAAAAATTTCCGTCGCTCGTCGAGGACAGCTACGAAGCGCTGGTCTCGGTTCCGATCATCTCCAGAGGCGCCGTGATTGGCGTGATGAATGTGCATCACAAGCTGCCGCACGAGCACTCGCCGGCGGAGATCGGCGTCCTGACCTTTTTGGGCGAGCAGATGGGAGGGGCAATCGAGCGCTGGCGGCTGGTGGAGGAGAATGCCCGCCTCCAGCGTACCGCCGGCGAGATCAGGCGCCGCCTGGAGGACCGCACGATCATAGAGCGCGCCAAAGGCATTCTCCAGCAAAAATTTCAGTTGACCGAGCCTGAGGCCTACCTGCGCCTGCGCAATGAGAGCCGCCGGCGCCGCCGCCCCATGCGGGAACTGGCGGAAGCCGTTCTGCTGGCTGAGGGTCTGAAGCCGCGCGAGACCGAGTAGTCCCGCTCTCCTCTGGCCCCGGAATTGCTCAATACTTTCAGGGGCTGGCGCGAGCCATGGGACGCCTCGGACGCTACTTCAAGTACCTCAAAACCACGATCGAGGAATTCATCGCCGACGACTGCTCGACGATGGCGGCCGCCCTGGCTTTCTACACCGTGATCTCGCTGCCCGCGATTCTGCTGATCCTTGTCGCGGTGGTTGGGATTGTTTTCGGCCGTGCGGCCGTGGAGGGCGAGATACAGCAGCAGATACAGGGCTTCATCGGGCCCGGCGCGGCGCAGCAGGTGCAAACCATCATTCAGCGGCAGAGCGAAAACACTTCCGGGACCGTGCTGGGGCTGGTTTTCGGTGGCCTCGCGCTGCTGTTCAGCGCTACGACCGCGTTCGCACAGCTCCAGTCCGCGCTGAACAAGACCTGGGAAGTGCAGCCGGATCCGGAAGCCGGCGTCAAAAATTTCCTGCTCAAGCGGCTTTGGTCGTTTATCATGCTGCTCGGAATCGGCGTTCTGCTGTTTGCCTCGCTGGCCCTCAGCGCGCTTCTGCCCGCGCTCGAAAGTGTGGCCGGCTTTATGCCCTTTTCCGGGACGCTCTCCCGGGTCCTCTACGCGCTGGTTTCCTTCGCCGTATTTGTTGTTCTGTTCGCCGCGATTTACAAGGTGCTGCCCGACACGCAGATCGCCTGGAGGGAAGTCTGGGTGGGGGCGATTACAACCGCGGTGCTGTTTGTAATCGGCCGCTACCTGATCGGCATGTATCTCGCGAATAGCGCGAGGACGAGCGCCTACGGTGCCGCGGGGTCGCTGATCCTCATCGTGCTGTGGGTCTATTACGCGTCGATGATCCTGCTGCTCGGCGCCGAGTTCACCCAGGTTTGGGCGAGGGAACGCGGGAGGCGGATCCAGCCGGCCGAAGGCGCCATCCGCACCGAAGAGCGGCCCCGCAAAGCTGCTTAAGCTTGCAGCGGACGGCCCGCGCCGCGCATCCAAGCAACTAATGCTGATCCGTAAACCGCCCCAAATCCGCGCCAGCGAGATTACGCCCAAGCACGTCTACCTCAACCGCCGGAAGTTCCTGGCGGTTCCGGCGCTGGCGGCCTTTCCGGGCCTTGCTCCGGCGGGCGTCAGGCTGGCGGACGTCCGGAAAAGCCCGTTCAGCACGGACGAGAAAATTACGCCCTACCAGCACGCCACTCATTACAACAACTTCTATGAGTTCGGCACCGGCAAGGAGCAGCCGGCGGAGCTGGCGAAGAACCTGCGTATATCGCCGTGGGCGATTTCGGTCGAAGGCCACGTCGCCCGCCCCAGGGTCTTCGATTTCGACGACATTATGAAACTCGCGCCGCTTGAGGAGCGCATCTACCGGCTTCGCTGCGTGGAGGGCTGGTCGATGGTCATTCCGTGGATCGGATACCCGCTGAATGCCCTCATCAGGCAGGTGGAGCCCACCTCCAAAGCGAAATACGTCGCCTTTGAGAGCCTGTACGATTCGAAACAGATGCCGGCGGCGCGTTGGGCCGGCATCCCGTTCCCGTATGTGGAAGGTTTACGGATGGACGAGGCCATGCACCCGCTGACGCTGCTCTGCGTCGGCATGTACGGGGAAACGTTGCCGAATCAGAGCGGCGCTCCCGTGCGCCTGGTCGTGCCCTGGAAGTACGGGTTCAAGAGCATCAAGTCCATCGTCAAAATCAAGTTCACGGAAAAGCAGCCGCCGACCACCTGGAGCCGCGCCAACCCGCAGGAGTACGGTTTCTACTCGAACGTGAATCCGCAGGTCGATCACCCGCGCTGGAGCCAGGCGAAAGAGCGCCGCCTGGGCGAGTTCTTCAAACGGAATACCCTGATGTTTAACGGCTACGGCGATCAAGTGGCTCAGCTCTATGCCGGCATGGACCTCCGCAAGTATTACTAAACCGCTTGTTTTCGCGCTCTGCCTTTCGCCACTGGGCGCGCTGGTCTGGCGGGGGTTTCATGACGGGCTCGGCGCGAATCCAATCGAGTTCATCACTCACGCCACCGGCGACTGGACGCTGCGGTTCCTGCTGATCACGCTAGCCGTGACGCCCGCGCGCAGGCTGCTGGGGATGCCCGGGCTGATCCGGTATCGCAGGATGCTCGGCCTGTTTGCGTTCTTCTACGGATGCCTGCATTTCATCACGTATCTCTGGCTGGACAAGTTTTTTGATCTGCACGAGATTGCCGTCGACATCGGAAAACGCCCGTTCATCACCGCCGGCTTTGCGGCTTTCGTAATGCTGATACCGCTGGCGATGACGTCGACAAACAACTGGGTGCGGCGGCTGGGCGGAAAGCGATGGCAGAGGCTGCACCGGCTCATTTACGTGAGCGCCGCGGCCGGCTGCCTGCATTACTACTGGCTGGTGAAATCGGATGTGCGGGCGCCGCTTGCCTACGCCGCCGTTCTTGCGCTTCTGCTGGCTGCGCGAATGATCGCCAGGCGTCCCTCCAGGCCCGCGGCACGCGGAAAAGAATCGCCGGCGACTTCCGCGGCCACGCCGCGGTGAGCGGCTACGCCTTCAGCCACGGCTTGAGCGCGGCGAAATTGAACTCGATCTCCGCGATGGCCTCCGGCGTGAGCGAAATCTCGCGCTGCCGCGAGACCGTGGTCTTGAACACGCCGCGCTTCTTCATCAGGTACTGAAACGTACCGGGGATCTGCGAATCCAGGTTCACCAGCAGCATCAGCTTGGAGAACGCATCGAGCGCCGCTTCTTTCTTGTTCGCGTGATAAAGGTCCCAGATGCTCACGTAAACGTCCGCGAGCGGCGCTCCGGGGCACGTGCCGTCGCAGCCGAGCCGGAGTTCGTACGTCCATCCCTTGCCATGATTCCCGCTGAAGACGCCCCGGATCGGCGGCCGGTGCTTCGTCAGTTGGATCATGCGCGGGATGATGGGAGCGTGCTCCTCCTTCACGTAAGCGAGGTTAGGGAACTCGCGCGCCATCTCCACGAGGACTTCAATGGACGGGCTGATACCGCGCGCGCCGCCGCTCGTCTGCACGAATATGGGCCGTTTCGTTACGCGCGCCAGGGACCGGTAGTATTCGCGGAAGTCGTCGATCGTTTTGGCCTCGGTGGGCGGGATGGCGATCATCGCGTCGGGGCCGAGTGTCTCCGCGTAGCGGGCGTATTCCAGCATCGCCTCGGTGTTCGGACCCTGTACGCCGAGCACGAGCGCCGGGCGGCGTCCCCTGGCGGCTTTGGCGAGCAGCTCCATCCCGCGCATGCGCTCTTCTTTGCTCAACAGCCAGTACTCGCTCGCCAGTTGCGGCCACACGTACCCGTGGACGCCGCAGCGGCCGAGAAACTCGACTTCGCGGACGAGGTCCTCCCAGTCAACCTCCTTTTTCTCGGTGAACGGAGTGGCTATGATCGGAAACACGCCGCGGATGGGCTTGGCGGCGCTCTGGGGGCGGGCGGCAGAAGCGGCAAACACAAGCAGCAGTTCACGCCGGGTGCAGGCGGCAGTCATCCAATCCCTCCTGGGCTCGCAGCGCGGCCGGGAATCAACGCCGCCGCGAACTCCGGCAAACACGATATCAAAAGCCGGAACACAGCGGCGCCTGGGCCTGTTCGCACTCATTCTTCGTACGCTTGCATGCGGTCGATCAGATCGAAGACAAACTGGCGGTCCTCGGCGGAAATCGCGAAGAAGTCCACAGCCGCCGTCAGGGTCAGAACGCCGCCGCTCTTCAGTTCAATCGTCTTGGAGATCGCGGGAACGCTTTTCGTGGCGGTGGCGGCGCGGCGTTTCCCCTGGCCTCGGCCGCGGATTTTGGCCCGCAGCAGGGCCGAAAGCGGCAGTCCGGCGTATTGCGCGGCCTGTAGAAAGAACGAGACGGCTTTCCGGTGCGTGGCGCCGTTCAACCCGTATTGCCGCATGGCGTCATCGAGCTGGCGCGGGGAAGCGCGCGAGAGATCGAGGCGGATCAGGTCGGCATAGCTGGTTTCGAGCAAGCGGCGCAGCAGCGCGCGCCGATTGTCCTTGCGGGCAATGAGTTCCCTCAGTTCGGGAGTGGGGAACTGGTTTTCATCCATCAGGCCCAGGAACCGGAAAGCGCCGAGCAGTTGGCCCTGAATGGCGCCGGAGTAGGAGGGCCAGACGGAGCGGTCAAGCTGGTTGGGGCAGCCGCGCTCGAGGGTTTCAATCGCGGTGAGGAAGGTGCGGAAAGGCACATACGGCACGGGGTGAACGGCGATCCGCATACGTATACTGTTTGCTATACCACAATCAATTCCATTTGCGGACTCGTGCGGACTTTTTTTGGTGTGGTGAGCGGGGGCGGCTAGAATTGGACGAGGGGAAGGAGATGCTCCGGCGCGTGGGGCACTATATTTTGGGGCTGCAAAGCACCTAGCCCTTTATAGAGTATCTGAGGTGCTTTACTTTTGCTCCCATTCCGGTTTAGGATGGTCTCAACCCCCCCGAGTGCCGGGCCCGTGTTGGGCCGGGTAAAACTTTTCCGTTTTGGAGATTGCGACTTTGCTGAGACTCAAGCGCGTCGAGATGCAGGGGTTCAAGTCGTTCCCGGACCGGACCGAGCTCCGCTTCAACGGCTCGGGGATCGCCGCCATCGTTGGCCCGAACGGCTGTGGGAAATCCAACATCGCGGATGCCATCAACTGGGTGCTGGGCGAGCAGTCGGCGAAAAGCCTCCGCGGCGCGCGCATGGAGGACGTGATCTTCGCCGGAACGCGCGACCGCAAACCGGTAGGACTGGCTTCGGTGACCATCACCCTGGTGGATCCCGGTTTCCACTTCGCCGAGCTGGCCGCCAAGGCCAACGGCGGGGCGAACGGCAGTGTGAACGGCGCTGTGAACGGCAGTGTGAACGGCAAGGCCAACGGCGCCGTCAACGGCAAGGGCGCCGCGCAAGGTGAACGGGAAATCACCATTACGCGCCGGCTGTTCCGCTCGGGGGAGAGTGAATACCTCATCGACGGGCGCGCGGCCCGCCTCCGCGACATCCAGGACATCTTCATGGGCACGGGGCTGGGGCCGGAATCCTACGCCATCATCGAGCAGGGGCGCATCGGGCAACTTCTCAGCTCCCGCCCGCAGGACCGCCGCGCCGTGATCGAGGAGGCCGCGGGGATATCGAAGTTCAAGGCTCGGCGCCGGCTCGCAGAGGCCAGGCTGGAGGGCGCCAAGCACAACCTGGAACGCGTCTTCGACATCCTGGAGGAAGTCGGGCGGCAGGTGAACTCACTGAAGCGGCAGGCATCCAAGGCCCGCCGGTACGAAGAGTTGAAGGCGGAGATGGACGCCCAGTTGCGGCGCGTGCTGGCGGCGCGCCACCAGGCGTTGGAGCGGGAGGCGGCCAAGATCGCGCTCGATCTGAACTCCGCAACGGCGGCTTGCGAGGCACTCTCGGCCGAAGCCGCACAAAAGGAACAGGAATACAGCCGCTCGCAGGCGGAAGGCTACCAGACCGAAGAGCAACTGAGGGAAGCTCGCAAGAGGCTGGCTGAGCTGGACCTGGAGCTTGAGCGAACCCGCGGGCGGCTCGACTATCAAGCGAAGCAGATCGCTTCGATCGAGCAGCGGCTGGCGCAGGGCGAAACCGAATCGCAGCAAATCGAAAGCCGCGCCGTCCGCGTGCGCGAGGAACTGGAGGCCCACCGCCAGACTGTGGCCGAGCGGGACCGGCAGACTGCCGAGGCCCGCGAGCGGCTCCAGGCCAAGGCGAAAGAACGCGACGCGCTTCAGGCTTCGCTCGGCGAGCGCGAGCGGGGGCTCGAATCCTCGCGACAGGCCGTGCTGCGGCTGCTGGGCGAGGCCGGAGCGCTGAGGAACCAGCTCGCGCAGATCGACGCCTACATGGCCGCGCTCGACCGCGATGCCGCCAAGGCGCAGAAGGAAGAGCAGACCGCCTCGGCCGACATCGAGTGGCTCACCGCGTCGAAAAACGAGCTGACGGCCAAGCGCGCCGCGCGGCAGATGGAACTGGAATCCACCGCCGAACAGCGGCGCCGGGTGGAGGGCGAACTGGCCGAGAGGAAAAAGGAACTCAGCGAGGCGCGCCGCCAGCTCGAAGCGGCTAGGGCGGAGTTTTCCCGCCTGAAAGCGCGCCGCGATTCGCTCGAAGAGATCCTCTCGCACCGCGCCTACACCACCGATTCGGTCAAGCGGCTGTTCAGTGCGATCGAGCGCGGGCAGGCCAAGGAGCTGCGCCCGATCGGCGTGCTGGCCGATTTCGTCGAGGTGGAACCCGCCTATGAAAAAGCGGCCGAAGAGTTCCTGCACGACGAACTCGAATACATTGTCGTGAAGGACTGGCAGCAGGCCGAGTGCGGCATCGAGGTGATGCGCAGCAGCCTGGAAGGGCGCGCCACGTTCCTGGTTCATCCGGAGAAGGGAACTGAACCCGCGGCGGCGCAGCCGGCCGAGCCGCCTGCCGGAACCGCCGCGCGCCTGAGCGACGTCCTGCGGCTGACTAACGGATTCAGCAATACGGCCCTCCAGTGTTTGCCGCGCGTTTCCCGGTGCTTCCTGGTGAACGACCGCGCGGAGGCTCAGCGGCTCGCGCTCGAATACCCGGACCTGTACTTCCTCCTCCCGGACGGCGTCTGCTATCACGGGCACGCCGTGAGCGGCGGAAAGAAGAGCTCCAGCGGTCCGCTGGCTTTGAAACGGGAGCTGCGGGAGACCACGGCGCTCGTGCAGGCGCGGCAGAAGGTCCTTGAAGAGACCGCGGCCCGCATCCAGAACCTGGAGCGCGAAATTGCCCGCCTGGAGCAGGAAATCGAGCGCCTTCGCAGCGCGCAGCAGGCTCAGGAGCGCGAAACTCTGGCTCTCGATCACGAAATGCGCAAGGTCGCCGAAGAGTTGAACCGCGCGAACTCGCGGCTCTCGGTGGCGCGGCTGGAGCTGGACCGCCTGTCGAAAGAGCGCCAGCGCTCCGCGGAGAGGCGCCAGCAGAACCAGGCTGCGGTGGAGGAAAAAGAGCGCGCCAGAACCGAACTGGAGCAGGCGCTCGAAGCCGCGCGCAACGAACTCGAAGGCCTGAAATCCGCGGCGACGCGCGCCGGCGAGGAGCACTCCGCCCTCCGCGCCGAACTGGCGGGCCTTGAGGAGCGGCAGCGCGCCGACCGCGCCACGCTGGCCCGTCTGGAATCGCAGATCCAGGAGTTGGCGAAGCGCGGCAAGGAGATCGCGGCCGACCTCGAGCGTCTCGGCGTCGAGCGCGCTCGGCTGCTCGCCAACAATATCGAACTGGATGAGCGCGCCGCCGTGCTGGCCGATACGAAAGCGCGCACCGAAGCGGAGGTCGCCGGGCTGGCCGAACAGGAGGTCAAACTGCGCGCCGCCCTGGCCGGCCTCGAAGAATCGCTGAAGCAGTTGCGGGCCAACCTGCAAGCCGCGCAGGAGAACCGCTCGCATATCGAAGTGGAGCTGGTGAAGCGCCAGACCGAACTGAAGTTCCTCGATGAGACTTGCCGCAACGAACTCGGCATACCGATCGCGGAGCTTGGGTCCGATAGCGAGCCGCCTCTGGACGCCGAAGGGCTGGCCGAAATCGAAAACAAGTTCCAGGAGCTCAAGCGGCGCATCGAGGCGCTCGGCCCGGTGAACCCGGAAGCCCTCTCCGAGTACCAGCTTGCGCAGCAGCGGTACGACTTCCTGAACACCCAGCGGCAGGACCTGCTCGATTCCATCCGCGATCTCGAGAAGGTGATTCAGGAGATCGATGTCGAATCGAAGAAGCGGTTCAACGAGGCTTTCACCGCCATCAACAACCACTTCCGCGAGCTTTTTGCGACGCTGTTCAACGGCGGCACGGGCGAGATGCGGCTCACCGACGAGGCGAACGTGAACGAGTCGGGCATCGACATCGTCGCCTCGCCTCCGGGGAAGCGGCTTCAGAACGTGCTGCTGCTCTCGGGCGGAGAGAAGGCCCTTACGGCGCTTGCGCTGCTGATGGCGATTTTCAAGTATCAGCCGAGCCCGTTCTGCATCCTCGACGAGGTGGATGCGCCGCTCGACGATCCGAACATCGCGCGGCTCACGCGCTTGATCCGCGAAATGTCACAGCAAACGCAGTTCATCCTGATTACGCACTCCAAGCGCACCATGGAGGCTGCCGAGGCGCTCTACGGCGTTACGATGCAGGAGCCGGGCGTTTCCAAGCTGGTGTCCGTCAAGTTCAATCCGACGCCGCCGCCTCCGCCGCAGCAGCCGCAGCAGCAGATCGCGACGGTATAGAATTCGCGTCCCGGCGCTGCACCGCTACCGCGCCGGCTTAAGGATCTTGATGTTCGCGGGCAGGGTGAACAACTCGTCGGGGAGCCCTTTGTTCACCTCGACGCTGTCGGCGTACATCTCGAAGATCTTCCGGCCGTTCCGGAGCCGCTGCACATCGTACGGCCACTGTATGCCGCCGACGTCGCGGTACTTCGAGTAGATGGTCACCTCCTCGAAGCGCTCGCGGGTTTTGGGGTCGCGGCGCACATAAAGCTGGCGCACGGGCAGATGCGTCGAGCGGTTCAGGTACACCGTGACGGTGCGGTTGTCGGCGTCCGTGATGCTCACGATCTCCACCGGCATGTTGTCCACGAAGTCCGTTCCCTGGTGTTCGATGATCAGTCCCGGTTCGTCGAGCCGCTGCCGGAGGATGTAGAAGATGTTGTGCAGAGTCGAGTCGCGGAACCGGTCGAGAGTATCCTGCGGCACCGGGCGTGCCCCGCGGAACGTAATCTCGTGGCCCTTCCCATCGGCAAACAGTACCGCGCCGTAGCGCTCCTCTTTTCCGAACGACTGGCGCTCGCTGATGAGGAGTTGGCCCGGCTCCGGCGGCTCCGCGCGCTTCAAATAGCGGGTGTAGATGGTGGCGATGGAAAGTCCGGAAAGCTCCTCGCGATAGAACGAGTACGCCCGCCCGGTTTCCACGCGGTCCTGCATGGAGAGGAAGCGGTCCCCGCCGAGCGCGGCGAGCGCTTCGTCGATTGCCCGCTTTCCGAGCTCCTGCTTCGTTTGGGCGAAAGCCGCTATTCCCGATAATGCCAGCAGCAGAAAGACTCTCACGCCTGTAGGATAAATCGGCGCTCCGCCGGTCTGCCACCTTCCGAACCCCGTCCGGGAACTCCTCCCTCACTTTCCCGGGCGGCGCGCCGCGGAACTGAAGGCGCGCGTTAACGCTTTCACTAAAATGAATTTGGATGCTCTCGCTGCCCCTGCTGCTCGCCGCTGCCTTGATCATCCCGCGCGAACCGCCGCTATCGCGCGGCTTCCAGCACTTCTACAATCTGCGCTGCGAGGAAGCGATCGCGGAATTCACCCGCGAGACGCAAGAGCAACCCACCGATCCCCGCGTTTTCAACCACCTCGCCCAGGCAATCCTTTACCGGGACATGTACCGCGCCGGGGCGCTCGAAAGCGAACTGGTGACTGGGGCGAATCCTTTTCTGCGGCGGCCGAAGGTGGAAGCCAGTCCCGAGGACCAGCGCATGTTCGACAGCGCGATCGCGCGCGCGATTCAGCTCGCCCAGGCGCGCCTCAAGGAAAACCCCGCGGATACCGAGGCGCTGTACACCCTTGGGGTCTCTTATGGCCTGCGGGCCAACTACGACTTCCTGGTGCGTAAAGCCTGGAAAGACGCGCTGCGCAACGCCACCAACGCGCGGAAGTATCACGAGCGCGTACTCAGACTCGACCCCGGCCAAATCGACGCGATGCTTGTGCCGGCGGTGCACAACTATGTTGTCGGCAGCTTGCCGTGGCATTGGAGAGTGCTCGGATTCCTGGCCGGAATTCGCGGCGGCAAGGAGGAAGGCATCCGGGGTCTGGAACTGGTGGCGCAAAAAGGCGTGGGGAATTCAATTGACGCGAAGATCCTTCTCTGCGCCGTATACCGGCGCGAGCGCCAGCCGCAGAAGGCTATCCCGCTGCTCCAGGAGATGATCCGGCGCTTCCCGCAGAATTACCTTTTTCAAATGGAGCTGGCGCAGATGTACAGCGATCTCGGCGACCTGGAGAAAGCGCTGGCCCCGCTGCGCCGGTTGAAGCAACTGAAGCTCCGCAATCCCGGCGCATTTCCCACGCTGAAGCTCGAAAAAATCCTCTTTGCCGAAGGAAACATCCAGTTCTGGTACAACGACCTCGATGCCGCACTGGCCAATATGAAGAAGGCGGCCGCGAGCGCCGATGATCTCGACCTCAACACCGGCGTGCTCGCCTGGATGCGTCTGGGGCAGATCTACGATCTCAAAGGGCAGCGCGCTCTTGCCGTGGAGGCATATCGCCGTGCGGCGGCATTCGCGCCCGAGTCCGACGCAGCGAAAGAATCGCGGGGCTACCTGTCCTCGCCGTTCCGGAGAAAAAAAACAAACTGACCCCCGCGTCCTTCGCCCTGGCGGACTACGCAGCTCCGAACAGCCCGCATCGGTTCGTCACGATTAATCGATCGTGACTTTCACCGGCTGCTCGATCAGCTTCGGCTCCTTGCCCTTGGTGAGAATCATCAGGGCGAGGCGTCCCGGCTTGACGTTCTCTGGCACTTTGAACTTCAGCGCCGTCGCTTCCTGCCCTTCGATAACCACCTCGACATCGTTCTTTCCGTCCGTCAGATAAACCTTGGCCACGTTCGCCGCGTCAAGGTTTTCTCCCGTAACGGTCAGCACATCACCGGCTTTCGCATTAACCGGCTCGACCGACTTCATTTGCGGCATTCCGGACTGCGCCTGAAGACAAGTCGAGGCAATAAAAAGCACGAGAAGCAACGGTGCGATATAAGACATTCTCATCTTCAAAAAACAGCCTCCAACAAAATGCTATTCCCGACGAAACAGGAATGCAAGCGTGTTCATTGGGGGGCTTTCTCGGCTGTCCGGGGACTACTGCGGCGTGGCTGCCGGCGGCGTTCGATCGCCGCGCCCGGCGCGCTGTTGCGGACCGGAAAATCGTTGAAACAGCTCCAGGTTCGCTCTTGCCTCCGCAGGGCGGCCTTCCTTATCCAGCACGATTCCCCGGAGCTGGAAGATGCGGGGAAAACTCAACGAGAGGACCGGGTGCTCGCCAACAGGCTCGGGGATCGGGTTGACTGCAAGGAGTTCGCTTGCCTCCTTGATCCGGCCGGTTTCAACCAGCGCCCATGCGAGCGGCACTTCGATGGGGTCCGGAGCGGTGGGCGGGGTCTGATGGTAGATCTCCTTGAGCACCGGCACGGCTGCCTGAAAGTTTTTCGAAAGCAGCAGAGCGTAGGCGAGAGCGTACCGGCGCAACGCGCTTTGGCCCGGCTGCGGGAACGCCTCATCAGCCCGCGCAGCCCATTCGTCCGCTGTCGCGGGCGGCCCGGACAGGAACCGGCACACCGCCGCGAGCGGATGCGAGGGATGGGCGCGCAGCGCGAACTCGCGGGCGCGATCGCGGTCGCCCGCCTCGAGCGCCCAGAGCGACAACTGCACCGCGGCAAGCGTGGCGAGCTGAGAATGGGGCGGCCCTGCGGCTTTCTCGAGCCGCTCGATGGCTTCCCGGCGGCGCCCGGTGAGGTAATCCCACTGGGCGATTCGATAGGGCAGGAGCGCATCCTGCTGTTGCTGCCGCGCCTGCACAAACCGCTCGAAGTTCGCGCGCGCGCCCTGAAGGTCGCCGGCCATCAGTCTTGCCCAGGCGGCTTTGTACAACTCCGCGCCGGAAAGGAATGCGGGGTCTTTGTCGTAAGCCTCAAGGTAATACTGTTCGGCTTCCGCAAAGCGTCCCAGGTAGAAGTGCACGTCGCCAAGCGAGTCAAGCGGGTTGGCCTCGCGCGGCCGGAGTTTGCGGTACCTGGTGAGCGCCTTCTTTGCGGCTTCGAGATTGCGCGCGTAGGCGTGGGCGTATCCGGCTTCGTTGAGCAAGGCCGCGTTGCCGGGGTCGCGCTCGAGCGCCTGCTCGTACCATTGCACGGCATTGGTATAGGAGCGCGCCGCGAGGTCCATCTGGGCCAGGGTGCGGTAAAGGGAAACGTCGGCCGGCGTGGCGCGCACCATTTCGACAAGCGCCCGGCGCCGCGCGGCGCTATCGCCATTGAGCGCAGCCGCCAGCACCCCGAGACGCGCCCGTTCCACGGCGGGAATGCGGCTGCCTCTCCTCGCGGCGGAGGCGATCACCTGTTGCGCCCCGGCGCGATCGCCGTGCGAGGCCAGCCGCTGCGCCCAACTGACGTAGGCCGCGCCGAAATCGGGGTCGGCCGCGACGGCGCGCTCAAAACCATCGCTCGCGCCTTCGAGCCCTTCCAGCCACGCCCGCAGCGCCGCCTGGTCTCTCGTGGGCAAAGGACGCGCATCGGGATCGATCTGCCGCGCAAGCGAGGCCGCAATTTCCAGAATTGCCTCGCGAGGGCCGGCGGCTGAAATGGTTTTTTCGGCGCGGTTCGCGGCCAAGTCCTGGAGGACGCCCTCGACGCGCAGACTGCCGCCCGCCTCCGAAAAATAGCCCTGAAGAACGGCGCCGGCGCCCGACCCCGGAACGTCCCGCAAAGACTTCAGCGAGAGCGGAGCGATGCGCGGAACTCCGGTGAGCTGCACCGTGAGGAGTTCGGAGAAGGCGCTGCTTGCCCAGTCAAGCTGCGGATCGGCGGAGAGATTTTCCAACGGAAGTATCGCGATTTTTCGCGCCGCCGGCTGCTGTTTCGAGCACGACGCAAACGCGAGGCACAGGACGGCTACACAGACAAGCGGATCCCGTGCCCTAGAGAACACGGTATTCCGTTGCCATTATCTCTTGGAACTCGGCAAGCTCCTGCAAACTGGCGAACTCGGGTTCTTCCGTGAATTGCTTCTTGTCCTTGAAGCCTTCCTCGAGCGCTTTGCGGATGTACAGCAGGGCGCGGTCCGTCACGCCTGCCTGGGCGTAGATCTTGGCAAGGTAGTAGTGAAACTTCGCGCGCTCCTCGATGTTGCGTTCCTGCAACATCACGCCGTAGGTGCTCCTGCGCTCGAAGACCTCGGGATCGAGCGCGAGCGCCTGTGCGTACGCTTCGGCCGCCTCCTTGTATTTCTTCCGTGCGAAGAGGGCGGTGCCGAGGTTGCTATAGATGGACGCGGCCTGCGGGTTCAGTTTGAGCGCTTTCTTGTACTGGTTTACCGCGCGCCGGTAACTTCTCTTCGCATAGTGGATGGTGCCCAGGTTGTTGACAGCTTCGGGATAACGCTTATCCTTCTTGATGGCCCGTTCGTAAAACTTTTTGGCCGTGTCGAGGTTGTTCATCTGGTGATGGGCAATGCCGATTTTATTGAGGATGACGGCGGTCTGCGGGCACTTGCTGTATTCTTCGATGGCCTCGCGGTACATCTTGCGGGCCATGAAGATGTCGCCCCGTTTTTCGGGCGTCAACGGTTCGAGCGGTGGCGGCGGAGGGGCGAGCGTTGGGGGGGTGGCCTCCTCTGCGGTGGCAGGGGCGGCTGGCGCCTGAGCCATCGCTGCCGGCAAAGCCAGAAGAAGAGCGCCGGCAACGAGTAAAAGTGTCTTCGAAGACATGCCTGCCTCCAGCTACGTACGACTTATAAACTTATTTAAACACATCAAGTAGCCGTCCGAAAAAGCCTTTCTTTTTCTTTTGCGGCTCTTCCGGAGGCGTGGCTTTTGCCTGTTCCGCCGGCGGCGTCTGGGCCGCGGCGGCGCGGGCGGTGGTGCGCTGTGGGGGCTCGACGCGGGGTGGGGCGGCGGGCGGCTGCGGGGGCGGCGGTGGGAGTTCCCATGATGCCACCCGGGTGCCGCCCGTCCCGCCGTGCAGGCGGCAGATCTCTACGGGTTCCGTGCCCGAAATGAACACCTCGGGCCGCGTCGTGGGGCAGGCTGCCGTTGCCAGTTGCCCGGTTGCCGGATCGATCTCGACGGTGACGACCCCGTCCGGCGCCACGAAATCGGTCACGTTGCGGTACTCGCGGTATTGATGGGCCCGCTTCATGAACTCGGTCCAGATCGGCAGCGCGGAACGCGCGCCCTCCAATCCGAGTTCGCGATTATCGTCGAAGCCGACCCACACCGCGCAGATGAGTTTGGAGGTGAAGCCGACGAACCAGCCGTCATGCGAAGTGCCCGTCTTGCCCGCGGCGGGCAGCGTGAAGCCGCGCGCGCGGACGGAAGCGCCGGTGCCGGTCCTCAGTACTTCCTGCATGAGGTTGGTCATGATGTAGGCAACGCGCGGATCGAGAACCTGGGTGCGCTCGGGCTTGTGCGTATAGACAACCTCGCCCTGCTGGTTGCGAATCAAGCTGATCCAGTTCGGTTTGACGTACACGCCGCCGGTCGGCCAGATGGTGTACGCCGCGGCCACTTCAATCGGGGTGACTTCGTACGCGCCGAGCGCAATCGCGGGCGTCGGCCGGATATTGAGATTCATCCCCGCGCGCTTGGCCAGGTTCTCCACGGTTTCATAGCCCACCTGTTCGGCGAGCTTGACCGTCGGGATGTTCAGCGACTTCGAGAGCGCCTGCCGCAGCGTCACCACTCCGTGAAATTCGTTCTTGTAATTCGACGGTGAGTAGGGCTTGTCGTCAAACCAGAACGTGGTCGGCTCATCGAGGATCGTCGAGGCCGGCGTGAAGATCGCGGGTCCGCCCTCGATTGCCGTGTTGAGCGCCGCCGCAAAGACGAACGGCTTGAAAGCGGATCCGGGCTGGCGTTTCGCCAGGGCCCGGTTCAATTGACTGACGCCGTAATTGCGCCCGCCGATGAGCGCCTTGATCGCGCCGGTCTCCGGGTCGATCGCCACCAGCGCGCACTGCGCGTGCGGCGGCGTCTCCCCCTTACGCCAGCGCCGGCGGCTCAGCATCTTATCCACCTCCTCCATGCCGAGGCGGACCGCTTCCGAAGCCGCGCGCTGCAGATTGAGGTCGATCGTCGTGTAAACGCGATAGGTGCTCTTCTGAAAATCGTGATCGGCGAACTCGCTTTGCAACTGGTCGTTGACCAGGTCGACAAAGTAGGGCGCCTCCGTGGACTCCATTTCGGCCGGCGCCAGCACCAGCGGAGCCGCAATCGCTTCCTTATACTGCTCGTCGGTGATGAACCCGTTTTCGCGCATCAGGTAGAGCACCACGTTGCGGCGGTCGCGGGCGCGCTGCGGGTGGCGGTAGGGGTTACGGAAACTCGGCTGCTGGATGAGGCCGGCGAGCGTGGCGGCTTCCGGCAGCGTCAAATGCCTGATGTCCTTGCCGAAATAGGCGCGGGCGGCTTCGCCAAAGCCGTGAATGGAAAAGCTGCCGCGCCTGCCGAGCGGCACCTGGTTGGCGTAATACTCGAAGATTTCCTCCTTCGACAGCCGCTGCTCCAGGTGCAGCGTGATCAGGACTTCGGCCGCCTTCCGCCGCCAGGTCTTGGACGGGTTCAGCCAGAACATGCGCGCGAGCTGCATGCTCAGCGTGGAGGCGCCGGCCGCCTTGCGGGTTTCCTTGAGATCCTGATACGCCACCTTGATCACGCGCAGCGGATCGAAGCCCGCGTGCTGGAAGAAGCGCTTATCTTCGGCCGAGAGCACCGCATGCACCAGCACCTGCGGGATGTCGGCAAATCTCACCAGCCGCCGCTTTTCCCGGCTGCTGTCGGTGAGATTGGTGATGAGTTCCGGTTCCAGCAGATATTGCATGCGGTCGGTGTTGTCGCGCAGCGAAATGATGCGGGAAACGCGGTTGTCCGAAAATTTGATTACGCCGGGTTCGTTGTCAAAGTACGAATCGGGGCCGGGAAAGATTTCCAGGGCGCCGTCCAGCCGGAGGTGATACCAGCCCATGCGGTTGGTGTTCGATTCCCCGTAACCGCTGCGGCGCAACTGGCTGATGATCTCTTCCGCGGTGATCTCGTCGCCGACCGTGACCACGCGCGGCGCGGCAAACACCATCGACGTACTTGGGAACGGACCCGACCGAAGCTTCTGGTCGATGAGGCGCGAGTATTTGACGTAGTAGTAGGTGAACGTCGCCATCCCTGCGATGGCGAGCGCCAGGGAGATGCCGACGGCAACCTTCCCGAGGGGGTGCATGAGGAATCGCACCCAAAACGCTTTTCGAGAAAGCTGTATCTTCAGCGCCACTTTGTGTTCATTGTCTCATGAACTCCGTTTACGGGTTACACCCGCAGAAGCCGGGGGCGGGCCCCCGCCGGCGGGTCAGCCGCGGGCGAGATGGCGCAGCAGAAACAGCAGGTTGGCGGGCCGCTCGGCCAGGCGGCGCATGAAATAGGGATACCAGGCCTGCCCGTACGGCACGTAAAGGCGCAGCCGGTAACCCTCCGCTGCGAATTGCCGCTCGAGGTCGCGCCGGATGCCATAGAGCATCTGGAATTCGAAAGCGTCCGGCGCGATCTGCTTGTCGCGGGCAAAACGCTTCGCTTCGGCGATAATCTTTTCGTCGTGGGTGGCGAGAGCAGGGTAGGCGCCGCGTTCGAGCAGCACCTTCATGAGGTGGACGTAGTTCCGGTCCACTTCGCTCTTGGCCTGGAAAGCGGCCGCGGCGGGTTCGAGGTACGCGCCCTTGCAGAGACGCACCGGAATGCCGGCGTCGCACATCCGCTCCACGTCGCGGCCGCTGCGCCGGAGGTAGGCCTGGATGGCGACGCGGACGTTTCCAAACCGCTCGTGAAGATCGAAGACCAGCCGCAGCGTGCGATCGACGTATTCGCTCGATTCCATGTCGATCTCGATCGTCCGGCCGAGCCTGGCAGCTTCTTCGGCCAGGCGCCACACATTGGCCCGGCAGGCGTCGGCGGAAAGATCGAGGCCGAACTGCGTCAGTTTGATCGAAACCGTCGCGTTCGAGCCGAGCTGATCCAGGCGGCGCAGGGCTTCGATATACCCTTCGCACGACGCCTCGGCCTCCGGGAGCGAGGAGACGTTCTCGCCGAGGCGGTCGAGAGTCATCATGATCCCGTCGCGTTCCAGGCGGGAGCCCACCGCCAGTGCGTCGTCCAGCGTTGGGCCCGCGATGAACCGCGCAGTCAGCGGGCGGACGAGGGAGGATGTCTCCATCCACCGGCGCAGCGCTTTTTGCCTGGCCAGAAAAAGCAGGCAGCTTCGCAGGATCATGAGGGGTATCGGGGCCCGGTCTCCTTACTTAGTGTAGTTCGCAAGAACGCATCACCGCAGCAGGATCTTCCCCACGCCGGACGGCTCACTCAGTTCGGATAGCCGATCAGCTTTGATCGCGAAAAGCCATTGTTTCGAATAAGTGAAGGTTAGAACGGGAAAGTATCGTACAGCCAGAGGCTTACCCATTTCATGGTAAGTCAATCATTGACAGCTCTGTCGTGTTCTGTAACAATCCCACACATGACGGTCCGAATCTCCCTAAGTATCTTGCTGACCTGCTTGTGTGCCTTCGGCCAGATTCCAAGCAGCGCTCACACCGATTTGTATTTCCCTCAACTTGCCGATGGAGGTGATGCTGCTCAGCAATGGCAGACAACTTTTACCTTCGTCAACCCATGCCTTTCAGAAGCCAGGGTTCGCTTGTTTCTTTTCGACAACGATGGGAAGCCGCTGGCCATGGATCTCGGAAACGGTTTAGCGGCTGATCACACATTCACTGTGCCCGCCGGTGGCAGCCGAGTGCTCAGGAGCAAAATTGCATCTTCGGCAATCCAGGTGGGCTGGGCAATCGCAAGGAGCAGCGTGCCACTTCAGGCAACCGTTGCTTTCAGAGTGCTCGAAAACGGTGTTGCGCGCCAGGAGATCACTTCTCAACCCACCCTTCCAACATTGGTCTATACTTCGTTTGCGAATCGCGATCTTGGGGTTGCCATCGCAAACGCCTGGTCAGATATGCCTGTTCGCGTCAACGTGGTACTGCTAGATAAGGACGGTGTCTTTGTCGGACAAAGGCAATTTAGCCTTCCGCCGCTGGGACATACCAGTTTCAACCTAATGCAGTACTTCCCCGATCTACCTGGAGATTTTTAGATAAAGCAAGCCTCTTTCTGTAAATTCATTCTTCCCGCGTGAGCGGGCTACTGTTTTCCATCCGTAAGTAGGTCTTCTCGGTTTCCCACTCCTCGCTGATTTCCATCAGCACGGCGCTGACGAGCC